>Ga0265298_10000033_pt1 | contig 180425 bp, 158 predicted proteins | sample AusTroGonzalo_MG_3_FD_193486 | JGI IMG/M metagenome (GOLD analysis project Ga0265298, IMG submission 193486) | Bovine rumen microbial communities from tropical cattle in Woodstock, Queensland, Australia - Gonzalo_01 | ecosystem: Host-associated > Mammals > Digestive system > Stomach > Rumen ...
ATTACCGCTCAGGAGCAATCCTGAGCGAAGCCTTTCTTAGTTCTGAGTGGTTTCCTTTTTCTTCTTTATTGCAGCAAGAATATCATTAACATTATCGGTATTTGCAGCATCCGGATAGTCTTCTTGAAACTGTAAAAGAATATCCTTATTATCAGCTTCCATTTGCCTTACACTTTTATACATTTCCTCATAACTCTTATCAGAAATTGCTTTCTCAATAAAAATTCTGGAGTGTTCAGGAAGTTTATCATAAGAATCATATAGATTACTTACTGCTTCTCTTATCATATCTATGGTAATTGGATTGTTAGCTTTTTCATGTTCCCATAAGATGCCGATAATATCGGATAAATCGTATTTGTATTGACGACCTGCCATAAGTTTCATTGCTATGAGGTATTCGCCTGTTACTGTACGGAAAGTAACAATATTGGAAAAAGTGCGGTAAAACTTGGAATACCGAACAATTTTCGGAGTATATGACGTTGTTTTCATGAAATCCGTATTCAGCCAACCGTTTGGTAAGTTGAATTTATCACCAACATGATTGATAGCGTCTTTCATAGAAGAAGCAGCATTTATAACTGCGTCCATATCATATGTCATTTCGCGGAATCCGTAATTAATTACTACAGAAGCTCCGCCAATAAGAATAATATCGGCAGGCATATTTTTACCATTAATTTTTCTGAATTCCTTTGCAAGTTCCTTCAGATACTGATCAAGGTTTTCTTTTGTAAATGGCTGCTCAAACAACGTTTCTCACTTCGCTTTCGATAATATTAAATCTTCTGAATTCAGGAATAGCCTCTTTTTCTGCTATTCGCAAAGGTTCATCTGATTTTAAAACCTCGCTGTTAAGCAACACGCCTACTGGATATATGGGCTTTTCCAGTTTCCTCATGCGAAGATCGTTATACTTGGAACAAAGCGGTATTTCGTTAATCCTTGATAAATAATCGAGCATAGCAAGTAAATAAAGAGCTTCGGGATACCAATGCTTGTTATAGAGCTTGCGGACTTCATCGGATTTCAGCACAACTACAATAAAGTCCAGATCACCCATATCCTTTACATGGTGACAGGTATTGCTTTTAAATATTTCAAAGGAACTGCGAATATCATCTTTGGCTGAGTCTAATATAGACTCTATTGATATTCCGAGAACTTTTGCTATTTTATAGAGTGTTCCTGCCGAGCATTTTTCAAGGTCGGCTTTTCCGCTGCAAATATCATTGATAGTTGCCTGTGGCACTCCGCTGTCCTTACTTAGACGATACTTGGTCATATTGATTTTTTCGAGCTTTTCATTTATCAACATGAAAATCCCTCCTCTCTTACATATATTATAACGGTTTACCGAAGTAATTGCAACAGAAAAATGTGTTCAAATGATGAAATTTTTTCATACACTTCCTTTGATGTCAACCTTTCTCTTTGAGTGTTTATCGAGACATAACAGCACACTGTGAATTCTTTCATTATGCAACATAATAGATCACTCCGCTTTCTATGAGATTTCGCAAAGCCTTGTCAGGAAAAAACGGCGCATATTTTGTAACAAGTTCCTGAGAAATATTACATTTTCTGATCCAGTTTTTGATGACAGCTTTTCTTTCATCGTCAAAATAGCCCGATGAGGTGCTGTTCATCATTTCAAGGAACTGCAAAACGAATATATTGTCATTATCTATTGTAACTCTTGCCTTTCGTAAAATAACTTCCTGATTTCCAATTTTAACTCTGCGGAGCTTAGAGTTTTCATTATTCGTTTGAATTTCGGGGATATTCGACATCTGCGTAGAAAGACCTGCCTGTTGCAATGCAGTGATTCCGGTGTAAAACCCGATTCGCTTTCCTTTTTCGGATAAATACTTTCGCTCAATGATCCTGTTTGGATTCAGAATACTGTTTCCAAACGGTGTTTTGATAGGGATATAGTAGATACCTCTTTCGTAACGAATGATCTGGCCGCTGTCACAGAGCTTGGCAAGCTCTTTTTTGAGCCAGATATCAGAGTAATCCTTATAACGAATATCCGAAAGGAATATCGGTTCATTCTTACCAAACGTTTCAAGAAGATAATCATACAGCATATTTAGCACCTCCCATGTTGTACTGAATTTATTATACCATATTTGACTCTACAAGTCAATAGAAATATATTTTTGAAATTTAATCTAAGTGTTTCTTAGTATTGGCGGAAAAGCTCAAAGTTTGGAACGCAAATCGATCATAGTGATGGTACTGTTATTAAACGGCTGTCCGTGATCAGACATATTGATCTCTCTGTAAATAAAAAACATGCTATTATTTTATTGTAATAGAATTGATTTATGAAGCCTGATGTGATATAATATGTGAAAAACACGGAGGTAAGCCTTTATGGAAGAATTAAATGAACTGGATTCAACCTGTGGAGTAAGCGATGATGAGCTCACAAGACGCTTTATTGAAGCAGTCAGAATAGAGAACGAGATACGTAGTATTAAGGGACTCCCTATCTCCGGATATGATCATGATAAGAAAATGCCATATATTGAGTATCCTGATGGAAAAAGAATATACACCGGAGAACAGGTAGTTGCAGATACAGAGGAGGTCTTCAATGGCTAAAGTAGTAGAATTAAACGGAATGACAATCAAAGTAATAGATTCTCAAGAAAAAGATGCTTTCCTGACTCAGGATGATAAAGATATGGATATAAGAGCCATAGAAGCTGTCAGAGCAGCACTGAATAAGGCTAAAATTTGCGGAAAGCCAATTGCACGTTATGATACTGTCACTCATAGAGCGTACATTGAAAATGCGGACGGGACGATAAGAATGGTTAAATAATACATCATTTTTCTGAGGTATAGTCAATTAATCCCCCAATATTCACAATTCATTTTCGACTTCTATGGTTATTATTTTCCTGTCTTGTTTCACAGCATAGTGTGTTCTCAATCATTTCTGTTGTACACTGGAATACTCTACTTTTAGCGAGCGACTTCATGCTCAGAAAAACAACAGTGCAATCCTCAGCGGCGCAGACATCGACAAGCATTACCTTAACTCAGAGGGAGAAAAGAACGATAAGACCGAGAAAAACGAAGGCGAAGGCGGCGGAAATAACACTCTCCTTATTCTCGTAGGTGTTCTTGCTCTTGCTGGCGGCGGTGCTTTCTACTACTTTAAGGTTTACAAGGCAAAGCCGAAAGCTCCGAAGCAGTCCCTTTATGATGAGGACGAGGAGGAATATGAGGAAGAAACCGTAAATGAAGATACCGTTGACGAGGAAGCCGACGAAGATGAGGAGTAATCCTCACAAGCCTGATTACTCAGGCTTGGTACATAACAGTTTGGACAAGCGATATTATCATATATTCTCCGTCAAAGGTAAATGCTCTGACTTTAAGGAAAGCAAGAATTAACACTAAATTTCTTCTGTTTTTCATTGCCTGGCATTCCTTTCTCTGTAATTCTCAAATAAGTTTACAGCATATTCTGAAAATGGAGTGTCAAGATAAACATAGTTGAATTCACGGGAAACATTCCAACCCTTGATGCAAAATTCAGCAAGTACATCATTATTCTCACCTACTGCACGGTAGGCAAATGTGATACAGTTGTTGTTCTCCAACAGCTTTGTAATAAGTCCGAAATTGCTGATGGTTGTAATTCTGTCAAACTCCGCAAAAGAGTGATTATATTCTGTAAGAAGCTGTCCGAGAATATCTCTTGTGCCGCTGCCCTCTTCACGAAGAATAAGATTTTCTATCCATATCTTATCAATCGGAACAGTTTTGTTTGCAAAAGGATGATTTTTTCCGCAGAGCCCCACAAAAGGTTCTTTTCTGTAAAGCTTTGAAGCGTATCTACTTTTATCGAAATAACCTTCTATAAGTGCAAAATCAAGCTTTCCTGCGGATAATTCCGATAACAACGTTTCGGTGTTTTCCACGTTGACGGAAATACTGTTTTTCGGCACTGAAAGAAATGCGGAAATATGCTTGTCGATAACATACTCGCCGATAGTTTTTGTTGCACCGATTGAAAGGCTTACGCCATCACTTTGTTCAAGCTCGGCTTTCAGCTTTTTCTCTTGATACAGGACATTTTCGGCATACTTTTGCAGAAGTTCAGCCTCTTTGGTCATAGTCAATGTTCTGCGGTCGTAACTGAACAGCTTACAGCCGTACTGCTCCTCAAGAAAGTGGATATGCTGTGTAACGGCAGGCTGTGTCATATTTAAAAGCTCCGCTGTTTTACGATAATTCATCACCCTGCACAGCGTTAGAAATGTTTCAATTCTTGTATCAATCATAGCTTTCTCCTTGATAAGTTTATCTTATCTGATGATATTAAATTATAATTTGATTTTATCATATTTCTGTGGTAAAATCAATACATCAGGAAAAAAAAGGAGATTGTTATGGAAAAAATAAAAAGCGTAGGAAAATTAGTGCCGGGGGTTGTACTTGCACTTGCAATAGCGGCGGTGGCAAAGCTGATTGAAAGCTTGCTGCCTATTCATTTAATCGGTGCGTCGGTTATAGCACTTTTCATCGGTATGATAATCAATCACTTCTGGAAACCGAACAAAATCTTTTCGGGCGGTCTGAAATTTACCTCGAAGAAGATACTGAAATTTGCAATTATTCTGCTTGGTGCAAGCCTTAACATCAGCATTGTGCTTGAAGTCGGTAAAATGTCATTGTGCGTAATGGTATTCACGCTTTTCACCTGCTTCGGTATCGGACATTTTGTTGGCAAGGCTCTGAAAATCAACTGGAAATTATCTAACCTCATTTCGGCAGGAACGGGTATTTGCGGCGGTTCGGCTATTGCGGCAATTGCACCTGTTATTGACGCAGACGACAGCGATATCGCCTATGCAATGTCCGCAACATTTCTTTTTGATATGGCAATGATTGTGCTGTTTCCTATTATGGGACAGGCAATGGGACTTTCAGATATGGCTTACGGCTTATGGGCAGGCACAGCAGTAAACGATACATCAAGCGTTGTTGCGGCTGGATATGCCTTTTCTGTAGCGGCAGGCGATTTTGCCACAATGGTAAAACTCACCCGTACACTTTCAATTATCCCCGCAGTTATCACCTTTGCTCTTATCAACGCACATCTTAAACGCAAGGAAGCCGGAGCAAACTACGAGGCAGTCAAAGTAAAATTCAGCATTACAAAAATTATCCCTTGGTTTATTCTCGGATTTTTAGCACTTACTGTTATAAACAGCTTCGGTGTAATACCTGTGGCAGTTTCTTCGGGAATGAAGGACGTAAGCAAGTTCCTTATGATTTCAGCACTTGCGGCAATCGGGCTTAACACAAGCTTCAAGGATATGAAGAAATCAGGCTTTGCACCAATGCTTCACGGATTTATCATCTCCGCACTCGTAGTTGTGGTTGCTATTGCCGTTGAATACTTTATGAGAATTGTTTAAATATGCATACTTTACATAAGAGCTTCTCAGACGAGAGACTTTTTTGATATATTGATACTTATTGATTTCTCAATGGAATTATGCTAACAAAATAAAAATGCAGCATATTATATGCTACATTTTTGAGTTTTAATATTGGTTACAAAGTGATATTCACCCTACACACCCCAAAGCTCTGTTTGTCACGGTCAAGCAAGGTGTCAGGGAACATATTGAGCCACTTGCGGCTGAAAGAAGTATTCCCAAAGTAAGCATCGAAGTTGGAAACAGGAAGAATAACATAGTCAGAATCATCGGGCTTGTTGGCAATGCAGTAAGCGAGAACCATTTCCGCAACCCCGTATGGCAGCCCGTCAGGCAGAAGCGCCTGTATACGCTCTTTTTCATCATCAGAGAAGGAAAAAGTCTTATCTGCCAGCGGTCCAAGCTCCAGAGCATCCGCAAGCACATCATCAAACCGCAGCACCCACGCACCTTTGGTCTCGGGCGAATAGAGCGACACCTGATACTGCTTCACCTTATCTCTCCAGGCAGCGTCAAATTTAGTTTTCAACGGCTCAGCGTTGGAAATAGTAGTCTTGCTCATGTTTTCACTGTTCTTTGTGATGAACCTTTCAACCTTGTGAACGTGCCTGTAAAACCAGCCTTTTCCTGTTTTATCCACCAATTCGGGAAACTCCTCATGCAAATCGCAAAAATCAGTCCTGAACTGCCACTCCTCCTTCGGAGCGGCAGTTTTTTTGTCTGGAATACTGCACCACGCACAGAGAGCTCGCCGTGCATAAACCACATCGGGAGCACCTTTTCTGAACATATATCCCCGAGCAATTATAGTCAGCACACGGCTCAAACCTGTGAACTCCTTCATCATCTCAAAGCTGAAACGGCCGAGGAAGGAAAGGTCACGCTTGCCGCTGCACTTGTAAACGGGCTTGACCGTGTAAGCCTTGAATTCTTCAATTTCGTTCAGCATTACTTCTCCCTCCTGACGTGCTTTTCGATCCTGTCCAACAGCAGATCGAAGAGCACTTTTCTTTTGCCCAGAGCCACTATGTACCTGACCGCTTCATCAGGCTTTGTTATGGCTTCTATGAGCTTTCGGCACTCAGCAGCAACAGCGTCACGGTAGTACGCATTCACGGATCTATTGAGGTAAGCCTCCATAAGCCGCATGAACTCAGGCGAATCACCGTCACGGATAAGCCGTTTCCTGTCCGTGAGGTTGTTTTCATCGTCAATGTCAGCTATGAGGTCAATGAGAACACGGTAACCGCCGAAACGGAAGTCGCTGAAAAGCGGATAGTACCGTTCAAGCTCAGGTATCAAATCTGCAAGAAAATCTTCACGCTGTTCTTTCGGAGTAAGGTGCCAGTTCTTAGCCTGCAGCTCCTGCCTGATAGCAGTTATCCTCTCTGGAGGTGTGCCCTGAAACAGTGGATACAGCATATCTGCGTCGTATTCACGGTCCTGACCACGGCTGTACAGAATTCGCTGAATGTCGTTCCTGCGCTGCCTGTCCTTGACTGGCTGACCGCAGGCTCTTATGCGCGAAAGGCAGCGTTCATAGTCCGTCACAAGAGATTTAATCCGCTCCATTTTATCACTGCTGAGCTTGTCCTTCCAGTTTTCATCAGTTGCAAATGTGAAAAGTTCGCTGTCATCGGCAGGCTTGTCAACGACAGTCTTCGTGTTCTTTTCAAGCATATATGCAAGGTACGGCAGGCGTTCAACATTGGAGTCCACCTTGTCCCAGTCCGTGTCTGCGAAAAACTTCTCAAACTGTTCCTCAAAGGTTGGTTCGTACCATGCACGGCGTCCCTCGCTCTTTTCAAGCAGGCTCTTGTATTTCAGGAACTTGCTCTTGGCGACAGTCTTAGTGCCAAGGTATTCCGTAAGATCAGGCTTCACACCGCTCTTTGCCGAATCAATTTCAAGTCCGGTGAGGATAGCGAGAGTCTCAGTTTCCTCACGGCATTTGTCACGAAGTTCGTCGTCGGAGTTCTCATTGTATGCGATAATACTTCTGTTCAGCGCCGCATTGGAGATCTGTCCAACACGGGAAGAAAATGTGCTCTTGACCGTTTCAAAACGTGCCTGCCAGTCGGTGGCATCACGGATAACAGGCTCAGCACTTGGTATCTTCAACAGCGGAGTCTCAGCTTTGGAATTGCGCTTGACACAGCGGTTTACAATTGGATCGGAGATAGTTTTTATCATATCGCCGTCGAAGTCAGCACCGCCGAGGCGCTCAGCAGTCAGCGAATCCCAGTTCACCATAACAACATCGGTGAGGTGGCTGAGATAATACTTCCTCATATTCTCAACATCGGGATAGACTTGCAGCTGAACCTCTTCGTTTCGGGAAATATGCGGATTTCGCAAGAGCGTACATTCATTGCTGTGCGAATATGCCATTGACGGAGCATAGAAAGCATTCTTCTCAAAATCACTCTGCACCGCACCGTTGTAGAAGTTGCGCTGACTTGTGTTTCGCTTTGCCTTTTTTGGTATAAAATCTTTAAGGAAACCGAGCAGGTCTGCGGAGAGGTAGCGATTGTCGCCTGCAACGATAAGACGTCCGAGAGCATATTGCTTCAACACCGCCTGCGCCCGTGATTTTAATCTGTCAGCATAAACAGGCTCTGCAATGAACTTCGGGTTTTTCTCAAGTATCTTTTTGAGATAGTAGTCCTTGCTGCCTCGGCTATACTTCCTGCCTGTGAAAAAGCTCAGGCGATATTCCCTGTCGGTACAAAGCCTGTAATATTCACGTTCAGTTTCCTTGGTGAGCCAGTGACGGTTATCGTTCGCAGGAAAGGACAGCGGCAGATCAAGAGGTCGGAACTCGTCCGATGTCATTGAAAGCGTATTGAGAAACTGATAGTTCAGCTCCGTGAACTTCTGCGGACTGTCTTTGCTGACACCAGAGATGTACAGAGCGTGCTTGTATCTGCGGAATGCGTCCCAGTAGTCTTCCCAGCTCATATTGTTCTCGCACAGCCAGCCGTAGCCCTTGAACATACTCTTGGTGAGAATAATATCAACGTCAGCAGCTTTGTGCTCAACTCCCCAGATGTCGGTGAGCGTTGCAACTCCAGCGCTCTTGAAGAAGTCATGAATGTCTATCTGGTGCAGCATTCCCTTGATGTACGGCAGACGTATCTGGAACGAGGTATGCTCGCCGCCTAACTTTTTATTGATGACCTTGGCGAACTCCTTAGAGACAACTCCTTCGCCGTCATAACCGAGAATATCAACACTTTCCCTGCGCTCAACACGGTGATACTTTCGCACAGCATTGCTGCTGCCATCGTCTTCAACAGTGACAACATCTGTGTCGTGAACAGTGTGTTTTTGATTATCCACAACGATAACTCTATGAGGCTTGTCGAGGTTTATTCCGTCAACTCGGATACCTCCCGAGAGCATAAGTCCGTTGTATGCATACAGCTTGCTGAGCTGACACTTGGTTATCTCCATTCCGAGACGAATGCGCTCCGTGACCTTCCAGAAAATGTCCTCACGGATAAATGACAGCACAGCATTTCTGCTCATGCTTGCGGAGCGCTCAAACGCAACGTACTTGTGCATACCGTTGCTGAAGTCTATCTCCACACCTCTGTTCGTAAACAGAGCGGCAGCCTTCTCCTGCAGCTGTGCATAGTAAGGGTGCGATGCGTCACGGTCAAACACCCGTGAGAAGTCTGCGTAGAAAATAACATCGGACAGGTCCGTCACAAGGTCAGCGCTGTCATATTTGAAATCGTCACCGTGCAGCACGCACATTATCTGATAGAAAAGTGCGTTGTCGTCCTGCTCATGAGCGGAGTGCTTCAGACAGCTCCGCAGTGCGTTTTTATCAATAACTGTTTTGTAAAACAGTCCGTCAGGCTTTGAGTAGTTGAGCATTGCTCTGACGGACAAATCATATATCCTGTACTTCATGATCTTACCACCTGCAATAATTGTATCACAAAACATACCAAAATGCAATAAGGATACTGCTCCCACATTTTTATTCCGAAACACTCATTTTTGACTGAAAATCATTCAAAACTGTCATTATAACAGTTTTGAGATGAAATGTCTGTAAAGCTCTATTCTATGGGCGGTGCAGCTGTTTTTATAATTTAGTGAGAAAAGGTCAGTTCTCATAAAAATGAATTTGTGTTTCGGAAAATGTTTCAGAGCAGTCAAAAACTTATGAAAAAACAGGTCGATTTGCATAAAGGATACTGCTCCCACATTTTTATGAAGAAAGGATGATTTTTATTGACAAAAAGAATCGAAATCGAGTTCAAAAGCAGCGTAGAGATAATGAACACTCCGATGAAAAAACGGCGATTCATTGTTGACGAAATGATCTATCCCGGACTCCATGTACTGTCAGGTGATCCGAAGATAGGTAAATCGTGGATGATGATGGATATGTGTCTTGCGATTGCCAAAGGTGAAAAGTTTCTTGGACGCAAAACAGAACAAGGTCATGTTGTGTACATGGCACTTGAAGATACGTCTGACAATTTGCAGACGCGAATGTATGAGCTGACAGATGAGCCGACGGATAACCTGCAATACGTTTTACTTGTCAACACTCTCGGTAACGGTCTCGAAGATGACCTTCGCAAGTGCAAGGAAACATTCTCAGACCTGAAGCTGATAGTCATTGACACTCTGCAAAAGGTGCGCGATACTGTTGATATGAAGTACGGAAGTGATTACAAGGACGTGTCAACTCTTAAATCAATTGCTGACGAGTTAGGCATCGCAATTATTCTTGTTCATCACAACAGAAAGCAGCAGGACTCCAATCCGAACAACATGATACTTGGTACAAATGGTATCCCCGGGGCATCAGACGGTTGTCTTGTACTTCAGAGAAACGGAGACAGCAAGAATGCTGTGCTGAACATCAGCGGTCGCGGTGCTCCGTCACTCGACATAAATGTTATCAGGGACGGAGCAAAGTGGAAGCTGCTTGACAAGCCGCCCGAGGACAAGCCTGATAACTTCCCGTCTGTGATACATGATTTTATGCTGGAGCGAAAAGAGTTCCGCGGAAGTGCGTCTGAGTTGTGTGAACTGTTATGCAAAAAGTTTCCGTCAGAGGAATTCAAAAACAACTGGATGTACCGAGAACTATTGCAGCACGATGAAGAAGTTCACTCGCTCGGTATCAGCTATGGCAAAACAAAAAGTAACGGCACTCGCAGTATCTGTGTCCGTTACGAAGCTGATAGGGACAGCAGTGGCAGTAAATTACTGTACCCTGAAAGTGGTGCCCCTGCTGTCCCTGAAACGTCTTCAAACGCTGATATATCTTCGCAAACCGATACTCCCTCTGCCAGTGATGTTAAAACAATTGCTGTCCCTGTTGGTGATAAACTTATTGAGTGGGCAGCGAACCGAATCACAGAAAAGTTAGCGGAGCAAGGTATTGAAGTCGAGCCGTTTCAGCCGTGAGGCACAAAAACGCCAATATTTGCAGCCGATACAGAAATCGGATAGTTATCCCACCTGCGACGGTGAAAGCGATTGTAGCGCAACGTGGAGCGAGTGTGGCGAATAAAACAGTAACGAATCGTTACGGAATTATTTGCGAAGGTAGAAGAAGTGGCGATTCCCGAAAAAAATCAACCCCACTGGGTTGGCAAGCATAGCTGCTGGCATTCCGCCTGCCGCCTTTGCTTGTCGGGCAGAAGCCCGAACCCACTTACGGCGAGCCGCCGCTCCCAGTTGTGCCTCCGCATAGTCACTACGGACAGGAAGTACAATTGTCGGCACGCTGAAACATTTTACAAAACGGAAGAAAAGGAGGGATTCTATGAGACGGAGGAACACCACCATAGCGATACGCTGTACAGAGGAAGAAAGCAGACGTGTCCATGAGCTCGCTGAGAGGCACGGATTGAAGCTCAACGACTTCGTAATGCGGTGTGCTCTCGGCAAGAAAATCGTTGTCGCAAACGGCGTCGATGAGATAGTTCGGCAGCAGAAAGCTATCGGGCGGAACCTCAATCAAATAGCTACACTGGCTAACATGGACAGGCTGACCGCAGTCAACTTCCAGCCGCTCCTCGATGAACACAGGAAGGTCACGGAGTTGATAGGTCAGCTGCTTCGGGAGGTGAAATAGTGGCGACGGTCACTGCGATAAGCACGAAAGGCGGTGGCGGAGGCAAGAAGAGCCTCGACTACATCTGCCGCGATGACAAGACCGAGGGCAAGAAGTATGTGACGGGTCTCAACTGTTCGCTGCCCACAGCCTATCAAGAATTCCAAAATACAAGAGAGATGTACGGCAAGACTGACGGCATTCGTTACTATCACTTCGTACAGTCGCACCCAAGCGGCTACAAGATAGAGCCTGCACTTGCTCACAAGATAGCTGTTGAGTTTGCAGAGCGAGCGTTCAAAGGTCACGAAGTTGTAGTCGCAACTCACAACGACGCTGAACACGTTCACTCACATTTTGTGCTCAACGCAGTTAATGCTGAGACAGGTTTGAAGTACCACTCAAACAAGTTCACACTGCAAGACCTACGGCAGCTCAGCGATGAAATTTGTCAGAAGTACGGAGTGACAACTCTCAGCAAACCTGAGATTCACAAGCAGAGCAACGGTATCACTAACGGTGAGTACCGTGTTGCAATGCGAGGTGAGAGCTGGAAAATGAATCTCATCAATACAATAGACATGGTCATGAAAAGAGCAAAGTCAAAGAAACAATTCCGCTTCTATATGAAGCAGTGTGGCTACGATGTCAAGTGGGAGGACAGCAGAAAGTACATCACATACACCTGTCCCAACGGCAGGAGATGCCGCGACAACAAGCTTCACGAAGCGAAATACAGAAAGGAGAATATGGAATATGAGTTCGAAATACGAAGAAGCGAAAGAAGCCTCCAAGCAGAATTTGGAGGAGACACAGGACATACCAACTATGGTCTGCGTCCAGGAACACAACTGGCTGGCGTTGATATCACAGCTGAAGCTTCTGACAGATACGCTGTTCGAAGTCAAGGCTCAGACAGACGAGACAATGACATATGCACAGATGGAACGGTACCTGCGAAATCAGCAGACGATATACAATCAGCTGCTGGAACAGGGAAAGGAGATACAGGAGCAGACGTCACAGAACGTGACGGCAGAGGTGTCGAAGCTGGATCAGGCGGCGAAGGAACTCGTATCACAGGCTGGGAGTCTGAACGAGCAGACCTTATCGCAGCTGAAATGCTCCGAAGAGCAGAGCAGAAGTCACGGCTTCAGACTGCTTCGACTGGTGGTGCTGATAGAAGTGCTGCACCTGATATCATCGGTGGCATTGCTGCTGTGGCTTCGATAATCGAGGACGAGTCTGAGCCTACTGACGATACCGAATACGCACGTGAGCACGTTGACCGCAAGGCACTCGCCGAGGAACGAGAGCGAAAGGAAGCTCACGGAATACACATGGGATAAGCTATGACTCCCTGAATCAGGGACTCAACTAACTCAGGGATAAAACGTCCGTGAGTTATTATTCGTAGCTGGGCTACCGTAACGGTACTTGAAGTCCGAAACAGAACTGCACTCATTCCCAGCTCAGGATAGAGTTCCCATAATGGACATTCGTTATGGCGGGATGTAATATCCCGTCACGACGATGGGGTGGTGAATCGCCACCTCGCCACCTGAGTCGGCGAATCGCAGGGGCAGCAAAGGGGTGTCCAAAACGGACTGAGCTGATGTATGGAAACACGACGGTAGCTCACGGTGAACGAGGCGTTCACCGTACTGAACTCGCCCTGATTCGGGGCGGGTGTGAACGAACCGTTCATCCCTTTGCTGGTACCGAACAGATTGTACAGTACCGACAGGTGTTGCCAAAATGGCAGCGCCTTCAAATCATCCATATTGGAAGGTATGAGCTGACAGAACGATTCGTTCGGTCAGTAGACGAAGTAACGAAACGTGACGGCGTCTCAATCACCAAAGGATGTCACCAAACGTGACATCCTTTGCAATAAGGGTATCGTGAAAGCCAATACCCTTGTAGTGCTTCTGCTCAGTATCAACAGCGAACATTCAGTGGTTCTGATGAATGGATTTCGACTGGAAGCTGTGGTATGATTGTTGGTCAGGAGGTGACCGCGGCGATGAAGTTGCAGGATCTGTATTACGGGAACGTCATACCGTGTCAGCACGATGTGAGGAAGGACTCCGATTATGCAAAGCGAAGTCTGGAGCTCCTTGAGATGTGCGACAGACTGGAGAAACGACTGTCGGCTGATGATAAGAAGCTGCTGAACGAGATAACGGATATGCAGGGAATGCTGTCCGAGACAATGGTAGCAGAGAGCTACATACAAGGTTTTCGAGACTGCGCCGAACTGATAATTGATGTGCTGTTCGGCAGGAGCGAGAACCTGAAATAACAAATCAAATGGAGAGAGTACGGTAAAACACCGTACCCATTTTCGTATCAAAGGGAGCGGCTAACCACCGCTCTCTTAATAATTCAAAAGGAGAAAGTTAAAATGAACAATGCAGATCATACGAGAAACACAAGCGAAATAATAACAGGAGGAACGAATGAGATATACAGAAATGTTCAGAAACGAACCGGACGTGCTGACTGTCCCAGAGGCAGCAAAGCTGCTCCGCATTGGAAAGAATCAGGCTTACGAGCTCGTGAAAAATGGAAGTATCGGAGCGATAAGACTGGGCAAGAAGATAATTATTCCGAAGCCCGCTCTTGTTGACTTCTGCCGAAACGAGAGAAACTATTTAGTGCTTCTGCCGAAATGAGGTGAAAGGTATGGATTTTTCGAGAGAAGTGTGGTATTGTTGTCGTGACGAAAGTCACGATAAGGAACGATTTGGGAATTGAAAGGAGGATGCCAATGAAAATAACCACAGGACATTTGGCCGAGAAAAGCGGCAAATGGTATGCCGTTATAAACTTATACGATGCCGACGGTAAGCGTCACGAAAAGTGGCGCTCCCTCGGACTGGACGCAAAGAAAGGCACCAAGACCGAAGCCAACCACCGTCTGAACGAGGTGTTGGAGCAGTACAATCTTGGTGACCAGTACCTGCACGAAGGTATGTCGAGAGCCGACAAGGAGCGTAACCGCATAGCTGATATGCGTGTTGAGGACTACCTTGCGGAGTGGCTGGAGTCCTACAAGGGCAACATCACGAAGTCCACATACACAAGCTACAAGCGGTACATGGACGTACACATGATACCATTCTTCAAGAAGATGAAGATAAAGGTCAAGGAGATAACCGGCGACGAGATAAACGAGTACTACGCTTACCTCAGAGCCAAAGGACTGAAGGGCACAAGCTGTCAGCGGCACCATTCGCTCCTGCACCTTGCATTCAAGTCTGCAATGAAGCGTCGTATAATTCCGACAAATCCTGTCGATCAGGCTGACCGCCCGAAGTCGGTGCAGTTCATCGGAAACTACTATAACGCTGAGGAGATAAAGCAGCTCATCGACTGCACAAAGGACGATCCGCTGCACATCGTCATCGTTATAGCTGCATACTATGGACTCCGCCGAAGCGAGGTCATCGGGCTGAAATGGTCGGCGGTGGACTTCGTAGGCAAGACCATAAGCATCAAGCACAAGGTGTTGCAGGACGAGGACGGAGTTGCAGGTTACGATGTAATGAAAACGAAATCGTCGTACAGAACGCTTCCGCTGATACCTGTAGTCGAGCAGGCACTCATCGCCGAGCGTGAGCATCAGGCAGAAATGAAGAAGGCATTCGGCAGAGGATACTGCAAGAAGTACGAGGACTACATCTGCGTAGACGCTGTGGGAGAGCTGATACGTCCCAACTATGTATCGGACCACTTCCCGATAGTGCTCCGCAAGAACGGTCTGCGGAAGATACGCTTCCATGACCTGCGGCACAGTTGTGCCAGCTTACTTCTCGCCAACGGAGTGCAGATGAAGCTGATACAGGAGTGGCTCGGTCACAGCGACATAGGTACGACCAGCAACGTGTACAGCCATGTGGACAGCGAAAGCAAGAAGCTGAGTGCGGAGGCGATTGCTAAAGCACTCTCAAACGAATCAACAGCCGTATAACATAAACTGAAAGGCAATTGCAGTTTTCTCGCAAAAAACAAGTCGGTCATTATGCAAGCAACTGCGCTATAACAAAAAAGTTCCGCCTCTCGAAAAGGCGGAACTACGCGGAATACTCCGCATTTGGCTTGGCGCAGTGGGTGGGATTCGAACCCACGTCCCTCAAGGGGCATCATGATTTCGAGTCATGTCCGTTATGACCACTTCGATACCACTGCGTATTTAATTTAACTATAAAACTGCGAGAAAACTGCGAGAAAGCCAATTACAAACGCAACTGCGAACACCGCCGAAACCACGCAGAACAGGGAAAAATCAAAGTGCGGCAAGCTCAAAAACGACTATGTTTCGAGTCATGTCCGTTATGACCACTTCGATACCACTGCACAAATTACTAAAACATTATAACATATCGCGGTTCAAAAATCAATAGCAGAGCGATAAAAAAATGAAATAACAAAAGGGCTGCCATACAAGAGCATGGCAGCTTTTTTCATTCCTGTTCTCCGAAAATTCTTACAGCCTTGAGCATTATAGCACATTCAAGGCGCTTTTTCTCAAGCTGGCATGAGAGCTTATGAGCGGAGCGTATATCGCCCATATACTGGTAGTTATTGGCATTGCAGCCGCCGCTGCAATAGAACTTAGCCCAGCACTTACGACATTCGGGCTTTGAATAAACGTGAGCCTTGGCGAAATCGGCTTTCATTTCATAGTTGAAGGTACCCTCGTCGATGTTGCCCATTTTGTACTCATCAATGCCCACGAACTGGTGGCAGGGGAAAATGTCGCCGTCGGGAGTGATAGCCACATAGTCGTTGCCGCAGCCGCAGCCTCTGAGACGCTTGATAGCGCAAGGTCCCTGATCGAGATCGAGCATGAAGTGGAAGAAGTTGAACTTCTTGCCGGTTTTTTCGTTATCTATTATACGCTGCGCGAGCTTTTCGTACTCCTTGAAAACAGCGGGGAGCTCCTTTTCGGTGAGGGCATACTCATCGGAGTCGCCCACAACGGGTTCCACGGAGATCTGATCGAAACCTGCGTCGTAGAGTGCAAAGACGTCGTTGGAGAAGTCGAGGTTCTTTTTAGTGAAGGTGCCGCGGACGTAATACTCCTTATCGCCGCGATTTTCCACAAGCTTCTTATACTTGGGAAGTATCATATCATAGCAGCCCTGTCCGTTGGGGAGGACACGGAAATAGTCGTTAACTTCCTTTCTGCCGTCGATAGAGAGCACCACATTGGACATTTCGCGGTTGATGAAATCTATCTTGTCGTCATCGAGAAGCAGACCGTTGGTAGTGATAGTGAAGCGGAACTTTTTGCCGTAATCCTTTTCGCGGGAACGGGCGTATTCCACCACCTGTTTAACGACGTTGAAGTTCATGAGGGGCTCTCCGCCGAAGAAATCCAGTTCGAGGTTTGTACGGTCGCCGGAATTTTCGAGGAGGAAGTCGATGGCGTGCTTGCCGGTCTCAAAGGACATGAGCTTTCTGCCCTTGCCGAAGTCTCCGGTGGAGGCGAAACAGTATTTGCATCTGAGCTGGCAGTCGTGGGAGATATTGAGGCACATAGCCTTGATAGGGGAGGCTACTGAGACCTTTGCGTACTTCTCATAGTCGTCCTCGGAGAAGAGTATCTTGTCGTTATAGAGCTCCACAATTTCTGCGTAGCAGGACTCTATTTCCTCAACATCGTAAGCCTTTGAGAGCTTGTCCACCACTTTCTGGGGACATTTCTCCTCAAAGGGAGGCTCGATATTGTCGAGGAGGTCATATGTGAGCTCGTCCACGATATGGACGCCGCCGCTGTTAACGTCGAGAACGATATTAAAACCGCTGAGTTTATATTTATGTATCATTTTCAACACCCTTTCGGTCGGTATATTCCGTAGAAAAGACGGTAGGGAGGGATGAAATGCAGGATGCTGCCTTAAAAAATATGAGGCAGTATTACACCGCCTCAACATAGCAATTCAAAATGTTGCTGACAGACTTATCTCTCGCACTTCTGGTTAGCAACTGTGCATGAAGTCTTGCAAGCAGACTGACATGAAGCCTGGCACTTACCGCAGCCGCCCTTCTGAGCAGACTCCTTAAGGTTAGCCTTATTGATAGTCTTGATGTGCTTCATAGAAATACCTCCTGTGGTAAAAATGCGGAGAACCGCTTAATGGATTAAAGTCATTATAACACATTTTCATCAGATTTTCAATAGTTTTTTCGACAAAACGAAAATTTGTTAAATTTTGACAAGATTGATAGAGAAATTTAGTAATGGATTATCACAACTTAATTTTTAAGTGAATGATAACAAATTGTAAACAAATCATGAATTGACACGGTTCCTGAATAAAATATCTTCCGCAGCAAGACCGTCATTCTTCACCGGCTGAAAAATATTTAAGCTCCCAGTAGTATTTCCTGTCGGAAGCCGGAAAATCCTCCATGACTCCGTGCTCGGGATCGTAGAACACTCCCCGACAGTACAGCGACCAGTGCCAGCAGCGTGGAGTCTCAAGGCTGAGCATACAAAGCTCCGGGAGCTGAGCCTTGTCCGTCACCTGTATCCGGCGGTCGTCCACGGCAACTCCGTTTTCACGGAAAAAGTCCTTCATTTCACGCAGAGTAGTCTCCCTTTCGTTGCCAAGACGCTCCGCCACCTCTTCAGCGGACATCCCCAGCACCATAGCCAGCACAGCCTGTCCACATTGAAGGTCGGTAGGCTCGTGAATGTATTTTATCTCCATAGAAAGCTCCTTAACAAAAAACAGATCGGTCCGCACCAAGCGGACCTGACCTGTTTAGTATAACATATATGGGAGGAGTTGTAAATAGCATTATGCATTAGTACCGCTGCCGGAGTTCTTGAAACCGCCTTTGCCGCCCCTGCCGCTGAAGCCTGTGGGCTTTTCGCCGTTCTCACCGAAGCCCGGAAAATCGCCGGGGAGCTCTATGCCCTCGGGGAGCTCGAAGTCATCGGGAAGATCTCCGAAGTTGCCGGGGAAGCCGTCTGGCTTTTCAAAGCCCTCAGGAAGCTCAAAACCGTCAGGGAGCTTGCCGGAGAAGTCTCTGCCGCCGAAATTTCCTCTGCCTGAACCGTTACCGCCAAAATTGCCGCCGGAGAAATCCCTGCCTCCGCCGAAGCCGCCCCCCATCATTTTGGGCTGGGGTATCTCAGAGACCTCCTCACCGTTGATGATTATGGTTCCGCCGTTGAATTCAGCGCCCTGATCATAGTCGAAGGACTCGCACATTCCCTGAATCTTCATGTTTATCTCCAGAGTGCCGCCGTTGACATAGACGTATCCGTTAGCATCGATAGCGTCAACGTCGCCGCCGTTCATAGCAATAGTAGTTTTGCCGCCGTTGAACTCAGCAGCCACGGTGTAGGAGGTACTCTTACGTGCGGCGTTTATGCCGTCATCGGTGGCGCTTATGTTGATAGTACCGTCGTTGATACGCACGTATGTGCCCTCTATGCCCTCAGATGAGGAGATATTTATCTCGCCGCCGTCTATCTGCACAAAGGCGTTGCCCTGAATGCCGTCGCTGGCAGCATCTATATTGAGCTTTCCACCGGAGATGTACACATATCCGAGGGAATCGTCCTCATCGTTCTCGCTGTGGAAGCCGTCCTTTTTGGTACTTATGGTGAATTCGCCGCCGCTTACAAGGATAGAGTCCTTTGCCTCGACAGCGTCCTTTTCTGAGGTTATATCGTAGGTGCCGCCTGTGAATTTCAGGTCGTCCTTGCCGGAAATGCCGTTATATGTGGAATTTACGGTCAGGCTGCCCTTGCCGCTGAAAACGAGGTCGTCCCTGGAGAAAATAACTGCGTCGGTATTGGTCTCGCCGTCGGAGGTGAAGCTGCCGGTCACCGCAAGGGTGTTCTTGCTGCCGTCAGCGGTGGTGATGAAGCACTTATCAGCAGAGACTACGTATATAGCAGGATTCTCCTTATTGGTAATGCTCACGCCGTCCAGTACCAGCTGTACCTTGTCATCAGAGGAAACCTCCACCTTTATGGTGCAGTCCTTGGCAGTGCCGCTTACAACGTAAACTCCAGCGGAGGTGACACTTATTGTCTTGCCGTCAGAGACCTCCAGCTTCTGAGCACCGGAGAGGTCTGCGGTCTGTTCGAGGTCGCGCTTGCTGAACAGCTCTGACACCTCGACTGAGGGAGCATTTCCCTGATTGTAAGCCATATCCTGCGCCTGTAACTGTCCACGCTGTTTTCTTGATGTATCCTTTGTAGCAGACGAAGCCTCGTCCGCTGTTGTATTCTCGCTGCCTGATTCATTTTCCGAGGTCACCTGAGCGGCTCCTTTGGTCACTGTCTCGGAGCTGTCCGCTGAGCTGCATCCCACTGCCGAGCAGAGGACCATTGCCATTGCGGTTATGCCTGCCATTGTATATTTCCATGCGTTGTTCTTCATAGTTATCATCCTTCCGTGAGTTTCGTTCAGCCTTGTTTTCCTTTGATGATGTTATTATATACCCCCAATTTGTTGATTACAGAGTGAGAAAGTGAAAAAATCCGGAAAAAAACAGAAATGAAATCGGCTGAATGTGGAAAATGTGTGAAAAAAAGCGCCGCACCGGTGTGCTGACCGGCGCGGCAATTTGTCCCCCTCAGGTTTTCTATGAAATCACTTGTCCAGAGTCATTACAGTGCCAATGAACACGGGAAGTGAATTTTCAGTGTCAACTATGCAGTAAACGAAAGGTCTGTCCAGGATGACCTCTTCTACCCTGCGATCAGGATCAGGCATTACACAACCGGTCTCCTTCATCATCACGATAGTGGCAGCTGCGGCGCGTGTACCGCTCTCTGTCAGCTCTATGTGAGTCTTGTGTATAACGTCGTCTATGCAGATAGGATGGCCGTTTTTCAGCTCAGCCATATCGCTGAAATCAGCCAGATTGGAGAAAGCCAGTCCCATACCCATGTTTATCAGAGTATCCCTCATGGACGTTCCGAAGTCGTAGCTGAACTTTGGTATCTGGGTGATGACATCAACACTTTCGGGCTTTGAGAACATATCGTAAAGCTTTTCAGGCGTGAGGCTGCCGATATAGTCGTTCACGGATATGCCCTCGTCGGGGAGAAGTGCTGCAAAGGCGTACTTTCCTCCCATGTATTTCTTCATAACTCCGGTAACGTTCTCTCCGCTGAGGTAGAGATCCTCGGTGGAGCAGAGCATATCTGCCTTCTGCTTTGTGCCGTCGAAGGCTGTGAATTCCTTCTCTGTCACGTCGCTGGCTTCGTACTCCTTCTGCCATTTCGCATCAAAGGCGACTGCGTTCACAAGGTAAAGCAGATGATCTTCGTTTATCTCGTCGAGTATCTGCGGCACCATTCCGTCGGTGTGGGTGCTGGTCCAGTTGTTCACGTCCCGGAGAGTAGTCTCATCGAAGGGTGCCATGTAGAAATCGGCGTTGTAGTAGTTCACCATTTTCTGCACGAAATCCTCTTTTACAGTAAGGCGCTCAGCGTCGTCCCTTGCCCATACGGAATTGGCGGTAGTGAGCTTGCAGTAGCTTTCGGCAGGCTGTGTAGTATGCTGTGAATAGAGGCAGCCGTTGAGCTTATCCACCGATAAGCCTCCCAGAGTCTTTTCCATTGCCGCCTTTGTATCGCCCTTGGCGCCGTTGGCGGTCATGGCAAGAGCCTGCATCACCGAGTAAGGCGAGATAAGAGTGTTCTCGTCATCCTGCGAGGTGCGCTTCATAAGGTCCAGAGCAAAGCTGGTCTGGGCGAGTATGAAATCCTTGTCCGCAGCAGTAGCCTCGACCTCCTCCTTATCCACTCCGTTGCAGAGGTTGCGGGCAGTCATAGGCACATAATCCGGGAAGAATTTCTCCGCCACCATTTTTCTCATAAGAGCATAGTCAAAGGCGTTGATCTTTCCGTCCTTATTGAGATCGGCAGCCTCTTTCCTTATGTAATCACTGCCGTTCATTATCCATTTTCTGAAAGTAACGAGGTCGGCGATATTGAACGCGCCGTCGTAATTAACATCGCCGTCTATGACCTCCTCTGCCATGCTGTATCTTGCCGCATTGACACTTGGTACAGCCATAGCTGCGGAAACTGCCATAGAAAAGCATAATGCCGCCGAGATCATTCTTTTATATTTCATAAAGATACCTCCCTTTTTACTGCGGAACAGTTTTTTGCGTTTCTGTAAGCTATAACGGACGACAAAGGAAAAATGTGCGGAAGAAATTGTAAACAAATTATGAACTTTTTCAGAGCTGTCCCAGAAGCTCGTATATCAGCTCCTTTTTTGCCAGCCCGTCGGAGAAGGCTGTTGCGCCTCCGCAGGCTGTTCCAAGCTTCAGGGCGTGGTCAAAGCCCTCCGGCAGACCTGCGATAAAGCCTGCAAGCATGGAATCTCCTGCTCCCACGGAATTTCTTAACGTACCGCGGCAGACTCCGCACTGGTGGAGCTCGCCGTTGCTGTCAAGGAGCAAGGCTCCCTCCTCAGCCATGGAGACAAGAACGTTCTGCGCCCCCATTTTCCGGAGCTCAGCCGCATAATGGGCTATTTCCTCCCGGGAGCGGAGCTCTGTCCCGAACATCTCTCCCAGCTCGAAATTGTTTGGCTTTATCAGGAACGGACGGTATTTCAGCACGTTCATCAGAAGCTTTCCGGTCGCGTCCACCACCGTGAGGACGTCCCTGCCGGAGAGCCGGCAGAGTATGCGCTCATAAATATCTTCGGGCAGGCTTTTGGGTATGCTGCCTGCGAGAACGAGTGTATCACCTGCGGAAAGTCCCTCCAGACGGCTGAAAAGCCGTGAGAGCGAATCCTCATCTATGTCCGGTCCCTGACCGTTGAGCTCGGTCTCGGCGGCAGACTTTATCTTCACGTTTATCCGGGAATTTCCCCGGGGCAGACGTATGAACTCGGCTTCAATGCCCATTTCGCGGACTCCCTGCTCGATAGCCTCACCTGTAAATCCGGCAGTAAAGCCCAGAACCTTTGAGCTGACTCCCAGCTCCGCCAGAACCGCCGAAACATTTATGCCCTTGCCGCCCACGAATATGTTTTCGGACTCCGAGCGGTTCACCGAGCCGAGACACATTTCTCCCGTATGCACCACATAGTCGATAGCCGGATTGAATGTAACTGTATATATCATAGCTGCAACTCCTGAATCTTCGTTTTCCGGACGTCAGCCGTCCTGACAATATTATAAGCGAAAAACCGGACGTTGTAAAGTATCCGCCGCACATTGAGCGAAAACCCTTTAGAATAGAGAGTTTTCGCTACACACAAAATTTATCTGCTGACTTCTCGCCGCGTCTTGCTATTTTTATAATAATGTGGTATAATATTATTGTACATATTGTTGCGATATTTATGAAATTTTCAGTATATCCACGACATAAAGGGGGGTGACACTGCATGAATATGTCCCTTGTGAAGAAGATGTCCTTCACCGTGAACACGGTCATACTCGCCCTCGTATTCGGACTTATGGCGTTCTTCCGCCTCTGCGGCGCAGACTTTCTGGTGTGGTTCAGCATCCCCACCGCCATGATATACCTCATCGGCTACTGGCTGATACACAAGGAAAAGCTGGACATCTACGTCTGGATGATATATCTCTGGCTCACCCTTTACATGGGCGTGACCACCGTATGCCTCGGCTACGGCTATGGCTTTCACCTCTACTGCTTCTCCATGATACCTACCATGTTCGTTACGGAGTATATGGCGTACAGGCTCAGAAGAAGGAGCATGAGGTCGCTGTACATAAGTATAGGGATAGCGGTATTCTACCTTGTCTGCACGGGAAGTGTCGCCTTATTCGGTCCCATATACGAAAGTGAACGGAAATATGAGGCTTTCTTCTGGGTATTCAATGCTCTGATAGTCTTCGGCTTCCTGATATACTATACCAACTACCTTATCCTCTCAATAATACGCTCAGAGGAAAAGCTGAAGGAAATGGCTCTTGTGGACAGGCTCACTCAGCTGCATAACCGCCACTATATGCTCTCTCGCCTCGCTGAGCTCCCGCCGGAGACAGGCTCCGGCTTCATCGCTATGGCGGACATAGACAACTTCAAAAAGATAAACGACACCTACGGTCATAACGCCGGAGACCACGTACTCAGGACCGTCTCAGACATCCTCCGGAGCCGCTGCGGCAGCTGCGAAACTGCCCGCTGGGGCGGCGAGGAGTTCCTTATCCTTTCCTCATCTCCGCTTTCCGAGGGAAGGGATATGCTGGAGGCTCTGCGGAAAAGCGTCGCTGAGGCTCCCATAGCATTTGAAGATAAGCCCATTCCGGTAACTATAACTATCGGCGCTGCGGAAAGGCTTCCCGGACAATCCGAGGACGCCTGGATACAGGCTGCTGACAGCAAGCTGTATTTCGGCAAGAACAACGGAAAGAACAGACTCGTTATCTGAACGCAGTGGAAAGGAGACATTATGAACTTTCAGAAGTTAGCAGACAGCTATCATTCCCTTACGTGCATAGTCTCTGTGGAAAAAACAGAGAACGAAGGCTTCGGGGATATACGCATAATTGCCGGCAACAGCAAATTCACCGAGCTTATGGAGCACCCCACATACTCTGTGCAGGGCTCATCTCCGGCTGATGCACCGAGAAAATTCGTTCCCGGCGGACTGTACGATAAATACATACCCAAGAACCCCAACTTTGAGGACCTCTGCTTCCGCGCGGCTGTAAACAAGGAACCCATACACACCTACGTTCACCCCAATAAGCTGGATACGTGGTTCAACGTCTTCACCATGCCAATAAACTATGAGGAGGGCTCTTTGTGCTACTGCACCTACACCATGGAGCCCTGCAAGGTATCAGACATAGACCTCGCCTCGCCGTATTCCGTAAAGACTCTCGAGGACGTAGTCAAGACCTGCATAAAGCTCCACGACGCCAACGACTTCAAGCAGACTATGGATGAGGTCATCAAGGATATTCGTATCATCTGCGGCGCCGAGGTCTGCACCCTCATGCTCGTGGACCAGAGCTCCGGCACATGCGAGGTGCTCTCCACAAGCCTCAGAAAGGGCAGCACTATCAAGCGTGTTACCCAGTTCGTTAACTTCTACGATATTGCAAATTCATGGCTGGATACCATCGGCGAGAGCGACTGCATCATCATCAAGGACGAAAAGGATATGAAGTATATCAGCGAGATAAACAATATGTGGTATCTCACCCTCGATGAAGCAGGTGTGGACAGCGTGGTTCTGTTCCCGCTGATATACAACAAAGAGGTGCTGGGGTTCATATGGGCAACTAACTTCGATACCCGCAATACCATGCGTATCAAGGAGACTCTCGAGCTCACCACGTTTTTCCTTTCATCCGAGATCGCCAGCTATAAGCTGCTGAAGCGCCTTGAGTTCCTTAGCTACACTGATATGCTCACCGGCATAAGGAACCGCAATGCCATGAATAACAAGATAAGCAGCATAGTGGCAGGCGAGACCGAGCTTGCCTCACCCTACGGGATAATCTTCGCAGACCTGAACGGTCTGAAAAAGGAAAATGACACCAAAGGTCACTCCGCCGGAGACATCCTGCTCAAAAAGGCTGCTATACTCCTTCAGGAACAGGCTGGCGGCGATGACATCTACCGTGCCGGCGGCGATGAATTCATGATAATAGTGCAGGGATGCTCCGAGGATGATTTCCGCAGGATAGTTGAAAGGATAAAAGATAATTCCAGCGATCCCGACAGCGTATGCTTCGCGGTTGGCTGCTGCTTCGACGCCGAGGGCGGCGATATACGCGACGCCATGAGGCGTGCAGACGAAAATATGTATAAGGATAAGGCGGTCTATTATTCCACCTATCCCGAAAGAAAGCACAGATAAAAGGCAGGAAGAATTCTTCCTGCCTTTTTTCATATATTCTCCAGAAGATCCGGGAGGTCGCTGAAGCGCATGAGCTCCGGCACCTCCTGCTCAATAGTTCCGAAGCCGTAGGCTGCGTGTATGAATTCCAGCCCTGCCTTCATGGTAGCATCGTAGTCGCCCTGAATGTCGCCGATATAGTATGCCTTTTCCAGCTTGTTCCTGCCGGCAAGGAGAGCTATATTGCTGCCCTTGTCCTTGAGGTTGTTGCCGTAGCACTCTATATCATCGAAATACTTCCCGAAGCCGTAGAAATCGAGGAAAGCCTCGATATATCCGCTCTGGCAGTTGCTGACGATATACAGGTGATACTTCTTTTTCAGGCGTATGAGCGTCTTTTCAAGGTCGGGATAGAGTACTCCGCCGTGCTTTCTGAGGTAATCGTTTTCGTGGTCGCAGCACTGCTCAAGGAGCTTCATACGCTTCTTCTTTGAAAGGTCACCGAAGAGTATATCCGCTATCCTGTCCATAGTGAGTCCCATAACGTTCATTATGTCCTCTCTTGTCACGTCAGGACGGTCAATGCCCAGCTCCCTTATTTTTTCCGTCCACGAGGCGGCAACGTTCTCCGAGGAGTCCCAGAGAGTGCCGTCCATATCGAATATAAGTCCTTTTTTCATCTGCCCTCCACCATCATATCATAAATTTCATCCAGCTGAGCCTTATCATGCTTTACGTCGTTCAGCACGGTTATCCTGCCCGGTCTTACGATACGGGCTTTTTCCCACATGCCGGCAAACATATCCTTTGTGATGCCGTAGGTAACAGGGGATATATCCAGTCCGTAGGTACGGAAGAAGCTCATTAGACCGCCGGTATCCTGTCCCTGAAATAAACAGGCAGGGATAGTTCCCAGAGCCACGGCAAGTCCGTGGGATATTTTCACATCAGGGTAGAATTCCTCGATAGCGTGCGCGAAAAGGTGCTCGCAGCCGCTGCACGGTCTTGACGAGCCGGCTATCTCCATAGCGAGTCCGCCCATTACCAGAGCACGGGAGAGTATGCGTATGAACACGCGGCTCTTCATATTTTTTTCGTCGCAATGGTATACCGAATCATAGCTCATCCTGCTGAGGGCATAGGCAAAGTCGTCTATCTGGGACGAGGTCCTTGCAGCGGAGAGCTTCCAGTCGTAAAGGGCGGTATGCTTGGCAATGGTGTCTCCGATACCGGACAAGGTCTGTCCCTCGGGAGCGTTTATTATCATATTTGTGTCCACGATTATGGCTGTTGGTATCTTGCAGTCAAGGGTGCGGCGAGTCTTTCCGCTGGTCTCAAGGACGGCAAAGGGCGATGCAAGGGAATCGTTGCTGAGGGAAGTGGGCATACAGATGTACACCGCCTTGCTTATATGTGCCGCATATTTGGCGGTATCAAGGACTCTTCCGCCGCCTATGCCTATAATTACCTTTATCTCCTCTACGCAGACCTTCTTGGCAATGGCAACGGCTTCATCGAAACTCGCGTCCTTCATTGCAAGTATCTCCGCGCCGCCGAAATCACGGCTTATGTCAGTGATCTTCTCCTTGTAAATGCCTATGAGGAACTCCTCAGAGACCACCAAGGTCTTCTGACCGATTATCTCTGGGATATACCGTCTGATGATCTCGTCGGAGTGAAAGAATGCGTCCTCCTCCACGGCAAGGCATATGGGGAGGTTGAATCTTGTATGCTGGTTCATAACGCCACCTCTGTTTCCGGTTGATATTTTATAAGCCGTTATACCATATAAGCGAAGCGTTATGGTATAATGGCCCGATTTGCGTATCTGCAAGGGCATTTAAATCAAATATAATGAATGCTTTTGCATTCATTATACCACATTCCTTTCCATTTTTCAACCGCCGGACGCACTTCCTTTCATCGCTCATACTACATTTTGAGTATAATTCCATAAAAATATAACAGACAGAACAGACAAATGTAATTTTTTTGTTAATTTTGCTGTGGCGACGTTATATTATATTGACAATATATATTAATAGTAGTAAAATAAAGATGTATCCACAGCTCTCTGCGTACCGCTTTTTTCTGAGAGCTGCAAATCCCGCCTGACAGCCGCCGCGCATTGACCTGCCAGCAGGCTGTTATCTGTCTTATGAGGTATTGAATATGTCAGGATCTATCAGAAATAAAACCGGTCTTTCAGCGGCGATTCTGCTCATCCTGTTCGTTGTCATAAATTTCGCGGTCTCTTACAGGCTGATCGCCAATGCAGGCAGCAAATATCAGGCTTCCATAGCCTCAGCTGCCCTCGATTTCGCCGAAATGAGCATCGACGCTGATAAGGCAAAGGAATCCTACATTACCCGCGCTCCCTCCGACGATTACGATTCCGTCCGCAGCAAGCTTGCCGCCTATCAGGACAGCAACAGCGATATTATCGCAAGAATCTCCCTTGTTTCCTTCAGCAACTCCGCAGGAAGCTATATCTACGATTCCGCAGGGGAGTCTCTCTGTGCAAAACTTGAGTACGACAGCTATACATCTTCTATCAAGGCTGAGCTCATCAACGGAAGAAATTCCATTGACCACACCGAAAACGGCAGGCTCACCTCCTTCAGACCGCTCAGAACTGTGGACGATAACCTCTGCGGTTTCCTTATCGTAGAGCTCCAGAAGCCCTATGAGAGCGCACATTACAAGCACCTTATAACGGTATACTCTGTCCTCCTCGGACTTAGCCTGCTGTTCACCTTCATTATGCTCTTCCACCTCAACAGAAGGATATTCCGTCCACTCAGGAAAATAACTGCCTCTACCGAGTACCTTTCCGGCGACGACAGCGCAACTGCCGGCATGGACGCTTCAGTTATCTTCGATACCAAGAGAAACGACGAGATAGGCAGACTCAGCAGCGCCCTCCAGAAGGTGTTCTTCGATATGAACAGCGGCGCAGAGCACCTCTCTCAGGCAATCTACGACGCTAACCACGATGGTATGACTCAGCACCTTAACAAGCGCTGCTATCACAGCATGGAGGAGAATTTCCGCAGCTGCGAGTCTATCTGCGTCATCTACTTCGATGTAAATAACCTAAAGCTCATGAACGATACCCTCGGCCATGAAAGCGGTGACTACGTTATAAAAAGAGCTGCCGACTACATCCGTCAGTTCCTCAGCGAAGGCTATTTCTGCTTCCGTATGGGCGGCGATGAGTTCCTCCTCGTAATGACCGAGTGCTCACTCAGAAACGCCGACAGGATAATGGAAAAGCTGGATAAGGATTCGCCCTATATTCTCAGCAAGGATAAGGATTCAGTAAAATGTTCGCTTTCCTACGGCTGTGCCTTCGCAAAGGGCGAGTATTCCTACGAAGCCCTGCTCTCCGAAGCTGAGGAGAATATGTATGCCAAAAAAGCCGAACTTAAAAACCGTCTGCAAATGCCTGAAAGATAATGGGGTGGTATTTTGCGTAAAAAGAAAAAACACAAGGAATACCCTTTCTCCAATCTGCCGGTGAGAAAGAAATTCCTTCTGATGGACATAATGCTGATATTTTCGGTATTGCTGGTGTGGACAGCTATGGTGAGAACTATCTCCAAGACTCAGAAGGAAAAATACAAGCAGATGGAAAGGACCGCTATCACTGCCTCGGAACAGATAGTGGATATGTCCGTTGAAAGTGCGGTATCTATCGCTAAAAACATCTATACGGACGAATCTGTATATATCTTCCTTAACAAACAGTATTCCTCGTCATCGGAATATTACGAGGCTTTCTATCCTCTCCAGAGGACAACTGCGATGAACCTCGCAGACACGAATATAGTCAAAGGCTGTATCATCTACACGGAGAACCCTACTGTCCTCACAGGCGGAAGCATCAAGAAACTGGAATCTGCAAAGGACGAATACTGGTATAAATGCTTTACCAAGATGAATAAGCCCATAATCCTGTGCGTGGATCCATCCGATGGTACTATGTCGCTTATAAGAAAGCTGGATTACCTCAGCCTTTCCACCGGCGAGAGCTACATCCGCCTGGACATCAACCGCAGCACCATAAACCAGTTCACAGACGAGCTGGGCTTCGACGGTCAGCTCCATGTAATGTGCGGAAGTACCCTCCTTTACAGCAGCGATAAGGACGCCGAATCTGTGGATGACATATCTATCGGCAAGGACTTCGACTGCATCACCCGCAACTACTACACCGTGGATATTGAGTTCTATTCATCATCCCGCAAGAGCGGTCTCAGGGAATTCCTGATGAAGAATAAGCTCATCCTTTCTGGACTTCTCGCGTTCACAGGTCTTGCTGTGCTCATAAGCTACTGCCTCAGCACAAACGTGAGAAGAAGAGCTCTCGACGCCATAAACGAGTATCAGTCCACAGGCGGCATAGCCTCTTTCAGCAAGGGCGGCAGCGGCAGGGACGAGGTGGGCAGACTTCTTGACGTGTGCTGCGATATGTCGGAAAAGCTCCAGCTCACCGGCAGCGAATTCCAGATGAGCAGCGACTCGCTCATGCGTAAAAGCTCGGATTACAACTCCCTCTTCACTACCGCTATGAGACTCGACGCCGAGCTGACAGCTGCACTGTGGCTCCCGGACATCTGGACCGACCTCCCCGACGAATACTACCCCCTGAAGGTGGAGTCAGAGCTCATCCAGAAGCTCGCAAAGAAATACCATGCTGTCTTCAACGGCAGCGTGCCTACTTACGATAAAACGCTCGTTCCGGCATACTGCTTCGTGCTCATAGCCAAGGACGTGTTTGAACGCTTCAGCGGCGAGTCTGTGAATGTGTCCGTAGCCGGAGACATCGCCACCATCAGCTTTATCAGCAGCACTCCTCCGAAAACAGCGGACGTGCTCAGACTCAGCGCTATCTTTGAGGACGACAGCGTTACAAGTGCATACTCCTTTGACAGAAAAAACAACTTCAATCCGTATCTCCGCCTCAAGCACTGCCTCGGCAGCCATGTGGACATGGAGATATACGACAAGAACCGCCTTAAACTTACCTTCATAATCAAATCAAGCAAGGAAAAGGGGGAATAATATGATCTGGAAAAGGTTCATCACTGCCGCATTAGCAGTCTCTGTGACCGTTTCTGCCACAGGCTGCGGCAAAAAGAAAGCCAACAAAAAGGCGTCCTACAAGAGATTCGACGGAGTATATGCTGCCAGGCTCACTCCGGCAGCTGAGGACAACGATGCAAGAATGCTCATCGCCGAAAAGACCGGTGTCCTCCTGGACCAGCGCTTCATCGCCGATCAGGACGACATCAACAAGACCTTCAGCGACATGATAATCGCCAACAAGTATCCCGATTTTCTTGCTCCCGATGCCGAAAACTGCCAGAAGCTCCTTAAAGCCGGAGCATTTATCCCCATAGACAACTACTGGGACGACTACCCCAATATCAAAAATCTCTATACCGACAGACAGTGGGACAGTCTCCGGGAAGCCGACGGTCATATCTATTACATCCCGCTGTTCTCGGCTGTGAATATCCGGGATACCTCTCCCATACACAGCGGCGAGGCTTTCTGGATACAGACAAGGGTGCTGGAATGGGGAGGCTACCCCAAACTAAAGACTCCCGATGATTACTTCGACCTCATCGAGCGCTACCTGAAAGCCAATCCCACCGATGAGAACGGCGATCCCTACTACGGCTACGAGATAGAGGCTAACGACGCATGGTTCTTCGCTCTCGACAATCCCCCCATGTTCCTCGACGGCTACCCCAACGACGGCTGCTGCATAGTTGATCCGGAGACTCTCGAAGCAAAGGACTACAACCTGTCGCCCACTGCGAAGAAATGGTTCAAAAAGCTCAACGAGGAGTACATGAAGGGCGTTATAGATCAGGAATGCTTCCTGCTCACCTCCGATCAGTATTACTCAAGGCTCTCCACAGGAAGAGTCCTCGGTATGGTGGATCAGCGCTGGAACTTCAACAGTGCTGTGAAGGATCTTCCCCCTGAGTGTACATACATCCCATTCGGTCTCACTATCGACGAGAGCATCCCCGACAGATACCGCGATCAGGTATCCTTCAACAATTCCGCAGGCGCAGGTATCTCTGTGAGCTGCGATGATCCCGAGGGCGCTGTGAAATTTATGAACGACCTCCTTGATCCCGAGGTACACAACCTCCGCTTCTGGGGCATAAAGGACGTGGATTACAGCGTCAACAACGACGGCATCTTCACCATGACCGAAGAACAGTACAACAACTGGAACAACAGCGAATACAAGGAAAAGCACCTCTGCGCTTACGACTATATGCCTCAGATACAGGGACTCACTGTGGACGGCAAAAACGCCTATAATCCCACTACACAGCCGAATATCTTCTTCGACCGCCTCTCTGAGGACGTTCAGCGCTGCTTTAAGGCTTACGGAGTCCAGACCTTCAACGAGCTGCTCAGCGAACCGCCTCTGGAGAACCCTGAGTGGTACCCCATGTGGTCATTCAGCAATGCCGTTACCGACGATACCGACTACGGCAAGGTCATGAAGCAGATAGACGCCGCAAAGCATAAATATCTGCCGCTCCTTGTAATGAGCAGCGACTTTGAAAAGACATGGAAGGAATATGTCTCTGTGTACGGCAATATCGACACCCAGCTCTATTTCGATGAGCTTACTGCCGAGGTAAGGAGAAGGACTCAGTAACTGCTCCGGTCTATACTTCTCTCAGGGACGTTCTCCTGTCTTTCGGGGAACGTCCCATTTTATGTCAAGATTTTACTATTAATGTTTCAATAATGATAGTATTTTCCCGTAGAATAGGATAATATGTTGTTAGAAAGACCATAACGGCTCCCACGCCGTAATATATCAAAGGGAGGAATTTCATATGAAAAAGCTCAACCTTATCGCTGTACTGTCCGCCTGCTCGCTCCTGACAGCCTGCGGAAGCTCAAACAGCTCATCTTCATCAAAGGCAGATAAGACTACCGCCGCTTCAACTACCGAGAACACCTCTGTCACCACCGAGGCTACTACCGCTGAAGCTACTACCATACCCCCCACAACTCAAGACCTTTCAAACGTTCCCTCTATCCCCGGATACGACCTGCTCTGGTGCGACGAATTCAACGGCACCGAGCTGGACGAGGCAAAATGGAACTATGAGCCCCATGAGCCCGGCTGGACAAACGCTGAATTACAGGAGTACACCACCTCCACAGACAACGTTTTCATCCGCGACGGAAAGCTCATCCTCAAGGCTATAAAGACTCAGAAGAACGGCAAGGATTACTACACCTCCGGCAAGGTCACCGGCAGAAAAAAGACCGATTTCACCTACGGAAAGGTAGTCGCAAGAGCTAAGGCTCCCGAAGGAAAGGGACTCTGGCCCGCTATCTGGATGATGCCCAAGGACGAGAGCTACTACGGACAGTGGCCCAAGTGCGGCGAGATAGACATCATGGAGGTCCTCGGCGACGGCGTAGAGACCGCTTACGGAACCCTCCACTACGGCGCTCCCCACGGCGAACAGCAGGGCACTGTCGTTCTCAAGGACGGCAAGACCTTCGCCAACGACTTCCACGAATACTCAGTTGAATGGGAGCCCGGCGAGATGCGCTGGTATATCGACGATGAGCTCTACCTCACTGTAAACGACTGGTTCACAGCTGAGGAAGGTCAGGACGAAAAGCCCTATCCTGCTCCCTTCGACCAGCCCTTCTACGTTCAGATGAACCTCGCTGTGGGCGGAAACTGGCCCGGCGATCCCGACGAGAACACCGACTTCGACAAGGCTGAATTCGAGATAGACTACGTCCGCGTTTACCAGAAGCCCGAATACGATACCAACGTCAAGAAGCCCGAAAAGAAGTACCGTGAGGCTCTCCCCGACGGAAACTTCATCTTCAACGGTGACTTCTCAGAGCAGGAAGACCTCACAGACGATACAAACTGGAAGTTCCTCCTCTTCGAGGGCGGCAAGGGCGCTGCTGAGATACGCGACAATATGATCGTCGTTACCACTGAGGCAGAGGGTACCGTTGACTATTCAGTACAGCTCGTACAGCCCGATCTTCCTATGATAAAGGGCAAGAAGTACCGCGTGACCTTCGACGCATGGTCAGACGAGGAGCGCGACATCATCGTATGCGTTTCTGCTCCAAGCGCCGGCTGGATAAGATACTTCAAGGATACACTCCTCAAGATCACTCCCACTAAGACCACCTACACCTATGATTTCGAGATGACCGAGAAGAACGACAACAACGGACGCCTTGAGTTCAACATGGGACACAAGGGCTCTACCGCGACAGTATATATCACTAATGTCCGCGTAGAAGAGATACAGTAAGCCTATTATTCATCACACCATATACGGGAACAGCCATAAAGGATATTCTCCTTTATGGCTGTTCTTTTATCTTTTATCGGTTATTATAAGGTGCTTGACCTTCTGCTCGTTGCGTCCGCGGACATTGTAGGTATACCTGTTGTCAAAGGAATGGATGCTGAAATGCTCGTCGTCGTTGTAGAGCTCCGAGATGAAGTCGGTATTCTTTATCACCAGCAGGAATTTTGCTGGTATGGTTTTCAGCAGCTCGCAGAGCCTTATCTGGTCATGCTTGGTGAAATCCTTGCCCTCATAGTCGGAAAAATCGGTATCGTAGGGAGGATCAAGGAACACAAAATCCCTTTCCGTGAGCTCTGTCTTTCTCAGCATATCCTCGAAATCGCAGCAGCATATCTCAGTACCGCGGAACACTTCAGCAGTATCGGTGCTGAACATATTGTCAATTTTTCCCCGGAGATTCTTGGTGTTATAGGATATTCCACCGTAGGGGATGTTGAACTCATGCTTTGAGTTATACCTGAACATGGAGCCGTAACAGTATTCGCGGATGAAAAAGAAATTCGCCGCCCTGTACTGAACGGACTGCTCCGGTATCCTGTTCAGCTCGAGGTCGTTGTATATGCCGCGGAAGTACATATAGTATCCGCCGGTGAAGCCCGTGATGAGGTTGCTCATCAGGTCCTCCTCGGAGAAGGGCTTCTTTGCGTTGTTATCCACAGTCCTTCTGAATTTTTCCACAGCATTGTCAGTAAGGCTTCGTATAAAGGAGCTCCTGTCAAAGACCAGCTTTCTTCCGCTGCCGGAGAGCAGTCTGTCCGCAAGCACAGCCGAGAACTCCTCCAGCAGCTCACTGAGAGCCTCTCTGCCCGTAGTGCCGCTGCTGAAGCCCTTATAAAGCTTCAGTATCTCGCTGTATTTCTCCCGGCAGGTCTCATAAAGCTGACAGAAGCTGTCGTTATAGCACATGAGCAGCTCGCGGAAACGTTCGTCCTGCTTTTTCAGAAGGCTGTAAAAGTCCATGAGCATGGGGGAAGTATCGTTTATCACCGCTTTTTCCGGTGCAAGGCGGAAGAACATCGCTCCGCCGCCGAAAAAGGGTTCGATGTATCTGTCGAAGTCCGGAACGAACTTTTCCAGTATCTCAAGCTCGCCGGATTTGCCTCCGGGCCATTTTATCAAAGGATTCATAAGATCACCTGTCCACAGTTTTTACTTCTAACAGTATAGCATACATTCCGTTTTTTTTCAAGCAGAAGATTTCCGGAAGCTTCCGGCTATGCCGTTGAGGACGGGTACTGCGGCGCTGAGTCCCAGTGCGGTCAGGAGCTGCTTCCTTGTAAGAGCCACTGTCTCGAACACTACCCTGAGCTGAGGCACGCTAACCGCAGCTGCCAGAGCTGCTGCCGATACAAGAGCCGCAAGTATCAGCTTTCCGTTGCTGAAAAGATCTATCCTGAACAGCGATCTTGTCTCGGATTTGCACTCAAATACGTGTATCAGCTGTGACATCACAAGGGTTATGAGTGCCGCTGTGCGTCCTGCCTCGACGCTGCCACTCATACGCATCACCAGCGAGAACGAGGCAAGGGTGGAAAGTCCGATGAATATACCCCGGAATACTATCTTCCACATAAGTCCGCCGGCAAAGAAGCCTTCCGTGGACTTTCTCGGGGGGCGTTTCATTATGTCCTTTTCCGGAGGCTCCAGCCCCAGAGCAATCGCCGGAAGTCCGTCGGTGACAAGGTTAACCAGAAGTATCTGCACCGGCAGCAGGACTATTGGCATTCCCATGAATATGCCCACGAACATCGTCAGCACCTCGCCTATATTGCAGGAGAGAAGATACCTCACGAATTTGCGTATGTTGGAGTAGACGCACCGTCCCTGCTCCACCGCGCTCACCAGCGTTGCGAGGTTGTCATCAAGGAGTATCACGTCCGCAGCCTGCTTGGTAACGTCAGTACCGGTCAAGCCCATAGCCACGCCCACGTCCGCTTCCTTAACAGCCGGAGCATCGTTCACGCCGTCGCCGGTCATGGTGACTATCTCTCCACGGCGCCGGAAGCTGCGGACTATCCTCAGCTTATGTACTGGCTCAACTCTGGCGAAAACGGTGTAGCTGTCGATCTCGCGGTCAAGCTCCTCGTCGGACATGGCATCCAGCTCTGCGCCTGTTATAGCCTTTCCGCCCCGGAGCAGACCTGCCTTTCTCGCTACTGCCACCGCTGTATTTTTGTGGTCGCCGGTTATCATCACCGTTTTTACCGAAGCCGCAGCGCACTTCCTGATTGCCTCCTTTGCCTCCTCACGGGGAGGATCGGTCATGCCGGAAAGTCCGTAAAATATCAGCTCCCCCCGCAGAGGCTCGAACGCCTCGGAGGCACATCCGGCAAGGGCAAGGACTCTCAGCGCCCTATCCGACATCTCGTTCACCTTTTCCGCGAGGCTCCGCCTTATCTCCGGAGTAATGGGGAGGACCCTGCCGGAAGCCTCCATGTACTGCATACACCTGGGCAGCAGCACCTCCGCCGCCCCCTTGAAGTACATCCTCCTGCCTGTGGGGGAGGTACACTGCACTGCCATGAACCGAGTCTCACTGTCAAAAGGATACTCCTCCGTCCTGCGCCATGACGACTCCAGCGAGGAGCGTGTCATTCCGGCTTTTGCAGCAGCCACCAGCAGTGCTGTCTCCGTGGGATCGCCTGTTACCTGCCATTCACCCCGTCCGCGGTCACGGCTCCTGCCCCTTATGCCGGCGGATATTTCCGCAGTTGAGCACATAACTCCACACCGCAGAGCCTCGCTGAGAGCATTCTCGCTCGCCACAGCCGCAGGACCGCTTTCCCCGTCCTTTGTAACGCTGCCGCCCATGCGGTAGCCCATGCCGGTGAAGCTGAAGCTGCCGTCCACGGTAACGAGCTCCGTGACCGTCATCCTGTTCTCGGTTATGGTGCCGGTCTTGTCTGAGCATATCACCGACGTACACCCGAGAGTCTCAACGCTGTGCAGCTTGTTCACAAGGGCTTTCTGCTTCAGCATACGATTCACCGCCAGCGCAAGAGCGATAGTCACAGTCGCCGGAAGTCCCTCCGGTATAGCGGCAATGGCTATGGTGATACCCGTCATCAGCATATCAAAAACATCCTCGCCGCGGATGACTCCCGCTCCGAAGACAGCTGCGCATACCACCAGACATATCACCGCAACTGCCTTTCCCAGCTCCGCAAGACGTTTCTGGAGGGGAGTCATCTCCTTGTCTATATCCGTGAGCATTTCCGAGATCTTTCCCATCTGAGTGCGCTTTCCCGTAGCGATGACACGTCCACGGCAGCTGCCCTTGACCGCCGATGTGCCGCAGTATACGATATTCGGCTTGTTCAGGGAATTGTCCGTATCGTCCGCGGCTCCTGCGGTCTTTGCAACAGCCTCGGATTCGCCGGTGAGTATGGATTCATCGGCAAACATCCCTGTCGCACGGAGAATAACGCAGTCCGCAGGGATACGGTCGCCGGCTTCTATCTCCACCACATCGCCGGTAACGAGTCCGGCAGCGTCTATCTCACGGAGCAGACCGTCACGGTAGCACTTCGCTGTGGGTGACGTCATGGACTTCAGCGCCTCAAGAGTATGCTCCGTCCTGTACTCCTGTATAAAACCGAGTATAGCGTTGAGCAGCACGATAAGTATTATTGTCACCGCGTCAGAGATCTCTCCCAGCAGCACCGATACCGCTGTTGCTACAAGAAGTATCATCACCATGACGTCCCTGAACTGCCCTATGAATATTTTAGCCGGTCCTGTTTTTCTTCCTTCCCCGAGAACGTTTTCTCCCTCTTCCCTGAGCCTTGCGGCGGCTTCTTTTTCAGTAAGTCCCATTATACCACCCTTTCGGAGCTTGTTTGTCCTTAAAGGATATGTACTTACCTGCATTATTATGCATAATCCTGTTCTACGAGGGCATAATCTTTCCGGAGGTGAATACAATGTCGGAACTAATTGAAAGAGGTGTATTCAGACTTAATTCGCCGGTAAGAGTGCTCAGCTGCGCTTCCGTTACAGGCAGCAAGGAGGGAGACGGTCCCTTGGGAAGCTGCTTCGACGAGATAATAGAGGACAGCCACTTCGGTATGGACACCTGGGAAAAGGCTGAGAGCCGTTTCCAGCGGGAGGCTGTATGCCTCGCCATACGGAAAGCCGGTATCGTCAAGGAGGACGTGGACATTATCTGCTCCGGCGACCTTATAAACCAGTGTACCGGCTCTACCTATGGGCTGAGAGAGCTTGATATACCGTTTTTCGGGCTATATGGCGCCTGCTCCACTATGGCGGAGGGACTGCTCATAACCTCGCTTCTCGTGGACGGAGGATCTGCCTGCAAAGCCATAGCAGTAACATCATCCCATTTTTCCACCGCGGAAAGACAATTCCGCTATCCGCTCTCCTACGGCGGACAGCGCACTCCCACATCCCAGTGGACCTGTACAGCTTCCGGAGCTGTCATTCTCTCGGACGATAAGGGCTTCGCAAAAATAGCCGGAGGCTGCATCGGCAAGATAACCGACCTCGGCGTGAATGATATAAACAATATGGGCAGCGCTATGGCTCCCGCCGCCGCCGAGACCATAAGGCGCTACCTAACCGCCACAGGCACATCGCCGGAGGATTACGACTTAATCGTTACCGGCGACCTCGGCATAGTAGGCAGCAAGCTCCTGAACGAGCTCCTCAGCCGGGAGGGCATTGACATTTCCAGCCGCCACCGGGACTGCGGCGCTATGATATTCGATACCGAAAAGCAGGACGCCCACTGCGGAGGCTCCGGCTGCGGATGCAGCGCCAGCGTCCTGTGCGGATACTTCCTGCCTATGTTTGAACGAGGCGAGGCGGACAATATCCTCTTCGCAGCCACCGGAGCACTCATGTCGCCCCTCACCCTCCAGCAGGGTGAGTCTATCCCCGCTATCTCTCATCTGGTGCATTTCACGCGAAGCTTGTAAAAAAGACGCTGCTTAAGGGGAGCCCCCTCTGGCGGAATCGTGGCATAAAATTACCGAGTCGGTAGTTCCCGGCTCGGTAACCCACTTTTTCCGCTAAGGGAGGCTGACTAAGCAGCGTCTTTTTTATCTGTTACTCTATTGTCAGTGCCACGGGGCAGTGGTCGCTTCCGGTGACATTGGTAAGTATCTCGGAATCCTTTACCCGTTCCATGAAGCGGTCGGAGACCACGAAATAGTCTATACGCCAGCCGGCATTCTTTTCACGGGCTCTGAAACGGTAGGACCACCACGAATATGTGACTGTCTCAGGGTAGAGCTTACGGAATGTATCGGTGAAGCCTGCACCGAGGAGCTCTGTGAACTTGCCGCGCTCCTCGTCGGAGAAGCCTGCGTTGCCGCGGTTTGTCTTAGGATTTTTCAGGTCTATCTCGTTGTGAGCGACATTGAGGTCGCCGCAGTAAATAACGGGCTTTTTGCTGTCGAGGCTGCTTAGGTAGCCGCGCATATCGTCCTCGAACTCCATACGGTAGTCTATACGCTTCAGACCGTCCTGCGCGTTGGGTACATAGCAGCAGACGAAATAGAAATCATCATACTCACAGGTGATGACTCTGCCCTCGTCGAGATGAGTGCCGTTTATGCCGTAGGAAACGTTAAGCGGCTCGGTCTTGGTAAAAACAGCTGTGCCGGAGTAGCCTTTTTTCTCGGCGCTGTGGAAATATACGTGGTAGCCCTCGGGAGAGAAGTCCGCCTGACCGGGCTGCATTTTAGTTTCCTGTAAGCAGAAAATATCTGCGTCGGCGGAGCGGAAAAACTCCTCAAAGCCTTTTTGCAGGCAGGCGCGGAAACCGTTGACGTTCCATGAAATAAGCTTCATAATGACCTCCGGGAATGTTTTTTCTCCCCGGACGAAGTCCGGGGCAGTGACCGCCTAATGGCGGTCACTGAGGACACCATAATTATAGCATAAAATAAATGAAATAGCAAGCAGCCCGGAGCGCTGCTCAGTCCGCGTCAAACCCTAACAGCTTAGCTTCTCCAGCCTTTCGTCTATGTACTGCGTCTTTGTGAACCGGAAGCTCTTGCAGAAAAAGCGGTCGGGTTTTAACCCCTCATATATACATAAACAACTGAGAACGCCATTTTCGTGCATTCTATAAAAAAATATTTGGAATTTTTTCAAAGTGTTGCAATTGTCACACTTTCACCCTGAAATTTATGCTATAATCATTGTAAAGCAGGACTTTTTCCTGCATAATGTATATTTTTTGTCAGTTTTTATCAGCGTCTGTTGCTATTTCCGGCATTATATGCTATACTTATACTATAACATACAGCAGACTTGTTTTCCAGAGGTATTATCAGGTCATGCTGAGAAATAATAAAAGTGAGGTAATCAATATGTACATGATAACAAAAGATATATACTACATCGGCGTAAACGACTACCAGACCGACCTCTTTGAAGGTCAGTACGACATCCCCAACGGAATGGCATATAACTCCTATGTTATCCGCGGCGAGAAAACTGCCGTTCTCGACACTGTGGATGGAAAATTCGTGGACGAGTGGATGGACAATATCGTATTTGCCCTCTCCGACCGCCAGCCGGATTACCTTATCATCCAGCACATGGAACCCGATCATTCCGCTAATATAGACGAATTCCTCAGCGTTTACCCCAACACAAAGATAGTCGGCAACGCTAAGACCTTCGCTATGATAGCCAATTTCTTCCCGGAGCTCGACCTCACCGGCAGAACTGTTGAAGTCAAGGACGGCGATACCCTCTCCCTCGGAAATCACGAGCTCAAATTTCTGTTTGCTCCTATGGTACACTGGCCGGAGGTAATGTTCACCTACGACTCCACCGACAAGGTCCTCTTCTCCGCAGATGCCTTCGGTAAATTCGGTGCTCAGGACACCGACGAGGACTGGGCTTGCGAGGCTCGCCGATATTACTTCGGCATTGTGGGCAAGTACGGCGCTCAGGTGCAGGCTGTCCTGAAAAAGGCTGCTGCTCTCGATATAAAGACTATATGTCCTCTCCACGGACCTGTCCTCAGGGACGACCTCAGCTACTATCTCGGTCTCTACGATACATGGTCCTCCTACGGAGTTGAGTCCGAGGGCGTATTCATCGCCTACACCTCGGTATACGGCAACACTAAGAACGCCGCTGAAATGCTCAGGGATAAGCTCCTTGAAATGGGCTGCCCCAAGGTAGCTATATCTGACCTCGCACGTGAGGATATGGCAGAGGCTGTGGAGGACGCCTTCCGCTACGCCAAACTCGTTCTCGCTACCACTACCTACAACGCCGATATTTTCCCTTTCATGAAGCACTTCATCCTCGACCTCACAGAGAGAGGCTACCAGAACCGCACTATCGGTCTTATCGAAAACGGAAGCTGGGCTGCCACGGCTGCAAAGGTAATGAAGGGAATGTTCGAGAAATCCAAGAACATCACATTTACTGATACCACTGTATCAGTAAAATCAGCTGTAAAGGCTGACAACATCGCTCAGATAAACGCTCTTGCAGAGGAGCTCATGAAATAAAAAAGGAGTGAGGCTATGAAGATAACGCTCAATCCCGACAAGGAAGTTGTTGCAAGAATCAAAGAGGGACTTAAAATGAAGGACGGCTATTGTCCCTGCCGGATCGCAAAGACTCCCGAAAATAAGTGTATGTGCAAGGAGTTCCGCGATCAGATCGCTGATCCGGATTTCGAGGGCTTCTGCCACTGTATGCTCTACTACAAATCCAAAGAGGACTAAGCATACTATGGTCACGGTAAGCAAGATCAGCAAGGGCACTCCGCTGGCTGAACAGCTCCTGCGGTTCGCTGAGAACTGCTCGTGGCTCGAAGTCAGGGAGCATATCGCGGAAATGCTCCGGTCGTGGGAATTCACGGACTGGGAGTGTATGTTTGCCGCTGTTGAGGACGGAAAGATCATCGGTATGGCTTCGCTGATGAAGACGGACTATTATCCGCTGCCGGAAATATATCCGTGGGTATCCTGTATCTTTGTCACAGAGAATGCAAGGGGACGCCGTATAAGCGGACAGCTCATAGACCGTGCCAATGAGTACGCTAAGGAACTGGGCTTCAAACGGACATATATCCCCACAGAGTTCACGGGACTTTATGAGCATTACGGCTATCAATATTTACGCGATATTGTCAATTACGGCGGCGGTACAGACCGCCTCTACACCAAGGAACTGTAATATTTAAGGAGGTATTATTATGAACGAGATCACTATCACTAAGGAAAACTTCGATGACGAGGTACGCAACTACAAGGGTATGCCCGTGCTCCTCGACTTCTGGGCAGGCTGGTGCGGTCCGTGCATGATGCTTGCTCCGGTAATAGAGCAGATAGCGGATGAATTTGACGGCAAGGTGAAGGTCGGAAGCATAAACGTTGACGAGCAGCCCGAGCTGGCAATGGCTTTCCGCTGTGAAAGTATCCCTCTCCTCGTTGTGGTGAAGGACGGCGTCATCCAGAAACAGGCTGTGGGTTACCGCTCAAAGGAAGATATAATAGAAATGCTCGGTCTGTGACCTTAAACGAGCTCATACTGCCTCACAAAGCCGTCATATCCGCTTTGTGAGGCTTTTTACATATTACACGAAAAGGAGAAGATAAGTATGATAATCCGCAGATTTACCAGCTCAGACGCACAGGAGACCTCCGCAATGATCGCAGAGACTCTCCGCACAAGCAATATAAACGATTACACCCCCGAACTCATGGAGCAGTGTGTGGCACATCTCTCCGCTGAAAATCTTGTGCAGCGCTCCGACTGGCTGCACTTCTATGTAGTGGTGGACGGCGATAAAATTATCGGCTGCGGCGGTATAGGTCCTTACTGGGATAAGTTTGACGAGAGCAGCCTTTTTACCGTATTCGTAAAGCCCGATCAGCAGGGCAAGGGAGTCGGCAGACTCATCATGGAAACTCTCGAAAATGACGAGTTTTTCCTGCGTGCAAAAAGAGTAGAGATACCCTCGTCCATAACCGCAGTTAACTTCTATAAGAAATTCGGCTACGACCATAAGCCCGGCTTTGAGGAACCAGACGAGGAACAGATATACCGTCTTGAAAAATACAGATGAACAGTCAAAGGGAGCCTTTAAGTGCTCCCTTTGACTATAATCCTCAATAATGAGCATAATATACTTGAGGTGATATTATGCTGCAATTCTTTCTTGGAAGTCTTTTCGGCGGCTCGGTAGGAGTATTCGCCATGTGCTTATGTACTGCCGCAAAATGGGGCGACGAGCACAACGATCAATTCTGATAGACGCCCCCTTTGCCAAGCATAAACTTTCATGCGCTTATCACACAATCAACAAAATGTAATATTATAATAATATATTGAGAAATGTATTCTTTTTTAAGGTTATTTTAAGGTTCGCATATTATTATATATATCAGAATAAAGTTGTACGTGAAAAAAACTGAATAAGCGAGGTGAAACTTATGCTGAAGACTTTTTTGGGCGCGGTCTTAGGCAGTACGACCGCACTGCTGTCACTATGTCTGTGCACAGCAGCTAAGGAATCTGAAAACAACGCTAATTAGTAAAGTTCATTGTTTCTATCTCTTCCCTAACATATTGCTCCTGCTTACACAGAGCGATAATAAAGACGGCTGTAAACGGAATTTTCCGGATACAGCCGTCTTTATTTTATTACTTCTTTTCAGGGACCTTAATAAGATCTTTTCTCATGTAAGGCTGAAGTGCCTTGGGGATACGGATAGAACCGTCCTCGTTGAGATTATTTTCAAGGAATGCAATGAGCATTCTCGGAGGTGCAACTACTGTATTATTGAGGGTATGAGCGAAATACTTGTTGCCATCGGCAGCCTTAATCCTGATACCGAGTCGGCGTGCCTGAGCGTCGCCGAGGTTTGAACAGCTTCCCACCTCGAAATACTTCTTCTGACGGGGCGACCATGCCTCAACGTCAAGGCTCTTAACCTTCAGGTCAGCGAGGTCTCCGGAGCAGCATTCAAGGGTGCGTACCGGTATATCAAGTGTACGGAAGAATTCAACTGTATAGCTGTAAAGCTTGTGGAACCAGTCCATGGACTCCTCGGGCTTGCAGACAACTATCATTTCCTGCTTCTCAAACTGGTGGATACGGTAAACGCCGCGCTCCTCAATACCGTGAGCGCCAACTTCCTTACGGAAGCAGGGCGAATAGCTGGTAAGAGTCTTTGGTAGCTCCTCCTCGGGGATAATAGAGTCAATGAACTTACCGATCATGGAGTGCTCACTGGTACCGATGAGATAGAGGTCCTCGCCTTCAATCTTGTACATCATGCCTTCCATTTCTGCGAAGCTCATAACGCCGGTAACGACGTCGCTTCTTATCATAAATGGAGGTATATAGTAGGTGAAGCCCTTGTCTATCATGAAATCTCTTGCATAGGATAGTATGCAGGACTGGAGCTGTGCAATGTCACCGCAGAGATAATAGAAACCGTTGCCGCTTGTCTTTCTTGCGCTGTCGAGGTCTATACCGTTGACCTTTTCCATAATGTCAACGTGGTAGGGGACCTCGAAGTCCGGAACAGCAGGCTCGCCAAAACGCTCAACCTCGACGTTCTCGCTGTCGTCTTTACCAATCGGAACGCTGTCGTCGATGATGTTGGGGATAACGAGCATTATCTCGCGGATGTCGCCCTCCAGCTTGACTTCAAGAGCCTCCATCTCCTCCAGCTTCTTACCGATAGCATTTACCTCTTCCTTGACCTTTTCGGCCTCGTCCTTCTGACCTTTAGCCATAAAGCCGCCGATCTCCTTGCTCTTGGTCTTGCGCTGATTGCGGAGGCTGTCGCACTCTACCTTTGTCTCACGGTACTGCTTGTCCAGCTCAAGGACCTTGTCCACAAGTTCAAGTTTTGAGTCCTGAAATTTCTTCTTTATATTTTCCTTGACTAATTCGGGATTTGTTCTGATAAGCTTAATGTCGATCATTTTTTATACTCCTTTTAATCCTTTGCAAGCTTTTCTGCAAGCGCTGCAAGATCTTCTTTATCATAAAATTCAAGGATGAGAGCACCCTTGTTCTTGCCGTAATCCACCTTGACTCTGCGCCCGAGGCGCTCGTTAAGTGAGAGTTCCATTTCAACGAAGTAGTTGTCTATCTTCTTGTTGGAGGGCTGCTCACCGCTGACAGCCTCAGCTGATTTCTGAGCGGCACGCTCCACCTGACGGACAGTGAGACCGCCCTCAGCAGCCTTCAGAGCCGTTGCAATGAGTAGCTCCTCATTCTCAAAGCCCAGCAGAGCACGTCCGTGACCTGCGGAGATATCTCCGTTTTCCAGCATTTTAACAACTCTGTCGGGAAGTGAAAGAAGTCTGACGGCATTTGCGATAGCGGAACGGGAACGTCCCACCATTTTTGCAACCTTTTCCTGAGTCATGCCGTATTTCTCGATAAGTTCGTTATAACCTGAAGCCTCTTCGATAGGGTTGAGATTCTCACGCTGGAGGTTTTCGATTATAGCTATCTGCATTGTCTCAGAGTCGGAGAGCTCGCGAATATTGACGGGCACCTCGTCCAGTCCCAACATTCTTGCCGCACGCCATCTTCTCTCGCCGGCAACTATCTGATAACCGCCGGAAATAGGTCTTACGACGATTGGCTGAAGCATACCGTGCTCGCGTATGGAGTCAGCAAGAGCTGTTATAGCCTCGTCACTGAAATTTTTTCGCGGCTGATCCCGGTTCGGTTCAATATCAGCTGTACGGAGAGTCTTTTTTACCTGAACATCATTGGTATTATCGCTGAATAAAGTGTCGAGACCGGCGCCTAATCCACCTTTTGCCATATGCTAAATTCATCCGCAGGGGGGATGATTCTCCTTTCCGTATCATTTTTTGAATTTGAAGATACCTTTTCGCTTTTTCTTTGGAAGCACAAGGGGTTCGCCTAGAATTTCGCGTCCAAGGAGGATATAAGCCTCTGCACCCTTGGACGATTTATCGTAATACATCACCGGCTTGCCATGACTGGGAGCCTCAGAAATACGGACATTTCGCGGAATCTTGGTCTTGAACACCTTGTCCGGGAAATATTTCTCCACCTCTGAGACAACGTCGTTGGCAACATTGAGTCTACCGTCAAACATGGTAAAGAGAATGCCTTCTATCTCAAGAGCGGGATTGTAGTTACTTTTAACTATTTTTATAGTGTTCACCAGCTGAGAAAGTCCCTCCAGCGCAAAAAACTCTGCAAGCATTGGGACAATTATCGTATCACAGGCAACGAGACTGTTAATCGTGAGAGTACCCAGCGCAGGCGGACAGTCTATAATTATGAAGTCATAGTCAGCCTTGCAGGTAAGAAGCTGCATTTTGAGCCTGTTCACACGGTTCTCAAAGCCTGCAAGTTCTATCTCGCAGCCGGCGAGGTCTTCGGTAGCGGGAACTATGCTGACATTTTCAAACTCAGTAGCGGCAACAGCATCCTGAATGCGAGTCTTGCCGGTGATAACATCATACGTTGTAGCGCCGACGGATTTTTTCTTTATACCGAAGCCTGTCGTGGTATTTCCCTGAGGATCGGAGTCAACGCACAGCACCTTGAAGCCGCGCGAGCCGAGATAAGCGGAGATATTCACGACGGTAGTCGTCTTACCAACGCCGCCCTTCTGATTGGCAACAGCAATGATCTTGCCCATAGAATCTTCCTTTCTTCATTTATATATAGTATTATAGCACGTTTTTTTGCTGTTGTAAATACAATTGGGCAAATTATGATAAAAAATGTTTCACATGAAACACTTTTTGAATGTTTCACGTGAAACAATTAGTCAAATTCTGTTCTGAATCGGTATACGCACGCGATATTCTATGTAATCCTCATTCTGAATCTTCTTTGAATCAGCTGAAATACCGGCAGCCTGCATGGTCTCAACAGCCTTATTAATGGTATTCACGAAGATTTTCACGTTCTGAAATACCTTTGAGCGCTTTCTGATGTCCTTCTTTTCGTGCTGTTTTCCTATGTACTCGTCCACAAGGCGCTCCGTGCGCTCAACATTAAGCTTGTTCTTTATCACTTTCTCCAGGACATTCAGGCGGTCAACCGGACTTGCAAGCCTGAGAAGAGCTCTGGCGTGCCTCTCAGAAAGTCCGTATTTCATAATAAAATCACGCTCATCAGCAGTCAGGCGCAGCAGCCGAAGTTTATTAGCAATCGTGCTTTGAGCCTTTCCAAGCTTACCGGCAGCATCCTCCTGAGTCATTCCATAGTTAACTATAAGTTTTTCGATTGCAAGAGCCTCTTCAAAAAATGAAAGGTCCTGACGCTGAATATTCTCAACAAGGGCAAGTATAGCAGAGTTGCGCTCGCTAATATCAAAAATAATGCAGGGAACAGCCTCCAAACCGCATAGCTTAGCCGCACGAAGACGCCTTTCTCCTGCAATCAGTTCGTACTTTTCACGGCAGCGCCGTACTGAAAGCGGCTGCAAAATGCCGTTCTGTGCAATAGAATCCGCAAGTGCAGAAATATCAAAGTCTGCGAATTCACGGCGAGGCTGCTGTGGGTTTGGGACGATCTTTGAAATATTGATCTCCACGACTTTATTTATCTGTTTTTCCTTGGTGATATTTAAAAATCCGGTCATTTTTTTCCCTCATTTCAGATTATTGAGCCTTAGCTCATTACTATTATATCATTATCCGGAAATAATATCTACACAAAAAAACCCCTGAAATTCGTCATTTCAGAGGTTTTTAACACAATTAATTACTCTATAAGAGCAGTTTTTTCTTTATCTGACTGCTATTTCTCGGATACTTTGTCGAAGTCTGCGATAACTTTTTTACAATAACTATCCTACGCTCTTCATTTTCAAGTGAGTATCTGAGAACGTCCTTGATACTACCTCCAAGAAGATTAACAGCATTTTCACCGGCTGATACATCCTCGCTTGGACCTTTCATTGCAAGAAAACTGCCACCTACACGCACAAAAGGTATACAAAGCTCACTCAAAAGCGACATATTTGCGACAGCTCTGGCACAAGAAAAGTCAAATTTCTCCCTGTATTCCGGCAGTTTTGAGAAGTCCTCGGCTCGACCATGAATAAAATCAGCATCTATTACAAGCTTGTCACATAGCTGTTCAAGAAATACTATCCTCTTGTTAAGGCTGTCCAGCAGTGTTATATTAATATCAGGTCGATAGATTTTGAGGGGAACTGATGGGAAACCTGCACCGGTGCCGACATCAATAATGCGCGATTTTTCGGGAATATCAACGTGCTTAGAAAGCAAAATACTATCAATAAAATGCTTGATAAGTATTTCAGAGGGCTCTGTAATTGCAGTCAAATTAACTTTTTCGTTATACTCAACAAGAAATTCTGCATAGCAGTCCAATTTCTCAAATACCGATCTTTGCAAATCAAGTCCATACTTAGAAAAAGCAGAGCAACATACTTTATATTCAGGCAGCATACTCAACCTCCATTATGCTGAAGCCAGACGGCTAATAGTGAGATGTCGGCAGGTGAAACGCCGGAAATTCTCGATGCCTGTCCAAGTGATATCGGCTGTAGTTTATTAAGTTTTTCGGCAGCTTCAAGTCTAAGACCTCTAACAAGGCTATAATTCGTGCCTTTTGGAAGCATTTTACTTTCCATTTTTCGCATTATATCAATCTGAGCAAGCTGCTTTGAAATGTATCCCTCATACTTTATCTGGAGCTCCACCTGTTCACAAACGTCATCCGGCAGCTGAGGTCTGCTAACATCAAATACAGCAATATCGTTATAATTCAGCTGAGGTCTCCTTATCAGATCAGCTACCTTGCAGCCAGTAGTCAATGGAGCTGTTCCCATGCTTTCTAGATATTCATTCAGAGCATCACTTGGAGCAATATTCGTCGTAGATACGCGCTTTATCTCACATTCAGTCAGCTCAATTTTCTTCAGCAGTCTTTCGTACTTTTCATCAGAAACCAGCCCAATACTGTGACCAATTGGCATAAGCCGCTGGTCAGCGTTATCCTGCCTCAATACGAGGCGATATTCGCTGCGAGAGGTCATCATTCTGTACGGATCGGAGCATCCCTTAGTAACAAGATCGTCCACAAGAGTGCCAATATATGAGCTTGCACGGTCAAGAATCATAGGCTCCTTGCCTTTAATTTTCAGCGCTGAATTGATACCGGCTACTATTCCCTGAGCCGCAGCCTCCTCATAACCGGAGCTTCCATTAAACTGTCCAGCTCCGTATAATCCTGCTATCTGCTTGAATTCGAGGGTAGGCAATAGCTGCGTGGGATCACAGCAGTCGTACTCTATCGCATAAGCCGGGCGCATTATTTCTACATCCTCAAGACCGTCTATCGTCTTGAGAAATGCAAGCTGTACATCCTCTGGCAATGATGACGACATTCCCTGTAAATAGTACTCTTCTGTGCCTAATCCCATTGGCTCGACGAACAGCTGATGTCGTGGCTTATCTGAAAATCTCACGATTTTGTCCTCGATTGAAGGACAGTAGCGAGGTCCCACTCCTTCTATTCTGCCAGAGTAAAGTGGTGACCTGTCAAGGTTTGCGAGTATCACTTCATGGGTTTTACTATTGGTATATGTTACGTAGCAGCTCACCTGATTTTTCAGTTCATCCTTTGGCGTATCAAAGGAAAATGGAACTATATTATCGTCGCCATCCTGACGCTCCATAATGTCAAAATTAATGCTTCTGCGGCTCACTCTGCATGGTGTTCCGGTCTTGAATCTACGGAGAATCACTCCGTTATTTTCGAGGCTTTTTGACAAATAAGTGCTTGGGAGTGCCGAATCCGGACCACTCTCATATGAGACCTCGCCAATATGTATCTTTCCTTTAAGGTAAGTTCCCGTAGATACTATTACTGCTTTTACTAAGTATTCAGCTCCAAGCTTAGTTCTGACACCACAAATCTGTCCATCTTTGACAACAATTTCAGAGACTTCAGCCTGCTTAATATAAAGATTTTTCTGCTTTTCGCAGACATTTTTCATGTAGTTGTGGTACATTACTCTGTCTGCCTGAACTCGCAGACTGTGTACAGCCGGACCTTTTCCGCGGTTCAGCATTCTGCTCTGTATGAAGCATTTATCGGCAGCCTTACCCATTTCACCGCCAAGAGCGTCTATCTCACGGACAAGATGTCCTTTTGCAGTGCCGCCAATTGACGGATTACAGGGCATATTTGCAATTTGATCGAGTGAGATAGTGAACATAACAGTTTTGCAGCCGAGCCTTGCGGCTGCCAGAGCTGCCTCGACTCCGGCGTGTCCTGCACCGACTACAGCTACATCAAACTCACCCATATTATAAGTCATAATACTCCTCCTGATGTTTCACGTGAAACATTATTTACCAACGCAAAATCTTGAGAACACTTCATCAACGACTGCATTTGTGATACGCTGACCTGTAAGTTCAAGAAGTGACGACTCAGCTTCGTCAATCAGAATGTTAATTGCGTCCAACAGTTCACAATTATCAATAGCATTTATTGCAGAATTCACAGACGAAAGGGAAGCCTCAACACATCTTTTCTGTCGGTCATTTGCAACAGTAACAGTGTTGAATGAAGATTCATTCAACTTGAAAGTATGCTCAATAGTGGTTCTTAAACTATCAATTCCTTTACTTTCTTTAGCTGAAATAAATACAACAGGTATATTTTTATTAGTAAAAATATTTATATTAATTTGCTGTTCCACATCATTTTTATTGATTACAGCTATTGATTTTTTATTATTGATTTTATTAATTAAATACCGATCGTCCTCCGTGAGCGGACAACCTCCGTCAAAAACAGCAAGCACGAGCTCGGCGGAATCAATAAGCCTCTCCGCCATGTTGACTCCAATACCCTCAATAACATCATCGGTATCATGTATACCGGCAGTGTCCGAAAGCCTCAGGACAATGTCTCCAAGCCGCACAGACTCCTCCACAACGTCACGTGTAGTGCCGGCAATGTCGGTAACAATGCTCCTGTCACAGCCGCTCAGAAGATTGAACAGCGTGGATTTTCCCACATTAGGTCTGCCAACAATAGCTGTGGGAATGCCGTCGCGGATTATTCTGCCAGCATCATAATTCTGTATGAGGGATCTCAACTCACCGGCGATCTGACAGAGCTCCACGCGGAGATTTTCCGGCTGAACAGCAGGAATGTCCTCCTCAGGGTAGTCTGCCCACGCAGCGAGGTCTCCAAGAAGCTTCATTAATCTTTCCGAGCACTTCTGGGCCTTTCTGAAAGCCGCACCCTCACGTAACTCCTCAGCCATTTTCAGCTCACGCTCACTCTTGGCAGAGATAACGTCCATAACAGCCTCAGCCTGAGTAAGGTCGAGTTTGCCATTCATAAAGGCACGCTTTGTAAATTCACCGGGGAGAGCCGCCTCAGCGCCGCTGCTGAGAACTGCACGCAGGATACGCCGGGTAACGTAAATACCTCCGTGGCAGGAGATCTCCGCAGTGTCCTCTCCGGTATAGCTGTGGGGAGCGCGAAAGACGGTGAGGATACAGTCATCGAGCCTTTCATCGCCGTCGTGAGCGGTACCGTAAGCGCAGGTATATCCCTCCATGTTCACAGCCTTTTTTCCGCTGAATGAGGTGAACACACAGTCGGCAGTCTCCAGAGCCTTTTCGCCGGAAATTCGTATAACAGCGATACCTCCGGCAGCGTTGGGAGTCGAGATCGCAGCGATTGTAGACAAATTGATCACTCCTAAAAAAACAACGGCAAAACTGCCGTTGAAAAGATCATATCTTACGGGGCGGACCTGCCGCCCCTATTAAATCAAAGCTCTATTTTTCCGTAGAGACCGCCCTCCATAGTATCTTCCGGCTTAGGTCTCTTATAGTCCTTTTCAAAGCTTGTGGAAAGGTCAACGGATCTGCGCTCCATTGAGACCTCTCTGTCGCGGTTTCTCGGACCGCCTCTGCGGTCATTTCTTCTGCCGCCGCCTCTGCGGTCGTCGCGGCGTCTGTCGTTTCTTCTGGGGTTATTTGAAGAAATGATTATCTTTCTGTAAGGCTCCTCGCCAACAGAACGAGAAGAAACGCCTTCAATCTTTGAGATAGCAGAGTGGATGACTCTTCTCTCGTAGGGATTCATGGGCTCGAGGGGCTGTGAACGGCCTGTTCTGAGAACGGATCTTGCTACCTTAGCTGCAAGCTGCTCAAGAGTTTCCTTTCTCTTGCTTCTGTAACCGAGGCAGTCAATAGTGATTCTGTAATAATCCTTGTCGCCCTTATTAGCGATTATGGAGCAGAGGTACTGTATAGCGTCGAGAGTCTCACCGCGTCTGCCGATGATAGTACCGTTATTGTCGCTTTCGATATTGATTATAGCGCCTGTTTCGTTCTGGTAGATGACATATTCAGCGTCAACGCCGATAGCTCTTAGAATGCTTGTGATATAGTCTCTTGCGAGCTTTACCTTAGGATTTACAAGGCTTTCATCCTCAATGAGTGTGAAGTTATCGAGTGAATAATCCTGCTCGTCGTCGTGAATATCCTCTGACTCAGCAGTTTCTGTCTTTGCGGGTTCAGTTTTGACTGTCTTAACGGGCTCTGTCTTTGCAGGAGCAGCCTTTTCGGACTCAGCAGGCTTTGAAGCAGGAGCCTCAGCAGCAGGTGCAGGTGCTGTATTCTTTGCAGCTGCGGGAGCTTCGCCGTTGAATGTAGCCTTTACCTTAGCGTCCTTTGCACCGAATCCGAATACGCCCTTTTTGCCCTCTTCAACGATCTCAAATCTGATCTCAGAAATATCCCTGCCGAATTTCTTAGCAGCGAGAGCCTTTGCTTCTTCTACTGTTTTTGCTGTGAAAATTTCAGTCATATTTATACCTCCCTGAGGAAATCAATCCTCATCAAAATCATTATCATTTTCATCGTAAACATCGCCGTATTTTTCAGCCATACGCTTTCTTGCTTCCTTGATACGGTCGCGGTTATACTTGTTCATTTCCGAACGGGATACCTTATCCCCGTTGGATTTCTTCGGAGCACCACCGTTTCTCTGCTGATTTGCGAGTTCCTGCTGTTCCAGCATACGCTGCATGAAGGTCTTCTTTTCAGGGTGCTTTTCAGCATAGATACGTGCTTTTTCTTTTTCCTTCTCGTTTATAGCCTCAGTACGTTCGGGAGTAAAGTAGAGGTTAAGTCCGAGAGTTATAACGAATGAGAAGAGTGCTGACCAGATCCAGTAGAAGCCGACACCGGCAGGCACTTCAAATGCGAACCATACAGAGATAAGGGGCATTGTGTACATCATGAATGTAAGACAGCCGCCGCCCTGCATATTCGGGTTTACCTTTTTCTGGTGGATCTGAGTGTAAACTGAGGATACGAGCTGTGCAAGTCCCGCGAGAATCGGGATAAAGAAGAGTATAACAGACTCGCTGTTGTGCCAGTTGACGTGTACTGAAGGAACTTTGCCGAGGTTTGCGCCGAAAACAGTGAAATTGCTGCTGAATTCGGTGACCTTGTCGAGAAATTCTCCGCCCTTGATACCAACGTATTCAAGAGGGTTATCGTTGAGGTGGTTCATTATTTTAAGCTCGCATCTTAGGTTGCTGAGCTTAGTGCCTGCAATATCAGCGGCGTCGCCTCTTACACTCTTGGAAAATCTGAGGATATGGGTAAGGGGCTTATATACAACATCGAGAACTCCGAACAGAAGGAACATCTGGATGAAAGCGGGAAGGCAGCTTCCCATGGGATTTATGCCCTCCTGGATGTAAAGCTTCTGCTGTTCTTCCTGGAGCTTCTGAGGATTATTTGCATAGCTCTTACGCAGCTTTTCGAGCTTAGGAGCCATAAGCTGCATACGCGCGGCGTTTTTCTGAGTCTTATAGTTTACCGGGAAGAGAAGTATCTTCGTTACAACGGTAAAGATAATGATCGCCAGAGCGTAGTTCTTAACGAAATGGTAGATAAGCATCATGAGGTATCCGAAGGGGATACCGACAATATCATAAAGTGCGTTCAAAATTCATCCCTCTTAGTCGTTTTGTATATTATCGTAGTTTTCATCGTCCGAAGCGAAGTCAGAATACTGATATTTTTTTACTTTAAACGTAAATTTTTCCGGAACGGGATCTATACCTCCCATAGACCACGGATTGCAGCGGAGTATCCTCCAGCCGGCAAGGAGAGTACCTCTGATGAAGCCGAATCTCTGTACCGCGGTCAGCGCATAAGCGCTGCAGGTAGGGTGATATTTACATTTAGCCGGAAAGAGCGGTGAAATACACTTTCTATAAAACTTTATCAGTAAGATAGCGATATACTTCATTATTGTCTTGGCTTGACAGCCGGAAAGCTTCTGAACATCTTCTCGATCTCTCTGACGCCGTATTTTTCCATATATCCGCAGTATTCCTGAGACTTTATCTCACATATGGGAGCTCTTGCGACTATGACCACATCCATGCCCACGGGAAGTCTTACTTCAGCCTGACGGTAGGCAAGGCGGATAAGTCTTTTAGCTCTGTTCCTGCAAACGGCGTTGCCGATTTTTTTTCCGGCGGTGATACCGAGCCTGTTATAAGGTCTGCCGTTTGGTCTTACATAGATGACAGAATACTTTGAAGCGGAATATCTGCCTTTTTTATACAAGACGAGAAAGTCTTTATTATCGTTTAAAATTTCCGTATAAAGCATAAAAATACCTGAAAGGGGCTAAGCCCTAACAAAAAAGACCACAAAAATAGATTTTGTGGTCAGCGTCGTCAGTGAGTTAATCTTGCTCTGCCCTTAGATCTTCTACGAGCTAAAACCTTTCTGCCGTTCTTAGTAGCCATTCTCTTCATGAAGCCGTGCTCTTTCTTTCTGTGGAGCTTTTTAGGCTGATATGTTCTTTTCATTATGAGATCCTCCTCTCTGCGCTGTTGATATACCAGAACACCGTAAAAAAGCGGTATTCAATTTATTATAGGATATGCCGGAGTATCTGTCGGCATTACACTAACAAATTATATACTAAAAACGTATATCTGTCAAGCCATTTGAAAAAATTTTCATGTAAAACTTATATTTTCAGATTATTCACCAATACAAGCGGCGGAGTAAACATCGAATTTTCATCATTATGTCAATTAATAGGCATTGAGAAGAGCCGGAAAACGCAGTAAAATATTTTGAATAAAACTGATTTTCGGCTATATAAGCTGTTCTTGGAGGAATCTTCATTGTTGAAACAGTCAAAAACTATGTTAAAAAATAGCCTGTTTAACGTCTTTCAACACTAAAAACGTCAGAAAAAGCTTATTTTCAGAGTATTTTAAACTACTATTCAACATAGTTTTCAACAATCTGTCAATTTACGTGTGGAAAGAAACTTTATTTTTTACCTCTTTGATAGTCAAATTCTCTTGCAATTTTCAGAGAGGTATGTTATAATATAGTATATATTTATTATAGGGAAGTATCGTTTTTTTCGTTTCCCAAACAAATTTATGTACGGAGGTCAAACATGAATTCATTAGATTCGTTCGATAAAGTTTTTGAAAATGTTAAAAAATTCTGCCTTGAAAACGATAGGATACCCGAAATTGCTATCACTACATGGATCGACCAGATGAAGCCGGAAAGCTTTAACGGAACAGATGCTGTTTTCAGCATCAAAACGGGTTTCCAGAAAAATATCATAATGACCAAATACGGCGATATTCTCAAGGAAGCCTTCTCAAATATCCTTGGCTTTGATGTAAATCTCATAATCAATATTGAATCCGACCATACCGAAAAGATCAAGGTGCCCACCGACGATGAACTGGAACAGAAGCACGCTGAGCTGGAAAAAACCTATAAATTCGCAAATTATGACTATACCTTCGATACCTTCATCGAGGGAAGATCAAATGAATTTGCCCTTGCGTGCAGTAAATCAGTAGCCAAGAACTGCGGCGAAAAGGCAGTTCCTGACTACAACCCTCTCTTCATCTACGGTCCCTCGGGAATGGGCAAGACTCACCTTATAACCGCTATCGCAAATGAGGTCCGCAAGAATCACCCTAACTTCAATATCGTATATGTTACCAGCGAGACCTTCGGCAGTGACCTCGTAAATGCCATAAATAACGGCACGATAGCTGATTTCCACGACAAGTACAGAAACGCAGACATCCTCCTCATCGACGATATACAGTTTTTCTCCGGAAAAGAACGTATGCAGGAGGAATTCTTCCATACCTTCTATAATCTCCACGAGGAGCGAAAGCAGATAGTCATCACCTCTGATAAGCCCCCGAAGGAGCTCCTCACTCTTGAGGAAAGACTCAGAACACGCTTTGAGGGCGGTCTTATAGCTGACATCTCAGCTCCCGACTACGAGACAAGACTCGCTATCATCAACAGAAAATCCGAGCTCCTTGAACTCAAAATGCCCAGTGAAGTCGCTGAGTTCATGGCAAACCGCCTGAAATCAAATATCCGTCAGCTGGAGGGCGCTGTTGTACGCCTGAAGGCTCTCAACCACTTCGCAGGAAGCCCAATAACCATATCTATGGCTCAAAGCGTTATCAGAGACGTTCTCACAGATGAACAGCCTATACCCATAACTGTTGAAAAGATAATCTCTGAGGTAGCCACCGTTTACGGAGTTTCTCCCGAGGATATACGCTCCAACAAGCGATCGGCAGCAATATCTATTGCAAGAAAGGTAGCTATATTCGTAGTGCGCGAGGTAACAGGAATGCCTCTTGCCTCCATAGGTACTGAATTCGGCGGAAGAGACCATTCTACCATAGTTTACTCAGTTACCAGCATCAGCGACGCTATGGCAAAGGATCCTAATCTCAAGAGCCTTGTGGATGATGTTATAAAGAACATCAAGGACAAGAGCAAGGTATAAGATTGTTGAAAACTTATCCTTTTAACACAGTTTTCAACAAGATGTTGAATATCAGTTGAATATACTTTCGCTTAACAGCGTGATATTTCCCCGGAAAGAATTATCTTTCCACATTCAACCATTTTCAACTATGAACATTTTCCGGAAATCTTTCTACCGCCGGAAGTAAGGCATCCTCTTTTCCACCGATAACTTAACTTATCCTCAACACTTTCCCACCGTTTCAACCGTCAACAGACAAGATGGAAAAGTTTTCTTCATTTCTCCCAAATTTCACAACACCCATCTGTGGACGGGTTCAGGGCTGTCCTAAGCCGGACAAGACCTGTTTTAACTTTTCCACCGCCCCAATAACAACAACAATATATTATTCATATCTTATCTTATCTTTTTGCTCACGCAAGCATATATCATCAGTTTTCACCGGAGGTCATCACCAATGAAATTTATTTGCAGCAAGACCGAGCTCAGCGAGGCTATCGGAAATGTCTCAAGAGCTGTCTCACCTAAGTCAACTATCCCTGCACTTGAGGGAATCAAAGTAAAAATATCAGAGAATACAGTAGAGCTCACAGCCTATAATCTTGAAATGGGCATCCGCACCTCTATCAGCGCTGAAACTGAGGGTTCCGGAGAATTCGTAGTAAGCGCAAGGCTCTTCAGCGAATTCACAAGACGTATGTCCGGCGACAGCATTACCTTTGACGTCAGCGACGACCTTGTTATCAACATCTCATGCAGCGCTACCGAGTGCAGCTTCTCGGCAATGTCAGCCGACGAATATCCCGAGCTCCCGAAGGTAGATTCAAACAGGAGCTTCACCGTAAAGCAGACAACTCTCCGCTCTATGATCAATCAGACGAGCTATGCAGCCTCACTTAACGAGAGTAAGCCCGTACTCACCGGAGAACTTTTCGATATTGAAAACGGCAGCTTCAATCTCGTTGCTATCGACGGCTTCCGCCTCGCTATCAGGAACGAACTCACAGACTGTCAGGAGAGCTATCACTTTGTAGTTCCGAAAAAGGCTCTCATGGAGGTCTCCACCCTTGTCAAGGAGGATGAGGAGAAGGTTTGCAGGATATATACCAACGACCGCCACATAATCTTTGAAATGGATAACGTTTTCGTTATATCCCGTCTCCTTGAGGGTACATTCCACAATTACAAGATGAGCATACCCAACAGCTACAAGACAGAGGTAATTGTCAACAAGAGAGATCTTTCCACCTGTCTCGAGCGCTGCTCACTTCTCATAGACGACAAGAACAAGTCTCCTATCCGCTGCGAGATAGGCAACGGAGTAATGAAGATAAGCTGCAAGACCGGCATCGGAAAGATAAACGATGCTATATCCTCGGATATTTCCGGAGAAATGGTCACTATCGGCTTCAACAACAAGCTCATGTTCGAGGCTATAAGAGCTGCCGAGGGCGACAAGGTAAGACTCCGCTTCAACGGAGCAATGAAGGTAATAGAGGTACTTCCCCTTGAGGGCGAGAGCTTCATATTCCTCATTATGCCCATACAGCTCAAAAACTGAAAATTCCCGGATATTCCGTGAAAAGGAGAGGAAAGGATGATATACAGGATATATCCCCATGCTAAAACTGCTACGGTAGTATCTTGCTTTGCAGCCGTCGTTTCCGCACTTGCAGCGACCTCAGCCTTTATCATCGGGATATTGCTAATACTGGCAAAGGTGATACCGGATAAGTTAAAATTTCTGAAAAAGCTCCACCTCAGCGTAGACAGCAGGTGGATAAAGATAGAGATAATACTTATAGCTGCGGTATTCGTTTTCATGCTCATTTCAAAGATACTTGGCAGAAAGATAGCTGAATTCACCATAAAAAGAAAGGTGAAAAAAAGCGTGAGATTCGCCTATAACTACTGCTGTGAAAATCCTTACTACTACGATTATGCAGCCTCTCTCAACAGGGATTTCAAGCTGAGATATGTGAGAGACAGGAACTTTAATATCGTGGAAAGAGGAAGATACAGATGAAATTATCCCCGAGGTGCTGGATATGGCTGAAAAAAAAGTTAAGATCAATACCGAATTCATAAAGCTGGATGCTCTGCTGAAATTCGCATCAATGGTCGGTTCCGGCGGAGAAGCCAAGAACCTGATCCAGAACGGCGAGGTTACTGTGAACGGCGAGGTCTGCACTATGCGCGGAAAGAAAATACGTCCCGGAGACAAGGTATCTCTCGGCGGCGAAGAGGTAACGGTAGAGTGATAGTCACCCGGGCTGAAATCGACGGTTTCAGAAATCTTTCCGGAATTTTCTTCGAGCCTGATCCAAAGTATAATATCATCGTGGGACAGAACGCTCAGGGAAAGACAAATCTTCTTGAAGCTATGTGGATACTTTCGGGCTGCCGGAGCTTCCGCGGCTCAAAGGAAAAGGACTATATATGTCTCGGCGGAGACCGCATGAGTTCAAAGATACGCCTAAAAGACTGCGTCCGTGAGCAGAAGATATGCTTTGAGATGACAAGAAGCGCCAGTTCTCCCAAGGTGATACACCTCAACGGAGTAAAGCAGAAAGGTACAAGAGCTCTTTTCGATGTTTTCAAGTGCATAGCCTTTATACCGGACGATGTTGAAATAATAAAGGGTTCTCCGGAAAAACGCCGGAATTTCATAGACATGGCTGCCTCGCAGCTGAATCCTATCTTTGTTGTGCATATTGCGAAGCACAACGCTGTTATGAACCACAGGAACGCTCTGCTGAAGGAGATAATGCAGAAGAATGCTCCCGCCGATACCCTTGAAGTGTGGGACAGACAGGCTGCCCATGAGGGAGCTCTCATATCCTATATGCGAAGCGAATATATCTCAAAGATAAACGAGATATGCGGCAGGCTCTACAAGACTATATCCGGCGGTTCTGAGGAGCTTGAGCTGGAATATAAGTCCAACGTTTTCCGTCCTGAGGACTTTGAAAAGCCCTGCGGCGAGGAGGCTTTCCAGCAGTATTACCGCAAGCTGAGAGAAACTGCCGATTACGATATAAGGACAGGCTCCACTCACACCGGAGTAAACAGGGATGAGATAATCATCAGGATAAACGGCGTGAGCGCAAGAGATTACGGCTCTCAGGGACAGGTCAAAAGCGCCGCGCTGGTAATGAAGCTGGCACAGGCTGAGATATTCATGAAAAGGTCAAAGGACGCTCCGGTGATATTCCTTGACGACGTCATGGGAGAGCTGGACGAGAAGCGTCAGAGATTTATATTCGATCTTATCAAGGATATGCAGGTATTTCTCACAACTCCCAATGAGAGCGCTCTGCTTCCAGAAATAAAGGGAAAGATACTCCGCATAAGCGGAGGCAGGATCACGGAGGAAACTGACAATGTATCTTCACATCGGGAATAACTATTCGGTGGACGTAAGAGATATTATCGGGATTTTCGACATTGAGAACACAACTGTTGAAAAGTGTACCAAGATACTCCTTGACCGCGCCGAAAAGGAAAAGCACTGCATATATACCACCTACGATATGCCGAAAAGCTTCATAATAACCGTGAAAAAAGGCAGAGAAAGAGTATATATATCCCAGCTTGCCGCCTCAACGCTGAAAAAGAGGATGGAAAGCGGCGGATTTTGATATCAATGCGTAATTCATAATTCGTAATGCATAATTCTTCCTGCATTATGGATGAAATAACCTTTGGAGGTAAAAAATGAGTCAGCAGAATAACAACTACGACGAAAACGATATACAAGTTCTCGAAGGACTCGAAGCTGTCCGCAAAAGACCGGGTATGTACATTGGTTCCACCGGCCCCGGAGGTCTTCACCACCTTGTATACGAGATAGTTGACAACTCTATCGACGAGGCTCTTGCGGGTTACTGTACCGAGATAACCGTTGAGATACTTGAGGGTGATGTCATCCGTGTTTCCGATAACGGAAGAGGAATCCCCGTAGGTATCCACCCCAAGGAGGGCATCTCTGCGGCTACCGTAGTTTATACTATCCTTCACGCCGGAGGTAAATTCGGCGGCGGCGGATACAAGGTATCCGGCGGTCTCCACGGCGTGGGAGCTTCTGTTGTAAACGCTCTTTCCGAGTGGCTGGAGCTCACCGTAAAGGACGGCGAGAGCGTATGGTTCCAGCGTTTCGAGCGCGGTCACTACGACGAACAGCTAAAGAAGATCGGAACCACCTCTGAAACAGGAACCAGCGTAATGTTCAAGGCAGACGGCGAGATATTCGAGAGCACCGTCTATGACTACGACACCCTCCTGAGAAGGCTCCGTGAACAGGCATTCCTCAATGCCGGAATCAAGATAATATTCACTGATAAGCGCGACAAGGACAACATACAGGGCGAGACTCTCCACTATGAGGGAGGCATACGTCAGTTCGTTGAGCACATCCACAAGGTAAGGGAGTATGAGCCTCTCAGCAGCGAGGTGATATACGTTTCCGGTATGCAGGGCGACTCCTTTGCTGAGATAGCAATGCAGTACAACGACAGCTATAACGAGGTAGTCCTGTCCTTTGCAAACAATATCCACACAAAGGATGGCGGCTCCCATGAGACCGGCTTCAAGAACGCTCTTGTTAAGGTAATAAATGAATACGGAAAGAAATTCGGAAAATTCAAGGAAAAGGAAAGCTCCAAGAAGGGCAAGGACGCTCCGAAGAAGGAGATAGAAAGTCTCAGGCGAGAGGATGTTCTGGAAGGTCTTACCGCTATCGTATCAGTGAAGCTCACAGAATGCGAGTTTGAAGGTCAGACAAAGGGACGTCTTGGAAATCCTGAAGTAAAGCCTTTTGTGGAGAAACTCGTCACAGAGAAGCTGATGAATTTCCTTGAGGAGAATCCCGATACCGCAAATATAATCTTTGAGAAGTGCCTTTCTGCTTACAGAGCGAGAGAGGCTGCAAAGAGGGCAAGGGAAGCCGAGCGCAAGAAGAACGCCTTCGGCAATAACTCCATGCCGGAAAAGCTTGCGGACTGTGCAGAGCGCGACAGCCGATACACCGAAGTATACATCGTCGAGGGAGATTCTGCGGGCGGTTCCGCAAAGCAGGGACGTGACCGCCGCTATCAGGCGATACTTCCTCTCTGGGGCAAGATGCTCAACGTTGAAAAAGCCCGTATAGACCGAATCTACGGCAATGATAAGCTTGAGCCGGTAGTTACCGCTCTCGGCACCGGCATAGGCGAGGATTTCGATATAGAGAAGCTCCGCTACGGAAAAGTTATAATCATGGCTGATGCCGATGTGGACGGTATGCATATCCGCACACTGCTGCTCACATTCTTCTTCCGCTACATGAGACCTCTCATCGCCAACGGAAATGTTTATATAGCACAGCCTCCGCTTTTCAGAGTAGAGCGCAAAAAGAAGATATACTATGCCTTCTCTGACGAGGAGCGCGACAGATACATCGCCGAGCTCTCTGAGGACGGCAAGTATAAGGACGTTGAAGTACAGCGCTATAAAGGTCTTGGTGAAATGGATCCCGAGCAGCTCTGGGAGACCACTATGGATCCAGAAAGGCGTACTATCGTAAAGATAGGCATGGAGGACGCTCTCAAGGCTGACGAGGTGTTCACCATACTCATGGGTGACAAGGTTGAGCCCAGACGCAATTTCATAGAAAAGAACGCTAAATTCGCACAGGATCTGGATATATAATGGAAAATAACTATAAGCTGGAAAAGGAATACCGTGTGCCTCAAGAAACTTTCCGGGAGGCATACAAGTCATTCCAGAAGAAATTCGTTTACCCGAAAAGTATAATTTTCACCGTACTTTTTCTCATACTTGCGGCAGACTTCGTATATGCCGCAGTAAAGGCTCCTGACAACAGACTGGTGTATCTGCTGATAGTAGTATGCCTTGCCTTTGCATTCAGGGAGTGGTACAATCCCCACCGTATCTACCGCAATATCATGGACACTGTGAATTCCATGGGCGAGCCCCTTTACAGGATAGGCATTGCCGATGACCATGCGGACATCTCCACTGTGGAGGAAGCTGCTGAGGAAGACTCGGATGAGGCTCACACCGGTGACGATGATGAGGAAGAGGAAAAAGAACTCCCGGAGGAAACAGAGCTTTTCCCCGAAAAGAGCGTGATAAATTTCGACAGCGGCTATAAGCTGCTGGAATATGAGAAATATTTTCTTCTTATGCAGGGAAAGCAGATGTTCTACATACTGCCGAAAGAGGGCTTTTCCGAGGAAGAGCTGAAAATAGTCAGGGATACTGAAAAATCATCACGATAATATCTCAACAGGAGGTAAAAATTTTGCTATATCAGGATAATTCAAAGATAATCAATACCGAAATAGTAGACGAGATGCAGAATTCAATGCTGAACTATGCTATGTCGGTAATTGTATCGAGAGCTCTTCCGGATGTAAGAGACGGTCTGAAGCCTGTACACAGACGTATACTGTATACTCTCCATGAGAACGGTCTTACCCCGGAAAAGGCTTACCGTAAATGTGCCGATACAGTCGGTGCTGTGCTGGGACGCTATCATCCTCACGGCGATGCCTCAGTCTACGATGCTCTCGTAAGACTTGCACAGGATTTCTCTATGCGCTATCCTCTTGTTGACGGCCACGGAAACTTCGGCTCCATCGACGGCGACGGTCCTGCCGCTTACCGTTATACCGAGGCTAAAATGGCTAAGCTCACTCTGGATATGCTCACGGATATTAACAAGGATACCGTGGATTTCGTATCGAACTACGATGACCGTCTGAAAGAGCCCTCGGTGCTTCCCTCACGTTTCCCGAACCTTCTGGTGAACGGCTCTGTGGGAATCGCTGTTGGTATGGCTACAAATATACCTCCCCACAATTTAGGAGAGGTCATAGATGCTCTTGCACTGCTTATCGAAGATCCCGACTGTACCCTTGAACAGCTCATGGAATATATCAAGGGACCGGATTTCCCCACAGGCGGCATAATCATGGGCAAAGCCGGCATACGTGCCGCATATGCCACCGGAAAGGGCAAGATAATCCTCCGCAGCCGCACTCACTTTGAGGAGATAAAGGGCAGAAACTGCATCATCGTGGACGAGATACCCTATATGCTCAGGAAGGAGCGTCTGCTCAAGAGCATAATCCAGCTGGTGCGCGACAAGAAGATAGACGGAATCTACGACCTACGCGACGAGTCCGACAAAGACGGCATGAGAGTAGTTATAGAGCTGAAAAAGGACGCTATGCAGGAAATAGTCCTGAACAAGCTCTTTGCGCTGACACAGCTCCAGGACACAGTGGGAATAATCATGCTTGCCCTCGTGAATGGCGAGCCTAAGATACTCACACTGAAACAGATGCTTCAGGACTACCTTGATTTCCAGGTGGACGTTATCCAGAGAAGAACTCGCTTCGACCTGAAAAAGGCTCTCGAACGCGCCCACATCTTGCAGGGCTTCGTGCTCGCAGCTGACTATATCGACGAGGTAATCGCTATAATCCGTGCCAGCGCTACTGTTCAGGAAGCCAAGACAAGGATGATGGACCGCTTCAAGGACGTGGATATGTCCGCGCTCCTCGACCGCGCTCAGTATGACCTCACCGGTCTTCATGTGGAGGCTCAGACAGGTCTTTCCGAGGAACAGGCTGAGGCTATCGTCCAGATGCGTCTCGGACAGCTCACAGGTCTCGAAAGACAGAAGATAACTGATGAATTATACGGTCTGCTCACCAAGATCTCCGATTATGAGGATATTCTCGCAGACGTTAACAGAGTTTACGGCATAATCATGGAGGATCTCAATACTATCCGCAAGAAGTTCAGCGACAAGCGCCGCACTGATATTGAGAACGTCAGCGGCGAGGTGGACATTGAGGACCTCATCCCCGAGGAGGACTGCGTTGTTACTCTCACCAACAACGGCTATATCAAGCGTATGCCCGTTGCGGAGTACAAGACTCAGCGCCGCGGCGGACGCGGAATAACAGGTATGAAGCAGCGTGAGGAGGACTTCGTGGAGGAGATGTTCATCTGCGGCTCTCACGACAATATCCTGTTTATCTCCAACAAGGGAGTCATGTACAAGCTGAAATGCTACGAAGTACCGGACGGCTCAAAGGCTTCCCGCGGCTTCAATCTCATAAATCTGCTTCCTCTTACCGAAGGCGAAAAGATCGCCGCTATGATAAAGACCACTGATTTCAGCGATGAAAAGTTCATCATCATGGTCACCAAGAACGGCAAGATAAAGCGCACAAATCTTTCACTCTACAAGAACGTCCGCAAGAACGGTCTTATCGCTATCGGTCTTGACGAGGGCGACGAGATAGCGGGAGTCCGCATGACAGACGGCCACGCACAGCTTTTTGTTGCCACAAGGAACGGTATGGCTATCCGTCTTGAGGAGGACAAGATGAGAGCTCTCTCACGTTCTGCCCACGGCGTAAGAGCTATAAAGCTCCGCGGCGGCGACTATGTTGTAAGCATGGCAAGAGTCCGCGAGGGCGCAGCTCTCCTGACAGTGACCGAGAACGGCTACGGCAAGCGCACAGAGCTTGACTGCTACCGCATACAGAACAGAGGCGGCTATGGTCTCACCAACTACAAGGTTGACGATGTACGCGGTCATGTCTGCGGAATCAAGATAGTGGACGAGGAGGACGATATAATCCTCGTTTCCAGCGACGGCATAATCATAAGGATACTCGCCAGCGACATCCGCATTATGGGACGTATCGCAAAGGGAGTCCGCGTTATGAAGGTCAGCGACGGAGCACAGGTAGTTGCCTTTACCCGCGCCGAGCACGATGACAATGCCGAGACCGAAAAGGTGGAGCAGCTCACCGAGGAACAGGCTAAGGCTGCTGAAGCTGAGGCTGCTCTTGAGGAACAGAATGAGGTAATAATCGAGGCTGATCCGGAGGATGCTGACGATGAATGATGACTCCCGAAGCCGTCATCTGAGTTACAGGGCAAGTCTTCTTTCAGCGATAGTCATATTCATTTCCAGCCTGTTCTGTCAGTGGCTGAACTGGTTCATCTACGAAAAAGAGGGGTACACATGGGGATTTACGCTGATAACTCCCCTCGTGCTCTGTATGATGTATCATTTTGTGCAGCTGGACGCAGGCAGGAACGGAAATTTTTCCCGTATATTTTTCTTTGTATTTTCAGCGGCACTTCCGCTGGCAGCCTCTGCCGCACTGGCTCTCATTATGAAGCGGAATTACCCTGAGCTGGGCATATTCGGCTCTGACAGGGGCTATACCGGCAGTAACGAGGAGAAAATAGCTCTTTACGCAGGAAGATTCGTGCTTACATCGGCATACCTTACGGTATTTGCGGTCATAGACGTTCCCCTGCTGAGATATGCGGACAAAAAGGAAAAGAAAAAGTGATATATGTTTTACTGATAATTTTCGCGGTATTTCTTGCTTATGCCGCAGCCGAGAACTGCTTTATGCTTCTGGTGAGGCATGAAAGGCTGGGCAGCGGTATCAGGATAGCTCATGTTTCCGACCTGCACAAGAGACACTTCGGCAGGAACAACGAAAGGCTCTGCCGGCTTGTGGAAAAGGAGGCTCCGGACGTTATCTTCGTTACGGGAGACCTTGTTTCACGTTCGGAAAAGGACTTCTTCACAGCTGAGAATACCCTGAAAAGGCTATGCAGTATAGCACCGGTGTATATGATCTCAGGCAACCACGAGCAGAGTATTCCCCGGGAAAAAAAGCCGGAGTTTGAAGAAATGGTGGGAAGGACCAAGGCTGTCTGGCTGAGAAATTCCTCTGTGGAGCTCAGCTTTACTGACCGGAGATACATATTATTTGGTCTTGAGGAGAGGTATGAGGTCTACAAGAAGGACGGCGGATACCGTGATCTGGAGAAGATAAGCTCCGGAGACATGGAGGGCTACCTTGGAAAACGTCCGGAGGGAGAGGTGCTGCTTCTTGCGCACAATCCGTTTTTTGCCGAGGCATATTCCCAGTGGGGAGCGGACGTTGTTTTCAGCGGTCATGTCCACGGCGGTATAGTAAGACTTTTCGGGAAGGGTATTCTCTCTCCTGAGAGGAAGCTGTTTCCCCGCTATTCCAAGGGAGTATATACCGTTGGCAGGACAAAGCTTCTGGTGTCGGGAGGTCTTGGCAAGCTGAGACTTTTCAATTCTCCTGAAATAGTTATATACGACTGAAAAAAATACTGATAACGGGCGAACAGCGTTCGCCCGTTTTTTATCCCAGAAAAGCAAATGCAATGAGCAGTATGCCTCCTATCCATGAGAGGTCCCGGTCAAGGGAGGCTATTTTCCTGCCCGTAAGGTTTCCCAGTATCACCATGAACGTTCCCCAGAAAAATGTTATCACCGATACCTTCACCGGCGATATGCTGCCGCAGCCGCTTCCAAGACCGGTTGCAGCGGAGTCCAGCGAGCTTGCCAGCGCAAGGGTAAAGGCTTCCGGCATCGAAAGAACCTTTGAATTATCGGTATCAGCGGCAGTATCATTCAGGTATAGCCTCACCACCAGCGAGCCCTTTTCTGTTTTCAGATTTATAGCACCGTTCTCCGAGAGCCTTTTCGCAATATTCCGGATAAGGCTTTTCATTATCGTAAGGACGCCGATAGTTGTCAGCAGAGCCCTTCCGCAGATCCGGAAAACATTCGCCGGGAGCCTGTTTCCAATGGTCTCTGAGAAGCCTGTTGTGATACCCAGCACGGCGGCTCCCACAGCATTTATCATCAAAGCCGAGAATACGGGGATACGAATACCGCTGTTGCAGTAAGCAGCCGCAGCAAGGTATGTATCTATGCTCACTATCATTGCAAGAAATAATTCTTCACACAAAGCTTTACACCTCCGGAACATTATATGAAAATTTACCGGAAGCGGTCAATGAATAGTTAAAATTAAAATATATGTTCTGTCTTATTGACAAACCGGAAAATATGTTCTATAATAATATCACAAGGAATGGAACGTTAGTTCGATACATGCTGCCTTTCAGACATTTGTGCGATTCTCCCTGTTGCTCCGCCTGTATCATACGGTAATACCGGCAGAGATTCGTTAAAGGAGGTTTTACAATGAAGCAGATGATAACAGAATATATAAACAGCAGTATCCTCGTAAAAAACAGGATCGATGAGCTCTGCTGTCAGAAAAAGGAGCTTGAAGACATTGGCAGAGACGATATTGTTGCCGGGCTTGACCTTGATAGAAGAATAAGAGTCCTCAGAGCCGAATATGCTCAGGTACGGGAGACAGCGGAATATCTGTCGTCCTGCGTAAGGAGGATCGAACAGCGTGTCGAGACGTAAAAGCTATTCAGATACATATACCGGAGCAGCCGATAACGGTATAAGAAACATACTTGAAGAAACAAGCGACGACGAATCGGTGCGCCGTGTAAGAAAAGTAATGTTAAAAGTTATTAATAATGAGCTTACACCGAGACAAAAACAGATTATTATGCTATACTATTTTCAGAGAAAGGATATTGTCAGCATAAGCCGGGAGCTGAATGTTACTCCGCAGGCTGTCTCCGCTGCAATGTCGAGAGCAAGACTGAGATTGTTCAGAATCTTGCAATACTTCCTGTGAGGTCAACAGCATGGATACACCTATATTGGATTTTCTGGAAAAATACGCGGCTTCCGGTACTTTAAGGTGCCATATGCCCGGTCATAAGGGCAGGCAAACGGCAGAGCTTTCCTTTGCCGCTGATATTACCGAGATAAGCGGTGCGGACAGTCTTTTCGAGGCGGAGGGCATTATTGCCCGGAGCGAGGAAAATATGTCCCGTCTGTACGGCTCTGAGGCTTCGGTGTATTCTGCCGGAGGCTCTACTCTGTGCATACAGGCTATGCTGGCGATAATGAAGCGTGAAGGCAGACGGGTGCTCGCCGTGAGGAACGTCCACAGGGCGTTCCTCAACGCCGCCGCTCTGCTGGATCTGGAAGTGAAATGGCTCATGCCTGTGTACCGCGGAGGTATACTTACCGGGGAGATAGACCTCGCGGCGGCGGAAGCCGCTGTAAGCGGCTGCGGCGAGCCTGTCTGCCTTTACGTGACCTCTCCGGACTATACCGGAAAAATGGCAAATATAATGGGACTTTCGGAGATATGCCGGAAATACGGTGCCCGGCTGGTGGTGGACAACGCTCACGGAGCACATCTTGCGTTCATGCCGGAGAATATGCACCCAATAGCTCTCGGAGCGGACCTTTGCTGTGATTCGGCACATAAGATGCTTCCGGCGCTGACGGGAGCTGCTGTGCTGCACACCTCAAGGAAGGAGTACGTCCCGCAGCTCAAGCCTGCGATGAGTCTTTTCGGCTCCACGAGTCCTTCGTACCTGATAATGGCTTCGCTGGACAGCTGCGCCAAGTACATAAGCGAAAGCATCCGCGGCGACATAGCCGGAGGTCTTGTTCAGTTGAAGGAGCTCCGCCGCAGGTTTTACGGGAGGATAGCCTTTGAGGAGGGAGAGCCCTTTCATCTCACGGTGCTTGCTGCCGAGAGCGGCTTCAGCGGAAATGAATATGCGGATATTCTGCGGAAGAACGGCTGTGAGTGCGAGTATTCCGATGAGAGCATCGTTGTGCTGCTGATGTCACCGGTGAACACCTCCAGCGACTACAAAAGGCTGGCGGAAGCTATGGAGAGGGCGTATTCTGAGGTAAGGAAGAATGCTCCGGAGACTGAGAGATTCACTCTTCCCCTGCCTGCGAGGGCAATGTCCATAAGGGAGGCTGTTTTTGCTGACAGCGAGGACATCTCCGTGGACGAGGCTGAGGGACGTATCTGTGGAGCAGTAAGAGTACCCTGTCCTCCGGCCGTTCCCATAGCAGCAAGCGGAGAGATAATAGACCGAAGCTGCATAAATATTTTCAAAAGGTATGGAATTACGACCGTAAATGTGGTAAAATAGTATACATGAAACTGATCGGACAGGTAAAATCATATGGATAAGATCTACGGAAACGAATATCTGCTCTCAACGCTCAGGAGCATGGTGAAAAGTGGCAGGACCGCTCATTCCGTGCTGTTTTACGGCGAAAAGGGCAGCGGCAAAAAATTAATGGCAAGCTATTATACCGAGCTTCTTCTCTGCGAATCGCCTACTGAAGAAGGTCCGTGCGGAGCCTGCAATTCCTGCCGGAATGCAGCAGCTGGGATACATCCTGACGTTGTTTACGTTGAGAAGACAGGCAAGCTGGGCGGTTATTCCGTCGATACCGCAAGAGATGTGATCAGCGACGCCTTCATAAAGCCAAACAACAGCAGCGGCAGAAAGATATACATCTTCACCGACTGTCATAATATCGACGTCCGCACCCAGAACACCCTCCTGAAGCTCATAGAGGAGCCGCCGGATTACGCCTATTTCATATTTACGGCGGAGTCAAAGTCGGATTTTCTTCCCACTATAATCTCCCGATGCATATGTATGGGCGTATCCGTCTGTACCCCGGAGGAGGCTGCTGAGGCTCTTGCCGCAGCGGATTTTTCTCCCGAGGAGATAAAGTCCGCAGTAGAGTGCTTTCACGGTAATATAGGAATGTGCCGGAGCTACCTCCTCGACGAGGGACTGAAAAAACAGGTGGATTTGACAAAATCGCTGGCAGATAGTATAATAAGAAAAGATGAATATGCTCTTAATGCGGCTTTCTTTGCGGCAGACAAGGAGCGCAGCGACGTTAAGGCTGTGCTTTCTCTGCTGGATAAGCTGGTAAGGGACGCCGCCGTGCTGGGCAAGGCTCCGGACGCTCCCCTCATAGGCTGCTTCCGCGGCGCTGCCGAGAGGCTTTCAGGGATGCTTACAGCCTCGCAGGCTGCAAGGATACACCGCTGCATAGAAAAGGCATGGGGCGCGGTAGAAGCCAATGTGAGCATACCTCTTGTGCTGGCGGCATTCTGCGCCGATGTGATAAGGATAATCACATAAGCGTGATCAATCAGTTATGGGACTAAGCTCCCGTGAAGATCGGAGAATATAATGAAGGAAATAGTCGGAATACGCTTCAAGAGCGTTGGAAAAATATACTACTTTTCACCGGGAGATATACAGGCTCAGGTGGGAGACAGAGCTATCGTTGAGACCGTAAGGGGCATAGAGTGCGGCGAGGTAGTCATCGCCAACAGGCAGATAGACGATAAGCAGGTGTCCGCACCACTCAAACCTATAATAAGACTTGCTACTCCCGCAGATATGAAGATAGTTGAAAAGAACAAGCAGCGCGAGAAGGAAGCCTTCGCCATATGTGAGGAGAAGATAGCCTCCCGCGGTCTGAATATGCATCTTGTTGAGGTAGAGTGTACCTTCGATAACAACAAGTTGCTGTTCTATTTCACCTCTGAGAACCGCGTGGATTTCCGCGAGCTGGTAAAGGACCTTGCCTCAGTGTTCAGAACTCGTATCGAGCTCAGACAGATAGGCGTGCGTGATGAGGCTAAGATACTCGGCGGACTGGGAATCTGCGGACGGGAATTCTGCTGTAAGGGCTATATGGGCGATTTTCAGCCTGTATCCATAAAAATGGCTAAGGAGCAGGGACTCTCCCTGAACCCCACAAAAATATCAGGTACCTGCGGCAGACTTATGTGCTGTCTGAAAAACGAGCAGAATGCCTATGAGGAGCTTTTGAAGATCACACCAAAGGTGGGAGCGATAGTCGTTACTCCCGAGGGCGACCGCGGCAGAGTCGAGGACGCTAACCTTATCACCGGAAAGCTCAGGGTAAAGACCGATAAGTCGGAGGTGCCGGTAACCCTCGACAGAAGTGAGGTAAAGCTCCTGAAGGACGCCGAGATAAGAGTCAACCGTGACGAGCTCAAGGCATTGAAGAACCTTGAGGATTCGTGATGAATGAAAAGGTGAACTACGGCAGACTTCTCGATAAGAAGCTTGCTGAACTGGAAAAGTCCGGGGAGAAACCTTCGCTGCTGCTCCACGCCTGCTGTGCGCCTTGCAGCAGCCACACCCTTGAATACCTGAACAGTCATTTTGATATTACGCTGTATTTCTGCAATCCAAATATATCTCCGGAGGAGGAATTCAGTTTCCGTCTCAGCGAGCTGAAAAGGCTCGTAAAGGAAATGGGACTGAACATCAAGGTCATTGAGGAACCCTACGATCCCGAGCCATTCTACCGTCTGGCAAAGGGACTGGAAGAACTCCCGGAACGGGGTGAGCGCTGCCGGAAATGTATCGCATTCCGCCTGAAAATGGCTGGAGAAAAGGCTAAGCAGCTGGGCAGCGATTACTTTACCACTACTCTGACCATAAGTCCCCATAAGGACTGCACTTTCATAAACGAGTGCGGAGCAGCCATTGCGGAGGAGTGCGGAGTTGCCTATCTTTTCTCAGATTTCAAGAAGCACGACGGCTATAAGCGCTCGATAGAGTTGTCAAGGCAGTACGACCTGTACAGGCAGAACTACTGCGGCTGTGTTTACAGCAAAAGAGCAAATAATGAATAATGTTGGGGCTGCCTCTGGCAGCCCGTGTCATATATACGAACGCAGGGGCGGAGTTCCCTGCTTTCAGCTGAACAGGAGAAAATAATGGGAAAAGAATTAAAGACCAACGCTATGCGTTTTCTTGATAAGAGCGGGATAGAGTATACCGTTCAGACCTATCAGTGCGACGAGTTCATCGATGGTATCCATGTTGCCGAAAAGCTGGGACAGCCTCTTTCTGAGACTTTCAAGACTATCATTGCACAGGGAAAATCCGGGGAGCATTACTGCTTTCTGCTTCCCGTTGACCTTGAGCTCGACCTGAAAAAGGCTGCAAAGAGCGTGGGAGAGAAATCGGTGGAGCTGCTCCACGTAAAGGACATAACAAAGGTGACGGGATATGTCCGGGGAGGATGTACTCCAATCGGCATGAAGAAGCAGTTTATGACGGTAGTCCACGCCTCGGCGGCGGAGCTTCCGGAGTTTTACATAAGCGGAGGCAGGATAGGAACGCAGATAAAGCTCTCGCCGGCGGAGCTGGTAAAGGCAATACGTGGAAAATTTGAAGATATAGTTATGCACGAATGAAAAGGCTCCCATCTGGGAGCCTTTAAATACTATATCACTTGATCTCAAGTCTCTTTGCAAGAGGCTCTTCAGGTTTCTTCTTGGGAAGATCAATGATGAGTATTCCGTTTTTGTATTCGGCGCTGATAGTATCAGTATCAACGTCAGAAATATCGAAGCTTCTCTTGTACGAGCCGAAGGAGCGCTCACGGCGGATGTAGTTGCCTTTATCGTCCTTCTTGTCGTTTTCGGTCTTGTGCTCAGCCGAGATGACGAGGTAAGAGCCGTTTATATCAAGCTTGATGTCTTCCTTTTCAAAGCCGGGGAGCTCCGACTCCATAATATATTTATCGCCGGCGTCCTTAATATCGGTGCGGCAGGCATTCACCGGCATCGAGTCGCTGAAGAAGTCCTTGTCGAAGTCGTTGAAAATGTTGAACAGGTCATATTTGTTTTTTCCAAAGGGTGAAAGTCCATACATAAGTCATACCTCCAAAAAGATCATTCTAAGCATATTATATCCTTTGCATCAGAAAATATACACGTATTCCATCGGAATCGCTTCCTTTCATAAGGTAGTACCATCAGAGGGTACATCTGGTGGGGAGCCCTTTGCTCCTTGCTCATTGTCTATATATTACCCCTGCTGTATGACAGAAATATCAAGGTTCTGTGACAGTATAATGAAAATTAGCACTCTCACTATGAGAGTGCTAATGGTGCGGCAAAAATATACCTCAGGGCTTTCCCTGAGGCAGTCTGCCATGTTCAATGGGCATCTTTGATTGCGGTTTTAGCCTTGGATACGATAGTTCTGTCGTTTTCATAAGACAGGATGTTTGAGGCATAGGATATATCAACCCAGCGAATGTCCGCGATCTCGTCCTCCTGAGGGGTGAAATCCACGTTTTTGGCTTTTGCGAGAAAATATACCACAACCTTTAGAGTATCCTTCTTAGGAGAATAAGTAACTGTTTCCCGGAAGGTCGGATCTATGATAACATCAATAGACGTTTCCTCCATTATCTCACGACGGGCAGTCTCAACCTCTGTTTCACCGGCTTCAACGTGTCCCTTGGGGAACGACCAGTGACCGCTGTTGATGTGCTTTATCAGCAGTATCTCAGTATTACCGTGAAATTTACGGTAAACTATGGCGCCGCATGATTTCTCGTGAAGCATAATACTTCCTTTCTTGCCTTACGGCATTTTTTGGACACGAAGCGGTATCCGTGTTGTTTCACAATTATTATATCATATTTTGTTTAATTTGTCTATACCCTTGTGGGATTTTTTTGAGCCGGTCTCTGCCTGTGACCCTTGCTGATCAAGGGAAAATATGGTATAAGCGCGGAGCCCGCGCCGCCGTTTTCGCGGCAGACAAAAATAATCCGCTGTTTTTTCGCCGCGTCTTGCTTTTTTTAGAAAAATATGGTATAATACATCTTGACAGCTAAGCATATATTTGTAAATCATAAATATTTAACTGCCGCATCAATATGTGTGATAATTATTCCCACTTGCAGAACAGGACGTCTTTTGTCCGGGAACTGCCGGTAACATTTTTCAGGAGGAGGTCGGTATATGATAGCCGGAGTTTCAACTGCCTGTCTATATCCAAAGCCTCTTGAAGAGAGCCTGTACGACCTCGCTGTGAACGGTGTATCCTGCGTCGAGATATTCGTGAACACCCATTCAGAGCTGAAGCTTGGCTTTGCCCACGGCTGTGCAAATCTGCTTAAGCGCTTCGATGTGAAATGTGCCGCAGTCCACCCGTTCACCTGCGAAATGGACCAGCTTATGTTCTTTTCAGACTACGAAAGGCGTTTGGACGATATACTCGAATATCACAAGTATTATTTCAGATTCATGAATATAGTGGGAGCAAATATCTTTGTTTTCCACGGAGGCAAGACCGCTAAAACGAAGGAGCTCTACTGCGAGCGTTTCAGCAGGCTTTTCAGGCTGGGAAAGGAATTCGGCGTTACTGTGGCACTGGAGAACGTCTCCCGCTGCCAGAGCGCTTCTCCGGCTTATGTAAGGGATCTTGCAAAAATGCTGGGGAACGAGTTCGCTTTTGTCCTCGATACCAAGCAGGCTGTAAGAGCCGGAGAGGATCCCTTCCGTTTTCTTGACGCTGTCGGTGAAAAGATATGCCATGTTCATATAAGCGATTCCGGCGAGCTTGGCGACTGCCTCCTCATCGGCAAGGGAAGCTTCCGCTTCCGACCGTTTTTTGAAAAGCTGGGAAAGCTTTCACCGGACTGCTCCGTCATGCTGGAGCTGTACAGAAGCGGCTTCGGAGGTATCAGCGACCTGATCTCAAGCTATAATATACTCAATAAAATGACCGGACTTTAATCAGGAGGAAAAGGCATGAAGTGTCCTTACTGTGGATATGAAGATTCAAAGGTAGTGGATTCCCGACCTAATGACGATAAGATAAGGCGCCGCAGAGAATGTATGAAATGCGGCGGAAGATTTACCACCTATGAGGTCATGGAGGCTCCTCTGCTCATGGTGGAGAAGCGTTCCGGAGGCTTTGAGCCCTTTGACAAGACAAAGCTTGTAAAGGGCATATTCACTGCAATAAAAAAGCGTCCCGTCACCAAGAAGCAGGTGGACGAGATCGCTGATTACGTTGAGAATTACTGTGCCGATCAGCTCAAGACCGTAATAAAGTCCAAGGAGATCGGCGATATTGTCCTTGAAAGGCTCCGGGACGTTGATCCCGTGGCGTATATCCGATTCGCCTCTGTTTACGAGGATTTCTCGGATATAGACAGCTTTGTTGCCGCTATAAGCGAACTTGACAGCAAGAAATGATCCGTATGAAAAGGCTTTCTGGGCTTTCAGCTTACCGGCATCCTGAGAGAGCCGCCGTCCTCGCTGTAAACCATTGAAGCGACTGCGGTATCATCGCAAACGAGCAGCTCTGCGAGCATTTTTCTGCTTTCAGGGCTGTAATTTTTGACCTCATATAAGTACAGCTGGGCACTGCGTCCGGCGTATTCTCTCAGCGGGAGTCCCTGTTTGTCCTGAAGCGAGGCGTATTCCTCATAGACTGCGGAAAAATCCGTAGGGATAGTTATGTCCTTTCCGGCTATCGCCTCCACCTCCCAGCCGTGAGAGGCGAAATAGTCCATGCGCTCGCCCACGTTTGAAGCCGCTACCGGAGCGCTTTCCGGCACCTTTTTTCCGCTGCCGCTGTCTGGCAGGACAAATACCGCCGCAGCTATGGCAGCCGCTGAAATGAACAGAAGTGTGTATTTTTTCATTTTTGCCGACCTCCATTATCGTCTTTCCGGAACTTTCCGGTCAATCAATAATATTACCGGCTCAGCCGGATTTATTCCAAGGAGGACGCTATGTCCCAGATAAGACTTGATAAATTCATCTCTGAACGAACAGAATACACCCGCAGCCAGATAAAGCAGCTTGCCGCAAAGGGTGAAATACAGGTTTCCGGCGTTATCACCAAAAAGGCGGATACGAAAATTGATCCTGAAAAGGACAGCGTAACAGTCCGCGGAAAGGCTGTTGAAAGTCAGAAATACCGTTACATACTGCTTAACAAGCCGGAGGGCTATGTGTGTTCCACAGACGAAAAGGACGGCAGGACAGTGCTGGAGCTTATCCCCCCTGAGCTCCGCACAAAAGGCTTGTTTCCGGCAGGCAGACTGGATAAGGATTCGCTGGGAGCACTGCTGATAACCGACGACGGCGAGCTTGCTCACAGGATGCTGTCACCGAAGCATCACATACCCAAGATATATATTGTGAAACTTGCCAGACCGTTTGAAGAAAAATATATTAACATATTTGAAAGCGGCTTGATTCTTGCCGACGGAGAGACCTGTATGCCCGCAAAGGTGAAAGCTGTTGAAAACTCCGAAAATCTGGCTTTTATCCAGCTTTTTGAGGGAAAATATCATCAGGTGAAAAGAATGTTCGCCGCAGTGGGTAACCACGTTGAAGTGCTTATGAGAATTTCCCTCGGAGGTCTGATTTTGCCCGAAAAACTGGCTTCTGGACAGTGTATGGAATTATTGCACAAAGATGTTGAAAACTTGTTCCTGCCCACCGATTTTGACCGCTTTTGCGCCAGTTTTTCCGGCTTTTTTTCGGCAAATCTAATAAACAAGTAAATATAAGTTTGTCAATTTAGCAACTTGAAATATTTTATAAAGTGTGCTATTATATTAACATAGCTGATACTGTGTAGATAGAATATCGGCATTAATTTTGAACTGGAGGACTGGACTAAATGGCAGGCTTAATACTCAAAGGCATTTATAAGAAATATCCGGGCGGCGTTGTTGCAGTTTCGGATGTTAATTTAGAGATAAGAGATAAGGAATTCATCGTTCTCGTTGGACCTTCCGGATGTGGTAAGTCAACTACTCTCCGTATGATCGCCGGACTTGAGGAGATCTCAGAGGGTGAGCTCTACATCGGCGACCGTCTCGTAAACGATATCGCTCCCAAGGACAGAGATATTGCGATGGTTTTCCAGAACTACGCTCTTTATCCTCATATGACAGTTTTCGATAACATGGCTTTCGGACTCAAGCTCCGTAAGGTTCCTAAGGACGAGATCGAAAGAAAGGTTAACGAGGCTGCTAAGATTCTCGACCTTACACACCTCCTCGACAGAAAGCCTAAGGCTATGTCCGGTGGTCAGAGACAGAGAGTTGCTCTCGGTCGTGCCATCGTTCGTTCACCTAAGGTATTCCTCCTCGACGAGCCTCTTTCAAACCTCGATGCTAAGCTCCGTGCTCAGATGAGAACCGAGATCTCTAAGATCCACAAGAAGCTGGGTACAACATTTATCTACGTTACTCATGACCAGACCGAAGCTATGACTATGGGCGACAGAATCGTTTGTATGAAGGACGGCTTCGTTCAGCAGATAGATACTCCTCAGAACCTCTATGAGAACCCTACCAACAAGTTCGTTGCAGGCTTCCTCGGTTCACCCCAGATGAACTTCATCGACGCTACTCTCAAGGAAGAGTACGGTCAGTATATCGTTGAATTCGGCTCTGATGACACCAAGATGCGTGCCGGCAGAAAGTTCCAGATCATCATCCCTGAGTCTAAGGTAAATGATGAGCTCGGCAACTACGTTGGCAGAGAGATCATCCTCGGCGTTCGTCCTGAGAGCATCCACGATGAGGAAATGTACCTCTCAAACGCTACTACCGGTATTATCGACACCTATGTCGAGATCACCGAGCTCATGGGCGCTGAGACTTACCTCTACCTCCTCTGCGAGGGTATCCCGCTTACCGCAAGAGTTAGCCCCAGATCTACTGCTAAGCCTGGCGATGAGATCAGAGTTGCTATCGATCCTAACAGGATCCACCTCTTCGATAAGGAAACTGAAAAGGCTATTGTTAACTGATAAAAATTTCTTTTCATATTTATCCTTTCTTTCTTGTGCGGACGAAAGTCTGTACGCAAAAGACCGCAGTGTTTCCACTGCGGTCTTTTGTTTTGCTTTTACCACATAAACTCAACATCCGGAGCCTTCACTATGCCTATTGAAGGCTCTTCTTTGTCCTCTGACTCCTTTTCCAGTGCCTTCGCCAGTGCCTCTATCTCCACCAGCTCGTGGAAGTAGTCGTTCATGGGCACAAGGGCTTGGAAGAGCTCGTTTGCGTGGTCGAGGACGCCTCTGCTGAACAGCTCGTCCTTGTCCGTGACCTTAACGGAAGCGCTCAGTCCCTTTTTCAGGAAAAACCGCTCCGCCTCGGGAACGCTGCAAGGCTTCTTCCTTTTGTACTCGTCGCCGCCGATGACAACGCCGTGCTTATCCTCCAGCTCAGAGACCATTTTCAGGAAAGGTCCTGCGTCCTCGGCGAGGCTGCTACGGAAGCGCTCCATTACCGGAGCATCCGGCTTGGATATGCGGAAGCCGAACTCTGCGCCCTCCGGAGAGAGCTCGAAGTAGAAGGTGGGAGTTTTGTTCCACCAGTAAGCCTCGTAGCGCACGTAAATATACATCACGTCGCGGTAGTGAAGAAATGGCGGGAAGCTCTCATCGCGGTATATGCGTCCCACCTTGTACATCATGCCCGCCACGTCAGCGAAGGGGCGGAAAAGCTCCTCGCCGAGCTCCTTCAGCGGCTCGTAGACCTTTTCCGTGTAGGTGCTTTTGTGGGCTTCAAACCACTCCTTGTTGTTGTTGAGCCTGATTCCAAGCAGAAAATCCAGTGCCTCCTGAGAAAAGCCCTGAAACATGGTGATCTCCTCCGAAAAATGAAATTTTAGTCTTTACTGAACAATTATACCATAAGTTTTAGCAGCATTCAAGAGGAAGAATTTTTCTGTCCGGAAAGAGGCGCAATATAGTGCTAATTATTTTCCACGGGCGTGTGGACAAGTTTTCAACAGTGTGTTGAAACAAATGTGGAACTCCGCATATCATTGTTGAAAACTCTGTTTAAAAAGTGGAAAACAACGTTATATGCACATTCTGGAAAGTCAAAATCCTGTGGATAACGGGTGAAAATGCGTAAACAATATAAACACGCTGTGGAAAAACACTCCACAGCCACTAATAGTAAAGGATATGATTTGTATGAAAAAGGTTTTAGCAATATGCTCCATATTTTTTACCGTTTGTACAGCCTTCACGTCCTGCGGATCAGGTGATAAGACCTACGATTCCAATCCCGATAACAGGACTACTACTATGTACGGAACTACCGCCGGTGAGTATGTGAGCGACGCTATACACGGCGCTGGCAAGGCTGGCAATGACCTTATCGACGGTGTTACTGACGCTGCCGGTGCTCTTGTTGATGGTCTTGACGGCGAGGACGATACCCGTTCCACTGTCAGCACAATGCACACTTCACGATGAATAAAGGCTCCCGTATGGGAGCCTTTTACGTTACTGTATATCAGCGTGGTGAGACTGGAGCGATTTAACTCCGAAGTGCTTGTTTTCCTTGTGAGCCCTGATACCCTCTGCGCTTGCCTTTGCAGCAGCCATAGTTGTGATATAGGGAACGCGGTGCTTGATAGCTGCCTTGCGGATGTAGCTGTCGTCGTGGGCGCTGGTCTTGCCTGCGGGAGTGTTGACGATGAGCTGTATCTCGCCGTTAGCGATCTCGTCGGCGATATTGGGACGTCCCTCGTAGATCTTGAAGATCTTCTTGCAGGGAATGCCGGCTTCCTTTATCATCTCGTAGCTTCTGCCGGTGGCGAGGATATTGAATCCAAGCTCATTGAAGGACTTGGCAATGTCGATGAGCTCAGGCTTGTCTCTGTCGCAGACGCTGAGGAGAACAGTTCCGCCGTCGGGGAGTCTTGTCTGTGTAGCCTCCTGAGCCTTGAAGTAAGCCTCTCCGAAGGTAGGAGCGATACCGAGTACCTCTCCGGTAGAGCGCATCTCAGGTCCGAGGACAGGATCGACCTCCTGGAACATATTGAACGGGAACACAGCCTCCTTGACGCCGTAGTGGTTGATCTGACGGTCGTGGAGCTCCGGAACAGGCGAAGGTCTGCCGGTGAGTGAGGATGTGATTATATCGGTAGCAATGCGCACCATGTTGATGTCGCATACCTTGGATACAAGGGGAACTGTACGTGAAGCACGGGGGTTAGCCTCGAGAACGTATACTGTATCTCCCTCGATAGCGTACTGCATATTCATAAGACCGCAAACGTTCATTTCAACAGCTATCTTCTTGGTGTACTCCTTGATAGTAGCGACCTGCTTCTCTGTGAGGTTCATTGAGGGCAGGATACAAGCGGAGTCGCCGGAGTGTACACCTGCGAGCTCGATATGCTCCATAACAGCGGGAACGAAGCAGTGTGTGCCGTCTGAGATAGCGTCAGCCTCGCACTCGGTAGCGTGGTTGAGGAAGCGGTCGATTAGGATAGGTCTGTCGGGGGTAACGCCTACTGCGGCGGACATATAAACTCTCATCATCTCGTCATCGTGAACTATCTCCATTCCGCGTCCGCCGAGAACGTAGGAAGGACGCACCATTACGGGATAACCGATGCGGTTTGCTATTTCAAGAGCCTCGTCAACGTTTACAGCCATACCGGCTTCGGGCATGGGGATACCCAGCTTGTCCATCATAGCGCGGAAGTGGTCGCGGTCCTCAGCGAGGTCGATAGTCTCGGGGGTAGTACCGAGGATATTGACGCCGTACTTTTTGAGGTCGCTTGCAAGGTTAAGAGGAGTCTGACCGCCGAACTGAGCGATAACTCCCACAGGCTTCTCCTTTTCGTGGATAGAGAGAACGTCCTCGAGGGTGAGGGGCTCGAAGTAAAGCTTATCAGATGTATCATAGTCTGTGGAGACTGTTTCGGGGTTGCAGTTTACGATGATAGACTCGAAGCCCAGTTTCTTGAGGGCGAGGGCTGCATGAACGCAGCAGTAATCGAATTCGATACCCTGACCGATACGGTTTGGACCGCCGCCGAGAATCATTATCTTGGGCTTATCGGTATTAACGGGGCTGCTGTCCTTGTCAAGGTGGTAGGTGGAGTAGTAGTAAGCAGCGTTCTTGGTACCGCTTACGTGAACGCCCTCCCAAGCCTCCTTGATACCGAAGCCAATGCGTGCGTTTCTGATCTCCTCCTCTGTTACTTTGAGGAGAGAGCTGAGGTAGCGGTCGGAGAAACCGTCCAGCTTAGCCTGTCTGAGCACGTTCTCTGCGGGAACAGCGCCCTGCATTTTGATGAGCTGCTCTTCTTCGTCAACGAGCTCCTTCATCTGCTCGATGAAGTATTTCTTGATCTTTGTGAGCTCGTGGAGCTCGTCTACGGTAGCGCCCTTGCGGAGAGCCTCGTACATAACGAACTGTCTTTCACTGGTGGGATAGCGGAGCTGTGCAAGGAGCTCATCCTTGGTAAGATCGTGGAAATTCTTAGCGAAGCCAAGACCGTAGCGGTCCTTTTCGAGGGAGCGGATAGCCTTCTGGAAAGCCTCCTTGTAGGTCTTGCCGATGCTCATAACCTCGCCGACAGCTCTCATCTGAGTGCCGAGCTTGTCCTGAGCGCCCTTGAACTTCTCGAATGCCCAGCGAGCGAACTTGATAACGATGTAGTCGCCGTCGGGGTAATACTTATCGAGTGTGCCGTACTTGCCGCAGGGGATGTCCTTAAGGGTAAGACCGCAGGCGAGCATAGCTGATACGAGAGCTATGGGGAAGCCGGTAGCCTTGGAGGCAAGAGCGGAGGAACGTGAGGTTCTGGGGTTGATCTCGATAACAACTATACGTCCTGTCTCGGGATCACGGGCGAACTGGCAGTTGCAGCCGCCGATGACCTGAATGGACTCGATTATGCGGTAGGACATATCCTGAAGAGTCTTCTGAACGTCCTCGGGGATGGTGAGCATAGGAGCGGAGCAGAATGAATCTCCGGTATGAACACCGATAGGATCAATATTTTCGATGAAGCAGACTGTGATCTTGTTGTTTTCAGCGTCGCGGACAACCTCCAGCTCGAGCTCTTCCCAGCCGAAGATACACTCCTCAACGAGCACCTGATTTACCAGTGAAGCCTGAAGACCTCTTTCGCAGACTACCTTGAGCTCGTCAACGTTATAAACCATACCGCCGCCGGCGCCGCCCATAGTGTAGGCAGGACGGAGAACTACGGGGTATTTGAGCTGTTCAGCTATCTTAACAGCCTCGTCAACGGAATAAGCCACCTGACTGCGGGGCATTTCGATACCAAGCTCGCTCATGGCGTTCTTGAATTCGATTCTGTCCTCACCGCGCTCGATAGCGTCCACCTGAACGCCGATGACCTGAACGTTGTATTCCTTGAGCACGCCTGCCTTGTCAAGCTCTGAGCAGAGGTTGAGTCCTGACTGACCGCCGAGGTTGGGGAGCAGGGCGTCGGGGCGTTCTCTTTTGATTATCTGGGTAAGTCTGGAGAGATTAAGGGGCTCGATGTAGGTGATGTCGGCTACATCGGGATCTGTCATAATGGTAGCGGGATTTGAGTTTACAAGAACTATCTCGTAGCCCAGCTTCTTGAGGGCTTTGCACGCCTGAGTACCTGAATAATCGAACTCACAAGCCTGACCTATGATGATAGGTCCTGAACCGATTATCATGATCTTATGGATGTCCTGTCTTTTTGGCATACTATTCTCCTGACTCGTACAGCTATCCGGCGTAATTGAGCACACATATTGCAGCGGCGGATACTGGTTACGTTAAATAATTTGCTGTGCCATAGCACAACTTCTTACCCTATATTGTAACACAAAACGGAAATAATTGCAAGAAAAAATTACACCGATAACTAATATGTTGAAGGCGTTTTTTTTATGCAGTATTTTGTGCTGTACAAAACGCCTCTGTCAGGGCGTTTTTCCTCCGCAAAGGTTTTTATTTTTATTTATTGACATAACTGCCGTTTTGCTATATAATAGAAGTATCATATTTTTGATGGTATAGGAGGAATCATTATGTTCTGCACAAACTGCGGCGCTCAGCTCAGCGACAGCGCAAAGTTCTGTATAAACTGCGGAGCTAAGCTCAAGGCAGCAGAGGAGATCGTTCCGTTGAACGAGCCTTCCCTTCTCAGCGACGATTCAGAGCAGACAGTCCTGCTCAGCGAACCCGGCGACGATATTGCTCTCAACGAGAATTTCGGCGATACGCCTACCGTACTTCTTTCAGAGGAGGAAGACCTTGCGACTGACATTGCTTCCGTACAGGATACCGCAGCTTCTGCGGCAGATGACATCGTTTCCGGCTTTGAATCTGATGTTACCGCTTCTGCTTTTTCTGACAGCAGCCTGAATCCCGATTTCGACGGCACTGGAGATACTGTCATGATCTCCGGCGAGGAGGATCTTATCCCCGAACCAGAGCCTGTTCCTGAGCTAAATACCTTCGAGGATCTCCCCACCGAGCTCCTTGACGAGATGCCCGGCAGCGATATTGCAAATGATGTTCCTGATGTAAATACATATACAGCTCAGGAGAAGGAGAGCTTCCCTGAGCCTGAGGTACCTGTTTCCCCGGTATATCCTGTGGACGACAAGCCTCAGTACGAGCCCTATGCTCCTCAGCAGAACGAGCAGGTGCCACCTCCCTTCGATCCCTACGCACCTCCGCAGGGTATGGAGCAGCCCCAGTTTGATCCCTATGCAGCTCCCGGCGGAATGGCTCAGCAGCCTCAGTTTGATCCCTACGCTCCTCCCCAGGGTATGCCTCAGCAGCCCCAGAACGATATGTACGCTCAGCCTCCGCAGTATCAGAACGAACAGCCTCAGTACGCTGAAGCTCCTGCCAAAAAGAAGATCGGCGGCGGAAGGATATTCGGAGCGGTTTTTATATCCATAATCACCTTTGTGCTCCTGCTTGGACTCAGCCTCGCAGTGACTATTAAATTCGGAGCCTCCGGAAAAACTCTCAGGAAGGGCATAGAAAAGCTGGACAAGAAAACTCTTTTCAGCGCTGAGTACGACGACGAGGAGATAGCTACCGACCTTTACAAGTCTCTTGGAATCAGAGGAATCACCGACGGTTATGCCGATGATACTGCTTTCAAGAAGTACATAACCGAGACAAATATTCTTGAATATATCGGTGAGAATGTTGAAAACTACGCAAAATACATTTTCGACGGCAAGGGCGATGATCCCTCCATTACTGCTGACGACATCGCAGCAGACTTCTTCGGCAGCGACGAGAACAATAAGCTTGCTGACGATTATTTAGGTCAGAAGTTCGCTAAGGACGACCTCAGAACTATCAGCAGGAATATGTCCAAGAATGACGTTGACAAGAACCTCTCCATTAAGGAATGGAACGATACAGTGGGCTTTGAACTGAAAAACATCAGCTACGGACTCTCATGGATAACAATGGGCATCCTTGCTGCACTGATATTCGTGCTCCTTATCTGGATCGCTCTTATCGTTGACAGAAGAGCAAAGTATGTATCCGGCTTCTTCGGAACGGTATTTGCGTTCAGCGGTTCGATAATGTTCGTCATAGGTCTTGCAATCGCAGGCGTTTGTCCTCTTCTGTTCGCACTTACGAGCAATGTGGTATTCTATGTGGTATTCCACGTACTTCTCAAGTTTGCCATTGTAGCGCTCTGCGTCGGCGTTGGCGAGCTCTTCCTTGCATACGTTATGAAGAAGATAAAGAAGGGTATCCGCAAGAGAGAAAAGGCTGCAAAGGTTAAGGCAAAGATTCAGGAAGAAATGTCAGCTGAATAATAAAGCTTAAAGGGACGCCAATGGGAGCCCCCCTCTGGTGGAATCGTGGCATAAAATTACCGAGTCGGTAGTTCCCGGCTCGGTAACCCACTTTTTCCGTTAAGGGAGGCTGACTAATGGTGTCTCTTAAATTTACTGCTGTATATGCAAAAATCCCCCTGTGTCGTGAGTACACAGGGGGTGTTTTTGATTCTATTTAGAAAAAGGCTTAGTCAGCAGCATTGAGCTTCTTAGCGAGCTGAGACTTCTTTCTTGCAGCCTTATTCTTGTGCATAAGGCCCTTAGCGCAAGCCTGGTCAACTCTCTTTATAGCGACCTTGATAGCCTCTGCCTTATCAGCAGCACCTGTTGCAGCAGCAGTGTCAGCCTTCTTGAGGATAGTCTTAAGATTAGACTTTCTTGCTTTGTTGGCAGCAGCCTTGGTAGCGTTTACCTTTACTCTCTTCTTAGCAGATTTGATGTTTGGCATTTTGTTACACCTCCTTGAAATTTTGCGGTAAGTATATATCTCCGCAATTGACAGATAATGAATACGCGGGAAAGCGCATTCCGATAAGTGCAACGCACACTTATCCTACTGAGACATTATTAATTATAACATTTTAGCCAAATAATTTCAATAGGCAAAACTGAAATAATAGCTGATATTTTTGCTGTAAAATAAAGCATTTTGCACAATGTCAGCCGATATATTATCTATGATCTGACAGAAACCCGTTATACTATAGACAATGTCCAAAAATTATATTGCCGCATTAATAATACAGGAGGAACATAAATGAATATACGCACAGATCTTGCTGTGGAGAGTATCGGCGAGGGAGGTCTTCCTGCCGGAGTGCGCCGGGAGGTGCGCGGAAAGGCTTTCGAGATAACTGAGATAATCATCGAGGACGACAGCTGCATGGAAACTCTCGGAAAGGGCAGGGGCAGGTACATCACCCTTGAGGGACGGGAGCTCAGCCGTTTTGCGGACGACTACGAGGACATGACAGGAGAGCTTGCCGGTGAGCTCCGCCGGCTCATTCCCGATGGCGAGATACTGGTGGTGGGATTGGGAAACAACGATATAACTCCCGATGCCGTGGGACCTCAGGCAGCGGCAAAGGTGCTGGCTACGCGGCACCTCCGGGACGAGCTGGGCAGCGACGGCGAAGATTTCCTGCTTTCCTTGCGGAGAGTGAGCTCCTTTGCCGGAGGAGTCCTTGGACAGACGGGCATAGAGACTGCCGAGATAGTCCGTGCCATTGCGGAGCAGCTCCACCCTGCCGGAATAATCGCCATAGATGCCCTTGCCTGTTCGGACGTGAGCCGTCTGGGAACGACTGTGCAGATCTCGGATTCGGGCATATCTCCCGGAAGCGGCGTATCCAACTCACGCAGGGAGCTTTCCCGGAAGAATTTAGGCATACCGGTGATAGCGGTGGGAGTGCCTACTGTTGTGGATATGCACACGATAGTGCGAAATCTCACAGGCAGCGATATACCGGCGGAGCTGCCGAATATGATGGTAACTCCGAGAGATGTTGACCGGCTTACAGAGAGAGCCTCTCAGCTCATAGCCTTCGGGATAAATCTTGCCCTTCATCCGGCGCTGAGCTTTGAGGACGTTAGGGGACTATTCTGAAGAAATAAAAAATACCGGACTTTTCCAGTCCGGTATAGTTTCTTATAGCTGGGAATGACCAGGAGGTCAGACCTATGTATCGCTTCAGGCTTACTTCTTGGCAGCCTGCTGCTTGAGAAGATCTCTGATCTCTGTAAGGAGCACTTCTTCCTTGGGGGGCTCAGCGGGCTTTTCCTCTTCATTCTTCTTGCCCATTGTCATAAGCTTGTTAACGCCCTTGAGCATGAGGAATACGCAGAATGCCATGATGATGAAGTTGATAACGGCTGTGATAAAGTGTCCCCACTCGATGTATGAGCCGGTATTGCCGATCTCAGTTCTTCCTGCGACCTCTGCGCCGCCGATAGCTGCGATGATAGGATTGATGAAGTCATCGGTAAATGCGGTAACGATAGCACCGAAGGCTGCACCGATTATGATACCGATGGCCATGTCCATTACATTGCCTTTGAGTGCGAATTCCTTGAATTCCTTGAGAAACTTCTTCATTTTTCTTCTCCTTTAAAATTAGTAAGATTTCTGGTGCGTCTGAGGTCGTTCCCGGTCTTGTGTGGGGGGAGGCTTCATACGCTGCCGTTTATTAAATTTCCGGCAAGCCGGGAATTTCCGGTGAATCGTCCTTAACGGTCTTGCGGGCCTGCATATATTCAGGGAGGACGATAGCGTCTATCTCGTCGTTGTAGGTAGACTTTTTCTTAGGCATAGCCTCGACAGCTTTGATATCCTGAGACATTATAGCCTCCTTGCGTTCACGGACATAAGCCTGAAGGTCGTCGGCATCGGCTTCGCCGGCTGCTGACATAGACACCCGTGATCTTACGTGCTCATAGGAATTGAGCCTGTCGGCGTCCACCTCCTTGGTGGCAGCCATATAGTCACGGGGCTTGGACTGTTCCTTTACTGCAAGGTCGTCTGCGTTGACTGATTCTGTCTTACGCATATACATCTTATTGAATTTATCCGCTGTATTTGGCACAAGCTTTGCGGCGTCCACAAGGGGCGTATCGCCCATGTAGTCCACACGTTTTTTCTCGAATTTCTTTAGTCTGCTCAGATCCACGCTGTCGGCAGAAACGCCGCCCATATCGTTGCTGTGCTTGCCGAAGAAGTCGTCCATAGAGTCGTTCTCTGGGTGCTTGGTAGACTTGCCGCCGTCGAAGAATTCCCAGAAGTCGTCGGGAACATCAACTATGCCCTTATCCTCGGGTTTCTGAGGCTGCTGCTGGGGAGCTCCGAAGGGAGGCATACCCTGAACGGGAGGAACAGCTCCGTAAGCCATAGGCTGGGGGTAAGGCATAGGTATCGGCTCGCCGTTCTCGCCCACCATAGGAGGCTGGGCGTACATCATGGGCTGAGGCTGACCGTAAACGGGCATACCGTTCTGGTCATAGCCGATGATCTGGGGCTGGGCGTACATCATGGGCTGAGGCTGACCGTAAACGGGCATACCGTTCTGGTCATAGCCGATTATCTGGGGCTGAGCGTACATCATAGGCTGAGGCTGACCGTAAACGGGCATACCGTTCTGGTCGTAGCCTACTATCTGCGGCTGAGCGTACATCACAGGCTGAGGCTGACCGTAAACGGGCATACCTGCCTGCTGAGCCGCCTGAGGCATACCGTTCATCTGAGGCATACCCTGTGCCGGAGCTCCGGGCATACCGGCGACCGGCTGCGGACTGCCCATAGGCTGCGGGAAGCCGCCGTACATATTCTGAGGCATCGCTGGCATACCCTGCATAGTGGGGGCGCTGGGGTGGCTGCCGGCGTTATGCGGCAGAGATACTCTTCCGGCATCAAGCTTCGGGATAAATGGCTCATCGAAGTCGCTGAAATCGAATTCCTCCTCGTCCTCGTTGAGCTCATCGGCAGTATATAGGTCTGAGGTCGAGGACTGCGGTGCTCTGTCACTTATAGTGAATGTACCGCTGCCGAGCTTGAATCCGCCGCCGGAGGGTTCCTCCTCGGTATGATAGCCGCCCATATCGACCTGTTCGTAATTAACTTCCTGCGGATTTTCGAGATTTACACCGCAATTGACGCAAAACTTGAGTTTCGGCGGATTTTCGTTTCCACACTGAGGACAAATCATTGAAAATCACTCCTAACTGTAAAAATACTCGTACTGAAACGGATGACGTTCACGTATGGATAAGCCGATTGCTGTCCTGAGCATACGGCTTATTTTTCGGCGTATTTTCACACACTATTATTATAGCATGATTTTTGGCATATTTCAAGGGATTTTTAAAACATTGTGCAAATAGCGGCAAATGAGGTTATAATTTTATACGCTCATGGCGTGATGTACAACTATCCCCTGTTTTTAGTGTAGAATCTGCACAAAAAGTGTGTTGCCATTTAACAGCGGTGGAAATGGCATAAAACGGGCGGTTGTGCAAGATTCAAAAAAGTGAGAGCGATATGCGATACAATATAATGCATTTTTACAAATATGTGTGCTAAACACTATATTTCCGGAAAGATTTGTGTTATAATATCTCTGAATGAAAAACAGACAATTTCATAAAGAACAAAAGCAGCGTCCGCAGCCGGCTGACACGGCTCGGCTATGGGGACTTACAGCCCGATACGGCAGAACGGAGTAAACAAATGAAACGCAAAAATATAAGCAAGGAAAAAAGCATCCGCAAGACCAAGCATCTTACGGAGCTGTGTATATGTGCTGCACTGCTCGTTGCAGGCGCAGTTGTGGTAAAGGGAGCCTTCGACCGCTCAGGCACTGTGCCCGAGGCTGAACGCAGGGACAGCGCAAATGTCGAGGTGACAGAGACTACCCAGCCCGTAACAGAAGCCCTTGATCCCGACAGCACTATCTATGAGAGCAAGGGTGTAAGCACAAAGAGCAAGTTTCGCGGCGACCTCATACTCGTGAACGAGGACCACCAGTATTTCACCACCGGCGACGAGGACCTCGTGAGCATACTTACCCTCAACGACGAAAAGGGCAGAAGCTACTTCGGCGCCGTGGACTATGACTATACCCTCCAGCGCGTTGCCTACGAGCCTCTTGCCCAGATGATAGGCGAGTTCTACCGCCTCTACAATATCGACAATATCGTTATCTACGGTTCCTACCGCACTACCGAGTTCCAGCGCCAGCTCTACGAGAATGACCTCGCCCAGAACGGCTCTGACAGCTCCACAAAGGTGGCTAAGCCCGGCTTCAGCGAGCACGAATCCGGCTACGCTGTGGACTTTACTACCGTCCCCGATTACGATTATGATGGTACCGGCGACTACGCATGGTTCAATAAGAACTGCTGCAAGTACGGCTTTATAGTGAGATACCCCGAAAATAAGGAAAATATCACCAAGATACAGTACGAGCCGTGGCACTTCCGCTATGTGGGCATTCCCCACGCCTGCTATATGGACAAGAACGGTCTGTGCATGGAGGAGTACATGGAGCTCCTCGAACAGCACCCTTACAGCGGCGAGCACCTTGAATTCGCTGACGATGAGGGCAGGAACTACGAGGTCTATTTCGTGAAGTCCGACGACGGCGCGGAGAATACCACGATACCCGTTCCTACCGGTGCAGAGTACGATATATCCGGAAACAACTACAACGGATTTATCGTTACCGTCTACAAGGACGGCAAACCCGGCTTCCCCGCTGAAAAAACTACGGAAGCTTCCACCGAGGCTTCAACTGAGGAGTCCTCAGTTGAGCAGCCCGACGAGGGAGAAACACAGGAAATATAAGCTTCAGGCGGTCATACAGACCGCCTTTGCGATTCTTTTTCGTACATATAAATCACCAAAAAAACTGCTTATTACAGCTAAATGTCTAATTTTGAACATTTTTCTTCCAAAAGCACAATTTTCCGCTTTATTTTTTTTGTGGAATGTTGTATAATGTTTATGTGTATATTGTATTGCTCCCGTGAACGCTTGCGGAGCAGTGCCGGAGGCTTTTCAGCCTGCCTAACTATTATCGCTATGAGGTGGACCAATGACGAATAAATATTCTCTCGGTATAGACGTGGGCTCAACTACGGTAAAGACCGTCATCACCGACAGGGAAGGCAGCATAATCTATTCAAAATATCAGAGGCATTTTTCTAAGGTCAAGGAGACTGTCACCGAGCAGCTCAAGCTCATTCAGGCGGACTATCCCGATGAGACCTTCACCGTTGCCATGACAGGCTCGGCTGGTCTGGGACTTGCCAATTCCGCGGAGATCCCCTTTGTTCAGGAGGTCCATGCGGCTTTCCTTGCCGTAAAGAAGAAGCAGCCTGACGCCGACGCTGTTATCGAACTTGGCGGCGAGGACGCCAAGATAATTTTCCTTACAGGCGGAGTCGAGCAGCGTATGAACGGCTCCTGCGCCGGAGGCACCGGTGCATTCATAGATCAGATGGCTACACTTCTGGGAATCACCTCGGATCAGCTCGACGAGCTCTCACTTCACGCCCAGAAGATATACCCTATAGCCTCACGCTGCGGTGTATTCGCAAAATCTGACATCCAGCCCCTTCTCAATCAGGGTGCAAGGCGCGAGGACGTCGCCGCAAGTATTTTTCAGGCTGTTGTTGACCAGACTGTTTCTGGTCTTGCACAGGGACGTACTATCGAGGGAAAAGTGCTTTTCCTCGGTGGTCCGCTGTTCTTCCTTCAGGGACTGAGAAAAGCCTTTGTCAAGACTCTCGGCCTCGACAGCGAACACGCAGTATTCCCGGAGGAGGCTCCTGTTTTCGTTGCCTACGGCTGCTCGGTCTATGCAGCTGCCTCGGCGGATTCCTTCAGGATAGACGACCTTATAAAAAAAGTTGCCGGAGCTAAGGCTTCCGACAATATCGTTACAGGAGAGCCTCTTTTCCGCTCTCACGCCGAGTATGACGAGTTCATCGAACGCCATAAGAAGTTCGACCTCGGTTATGCCGATATACGTACATATGAGGGCGACGCCTATCTCGGCATAGACGCCGGCTCTACCACCACCAAGCTGGTGCTCATCACCGACGACGGCCGTATCCTCTACCACCACTATTCCTCCAATCAGGGACAGCCTCTGGACAAGATAGCCGAGCAGATAAAGCGTATCTACGCCGAGATAAATCCCGGTATCACCATAAAGGGCTCGGCAGTCACCGGCTACGGCGAGGACCTTATCAGGTCCGGACTCTCCGTTGACCACGGCATTGTCGAGACGGTTGCCCACTTCAAGGCGGCTGCATATTTCTGTCCCGACGTTGACTTCATCATTGACATCGGCGGTCAGGACATCAAGTGCTTCAAGATAAAGAACAAGAGCATAGACAGCATCATGCTCAACGAGGCTTGCTCGTCGGGCTGCGGCTCGTTCATACAGACCTTCGCTATGGCTCTTGGCTACGATATATCCGAATTCTCACAGCTGGGACTCTTCGCCGAGCACCCCGTAGACCTCGGCTCACGCTGCACGGTATTCATGAACAGCTCCGTAAAGCAGGCTCAGAAGGACGGTGCTACCGTGGAGGACATTTCCGCCGGACTTTCCAGCTCTATCATCAAGAATGCGGTGTATAAGGTCATACGAGCAAAGTCGCCCGATGAGCTGGGAAAGAACATCGTCGTGCAGGGAGGCACCTTCCTCAACGATGCAGTGCTCCGCTCTTTTGAAAAGGAAATGGGACGCAATGTCATCAGACCGGCTATATCCGGACTTATGGGAGCCTTCGGCTGCGCTCTCTATGCCAAGGAACACGTCTCAGAGAGCGGCTCTTCACTCATTTCCCGTGATGATCTGGAAAACTTCTCCTATACGTCAAGGTCTGCACAGTGCGGCGGCTGTACCGCCAACTGTCAGCTCAACATAATCAGCTTCGGCAAGGGACGCCGCTTCATTTCCGGAAACCGCTGTGAAAAGGGCGGCGGTATGGCTAACCGCAACAAGGTGCCGAATCTCTACGAATACAAATACGACAGTATCCGCAACCTCGTGAACGAGGGACAGCCTCCCCGTTTCCGCGCAAAGGTGGGACTCCCCCTTGCACTGGGCTTCTATGAGCAGATGCCCTTCTGGCACACACTGTTCACTGAGCTTGGCTTCCGCACGGTGTTCTCAGATGAGAGCTCCCGTCATATGTACTATCTCGGACAGCACACTATCCCCTCGGATACGGTGTGCTACCCGGCAAAGCTGGCTCACGGACACATCGAGGACCTTCTCGATAAGGGCGTGGACTTCATTTTCTACCCCTGCATGAGCTACAATATCGACGAGGGCGACAGCGATAACCACTTTAACTGTCCCGTAGTCGCCTATTATCCGGAGCTCCTCCTCGCCAATAATCCGAGGCTCAACGCCGAAAACTTCATACATCCGTATATGGACCTTAATATCCGTAAGAACGTTATAAGAGTCCTCAGCGAGTCGCTGAAGAGATTCAATATCAAGGGCAGGATACCTGCCGCTGTAGATAAGGCTTACGAGGCTCTTGAACGCCATCACGCCGATATAGCTTCAAAGGCAAGGGAGATAATCGCTCAGGCCCGCGAGGAGAACCGCAAGATAATCGTTATCGCCGGACGCCCCTATCATATCGACAAGGAGATCAACCACGGCATACACAAGCTCATAACCAGTCTCGGAATGGCTGTCGTCACCGAGGACAGCGTTGCTCAGCTGGCGCATACTCCCAAGCTGGGAGTCCTCAATCAGTGGACCTACCATTCAAGGCTCTACCGTGCGGCGAATTACGTTACCACCCAGCCTGATATGCAGCTGGTGCAGCTGGTATCCTTCGGCTGCGGAATCGACGCTGTTACCGGCGACGAGGTGAGAGCTATCCTCGAATCCAAGGGCAAGCTCTACACTCAGCTGAAAATAGACGAGATAAATAATCTGGGCGCTGCAAGGATAAGACTGAGAAGCCTTGTGGCTGCTATGGAGCAGAAGTGAGCCGTCAGCCGGCGTAACGTCCAGAAACAAGAATCTACATCACACCGGAGGTAACATAATGCCTGAATACGCAAAATTTACCGAGGATATGATAAAGACCCACACTATCCTCGTTCCCGATATGCTGCCTATCCACTTCAAGATGCTGTGCAAGATATTTGAAGCGGAGGGCTACAAGATGAAGCTTCTCCAGAACGATTCCCGCGCAGTCGTTGACGAGGGACTGAAAAATGTCCACAACGATGCCTGCTATCCGGCTCTGTTGGTAATAGGTCAGTTCATGGACGCTCTCAACAGCGGCAAGTACGATATTGACAAGACAGCCCTCCTCATAACTCAGACCGGAGGCGGCTGCCGTGCCTCGAACTATATCCATCTGCTGAGAAAGGCTGTGGACAAGAACTATCCTCAGGTGCCGGTGGTATCACTGAATTTCAGCGGTCTGGAAAAGGACAGCGCTTTCAGGGTGACTCCGGTGATATTCCTTCGTCTGGTACACGCCGTGCTCTACGGCGACCTCCTTATGACCTGCTACAATAAGTGCCGCGCCTACGAGGTCCACAAGGGCGATGCAAAGAAAATGCTGGACAAGTGGGAGAACCGCCTCGGGAACATCTTCCGCAAAAAGGACAAAAAATACCTGAAGACCAAGAAGATATACACCGACATCCTTAACGATTTCGCCACAATAGAGCTCTCAGACGAGAAGAAGGTGCGTGTTGGCATAGTGGGAGAGATCTACGTTAAGTATTCTCCCCTTGCTAACAACCACCTTGAGGACTTCCTTATCTCCGAGGGCTGCGAGCCTGTTGTGCCCTCGCTGCTGGAATTCGTTATGTACTGCGCTGCCGGCACCTTCAACGACGCCGACATCTACGACAACCACACCAAGGCTACACTGGCTTATAAGCTGGGCTACAAGATGCTCTACCGTAAGCAGAAGGAACTCATAAGCATTATGAAGAAGCAGGGCAGCTTCGAGCCCCTTCACGACTTTGAGCACCTCCGTCACCTTGCGGACAAGTACATAAATCAGGGTGTGGTAATGGGCGAGGGCTGGCTCATCCCTGCGGAAATGGCAGCTCTTGTGCAGTCCGGCGTAAAGAACATAATCTGCACCCAGCCCTTTGGCTGTCTGCCCAATCATATCGTGGCAAAGGGAATGTCCCGCGCAATCAAGGAGGATAATCCCGACGCAAATATCGTGGCTATCGACTACGATCCCGGCGCTACCAGAGTTAATCAGGAGAACCGCATAAAGCTCATGCTTGCCAACGCGAGGCTGTGAGCATGATTAAGACAAGATCGGGCGAGGTCATCGTTACCAATCAGGCACAGAACAGCTTCCTGAAGCTGCTGTACGGCACAGTCCCCGGAAGACTGCTGCTGAAGCCGCTGACAGCTCCCATAGTGTCGGCGGCTGCCGGAAAATTCATGGATTCGCCCCTTTCCAAGCCGCTAATAAAGCGCTTCATAAAGAGCAGCGGAATAGACACCTCCCAGTTCGTCATGGAGGGCTTCCGCTCGTATAACGACTTCTTCACCAGAAAGGTCAGGGACGGTATGCGTCCCGTGGATATGCAGCCGGAGCACCTTATAAGCCCCTGTGACTCGAAGCTGACGGCTTACCGTATCGACAGCCGCAGCATTTTCCGCATAAAGGACTCACGTTACCGGGTAGCCGACCTCCTCGGGGACAAGGAACTTGCAAGGCGTTTCGTGGGAGGAGACTGCCTGGTATTCCGCCTTGAGGTGGACGATTACCACCGCTACTGCTATATCGACAACTGCACCAAGACCGGCAATACCTTCATAAAGGGCGAGCTCCATACCGTCAACCCCATAGCTCTTGAAAAGTACAATATCTATAAGCGCAACTGCCGGGAGTTTACGCTCCTGAGCACCGAAAATTTCGGCACAGCAGCGCAGATAGAGGTGGGAGCCATGATGGTGGGCAGGATATGCAACCACCACTGCGAGGGCTCCTTCCGCCGGGGAGAGGAAAAGGGAATGTTCCAGTTCGGAGGCTCCACAGTGGTGCTGCTCTTTGAAAAGGACAGAATCGTATTGGACGACGATATTATTAGGAATTCCTCGGAGGGCGCCGAAACAGTCGTTAAATATGGCGAAAGAATTGGTACAGCAAAATAGCCGCATACGTGCATTTCGTATGCGGCTTTGTTTTATAGGAACTCCCTTACCTCGTAGGCGAGCTGTTTCTCGGCGCCTATGAGCTTCTTTGCGAGCTCCTTGGAGCTCTCGTCGGCCGCCTTGTACTGGTTGAAGTACTTGTTCAGTGACTTTATGCCCATATTGCAGCCGTCGGTAATAAGGTCGGCAACTGTGCTGTCGGACTTATCCATTGTGAGCTTCATGTTCGTTTTCATCCACGACATACTTTTAGCCATGACATTTGGCTCCTTGCCGTTATCGTGGCACTGAGCCAGTCTGGACTGGAGCTCCTGCTTTATTTTTTTGTGCTCCTCGCGGCTTTTGTTCAGGGAATCCCTCAGCCGCTGGTCCTTGGTGTAGTCCATGACCTCATCTATGGCGGTGAGTCCCATTTTAGTGCCGGCGTCGCATTCTCTGAGCAGTCTTACTGTATCGTTTTCGATCATGATAAAAAACCTCCCTTTGCGGATATTATGTCCGTTCCGGGAGGTTTTATACTATTGATCTTTTCCGAAGTAAAGCTCTGTCATCTGCTGCACGCCGAATTTTTCGGCAAACACCTCAAAATCCTTCCGTGCTCTGAAGAGGCTGTATCCGTTTGCTTCGAGGAAATCCTCGTCCATATCGCTGAGGCTGGAGTAGAATTCAAGTCCGAGTATAAGGTTATCTCTGGAGCTGTCGTCGGCAAGCCGGTTCACATCGCCGACAGCTTCCTGCACTTTTCCACTTTTGAGCCTGTTTATCAGATCATCAGCCAGATCTCTTTTTTCCTGCGGCAGCTCAGCAACAGTTGAGCTGACCTCAGAATTGAACATAACGTGGGCGATGATCTTGGTCATTTCGTGTATCTGACGCAGTATCCAGTCCTGTTCAAACATGGCTTACCTCCTGTAAAACGAGCGGACTGCCGTTATGCACAGCAGCCCGGTAAATATCAGTTGAGCTTGGATTTGAGCTTTTCAAAGAAACTTTCGCGCTTTGTGTAGTTCTTTTCGGTGAGGGACGACTCAAACTGCTTGAGCAGGTCCTTCTGCTTCTTAGAGAGGTTCTTGGGCACTTCTACGTATACCTTTACGTACTGGTTTCCTCTGTCGGTGCGGAGAGGCTTCTTGACGCCCTTGCCCTTGAAGCGGAAGGTAGTACCGGTCTGAGTGCCCTCGCTGAGGGTATACTTCTCGTCACCGTCAATGGTGGGGATAGTTATCTCGCCGCCGAGGACAGCCTCCATGTAGGTGATTGGCACATCGCAGTATATATCGTAGCCCTCGCGCTTGAACATGGGGTGGGGCTTTACGTTGATATTTATGAGGAGATCGCCGGCAGGACCGCCGTTCATGCCGCAGTCGCCCTGACCGCTCTTGCGGAGAGTCTGACCGTCTGCAACGCCGGCAGGGATGTCGATATTGACAGTTTTCTGCACTCTGATTCTGCCCAGTCCGCGGCACTTGGAGCAGGGATTCTTGATGATCTTGCCCTTGCCCGAGCAGTGGGGACAGGATTTAGTAGAGGAGATAGCTCCGAAGGGAGTACGCTGAGTAGCCTTGATAGTACCTCTGCCCTGACAGTCGGGACAGATCTCAGCGGAGGTACCCTCGCCGGCGCCGCTGCCCTTACAGGAATCGCAGACGCTCATACGGTTCACCTTTATGTCGACGTTCTTGCCGTTGCAGGCTTCCATGAATTCGAGAGTAACGCTTTCCTGAAGGTCGGAACCTCTTCTGGGGGCATTTGCGGTATTTCCGCGGGCGCTGCCTCCGAAGCCGAAGCCGCCGCCGAAGATGTTTTCAAGAATATCGCCGATGTCGCCGAAGCCGCCCATACCGCCGAAGCCCTCGCCGCCGCCGTAGCTGGGATCTACGCCTGCATGACCGAACTGGTCGTAGCGGGCACGCTTTTCGGGATCGGAAAGCACCTCATTAGCCTCGTTGATCTCCTGAAATTTCTCGACATATGAGGGATCATCGGGGTGGAGGTCGGGGTGGTTCTCTCTTGCCTTTTTACGGAAGGCTTTTTTGATCTCGTCCTCAGAAGCGCCCTTTTCTATGCCCAGCACTTCATAGTAATCTCTTTTGTTTTCAGCCATATTTTTCTCCGATCTGCGGAACGCTCCGCAATTAGTTAATTGCCTTTGTAATCTCTTTCGAGCCAGTCTACCCCATCCGAGTTGAAATAGTAGCAGTTGCCGCTGATGGTTTCCTTGCTCAGCAGCTTGTCGTATGCTTCCTTGCTGTCGGGGACGATCAGATTGAGTTCTGTTACGGAATACTTATCGAGCACGGTCTTTATTGCCGGATAATTCTTTTCAAAGTCAGACTTTTTAGTTCCTACCGGGAGGACGAGGTTTATCGACCATTCGCCGGAGTAGTCTTTCTGTAAGTCCTTCTTGTCTCCAGCAGGTGTGATTATGTGATCTGAAAGGAGATAGAAAGTGTTCATATGGTAATCCGGGCAGATAGCTGAGAGCTCACTGCTGACGGAATAGGTCCAGTCTCTTGCGTACAGGAAACCGGGGATGCCGCTGCTGATTTTCTCGCCTTTTTTGTCGCAGCTTATCATGATAGGAGCATTCTCGGTATCGCCGGAGTCCTTGTATTCGTCCAGCACGATTTTTGCCACATAATCCTCTGTGGAGTCAACGTAATACAGATCAAAGAGCTTGTAGGACCTGCCGCCGAGCTCTTTTTCGGCATATGTAAGCATAGCATTGTACGCTTTCACAGCCTCGCCGGAATAGTCAGCCTCGCCGCGTTCGTTAATGAATTCTGAGACCATGCCGGGCTCATTGAGCATATCCTTCAGCTCGCTGAGGGAGTAGCTTGCAGTCTGCGTCTTTGCAGCGGAAGAGCTTTCCGAGCTGCCTGAAGAATGGCTGAGTGAACAGCCGGAAAGGAGCATAGTACCGGCTAAAGCAGCCGCGATAAATTTTCTTTTCATAATTTATACCTGTTTATACACCACAAGGGCGAAAGAATTTCGCCCTTTTTTATGATGTTTTATTGTTATCTATCAGACCTCTGTGAAGTCAGCATCCACAACTCCGTCGTCGTTGTTTCCGCCGTTGTCCTGAGCGGCACCGCCCATGTTAGCGAACTGTGAAGGATCGATTCCTGCACCGCCGTTGGGGTTAGCCTGCTGGTAGATCTTTGCTGAGAGATCGTAGAATGCCTTCTGGAGCTCTTCCTTCAGAGTCTTGATCTCGTCGTGGTTCTCGGCCTCGATAGCAGACTTGAGTGCTGCACACTTGGACTCGATATTTGCCTTTTCGTCAGCGGATACCTTGTCGCCGAAGTCTGTGAGAGCCTTCTCGCACTGGAATACAAGGTTTTCAGCCTCGTTCTTGTTGTCCACCTGCTCGCGGCGCTTCTTGTCCTCAGCAGCGTACTGCTCGGCTTCCTTTACAGCCTTCTCGATGTCGTCCTTGGACATATTTGTGGAAGCTGTAATGGAGATGTTCTGCTCCTTGCCTGTGCCGAGGTCCTTAGCGGAAACGTGAACGATACCGTTCTGGTCGATGTCGAATGTTACCTCGATCTGGGGGATTCCTCTGGGAGCAGGAGCGATACCGTCGAGACGGAAGGTACCAAGCTGCTTGTTGTCTCTTGCGAACTCACGCTCACCCTGGAGCACGTTGATGTCAACGGCAGGCTGATTGTCGGCATATGTTGAGAATACCTGTGACTTCTTGGTAGGGATAGTGGTATTTCTCTCGATCATTCTTGTGCATACTCCGCCGGCTGTCTCGATACCCAGTGAAAGAGGAGTTACGTCGAGGAGGAGCAGACCGTTCTTGACGTCGCCGCCGAGAACACCGCCCTGATATGCGGCACCGAGAGCTACGCACTCGTCGGGGTTGATGCCCTTGAAGGGCTCCTTGCCGATGAGCTTCTTTACTGCTTCCTGAACAGCGGGGATTCTTGAAGAACCGCCTACCATGAGCACCTTGTTGATCTCGGAAATTTCCAGACCGCTGTCGCTGAGAGCCTGACGAACAGGTCCCATAGTGGACTCAACGAGGTCTGCTGTGAGCTCGTTGAACTTAGCCTGTGTGAGAGTGAGGTCGAGGTGCTTGGGAGTACCTGTGGAGTCAACAGTTATGAAAGGAATGTTGATATTTGAAGTTGTTGTGGATGAGAGCTCGATCTTGGACTTTTCAGCTGCGTCCTTGAGTCTCTGTGCAGCCATTTTGTCCTGAGAGAGGTCGATGCCCTCAGTCTTCTTGAATTCGTCAACGATCCAGTTGATGATACGCTGGTCGAAGTCGTCGCCGCCGAGACGGTTGTTTCCGGCGGTAGCAAGAACCTGCTGAACGTCCTCGCCCATCTCGATGATAGAAACATCGAAGGTACCGCCGCCGAGGTCGTAGACCATAACGGTCTGCTCCTCTTCCTTGTCGATGCCGTAGGAGAGAGCAGCAGCGGTAGGCTCGTTGATGATACGCTTAACGGTAAGACCTGCGATCTGACCTGCGTCCTTGGTAGCCTGTCTCTGAGAGTCGGTGAAGTAAGCAGGAACTGTGATAACAGCCTCAGTTACGGGCTCTCCGAGGTAAGCCTCAGCGTCAGCCTTGAGCTTCTGGAGGATCATAGCGGAGATCTCCTGAGGTGTATACTTCTTATCGTCGATAGATACTTTATAATCAGAACCCATATGTCTCTTGATAGAGGATACAGTTCTGTCGTGGTTTGTGATAGCCTGTCTCTTAGCCACCTGACCTACAAGGCGCTCGCCGTTGTTGGTGAAAGCGACTACTGAAGGTGTTGTTCTTGCACCCTCGTTGTTGGGGATAACGACAGCGTTGCCGCCTTCCATAACGGCTACGCAAGAGTTAGTTGTACCAAGGTCGATACCAATAATTTTACTCATAAAAATACCTCCTAATATTTAAGCATAATTCGGAATGCGAAATGCGGAATTCTGAATTATGGTATCGCCATACGGCGATGGATTTTAATTATTATTTCTCAGTTACGTCTGCTTACGCGGACACATTCAATTCCGAATTGAATATTTGTTCACTATACAGCTACTGCCACCATAGCAGGTCTGATGAGCTTATCGCCCAGCATATAGCCCTTCTGGTAGACCTGACATACGTGATTGCTCTCGTAGTCGGGATTTTCCTGCTGCTGTATCGCGTTGTGGAAAGCCGGATTGAACTCAGCGCCCAGAGCCTCTATCTCGCTGACGTTCATCTTTGCGAGAAAGCCCTTTAGCTGTCCGAATATCATCTGCATACCGTTTTTGTAGTTCTCGTCGGCGCAGTCGGCGTCAACGGCTCTTTCAAAGCTGTCTATAACGGGGAGAAGCTCCTCGATACATTTTACAGATGCATTCTGATAGGTCTCTGTCTTTTCCTTGGCGGTGCGCTTGCGGTAGTTATCGTACTCGGCGTAGAGCCTCAGGTACTTATCGTTTGCCTCGCTGAGAGCCTCTTCGAGCTCCGCGTACTGAGTAGCGGTATCGTTGTATTCGCTTACGGCGTCCTCCTCATCGGAAGCGTCGTCGCTGCCGGTGTTTTCCAGAGCTTTTTCGATAAGGTCCTCCGCGATCTCGACTTCGGTCTCAGCGCCGGTCTCAGTGTCTGAAGCTTCCTCCGGCACCTCCGGGATATTCATGTCTTCCATCGTTGATGCTCCTTTCTCTAAGGCTTAGGATCGACAGCGTCGCCTGTGCCTGTTATTATGTCTTCCTCGCCGCCTGACATCAGGTATGATATTTTCTGAGTCAGGTAATCGACGTAGGGGATTATCTTTTTGTAATTTACTCTCATGGGACCTATAACTCCCAGAGAGCCGGCTTCCTTGCCGTCCTTGCGGTATTTTGAAACTATAAGGCTCGAATTGCCGATAGCGAAGCTGTCGCTTTCGGAGCCGAATTTTACCTGTATTCCACTGAAGGCTCCTTCGAGGAGCTGTGAGAGGTCGTCCTTATGTTCGATGAAGCGGACGACTTCCATTTTATCGAGCTCGTCGCAGGAGAGGAGCTTTTCGCCGCCGCTGAGGGTGAGCTCCTGCTGGCGCAGGTCCTCTGAGAGCTCGCAGATGCCTCTGACGAGGGGCGACAGCGAAACCATATAGGCGCTCACGGCAGCCACCATTTTATCGAACATTTCCTCGGAGAGCTCCTCCACGGAGACTCCGCTGAGGTTTTCCTGTATATAATGTGTAAAGAAGTCGAGCTGTTCGTTATTGAGGTCGAATTCCAGACGGCAGGCTTTGTTCTTTATGCTTCCGTTGGAGGTTATCAGCAGTATCACGTAAAGCCTTTTGCCGGTAGGTATGACCTCTACCTTTGATATTACCGAGAAACGGGGAGCTGAATTGGTGACCACCGCTGCGCACTGAGTTATCTCTGTGAGTGCGGCAGCCGCATTCTGTACCAGCAGTTCTTCCGGGGTATCCTTGTCGCCGAGCATTTCATCCAGCCGGAGCTTTTCCGCGTCGGTGAGGTCGGGGAGAGTCATGAGCTCATCGATATAGAGTCTGTATCCTGCGAAGGTGGGGACTCTTCCTGCGGAGGTATGGGGCTGTTCGAGGTAACCCATCTGCTCCAGGGCGGCCATATCGTTTCTGATAGTGGCGGCTGATACCTTTATATTATCCAGCTGTGAGATAGCCTTGGAGCCCACAGGCTCGCCTGTCCTGACGTACTCGTCAACCACAGCAGCGAGTATTTTCAGCTTTCTGTCGTCCACGGACCTCACACCTTTCTCTTAACATCAGCACTCTTTTTATTCAAGTGTTAGCACTCTAACTCTCTGAGTGCTAAATATAATTTATCACTATTATTACTCTTTGTCAAGGGTTTTATACATTTTCGTCGTTTTTAACAGTTTTATCCTGTGTTTATACGTGCTGTAATACATTATGACAATGAGCCCTCTACCTATACTATTATATATATAACGACACCTTTGCCGACGCAAAAATGATTTGCCGGAATGCTCCCTCAACCTCTTGACATTTCCTGCATTTTATCTTACAATATAATAGATGATTCGTTCCGGAGCCCTTTTTCCGGAAAATACTGAAATGAGGTTATTTTATGCTTAAAAACAATGAAAAAGTTATGGATAAGATCGTCGATCTTTGTAAGTCAAAGGGCTTTGTGTACCCCGGCTCCGAGATCTACGGCGGTCTGGCTAATACATGGGACTACGGCCCGCTGGGCGTTGAGCTCAAGAACAACATCAAAAAGGCTTGGATAAAGAAATTCGTTCAGGAGAACAAGTACAACGTCGGTCTTGACTCCGCTATCCTCATGAACCCCCAGACCTGGGTGGCTTCCGGACACATCGGCGGCTTCTCAGATCCTCTCATGGACTGCAAAGAGTGCAAGACCCGTCACCGTGCGGACAACCTTATCGAGGACTTTGACGGCACTAATGTTGCAGGCTGGTCCAACGAGAAGATGATGGACTACATCAAGGAGAAGAATATTCCCTGTCCCAACTGCGGCAAGCACAATTTCACCGACATACGCCAGTTCAACCTTATGTTCAAGACCTTCCAGGGCGTTACCGAGGACAGCAAGAGCGAGCTCTACCTCCGTCCCGAGACCGCTCAGGGTATTTTCGTAAACTTCGCCAATATCCAGAGAACTACACGTAAAAAGGTGCCCTTCGGCGTTGCACAGGTGGGCAAGTCATTCCGTAACGAGATAACTCCCGGAAACTTTATCTTCCGTGTCCGCGAGTTCGAGCAGATGGAGCTTGAGTTCTTCTGCAAGCCCGGCACTGACCTCGAGTGGTTCGACTACTGGAGAAGCTACTGCAAGAACTTCCTTCTCAGTCTCGGTCTCAAGGAGGAGAATCTCCGTCTCCGCGACCACGATAAGGAGGAGCTCTGCTTCTATTCCAAGGCAACTACTGATTTTGAGTACCTCTTCCCCTTCGGCTGGGGCGAGCTCTGGGGCGTTGCCGACCGTACCGACTACGACCTCACACAGCATATAAAGACCAGCGGCAAGTCTCTGGAATACTTCGATCCCGAGACCAACGAGAAGTACATCCCCTACGTTATTGAGCCCTCTCTCGGCGTTGAGAGACTCTTCCTCTCGATCGTGACTGAGGCTTACGACGAGGAGGAGATAGTCTCCACCGACAAGGATGGCAATGAGAAGAGAGAAGTCCGCAATGTTATGCACTTCCACCCGGCTCTTGCACCTTTCAAGTGCGCTGTACTGCCTCTCGTGAAGAAGCTCACTCCCAAGGCTGAAGAGGTTTACGATATGCTCTCAAAGAAGTTCATGGTGGACTTCGACGAGGCTGGCACTATCGGAAAGAGATACCGCCGTCAGGACGAGATAGGCACTCCCTTCTGCATCACTTACGACTTCGATACCCTCGAAAAGGACAACTGCGTGACTGTCCGCGACCGTGACACAATGCAGCAGGAGAGAGTCAACATCAACGACCTTGTTGCATATCTCGAAGCAAAAATGGTGTTCTGATCCGGTATACTATTATAATAAATATAAAGCTCTCCTTTTCAGGGGAGCTTTTTCTGTTGCCGGGAGGCTGATAGCAATTTTTGGTCAGTGCAGATCGAGGCATTTAAAAGCAGGTTTTATTGCGTGCTTCCTGCTCGTTTGTAACCGTTTCGTCACTCGGAATGAGGGAGATTATTATGCCGGGATGTATAAATTTTTACCGCGCTGTCATTTTTCAGGACTCCACTGAATACAAATTTACTGTACTGAAATTCAGTTCAGATGGGGGAAATTACGTCTCCGGAGACTCGTTTTTCTCTTGAAAATCACATTGAAAAGCACTTGAAAACGGCAAAAATATACTCGCAGTAGTGACAAAATTCCGAAAAATGTTACGATTTTGTAATTTTTAGTTGTTAATTTCTTTGTTTTGTTCATTGAAATTTTATTGTGAGTTAATAAAAAATCAATAAAATATGTGCTGTTTTACACGAATGCGCCAATTTTAAACTTTCATTTTTGGGCGCAAAATGGAAAAAGTTCTAAAACTATTGCCATTTCCAGCCAAATGTGTTATCATTAGCACGTTCCCGGAAAACCGGGACGTAACGCTTCATTTTACGAAAGGATGAGTTGATGAGAGAAGCCAAAACAGTAGCGACTGTCGTCGGAGCTGTCACCGTTTGTTTATTAGGCGGGCTGACTGTTGCCTATAAGGCAGCACCTCAGGTAAGCTCAAGCAAGAATTTGGAAATCGTAGCGCCCGCAAGCGACGATCAGACAACCGCTGCTACCGAAACTTCTGTTAGCAAAACAACCGCAAACGTTACTTCATCTTCTAAGACGACTAAGAACAATTCTTCGACTACAAACTCAGCTGAGAACGATTTCGTTCCTGAGTCTGACATCACGGAGAAGCTCAACGCTTTCATGGCTGAGGCTCCAAAGACAAACATTGAAGTACCCACCTATTTTGAGATACTTCAGAAAGCGCCCATGCGCATTTCGACTGTTGTAACAACAGCTGCCGCTACTACGACCGCTGCTGAGACAACAACGACAACAACAACGACAACAACTACAACGACAACAACGACAACAACAACAACAACTACTACAACTGCTGAACCCACTACAACAACTACAACTACCACAACTGCTGCTCCCGAAACTACTGCCGCCGTAACAGAGGCTGCAATAGTTACAACAGCTGCAGAAGAGCCTGCAGAAACAACTGAGGCTGTTCAGGCAAGTGCCGAGTCTACAAGCGGTATCTATGTTTCAGACAGCGATTTCATTCTTCTCTGCAACGTGGTTGCACACGAGGCAGGCTGCAGTTGGATAAGCGAGTACGACAAGGCTAAAGTCGTAGAGGTCATCATGAACAGAGTGAATGATCCCCGCTTCCCCAACACTATCAGCGCAGTTCTTACACAGCCCTATCAGTTCACCGGCAGCGAGACCTATGCTTTCCTTGGTACTTACTCGTATCATGTGACAGAGTCAGTCATCAACGCTGTAAGACTTTATCTTAGCAATCCCGGTGCATTCAATCAGGGTTATCTTTACTTCTGGGGCGACGGCTTCCAGAACCACTTCAGCTGATAGCCGCATATCAGTAAGAAAATAATTAGCTAACAGATAAAGAGAGTCCGGTCAGATTTCCAGCCGGGCTCTTTTTTTGCCCTCATGGGACGTATTGACATATCTGTAACGATTTGGTATAATATATTGTGTGTACGCATAAACGCAGATAAGGGAGGGGCTCCTGCGCCTGTCCCGCTGCTCAGATAAATAAGGAGACTTCGGCGGACCTCTGCGGTCTGCGATTACTATGAACAATAAAAGAGATCTGTATAAAAGATTTATTACCTTCGGCGCTTCCATGCTGCTGCTGGCTGTGCTCGCAGGCTTCTTCGCCTATGTCTGGTACAGATATTACAGCGACGCTATCGTGTTGCCCTATTACCGTCGAGGCAACTGGACTCTCATCGGTATATACTTTCTGCTTATCGTGCTGTTCTTCAAGGCTTACGGCGCGTTCAAGCTGGGCTACCTGAAAAAGACCGACATACTGTTCTCGCAGCTCATTTCCATAGCCTGCGTGAACGGCGTCACATATATGGTCATAAGCCTTATCGGACGCCATTTCATGGATGCCGTTCCCATACTGCTGATGACCTGCACCGATTTCGTGTTCATTGCCCTGTGGACGGTGGTCACCGGACGGATATTCTTCCTCATATACCCTCCCCGCAGACTCATCATCCTCTACGGAAGCCATCAGGCTGCCGCTCTGGTGCTGAAAATGAGCCAGAGAGTGGACAAGTATATGATATGCGAATCTGTGAGCATTTCGGAGGAGCCCGAAAGAATCAAGGAGCAGCTCCTGAAATATGAGGGTGTCATCATCTGCGACATCCCTGCCGAACAGCGCAACGATTATCTGAAATTCTGCTTTGAAAAATCCCTGAGAGCGTATATCGCGCCGAAAATTTCCGATATTATTATCAGAGGCGCCGACGATATAAGACTTTTCGATACTCCGCTGATGCTCTGCCGGAATTATGGTCTTGACTTTGAGCAGAGACTGGTAAAGCGCATATTCGATATAATCTTTTCTTCCATAACTCTGGTGCTGGCAATGCCGGTAATGCTCATATCTGCGATAGCAATAAAGCTTTGCGACCGCGGACCGGTATTCTACAAGCAGAGGCGCCTTACTATCGACAACAAGGAATTCAACGTATATAAGTTCCGCAGCATGATAGTGAACGCCGAAAAGGACGGCATTCCGCAGCTTGCCTCGGAGGAGGACGACCGTATAACCCCCGTGGGCAAGGTACTGAGAAAATTCAGGATAGACGAGCTCCCGCAGCTCATCAATATACTTAAAGGCGATATGTCCGTAGTGGGACCGCGTCCCGAAAGACCGGAGCTCGCCGATGAATACAAGAAGAATATGCCGGAATTCGAGTTCAGGCTTAAGGTAAAGGCTGGTCTCACAGGCTATGCACAGGTCACCGGCGTTTACGATACAACGCCCTACGATAAGCTCAAAATGGACCTCATGTATATAGAGAACTATTCGGTGCGCATGGACCTTCAGATAATCGTAATGACTCTGAAGACAATGCTCCTGCCCGGAAAAACAAACGCAGAAACTGAGGAGGGCATACTTCCTCCTGTTGTCATGCAGAAAGAAAAAGAGGAGAATAACAAATGAAAACAACAGCTGTAATAATGGCTGGCGGCAGAGGCGAGCGCTTCTGGCCCAAGAGCCGCAATAACCGTCCCAAGCAGTTCCTTTCCCTTACCTCGGACGGAGAGACCATGATACAGAAGACCGTCAAAAGACTTCGCCCCATAGTGGATGCGGAGGATATATACATCGTCACCAATGAGGCTTATATAAGCCTTGTTAAGGAGCAGCTTCCGGAGGTGCCTGCCGAGAACGTCCTCGCAGAGCCCTGTGCAAGGAACACGGCTCCGTGTATCGCCTTTGCAGCGGCTGTTATCGGTAAGAAGTACGATGATGCGGTAATGCTGGTGCTTCCCTCCGACCACCTTATCAGCTATGAAAAGATATATATCAGCACCCTGAGAAAGGCTGTTGCTGTTGCCGAGGAGGGCAAAAACCTCGTTACTATCGGTATCACCCCCACCTATCCCGAAACAGGATACGGCTACATCTGCTTTGGCGACGAGGCTGGCAACGCCTTCGAGGTGGAGCGCTTTGTGGAAAAGCCCGACCTCGCTACCGCCAAGAGCTACCTTGCCTCAGGAAATTACCTCTGGAACAGCGGTATGTTCGTGTGGAAGGTCTCCTCTATCATGGCTGACCTGAAAGAGTTCATGCCTGCGATATACGAGGGAGCTGTTCGTATCGGAGAAAGCTTCGGCACAGACAGCTTCAAGGACACCCTCGTTAAGGAGTTTACTGCCTTTGAGCCGGAATCCATAGACTTCGGCGTTATGGAAAAGGCTGATAACATATACACCATTCCCGGCGGCTTCGGCTGGGACGACGTGGGAAGCTGGCTCGCCATAGAGCGCATCAACCAGACCGACGATTTCAAGAATTTCTTCGACGGAGATGTGGTGGCTGTGGATTCCAAGCGCACTACCGTTTGCGGCGGAAAAAGACTCGTTGCCGCAGTTGGCACAAGAGACATCGTTATCGTGGATACCGACGATGTTTTGCTGGTCTGCTCCAAGAACAATACACAGGATATAAAGAAGGTCATCGCTCAGCTCAAGGAGCAGGGCAGGAACGACCTTGTGTGATATGACAAATATTCAGAAGGAGTAATATCAATGAAAAACGCACTTATTACAGGAATAACCGGTCAGGACGGCTCTTACCTTGCAGAGCTGCTTCTGGAAAAGGGATATAACGTTTACGGCATCTGGAGAAGAAAGGCTACCGTGGATTACGGCAACATCGCTCACCTCAAGGACAAGGTGACTCTCATCTATGCCGATATGACCGATCCTGTCTCACTTATATCCGCGATGAGGATCTCTCAGGCAGACGAGGTGTATAACCTTGCCGCCCAGTCATTCGTGGCTACCAGCTGGGACACTCCTCTCGGCACCGCTGACATCGACGCTATCGGCGTTACCAATATGCTGGAGGCTATCCGTACTGTCAAGCCGGAGGCTCGCTTCTATCAGGCTTCTACTTCAGAGATGTTCGGACTGGTGCAGGCTATCCCCCAGTGCGAGACTACTCCCTTCTATCCCAGAAGTCCCTACGGCGTGGCTAAGCTCTACGGTCACTGGATAACCAAGAACTACCGCGAGAGCTACGGTATGTTCGCCTGCTCGGGAATACTCTTCAACCACGAATCAGAGCGCAGAGGTCTGGAATTCGTCACCAGAAAGATAACCGATGCCGTTGCACGCATAAAGCTGGGCGTTCAGGATTATGTGGAGCTGGGCAATATGGACTCCAAGCGCGACTGGGGACACTCCAAGGACTATGTAAGAGCTATGTGGCTTATGCTCCAGCAGGACAAGCCTGACGACTACGTTATCGCTACCAATGAGACAAGAACTGTCCGCGAGTTCGTGGAGACAGCTTTCGGTCACGTTGGCATAGAGATACAGTGGCAGGGCGAGGGCGTTGACGAGATAGGCATAAACAAAGCCAACGGCAAGACCGTGGTCAAGGTGAACAAGAAGTTCTTCCGTCCCGCAGAGGTGGATATTCTTCTCGGAAATCCCGAAAAGGCTGAAAAGACTCTCGGCTGGAAGCGCGAGATAAGCTTCTCTCAACTGGTGGAGCGCATGGTGAAGAACGACCTCGACCGCGTTGAAAAGGAAATAAAGGTCAAAGAGATAATTGGCTGAATCAACGGCTGAAAATACAGGTGATACGGGGCGGCAGGTCCGCCCCGTATCAATTGGCGCCGTATTATGTGATATGGATATTGAAAGAATTTTCGCGTTCCTTCTTGCGGTATTTGGTATCGCCGGAGTTGTGTATGCCCTGATAAACCATAAGGTCAGAGGACTTAAAGGCTTCGGTGCAGCTTTGCTGATAACGGTCTGCGGAGCCGCCGCTGTTATAGTCTCGCTTCTTCTGTTCGGAGCCGCGGTAACAGGCAGACTGGCGCTTCTTGTCCTCAGCGGCGCTGTGCCCGGCATATGCCTTTACCATATCATCCGCTATTCCCGTCTGAAAAAGTACGGCGGACGGTCTGAGGGCGTGCTTTACCACTGGGGAGAGGCTGCAAGGATGAACCCCAACAATGCGCCTGTTATCGGATATGCCGGCACGGACGGCGAGGAAATGAGCCTCGAATTCAGGAGCAACATCTTCCTTACGGAAAAAAGATGCCGTGAGGGCGTGAATGTCATCTTCGACATTGAACATTCCGAAAGGGCTTATGTTGAAAAGTATTCCCTGATGACCCATATAGCCGGACTGATAGTGTTTGCGCCGTGGTTCATAATAGCAGTCGCGATTTCGTTATAGGCTTGGAAAGGATAAGGATATGAGGATAACCTTCGATGCTGTACCCATTTGCAGCGAAAAAATAACCGGCATAGGCTGGTGCGAGGTGGGACAGACTCAGGCTCTGGCACGCCTGCACCCCGAGGACAAATGTGAATACAGCTTCTTTTCCAGCGGTGATAAGGAGCGCATAAAGCGCGTAAAGGGCTTTGCAGGAGAGAATATCTCCTTGAACTGCTCCTCGTTTTCAGGCTATCTATACCGTGCGGCAACAGTGCTGCTGCCTTTGCCGTATTCGTTCTTCTTCGGCAGGAAAGCCGATGTGACGCATTTCTTCAACTACATCGTGCCGCCTTTTGTACACGGAAAAAAGGTGGTGACCGTCCACGACATGGTCTACAAGGCTTTTCCGGAGACTGTCCGCGGACGTACAAAATTCATGCTCAACAGCGGTCTGAAGCGTTCAATGAAGCGCGCGGACGTTATCGTAACGGATTCAGAATTCTCTAAGCGCGAGATAATAAAGTATTTTCCGCGCTATGAGGACAAGATAAGGGTAGTGCCCTGCGGCGTGGATATGGAGCGCTTTCATCCCTGCACTCAGCCGGAGCGCATACCGGAGGTAAAGAAGTCGCTGGGTATAGAGGGGGATTACTTCCTCTACCTCGGTACTATCGAGCCCCGCAAGAACCTTGAAAGGCTCATAAGCGCTTACGGAGCACTTGTGAAGAAGCTGGAGGACCGCTCCCCGAAGCTGGTGCTTGCCGGCGGAAAGGGCTGGCTGTACGACGGCATATTTGCCCGTGTGGAGCGTCTCGGTCTTGCGGACAAGGTGATATTCACGAAATATGTCCCCTCCGAGGACATGAATCCCCTTATGTGCGGAGCTCTGGCATTCGTGTTCCCGTCGCTGTACGAGGGCTTCGGTATGCCTCCCCTTGAGGCTATGGCGTGCGGAGTTCCCGTGCTTGCTTCCGGAGAGGCTTCTCTGCCGGAGGTCACAGGCGACTGTGCCGTTATATGCGATGCCTATTCGGTAAAGAGCATCGCTCAGGGACTCTATCGCCTGTATTCGGACGAGAATCTGAGAAAGGAGCTCTCCCTCCGCGGTCCCGAGCGTGCAAGAAAGTTCACTTGGGAGCGCTCGGCGGAAATGCTCCGTGACATATACAAAGAGCTTGTAAAACAGACCTGAAAGGATACTGAGGTGAGAAAATGAGCGGTAAAAGGCTAAGGGTGCTGGAAGTGAATAAAGCCTATCATCCCCATATCGGCGGGATAGAAACGCTCATAAAGCAGTATTCCGAGGAGTTGGGCTGTATGGAGGGCACCGATGTTAAGGTGCTGGTCTGCCGCGACGGCAGAGGAAAGGGCTCCCGGGAGAAGATAAACGGCGTGGACGTTACCCGTGCCGGAAGCCTCGGTACTCTAAGCAAGTGTCCCATATCCTTTGATTTTGTGAGAAAGTTCCGGAAAATGGCTAAAAAAGCCGATGTGGTGCATATACACACACCATTCCCGCTGGCGGACGCGGCACTGCTGCTGTCAGGATATAAGGGCAGAGTGGTGGTATCTTGGCACAGCGACGTGGTAAAGCAGAAAAAGCTCATGCTGTTCTACAAGCCGTTCATGCGGAGTATGCTTAAAAGAGCCGACCGTATCCTTGTGGCTACAAAGGGACATATAAAGGGTTCGGAGCACCTTCCGGAGTTCCACAGAAAATGCATGGTAGTCCCCTATGGCATAGTGCCGGAGGAGTATCTCCGGACTCAGGGAGATGACTTTCTCACCGGAAAATGCTCGGACAAAAACAGCGTAAAGGTGCTGTTCACCGGCAGACTGGTCTACTACAAGGGCGTGGACGTCCTGCTGAGAGCCTTTGAAAAGGTGAGCGGTTGTGAGCTGTTCATCTCCGGTGAGGGCGACCTGGAACCTCAGCTCAGGGAATACGCCGAAGTTAACGGTCTCGGGGAAAAAGTGCATTTTCTCGGATTTCTGCCTCAGGAGCAGCTGAGACAGGCTTTTGCGGACTGCGATATATTCGTGCTGCCGTCGGTGGCTAAAAGCGAGGCTTTCGGCATAGTTCAGCTGGAGGCTATGGTTTACGGCAAGCCGGTGATAAATACGGCGCTTCCCTCGGGAGTGCCCTATGTGAGCGTTGACGGCGTTACCGGTATCACCGTGCCGCCCTCGGACGCCGGAGCTCTTGCGGAGGCGGTGCAGAGGCTCGCCTCGGACAGTGAGCTCAGGGAGCGTCTTGGCAGAAACGCCGCGGAGCGTGTGAAAAGCACCTTCAACGAGAAAAATATAATAAAAAAGCTCCGGGGACTCTTATCCGGAGAGATATAACGGGAGGCATGGGATGAAAGTATTGATAATTGGCGCAGCAGGCTTCGTGGGAGGCTACCTCATAAGGGAGCTTTCAGGAGCAGGCGCAGAGGTGGTTGCCACCTGCCTTCCCAATGAGAATATCAGCGGCGGCTGCGAGGTGCGTGTGCTGGACATCCTCCAGAAGGACAGCATAAAGCCACTTCTGGATGAGGTGCGTCCGGACGTGGTCTATCACCTTGCCGCCCAGAGTTCCGTGGCGGTATCGTGGAAGAAGCCCCAGCTCACCGCCGAGATAAACGTCATCGGCACTATAAACGTGCTGGAGGCTGTCCGTGAGACCGGCAGGAAGGATATGCGGCTCATACTTATAGGCTCCGGCGAGGAATACGGCTTCATACGCGAGGGAGCCTGTCCCCTGAGCGAGAACGAACCTCTCCGCCCCGGAAATATCTATGCCGCCACAAAGGCGTGTCAGGGTATGCTGGGGGAAATTTATTTCCGGGCTTACGGCATGGACGTCATAATGGTGAGAGCCTTCAACCATTCCGGACCGGGACAGTCGGAGATATTCGTTATTTCCGATTTCTGCCGCCAGATAGCCGCCATAGAGGCTGGCAGAGGCAAGCCGGAGCTCTCTGTGGGAAATCTCTCCGCAAAGAGGGATTTCACCGATGTGAGGGACGTGGTGAGAGCTTACCGACTGCTGGGTGAAAAGGGCGTCAGCGGAGCCACCTACAACGTGGGCAGGGGCAAAGCGGTAACGATACAGTATATTCTCAATACAGCGCTGAGCCTTTCACGTGTGCCCATAAAGGCTGTGCAGGATCCGGCGCGTATGAGAGCCTCGGATATACCGCTCATAGAGCCTGATATTTCGCGTATTTCCGCAGATACCGGCTGGAAGCCGGAGATCTCCATGGAAAAGACAGTAGAGGACACTCTCTGCTGGTGGAGAGACAGATATGATAAGGGTGAGGTAAAATGAAAAGAATATCGTTTTTGCTGCTTTCGGCAGTTATGTGCGTGTTCTGTCTTGTTTCGTGCGGTCTGGGACTGAAAAGCTCGGATAAGAAAAAGGAGGATGACATTACTCCCAAGCTCATTGGTATGTGGAGACTTGAAAATCAGGAGACAGTTATTGAATTCTTGAGCGAAAACAAGGCTCAGATAGGCACTGTTACCGATATTACCAGTTTGCTTGAATTTACCTCCAATGGTACCGTCACCCTTTTCGGCAGCCAATACGGCGAAAATGAAATCCAGTTCGACGGCACTGAGTTCTATGCCTCGAAAATATCAGCCAACGACATAACTATGGTTAAAGAAGAGCCTACCGGCAAGGATGATCTGTTCGGCAGATACCGCCTTAAAAGCGGCTATCTGTATGATACCATAGTGAGCGGCTATAACTCACAGGCTGACAGTGAGGGCGTGAAAAAGCTTGAAAAAAGCGATATTGTGGTATATATCGAATGCGACAGCAAAAAGACTACCTTGACGGCTATGCTGCCCCTTGATATAGAGATACACGGAAATTCGCTGTTTATGGACCTTTCCTCCATTACCGGGGATGAAAAGATCGGCGCTATGGAGTGTAAGATAAGCGGCGATAAGCTAACGCTGACCTCCACCGATAATACCTTGAAGTTTGACCGTGTAAAGGACGGAGAGGAACAGAACTCCGCTGCTAAGGGAAAGGATGTATGATGATGAAAAGGATAATTGCTCTGGCAGCAGGCGTTATGATTGCGGCAGGCAGTCTTGCCGGCTGCGGAAAAAAGGGCTCTTCCAAGTCTAAGGACGTTTCGGCGGTATACGGCTCATGGGTGTATCAGGACTCAACTGTCATCAATGTCAACAGCGATAAGACCATAAACACAAAGGTCTCAATGGATGCCACCGATATGATGAGCTTTGAAAAGGACGGCTCTATCACCTTCGGCGGTCAGAAAGCCGGCGAAGGAAAGTTTGATTTCGACGGCGAGACCTACGTTCTTCATATGGATTCTGCCGATGACCTTACCATGAAGAAGAAAACTCCCGGCAGCAAGGACGATATGTACGGCGAGTATACTCTCATAAGCGGCGTGGCTTATGATTCAATAGTCAAGGGCTATGACAACAGGGCTGCCGAGACTAACGGAGCTGCCTTCAAGGACAGCAGCCTCACCGTTGGCATGGAGGTTGAGAGCGGCAAGACCAGTATAACCGTAGTTATGCCCATAGGCAGCATCGTGGATTCGGATACCCTCAGGATAAGCTTTGAAAACGAGGAAAGAGAATGCGAGTATGAGGTAGTGGGCGACGAGCTCCACCTGAAAAATACCAAGGGCGAAGAAAAGATACTGAAGAGAAAAAGCTGAACAGACTGCCCGGAAGGAGATACAGATGACTGACCTTAAACTTACAAAGAACAAGATAGTGACCTTTGACGGTCATGAAAAGATAAGCGCACTGAAGGCTCCCACCAAGCTGGTGGAGTTCGGTGAGCGCCAGAATGAAGCCAACGAGCTGCTTGCGGACAATATCACCGAGCTGATAAAAAGAGTCTCCGCCCTTGAGGAAAAGCAGGCTCAGAATACCGAGGTGATGCGAAGGATAGCCGAGGAGCTCTCCGCTTTCAAGAAGGAGCTCGACAGGGTAAGACTTTCGGAAAAACTCAATTCCGGCACCATAGAACGCCTCAGCAATGCCCTCCGTCTGGCAGAGGAGGGCGGACAGTCGTAAGTATGGGGATATATCAATAAATATATTGTGAAAATTTCCTCAAACTCTTGACTTTGAGCCGGTTTTGTTATATGATTAATAGTGTGGATCATATAAGTCCTTAGGGACTGAATAGTTCTGGCAGTTCCCGATAAATCAACGGAGATTTTGCAGGATCGCAATCTCCGTTTTCTTATTTCTGCATAACCTGATATTGAAAGAAGGTGTTATCATGGACACTCTGTTTGAGGAACTCGAATCCAAAACAGCCTTTACGATACCAATTCTCGGAGGGATACCTGTTGCCGAATCCTGCGTTGTGACATGGATAATAATGGCGGTGATAGTGCTGTTGTCCATAATCCTGACTCATAAGCTGAAAAATGTGCCTACGGGCTCTCAGTGTGTACTGGAGGCGGTCATGGACTGGCTGGACAATTTCTTTACCGGCATTCTCGGACAAAAGGGCAAAAAGTACATACCCTTCCTTGCAACACTGATAATCTACATTGCCTTTGCGAATCTGATAGGCTTGTTCGGCTTCGTGCCGCCCACCAAGGACGTGAACGTTACAGCGGCTCTGGCTGGTATAGCAATAATATTCGTTCAGATCGTATTCGTTATAGAAAAGGGAGCTCTTAAGTGGCTGAAAAGCCTGCTGAACCCTATAAATCTTCTGGACCTTGTAACGCGCCCGCTCTCGCTCTGTATGCGACTTTTCGGAAACGTTCTCGGTGCATTCGTTGTTATGGAGCTCGTTAAGACCGGCATATGCGCCATAGGCGTACCGGTCATCGCCAGCGCTTACTTCGACATCTTCGACGGACTCCTTCAGGCTTACGTATTCGTTTTCCTTACTTCCCTCTACATGGCTGAGGCTATGGAGGAAGAATAATCTTTACTTTACGGAGGTATATCATGGGACTCATCGCATTAGGCGCTGCTGTTGCCGTACTTACAGGCGCAGGCGCAGGTATAGGAATAGGTCTTGCGACCGCAAAGGCTACTGAATCCATTGCCCGTCAGCCCGAGGCAAAGGGCGATATAAGAACAGCCCTCCTGCTGGGCTGCGCTCTCGCAGAGGCTACCGCTATCTACGGCTTCGTTATAGCTATCCTTATCATCGGCAAGGCTTGATGAATACATACATGGAGGTATATTGATATGGGAATGATCGCATTGGGCGCTGCTGTTGCCGTACTCACAGGCGCAGGCGCAGGTATAGGAATAGGTCTTGCGACCGCAAAGGCTACTGAATCTATCGCCCGTCAGCCCGAGGCAAAGGGCGACATAAGAACAGCTCTGCTGCTGGGCTGCGCTCTCGCAGAGGCTACCGCTATCTACGGCTTCGTTATAGCCATTCTTATCATAGGCAAGGCTTGAACCAAGGAGGCTAAAAATGCTTAAATTTGAATTCTGGAGCATTTTCGAGGCGGCGGCAAACGTTCTCATACTGTTTGTGCTGCTGAGGATCTTCCTTTTCAAGCCGCTGAACAAGATCAAGGCGGAGCGTACCCGCATGGTGCAGAACGATCTTGATTCCGCTCAGAAAGCCAAGGAGGAAGCAGAGGAGCTCCGCCAGCAGTACGAGGCTTCTATCAGCGACGCTAAGGAAAAAGCAAATCTGATAATCGTGAAAGCGCATGAGGACGCCGAATCCGAAAGGACTGCCATAATCAGGAAGTCTCAGGAGGAGGCTGAAAAAATAGTCGCAGATGCCGAAAAAACTATCGAAAACGAGAGAAAGCGCGTTCTCGCACAGGCTCAGACTCAGATAGCCGACCTTGCTATCGAGGCTGCTTCAAAGATAATCGGCGAGAATGTTGACGACGAGAAGAACCGCCGTCTTGTGGATAAGTTCCTCTCTGAAGAGGGGGGCGGCAGTCAGTGAACGAAAAGGAAAAGGAATTTTTCGGCGAGCTTGTCCGCCTTGACATCCCCAAGGAGGATGTGGAGGAGACAAGACGCATTCTCAGCGAGTGCGGCGATGTTGCCGAAACTCTGGGAAATCCCCTTGTTACCCACGACGAGAAAAAAGGCATAATAGATAAGCTGTTTCCGGAGAGTATCCGCAGATTCATGATGAGCGTGGTCCGCGGCGGTGCTGTGGAGAATATCGGCGATATACTCGAGGAATACAGCGATTACCTCATAGACAAGGAGGGCAGCATACGCGCTGTTGTGCGCTATGTTACGCCTCTTACTGAATCCCAGCAGGCTGACCTGAGAAAATTCATCATGGAGAAGTTCGTCAAGGACGACGTCGCTATCGAGTACAGACACGATCCCGACATCATCGGCGGATTTATCCTCAATGCCGGCGATGTGGAGTACGATAAGAGCTACCGCACCAGCCTCCGCATGATGAGGGAGACTCTCCACGGAAAAGCCGCGGAGATAGCTGATAGCGAGGCTTCCTCCAGAAAGGGCAAAAACAAGGACATTATCTCTGTGCTCAAGACCGAGGTGCGCGATTTTGATGTGAAATCGGGCGCTACCGAGACCGGCTTCATAACCCGTCTCGGCGACGGCATCGCAAGAGTCCGGGGCATGAATTCCGTTATGTACGGCGAGCTCGTGGAGTTCGAGACCGGCATAAGAGGCATTGTCCAGAACCTTGAGGAAAAAACTGTGGGAGTCGTTCTTCTGGGTGACGACCACGGTCTTACGGAGGGCTCCTCCGTTGTCCGCACCGGCAAACGCGCCGGCGTGGGAGTGAGTGACGAGCTTCTCGGCAGAGTCGTGGACGCTCTCGGTGCGCCTATCGACGGCCTCGGCAACATCACCGCCGAGGATTACTTCCCCATTGAGCGCGAAGCTCCCGGTGTTATTGAGCGTAAACCCGTAAGCGTCCCCCTCCAGACAGGCATACTTGCCATAGATTCCATGTTCCCTATCGGCAGAGGTCAGCGTGAACTCATCATCGGTGACCGCCAGACAGGTAAGACCTCCATTGCCGTGGATACTATCATCAACCAGAAGGGACAGGACGTTATCTGTGTTTATGTCGCTATCGGACAGAAATCCTCCACCGTTGCACAGGTGGTGAATACCCTTAAAAAGTACGGCGCTATGGAGTATACCGTGGTATTGTCGGCTTCTGCCAGCGAGCCTGCGCCCTTCCAGTATATAGCCCCATATTCGGGCACTGCTATGGCTGAATACTTCATGTCAAAGGGCAGAGACGTGCTTATCATCTACGATGACCTTTCCAAGCATGCCGTTGCTTACCGAGCCATGTCGCTGCTGCTCCACCGTCCTCCGGGACGTGAGGCTTACCCCGGCGACGTATTCTACCTCCATTCGAGGCTCCTTGAGCGCTCCAGCCGTCTTGACGACGAGCACGGCGGCGGTTCTCTTACCGCCCTGCCGATAATAGAGACTCTTGCCGGCGACATCTCAGCCTATATCCCTACCAACGTTATATCCATCACCGACGGTCAGATATTCCTGGAGAGCGAGCTTTTCAACTCCGGTCTCAGACCTGCGGTGAACTACGGTCTGTCCGTATCCCGAGTAGGCGGTGCGGCTCAGACAAAGGCTATGAAAAAGGCTGCCGGAAACCTCCGTATCGACCTTGCACAGTTCAAGGAAATGGAGATATTCACCCAGTTCTCTTCGGAGCTTGACCAGTCCACAACAGAGCTCCTTGCTCACGGACGTATGCTCACCGAGCTGTTGAAGCAGCCCCTTTATAATCCGCTCCCTCACTATGAGCAGGTGATACTCCTCTACGCCGCACAGCATGACCTTTTCAGAGGCATACCCCTCAGCGACCTGAAAGAGTACCGCACCGAGCTTATGAACTATATACGCACCTACGGTCAGGATATAATCGAGGAGATAGAGGAAAACAAGGTCCTAACCGACGACCTCGGGGAGAGAATCGAGAGAATCGTCACTGCATTCGAGGAATAAGAGGTGACTCCCTATGGCTAATATGAGAGAGATACGCGGACGTATCGACAGTATCCGCCAGATACTGAAGATAACCAACGCTATGTACCTTATGTCCTCTTCCAAGCTGAAAAAGGCGAGGAAGTCCCTTGAGGACACCGAGCCCTATTTCTATAAGCTGCAGGAAACTATCGAGAGCGTGCTGGAGCACACTCCCCATACCCGCCAGACCTACTTCGACAGACGAAGCTCTATCCCTCCTGAAAAGAGGAAGAAGGGATATATCGTCATAACTGCCGATAAGGGGCTCTGCGGCAGCTACAATCACAATATCCTCAGATTTACCGAGCAGGAGCTCGCCGGCGCTGCCGATATAAGCAACTGCTTCCTCTTTGTCATGGGACAGGTGGGCAGACAGTATTTTCTCAGCCGCAGCAGGAACTCATCAGTTCCCTCGGCGGACAGCGAGTTCCTTTATACTACGCAGAATCCCACTCTTTACCGCGCTATGGAGATAGCTCAGCTGGTGCTGGATAAGTTTGAAAAGGGCGAGCTGGATGAGGTGTATCTGCTGTATACCGATATGGTGACTGCCAATAATCAGGAAACAAGAAAGGTCCAGCTGCTGCCCTTCGAGAGAAGACACTTTGGAAAGGCTGCCGACGGTACGCTGAAAAAGCTCCCCAAGGCTTCGTTCCTGCCTTCACCGGAGGAGGTAATGGCTAACCTTATACCAAACTACGCCAAGGGCATTATCTACGGCGCTATGGTCGAGGCATTCTGCTGCGAGCAGCAGTCGCGCATGACCGCTATGGACGCCGCCACTACCAGCGCCAACGATATGATAAGGGAGCTTTCCCTTATGTACAACAGAGCGCGTCAGGCGGCTATCACTCAGGAGATAACCGAGGTCTGCGGAGGTGCCGCTTCGGTCACTGACTGATAAAATTCTCCGGAAAGGAGCACTGCTAAAATGGAAAAAGGCAGGATAACTCAGGTCATCGGACCTGTTATAGACGTTGAGTTCCCGGCAGGCAGGCTGCCTATGATACGCGATGCCCTCACCGTTGAGGTGGACGGCAAGACTCGCGTTATGGAGGTGGCACAGCATATGGGCAACCATATCGTGCGCTGCATAATGCTCGCCACCAGCGAGGGACTCAGTAAAAATGCAGAGGTAACAGCTACCGGTTCGTGTATAAAGGTGCCTGTTGGCGAGCAGACTCTGGGACGTATGTTCAACGTCCTCGGCGAGCCTATCGACAAAAAGGGCGACATCACTCCCGAGGATATGTGGGAGATACACCGTAAGGCGCCCACATTTCAGGACCAGAGCCCTGTGGTGGAGGTCCTTGAAACAGGCATAAAGGTAATAGACCTTATCGCCCCCTATGCAAAGGGTGGTAAGATAGGTCTGTTCGGAGGCGCCGGCGTGGGAAAGACCGTTCTCATCCAGGAGCTCATCCGCAATATCGCCACCGAGCACGGCGGCTATTCTATTTTCACCGGAGTCGGCGAGCGTTCCCGTGAGGGCAATGACCTCTGGAACGAAATGCAGGCATCCGGCGTTATCTCCAAGACAGCTCTGGTGTTCGGTCAGATGAACGAGCCTCCGGGATCACGTATGAGAGTCGCTCAGACCGGTCTTACTATGGCGGAGTATTTCCGCGACCGCGAACACAAGGACGTTCTTCTGTTCATCGACAATATCTTCCGTTATGTTCAGGCAGGCTCAGAGGTATCGGCTCTTCTCGGACGTATGCCCTCTGCCGTTGGCTATCAGCCTACTCTGGCAACAGAGGTGGGCGAGCTTCAGGAGCGCATAACCTCCACAAGAGACGGCTCTATCACTTCGGTGCAGGCGGTCTACGTCCCGGCGGACGACCTTACCGATCCTGCCCCTGCCATAACCTTCGCCCACTTGGATGCTACCACCGTTCTTTCCCGTAAGATAGTGGAGCAGGGCATATATCCCGCAGTTGATCCCCTTGAATCGAACTCCCGTATCCTTGAACCGGAGATAGTCGGCGAGGAGCACTATGCTGTCGCAAGACGCACTCAGGAGCTCCTCCAGAAATACAAGGAGCTTCAGGACATCATCGCCATACTCGGTATGGAGGAACTGGACGAGCAGGATAAGCTGGCGGTATACCGTGCAAGAAAGATACAGAAGTTTCTCTCACAGCCCTTTAATGTTGCCGAGAACTTTACCGGTCTTAAGGGCAAGTACGTTTCCCTCAAGGACACTATCGAGGGCTTCAAGGCTATCATCGACGGCGACATGGACAAATACCCCGAGGCTGCGTTCCTCATGGCTGGCACTATCGACGACGTTCTCATAAAGGCTAAGCAGATAGAGCGCGAATAAGGGAGGCACGATATGGCTAAAAGCTTTCATCTTGAGATAATAGCCGTGGACCGCATCTTCTATCAGGGCGACTGCGAGCACCTTGTAATAACCGCTGTGGACGGCCTGCTGGGCATACTTGCCGGTCACGAGCCGCTTGTTACCACTCTACCCACCGGCGAGCTGAAATACATGGTGAACGGCGAATGGCGATATGCCGCTATTTCCGGCGGATTTATACAGGTCATGCCCAATTCCTCCATAATACTTGCGGATTCCTGCGAGCTTCCGGAGGAGATAGACATAAAGCGTGCCAAGGAGGCTCAGGAGCGTGCGGCGGAAAGGCTCCGTCAGAAGCAGAGCATACAGGAGTATTACCAGACTCAGGCAGCTCTCAACCGTGCCATGAACCGTCTGAAGATCTCACAGAAGCACTTCAAGTAAGCCGGGAGAGGAATTTGTCCGGTCCGCACACTGAATAAACTATGCACTAATCACTAATAAAGCATGGCGGAATTGTGCATTTTTTTGAAATGTTAATAATTTGTGATGTTGTGCTTGACTTTTGGACGGATTTATAGTAAAATAATAGTAATTGTCGTAGAGACACATTAATCATAGGAGGCATGACCGTGAAAAAGATCGGAAAATCAACTTTCTTCATTGTCGTTGCTTTTATCGCATTGTTTACCTTCTCTGCTATCGTCGGACTGGATTATTCCTACGCCGACAAGACAAGGACCTATATCAAGGGTGTTGATGACATCCGTCTGGGTATCGACATAAAGGGCGGCGTTGACGCTACCTTCGAGCCCGCTGACGACTACGACGCAAGTGAATCACAGCTTGCCGCAGCTACTCAGATCATCAAGACCAGACTTGCTAACCTTGGTATCACAGATAACGAAGTTTACAGCGACAAAAAGAGCAACAGAATCATAGTACGTTTCCCTTGGCAGGCAGGCGAAGCCAACTTCGATCCTAAGGCTGCTGTAAAGGAGCTTGGCGATATGGCTCAGCTCACCTTCAGAAAGGGCACTTCCACTGAAACTGATGAGAACGGAGTAGCTCATCCTTCAGGCGAGATTGTCCTCGAGGGCGGAGACATCGACTACGCTAAGAGCGATTATGAGGCTACAAGCAGCAACAGCGAGCGTGAATGGGTAGTAACCCTGAAGCTCAACCAGTCAGGCGTTACCAAGTTCGCCGACGCTACAAGAGAGCTTGCCGGCACTTCCACTCCGATCTCTATCTGGATGGACGATTATATGATCTCTGCTCCTTCTGTAAACAGCGCTATCACTGACGGAAGCGCAATCATCACAGGAGACTTCACAAGCGAATCCGCTAAGAAGCTCGCAGATCAGATCAACGGCGGCGCACTTCCCTTCAAGATGGTCACCGTCAGCACAAATACCATTTCACCTACAATGGGCGAGGGCTCTCTGGAGGCTATCCTCTTCGCAGCAGCTATCGCATTCGCATTTATTGCAGTATACATGATATTCCTGTACAGACTTCCCGGTATGGTAGCTGTTATCGCTCTTACCGGTCAGATCGCAGGAAGTATCGCTGCCGTATCAGGTTGGTTCGGCTTCATGAACGGCTCTACTCTTACTATCCCCGGTATTGCAGGTATCATCCTTGCGGTAGGTATGGGCGTTGACGCCAATATCATCACCGGCGAGCGTATCAAGGAGGAGCTCCGCTCAGGAAAAACTCTCGACTCTGCTATCAAGATCGCCTACAAGAGAGCATTCTCGGCTATCCTCGACGGCAACGTTACAAACGTTATAGTTGCAGTTATCCTCATGGGCGCATTCGGCGTTCCCACCAGCTTCTTCTCAAGACTCCTCAACAAGACCATATTCTTCGCATTCGGCGCTACCGCTGAGGGCTTTGTATATTCCTTCGGCTTCACACTCCTCGTGGGCGTTATTCTCAACTTCATCATGGGAGTGTTCGCTTCAAGAATCATGGTAACATCACTTTCTAAGTTCAAGTGCTTCAAGAACAGAAAACTTTACGGAGGTGACGTTAAGTGAGTGCAAAGAAGAAAACCATCGAGGCTCCCGTTTACAAGGGCAAGGTATATAACTTCTGCGGACAGAAAAAACTGATACTCGCTATCTGTATCATAGTTTTCGCCGCACTTATCGTCGGCATAATCATCAGAGGCGATAACCGCTCTATCGAATTCAAGGGCGGTACCATGCTCACCTATTCCTATGAGGGCGACCTCAAGCTCAGCGACGTCAAGAGCATTGCTCAGGACGTTACAGGTCAGTCAGTGACAGTACGCTCCGGTAAGGACATCAACACCGGTGACGCTCAGTTCACTATCTCAATGACCACCGGTGACTTTGATGCTGATAAGCAGGCTGACCTCACCAACAAGCTCAAGGAAAAATTCGCTGATAACCAGCTCAAGGACGCAGAGGCTGTAAACGTTACTTCGGCTACCGGTAAGGAATTCCTCCTCAAGTGCGTTATCGCGGTACTGTTCGCAGCGGTCATCATCATCCTCTATATCGCTGTCAGATTCAGAAAAATCGGCGGCTGGTCGGCAGGTATGTGCTCGGTATTCGCGCTTGTCAACGACCTTGTTGTGGCAATGGCTGTATCTTTCATCTTCGGATTTGAGTTCAGCTCCAACACAGTTGCCGTTATCCTTACTATCCTCGGTTATTCTATCAACAACACCATCGTTGTTTACGACAGAATCCGTGAGAACCGCAAGCTGATGCCCAAGGCAAGCCTGAACGAGCTCATCAACACAGGCTGCTCGCAGTCCCTCACACGTTCAATCAGAACATCTATAACCACTATCACTACAATGCTCGTTATCACTATCGTTGTATTGGTAAAGGGCTATACATCACTGCTCAGCCTTTCAGTTCCGCTTATGGCAGGACTTATCTCCGGTACCTATACATCCCTCTTTGTTGCACCTGTAACATGGTCGTGGCTCAAGGGACGCGCCGCAAGAAAAAAGGCAGCTGCTAAGTAAAAAATTAAGGACTCCCAGTCGGGAGTCCTTTTTTTATTCCATTTTTTCGTCCGTGTGGATGATGACTATGCTCTCGGTTATCTTGAAATCCTCGCGCACAGTCTTTTCTGCCGGCGGAACAGGTGCCGGTGCAGATGAGGCAAAAGCCCCGGTATCTTCATTCTTCATATTCTTTCGCCTTTTCTGATGATTCTCCGAAAGCGTTTCCGGAGGTATCAATATAGTCTGACATTCCTCAGCGGGACTCTCTACGCGGACCGCCTGTTTTGCTGCCTTACGCTTTGCAGCCTTGTTTTTCAGAGAAATAGCTGTCCACATAATGAAGTTGAGGATGATGAATACTGCTGCGGCTATGGCAATGACGAACCATTCTGATGCTGTCACAGGCGTCACTCCTTTCTGAGCGGGGTTCAGAGCTCGGCACGGAACATTGCTGCCGAAATGTTGTCCTTTTCGTTCCTGAGCTTGACGAGCTCGATGAGAACGCGCATTTTTGCCTGCATGGAGCTTTTTGTTGTAACTGCGTTGGGCGAGAGGTTTTCGTATATCTCGTCCTCGCTTATGACGTGGCGGAAGCCATCGGAGCAGATGAGATAGTTTACACCACTCTCGATGTTCCCGAACTTTATCTCGGGATCTACGCCGCCGGTAACGCCTACGCACTGTATGAGAGCGTTTCTGCGGGGATCCTTGAGGGCCTCCTCGGGAGTCATATTTCCACGTTTTATTTCACGGTTAACGAAGGTATGGTCCTCGGTGAGCTGGCTCAGGCTGAAGGCTATCTTGTAAAGGCGGGTATCGCCCACGTGGAAGCTCATGTACTGATCGTTTATGATAATCATGCCGGTAACGGTGGTACCCAGCTGTATTTTCAGCTTTTCACCGTAAGCGACTATCTTTGCGTTGAGGGACTTTATGCGGGCGGTGACGTTTTTTGCGGCAATATCCCAGTTCCAGTTATCCAGCTCATGGGCGAGCTGGAAATCGAACCAGGCTGAGAAGCTGCGTATCACCTCGGCGCTGGCGAGCTCTCCCTTTGAGAGACCGCCCATGCCGTCGCACACCATTACGAGGGCAGCCTTGCCCTTTGAGGTATCGGCTGTCTTGACGCAGATGCTGTCCTGATTAACTTTTTTGGAGATACCGATGTCGGTATCGGCTGCAACGATATAGTTCATTATCTCACATCCTTGCGGCGGTTCAGAGCACCACGTCGAATTCCTCGTTTGAGAACTTGACAACATCGCCGTTATTGAGCTTTATCTCGGTCTTTACGGGGATGGGGGTGCCGTTTACGAAGGTCCTGTTGGTAGAGTTGTTATCCATTACGAAGCATTCGTCGCCGTGGAGGAGGATAGTAGCGTGAACGCGGCTGACGGTCTTGTTGTTTGTGACGCAGAGGTCAACGCGGGAGCGCTCCTTGCCCACGGTGAAAACGGTCTTTGTAACGGGGAAGGATTCGCCTGTGGAGCGGCGGATGAGCTTGGGAGGCTCTTTTTCCTCGTCTTCCATGAGGAGCATAGTGCCCTCGTCATCGTCGTTATTGAGGATAGCAGGACCTGCGGGCTGTGCTGGAGCGGCTGGCTCGGGCTGTTCAGGTGCGGGAGTCTCTTCCTTGGCAGGAGCCTCCTGAACGGGCTGAGGCTGGGGAGCTGCCTCCGGCTGAGCTTCCGGCTGAACCTCCTCCTGCTTGGGTGCAGGCTGAGCTTCCGGCTGGGAATCGGATAATTCCTTCTGGAGCTCGGGCTCGTAAGCAGCCTGTTTAGGCTCCTCGTTCTGGGGCTGATAGTTGTAAGGTCCGGTAACGTTGAGCTGAGGCTCGGCAGGCTGTACGGGAGCGGCGGCAGGCTGCTGGTAGTTATTGTACTGCTGCTGAGGCTGATAAGCATTCTGCTGGGGCTGCTGGTAAGCGTTCTGCTGAGCGTAGGCATTCTGCTGCTGAGGCTGCTGTGCATAGGCATTTACAGGCTGTGCAAGAGCGGCTGCGGCGGGATTTGTCTCGCCCTCAGCATAGGTCTGACGGGGAACAATGCTGTAGGTCACCGGTGAAGCGTTTGCTATATAGTTCTCGATGTCGGTGAGGGAGAAATTAGTGAGAGTAGCAAGGTAATTGAGGAAGCCTGAAACGGCGTTCCAGTCCTCCTGAGTCTGGAATCTTGCCGATGTGCCGAACTGGTTGAGGAAGGTAACAAAGCCGTTGTTCACGGGCTGAGCGTTTAATGCGGCAAGATATATGAACGACATTTCGCCGTTCTGACCGTTGATAAAGAGGAAATTGGGATCAAGGCAGACATTCTGGGGATTGAGGTTGTTGTATACAGCTGTCTTATAAGCCTCGATGACCTGGGCGCAGATCATGAAATACTGGTCCTTGTTGAGAAGATTGGACATGAAGTTCATGAGAGGCATACCCTGAAATCCGGTATACAGGAGCTTTTTAGCGTCCTCGACATTGGGGCATAGAAATCCCCGGACGAGATTCTGTGAGAAAAAGAATACTTCGTTGCTGTTGATCTGTTCAGAGAAGCCGAGCTTGCCTCTAACGCAAGTCTGTCCCTGCTTGTTGACGATTTTGAATTTAGCCATGGTGATACGCCCCTTTATTAAAAGATTATAGCTGCTTTGCATATATAGCAGACATTACAATAATTATACAATAAACAGTAAACAAAGTCAAGAAAATAGTGTAGGTCGTTGGCGGAGGGAGCTGAAAAATGTTCTATATTTAAAAAATGCAACATATTTTTTTTAAAAAGAGCCGTATTTTCTCCCTATTTGGTGATTGACATAAAAATCACGGCATGATATAATAAAATGTGTATGTATATCCGCAGGTAAACAGAACGATTCTGCGGCACAAATAAATATGTGGAGATAATGAAATTGAGAAAAACAGTAAACGGTCTTAGTATCAACTATGAGCAGAAAGGCAGCGGCGACCTTATCGTGCTGCTTCACGGCTGGGGAAGCAATATAAAGCTCTTTGCCAACCTTATGGAGCTGCTCTCGAAAAAATATACCGTGGTGGCTATGGATATGCCCGGCTTCGGCGAAAGTGACGAGCCGAAAACCCCGTGGTGCGTGGACGACTATGTGCAGTTCGTCATCGACTTCCTTAAAGACTACGATACCAAGGAGGTAATGTTCCTGGGACATTCCTTCGGCGGAAGAGTTATAATCAAAATGCACGCCCGTGAGAGCCTGCCCTTTAAAGTGACCAAGGTAATCCTCGTGGACAGCGCAGGCATTATGCCGCCGAAGTCCAACAAGAAGAGCTGGCGCACACGCTATTACAAGATGGGAAAGGCTTTCCTTTCCACAAAGCTCATGCGGAAGATAGCTCCCGATGCACTGGAGAACTTTCGGAAGAAAATGGGCAGCGCCGATTACGCCGCCGCCTCTCCCATGATGAGACAGGTCATGGTAAAGGTAGTAAACGAGGATCTGGAGCCTTATCTGCCAAATATCAAAGCTCCCGCGCTGCTGGTGTGGGGCGTGAACGATACTGCTACTCCGCTCTCGGACGGCGAAAAAATGGAGAAGCTCATCCCGGACGCCGGTCTGGTAAAGCTGGAAAATGCAGGACATTATTCCTTCCTGGAACAGCAGTACACCTTCAACCGCGTGATGTGCAGCTTTTTGAAGATAGAACAATAAAATGCGGAATTAGGAATTCGGAGTTATGAATTGATGTATCGCCTTGCGGCGATGTATCAGATTATTTTGATTGGTCTGCGAAGCAGACACCGCAATTCCGCATTCCGAATTATGAATTCCGAATTCAAGGAGATAAATATGAATCTGGTTTTATGGATTATATATGCGGCGGTGACGCTGCTTGCGATAGTTTTCCTCGGGCTGAGAGAGTTCCATATGCTCCAGCTCAACGGCTACAAGACTCCCGAGCATTCCCGCTGGATGAAAAAGAACATAAAGCGGTATATCCCGCTCTTATTCTTTCTTGCGGTGCAGCTCGTGCTCCTTCCTCTGGAGCGTGTGCTGGTGTGGGAGTCGGAGAAGCACGTTCTCAATTCCGGCAAGCTGAAGCTCGCCTGCTGCATAACAGGCTTTCTCATATTGGCTGACATCGGTATCATCATTGCCAACAAGCCCGGAAAAAAATTCAAGAAGCCCCTTGTGTACACTGCCCGTGTGAAGCGTATGCTCGTTACATTCTTCATACTCATCGCTGCTATTTTCGCAGGAGCCTTCTTCTCGGCGGACAGAGTGGACTTTGAGGACGCACAGAGATTTACAAACGTGCTGCCCTTCGTATTCACAGGCGCGGCACTGTACCTCGCTCCTGTACTCGTGCCGCTGTCGAACCTCATAAACAAGCCGGTGGAGAAGTCGGTGCAGAGGTGGTACATCAACGATGCAAAGAAAAAGCTTGCGGATATGCCCTCGCTCCATAAGGTGGGAATCACCGGAAGCTACGGCAAGACCAGCATGAAATTCTACCTCAGTGAGCTCCTCAGCTCACAGTATGAGACACTGAAAACTCCCGAGAGCTTCAATACTCCCATGGGCGTTACCATAACTGTGCGCCGCGACCTAAAGCCTACCCACGAATACTTCATCTGCGAAATGGGGGCACGCCGCGTCCACGAGATAAAGGAGCTCTGCGATATAGCGAATCCTCACGATGGTATCATCACCTCGGTAGGTCCTCAGCACCTTGAAACATTCAGGTCTATCGAGAATGTGGTGAACACCAAGTTTGAGCTGGCGGACGCTGTTCAGGCTGCCGGCGGAAAGATATACCTCAACGGCGATAACGACCTTATCCGCGCGAAGGCTCCCCAGTACCCGAACGCCGTACTCTACGGACTTCAGGAGGGCAATGACTACCGCGCCTCAGACATATCCGTTTCCGACAGGGGCACCGAATTCACAGTGACGGCTCCCGGCGGAGAGACCTGCCGTTACTCCATGAAGCTCCTTGGCGAGCACAATGTCCAGAACGTCCTCGGAGCTATCGCCTATGCCCACGGAACGGGCATATCCCTTGAAAAGCTGGTGCTGCCGGTGAAGCGTATCGCGGCAGTTCCCCACAGATTACAGCTTCTCGACAAGGGCGGCGGAGTCACCTACATAGACGACGCCTACAACTCAAATCCCAGCGGCTGCCGCGCCGCACTGAACGTCCTCGGACTGTTCGACGCCTGCCGTATACTGGTAACTCCCGGAATGGTGGAGCTTGGCGCCAAGCAGGAGGAGCTGAACTATGAGTTCGGTCAGGAGGCTGCCAAGGCGTGCGATTATATAGTCCTTGTGGGCAAGGCTCAGACGGTGCCTATATATAACGGCATAAAGGACGCCGGATACGATATGGAAAAGGTGTTCGTCGCGGACGGTCTCAACGAGGCTCTTGCAAAGGTGCAGTCGTACCAGACAGACAAGAAGAAGATAGTTCTTCTTGAAAACGACCTGCCCGACAACTATTAAAAGAATTCGGAGTTATGAATTCAGAATTAGGAATTGTGGTATCGCCTTACGGCGATAGACATGAAATCTTGATTCGTCTGCGAAGCAGACACATTAATTCCGCATTCCGAATTCCGCATCCCGAATATTATAAAGGAGAATTTATAATGAAGATCAATCTTGCAGTATTATTCGGCGGAAAGAGCGTCGAACACGAGGTATCCGTCATATCAGCAGTTCAGGCTATGGCAAGCATGAACAAGGAAAAATACAATATCATCCCCGTCTATATGACCAAGGGCAACGAGTTCTGGACAGGCGAAAAGCTCATGGACATAAATGCCTTCAAGGACATCCCAGCTCTCCTTAAAGAGTGTACCGAGTGCGTATTTGTGAGAAGCGAGGGCAAGGTACAGCTCATCCGCCAGAAGATGAAGAAGTTCGGCTCTAACCTTATCTCCGATGTTGATATAGCCTTCCCCATAGTTCATGGAACCAATGTTGAGGACGGCGCTTTGCAGGGCTACCTCCACACACTTGATCTCCCCTATGTGGGCTGCGACGTGCTTGCCTCCGCAGTGGGCATGGATAAGTATGTGATGAAGATACTCCTCAAGGACGCAGGCTTCCCTGTGCTGGACGGTCTCCGCTTCTCATCCTTTGAGATAGACAAGATAGAGGAATGTGCAGATAAGGTGGAAAAGCGCTTCGGCTATCCTGTTATCGTAAAGCCTATCAACCTCGGCTCCAGCGTGGGAATCTCCAAAGCCAGCGACAGAGCCGGTCTGCTGAAGTCAATGGAGGATGCCTTCCAGTTCTCCGACCGTATCCTCATTGAGCCCTGCGTTGTGAAGCTAAAAGAGATAAACTGCTCTGTTGTGGGCGACAGCGAGTCCGCTGAGGCTTCTGTATGCGAGGAGCCCGTTCAGGCAAGCGACGAGGATATCCTCAGCTTCGAGCAGAAATACGTCGGCGGAGGAAAATCCGGCGGCAGCAAGGGTATGGCTACCCTGAAGAGAAAGATTCCTGCCGATATTACTCCTGAGCAGGATGAATTCATCAGAAAGACCGCTGTTGAGGCATTCCGCTACCTCGGCTGCAACGGCGTTACCCGTATCGACTTCATGCTGGATATGGCTTCGGAGAAGATATACATAAACGAGATAAATACTATTCCCGGCTCGCTGGCATTCTACCTCTGGGAGCCAAAGGGCGTGAAGTACCCGGAGCTCCTTGAGCGCATGATACAGCTTGCTCTCAAGCGCCACAGACAGTCTCAGAAGATAAACTACACCTTTGATACAAACATCCTCTCAATGGGAGGAAGCTTCGGTTCCAAGGGAAGCAAGAGATAAGTTTCCGGGAGAGTCAGCCTATGACCGAGGAGGAAAAATATGAGAAGGAGCAGGAGCTCAGCGAAAAAAGACAGGAAGCTCACGACAGCTGGGACGAACACAGGAAAAATAACGAGAGTCTGAAAAGGTATACCGGCACGGACACGAATCCTGTGAGGTACCTTGGCAGCAACCACGCCATGTGGACGGCTCTGACCTTTTTGTGCATCATAGGCGGAGTGATCCTTATGTTCATTCTCGGCGGCATGGAACATAAATACCTTGCACCCAAGGTATTCCTGACGTCGCTGTTTGCGGCTTCGCTTACCGGTCTGGCAGCCTATTACTCGCCGCTGGTAACGCTGAGGCGCCATATCACACGCCTTGAAAAGCGCTGTACCTCCGAAGTAAGAGGAAGATGCGTGAAGGTGGGCAGGATAACCTATGCCGAAGCGCGTTCCGCTCTTATAATAGGGCGTATGTACAGGGATCCCCTCGAGGAGGAGTCTGTGATACACGGCGAGCTCTATTACGATCCCGAGTATATCATACAGTACAACGGTGAGACCTATCACCTCTGCGAAAGAAGATTCTCCGATTACCCCATATCAGTGGACAGCGAGCGCACGCTCTACATAGATCCCGACGCGCCGAATGTGTTCTTTGACGTGAACAGGTACGGCTCGGAGTATTCCCGGGAAAGGAAGAACTGCAAAGCAGGAGCAGGCGCATACTGGGGATTTTTCCTGATAACAGGAGCTCTGTTCGTGATATTCGTACTGCTGAGATAACTGCTCAGTAAATCCGGCGGACGTATACCGCCTTATAATAATTACGATAACTGAAGGAGGTTTTAAAATGACCGAAAAGGAAAAACAGCAGGCTGGTGAGCTCTATTACGCTAACGACAAGGAGCTCCTTGCAGAAAGAGTAAAGGCTAAGAAGCTCTGCGTGGAGTACAACGCTATCGAGTGCAACGACTATCAGAAGAAGGAAAGGCTCCTTGACAGACTTGTTGCCCTGAGAGGCGAGAATACATGGATAGAGGCCAATTTTTACTGCGATTACGGATATAACATCGTTATCGGAGATAATTTCTACGCCAATCACAACCTCGTTATCCTCGACTGTGCCGAGGTCATATTCGGCGACAACGTTTTCGTGGGACCTAACTGCGGTTTTTATACTGCCGGTCATCCTCTTGAATATAAGGTGAGAAATCAGGGACTGGAATACGCAAAGCCTATAAAGGTGGGCAGCAATGTCTGGATAGGCGGAAATGTCTGCGTTATGCCAGGTGTTAATATCGGAGATAATGTGGTCATAGCCGGCGGAAGCGTCGTCACCGAGGACATCCCCTCCGGAGTTCTGGCTGCCGGAAATCCCTGCAAGCCTGTAAAAGAGCTCCCCAAAGAGGACATACCTGATATTGCCGAAAATGAGGCTGAAAAGTCCGATGAGCCGGCTGAGGAGAGCGTTCCCGCAAAGGAGGCGTCTCCGGCAGAGGTCAATAAGCCTGTGCAGGAAAAGCCCAAGAAAAAGCGCCGCATTGCGATAGTTGAGGAGATCGAGAAGATCTGAGCCCGGCAGGAGCCGGTATATCCATAAATACAAGGAGGCGACAGCATGAATACCCTGCATTTCAAATATGCGGTCGAGATCGAAAAAACACGTTCAATAACACAGGCTGCCGAGAACCTCTATATGGCTCAGCCTAACCTGAGCAAGGCTATCAAGGAGCTGGAAAACACCCTCGGGATAACCATATTCCGCCGTACCTCCAAGGGAGTCATCCCCACGGATCAGGGCGTTAAGTTCCTTGAATACGCCAAGCAGATACTCATGCAGATAGACAATATGGAGGCTATCCATTCCCCGGACAAGCCCGTGAACCGCAAGCTGAGGATCTCGGTGCCACGTGCAGGCTACATTTCCAAGGCTTTCTCGGAGTATGTGGCGGAAATGGAGTATCCGGAGGATATGGAGATATACTTCTGCGAGACCAACTCCATAAGAACTATCGAGAACGTCCGCGAAAACGGCTATAACTTCGGCGTTATCCGCTACAATACCGCTCACGAGAAGTATTTCGCGGATTTCCTTGCGGAGAAAAACCTCGACAGCAAGCTGCTCTGGGAGTACGAGATGCTGGCGGTAATGTCCGCAGAGCACCCTGCCGCCAACGACGCCGAGATACATTATGCCGACCTCGCCGCAAGCTATACCGAGCTGTGTCAGGGAGACGATTCCGTGCCCTATGTGAGCGGAGCCGTGGAAAAGCTGTTCTCGGAGAACCGTCCGGAGGATTCGCCTGTCCGCCGCGTGTGTATGTACGACAGAGGCAGCGCACTCGACTTCCTGCTGACGGTGCCACAGTCATTTATGCTGGATTCACCTGTTCCGGACAGCCTTTGCGGCAAATACGGGCTCGTCCAGAGGAAGTGCGCCTTCCGGGACAACAGCTTCAAGGACGTGCTGATATACTCCACCGGGCATAAGCTCTCGGAAAAGGAGCTGGAGCTGGTGAACCGCCTGTATGCGGTGAGAAATGAGTCCGCCTTTGCGGAATATCGCTGACAAATGCTGAAAAAATGTTTTTTTCTATTGTAATTATGGAAAAATTGTGATATAATGTAATTTATCCCCTGCAATGCCTGTACCGGAAGAGTCAAGGGCGACCTCGCCGGAAGTTCCCGCATTGCAAATACACGTTTAGGAAGGTAAGGACAATGTACGAAATACTCGAAAAAAGAAGTCTCAACCCGACTGTTACCCTTATGAAGATCGCTGCACCCAAGGTCGCTAAGAAGGCTGAGCCCGGTCAGTTCATAATCCTCAGAACTGACGAGAACGGCGAGCGCATACCGCTCACTATCGCTGATTTCGACCGCAGCGCCGGTACAGTTACCATAATTTTCCAGATAGTAGGAGCTACCACTGAGAAGCTCAACCACATGAACGAGGGCGAGTGCCTTCACGATTTTGTTGGACCTCTCGGACGCGCTACCGAGACAGAGGGACTTAAAAAGGTCGCTGTCGTAGGAGGAGGCGTGGGCTGTGCTATCGCATATCCCGTTGCAAAGAAGCTCCATTCTCTCGGCGTTGAGGTACACTCTATCGTCGGCTTCAGAAACAAGGATCTCGTTATCCTTGAGGACGAATTCAAGGCTGCAAGTTCAAAGTTCGTGCTCATGTCAGATGACGGCACCGCCGGCGAAAAGGGACTCGTTACCGATGCCCTCAAGAAGCTCATCGAGAGCGGCGAGAAGTACGACCGTGTTATCACTATCGGTCCTCTCATCATGATGAAATTCGTCTGTCAGCTCACAAAGCAGTATGAGATACCCACAGTTGCTTCCATGAACCCCATTATGATCGACGGCACAGGTATGTGCGGCGGCTGTCGTCTTACAGTAGGCGGAGAGACCAAGTTCGCCTGCGTTGACGGTCCCGAGTTCGACGGTCACCTCATCGACTTCGACGAGGCTATGGCAAGAGGCGCAATGTATAAGCCTTTTGAGCGCAAGGCTCACGAGGATACCTGCAATCTGTTCAAGGAGGTAAAGTAAGATGCCTAATATGCGTGCTACAAGAAACGAAATGCCCGTTCAGCAGCCTGACGTAAGAAACAAGAACTTCAAGGAGGTAGCCCTCGGCTACACTGAGGAGCAGGCTATCGACGAGGCACAGCGCTGTCTCAACTGCAAGAACAAGCCCTGTGTTACAGGATGCCCTGTACAGATAGACATCCCCTCCTTTATCGCTGAGGTGGCAAAGGGAGATTTTGCTGCCGCTTATAAGATAATCACAAAGTCCAGCTCACTTCCTGCCGTATGCGGAAGAGTATGTCCTCAGGAGAACCAGTGCGAGGGCAAGTGCGTCCGCGGCATAAAGGGCGAGCCTGTTGCTATCGGACGCCTTGAAAGATTCGTTGCTGACTGGCACAATGCCCAGCCCGAGGCTGCTGTTGAGAAGCCTGCTTCAAACGGTCACAAGGCAGCTATCATCGGCTCAGGTCCTTCCGGTCTTGCCTGTGCAGGCGACCTCGTAAAGAAGGGCTACGACGTTACTGTATTCGAGGCTCTCCACGTTGCAGGAGGAGTTCTCTCCTACGGAATCCCCGAGTTCAGACTCCCCAAGGCTATCGTCCAGAAGGAGATAGAGGGACTCAAGGCTCTCGGCGTCAAGGTCGAGACAAATACCGTTGTGGGACGTACAGTTTCCGTTGACGAGCTCATGAAGGAGGAGGGCTTCGAGACCGTATTCATCGGCTCAGGCGCAGGACTCCCCAGATTTATGAAGATACCCGGCGAGAATCTCAGCGGCGTATATTCCGCAAACGAGTTCCTTACAAGAATAAACCTCATGAAGGCTTACAAGGAGGACAGCTCAACTCCCGTACAGCACGGCAAAAAGGCTGTTATCGTAGGCGGCGGAAACGTTGCTATGGACGCTGCAAGATGTGCAAAGAGACTGGGTGCAGATGTTACTATCGTTTACAGACGTACCGAGACTGAGCTCCCCGCAAGAGCCGAGGAGGTCGAGCACGCTAAGGAGGAGGGAATTGTATTCCGATTCCTCACAAACCCTGTTGAGATAAAGTCAACCGACAACGGCTGGGTAAAGAGCATAGTATGTCAGGAAATGGAGCTCTCCGAGCCCGACGCTTCCGGACGCGCCAAGCCCGTTCCGAAGGAGGGTGCATTCGTTGAGATAGAGGCTGACTGCGTTATCATGGCTATCGGCACATCTCCCAATCCACTTATCAAGGCTACCACAGAAGGCCTCGACACCCAGAAGTGGGGCGGCATCATCGCTGACGAGGATGGTCTTACCTCCAAGCAGGGCGTTTATGCCGGCGGCGATGCTGTAACAGGTGCTGCTACCGTTATTCTTGCAATGGGCGCAGGCAAAAAGGCTGCGGCTGCAATGGACGCATATATGCAGGGCAAGTAATAAGCCTTGAATACATAAAGAGAACAAGTCCCGTACTGAAGATAATCAGTACGGGACTTTTTTAAAATATACATTGTGTTCACACAAAATTAACAGATGAGCAGACAAATCTGCAATTTGTATAGACAATATCTCTAAAAGAAATCACAAAAATTCTACGAGATTTTTATTGCAGATTGCACAAATCCGCTTGACTTCTTTGTACGTATGTGATAAAATGTATTGTGACAAGCGATGGCGATTTACTGCACTGGATCCCCGTCGTCTTTTTATTGGAGTAGGAGAAATTACAACAGGAGGTTATTAAAATGTTTGAGAAATCAAAAAGTATCAAACGAATCGTCAGCATCTCTGCTGCTGCGGTATGCATGCTCTCTTCACTGAGAATCGCTCCCGCAAGCTACATTGACGACGCTGACGCAGCAAGTACCCTTACCGCATTCCAGATCACTGCCGATATGAAGGTGGGCTGGAACCTCGGTAACACCATGGATGCTAAGGCAAGCGATGAGGACGGAAACGAACTCGCACACGCCGGCGTTGAGACCGAAGAAGCCTGGGGCTGTCCTAAGGCTAACCAGACTCTGTTCAATGCTCTTAAGGCAAAGGGCTTCAACACTGTCCGTATCCCTACAACATGGTTCCAGCACCTCGACGATCAGAACAACATCGATCCCGCTTGGCTCGCTCGTGTTCATGAGGTCGTTGACTACGCTTACAAGAACGGTATGTATGTTATCCTTAACGTTCACCATGAGAACTGGATCAACAGAGGCGACCTTCTTACCGCTTATGACGACATCAAGCCCAGACTCCTCAAGATCTGGTCACAGCTCGCTGCTGAGTTCAAGGACTATGATCAGCACCTCATCTTTGAGTGTATGAACGAGCCCCGTGCTGTCGGCAAGTCCTACGAGTGGTGGTCAGCAACACCTGTTGAGGAAGCAAATGTTGTCAACAAGCTCAACGCTGATTTCGTAAACCTCATCAGAGGTACAGACGGTCCTTACGCTAAGACTCGTCTCCTTATGCTCCCCGGCTACGTAGCAAGCTCGGACAAGACCTTCCTTAACCAGATCGTTATGCCCGATGACGACTACTGCGCTGTTTCTATCCACGCTTACACACCTTACAACTTCACAATGAATACAAACGAAGAGGAAGGCGCTTACCACGACACCTTCACAAAGCAGTTCAGCAATGACCTTGCTTACAATCTCCAGAACTTCCGCGACATCTTCATCGACAAGGGTATCCCGGTAGTTATCGGTGAAATGGGTACTTCCAACTTCGGCAATACTCAGGCTCGTGTTGACTGGACTACTCAGTACTTCACAACCACAAAGAAGTACGGTATCCCCTGCGTGCTCTGGGATAACAATATCGAGACCAACCCCAAGGCTCCCGGCGAGTGCCACGCTTACATCAACCGTGAGACCGGTCAGTGGCTTGATTCAAGCCTTCCTATCATCAACAAGATGATGGAGATCATGAACGATTCTTCTATCGTATGGGGCAGCGAGGGCAAGATGCCTGAGCCTATCAAGGTAGATCACCAGGATCTCTCACAGGGCAAGGCTCACATCAGCTCACCTGTTGAGATCGACGCTGCTAAGTCAGAAACATATCAGAACACAACTCCCGGCGAGCCCGAGATCTCATGGAACGACCTCAAGGGCAAGGAAGTTGCTATCAAGTACACAGGCGAGACTCCCGTTCTTGCATTCTCCGATAAGGACTACAAGGGCTGGACAGAGCTCAAGCCCTACACTTACTCCGAGGACAAGACTATCGCTTACTACCTCGTTGATACCGCTCTTCCCGCAGCTTGGGACGGCGACCTCGGCAATGTAAAGCATATGCAGGCAAGAACCGACGGCGTTACAACTATCCAGTCAATGGTCATCCTCGACGCTCCCGACGTTGAGATCGATGTACCTGTTGACAAGACCAAGAAGTTCCAGCTCGAATTCGACGCAAGCAAGAGAGACAGCGTTCTCGTTATCAAGATCAAGGGTGACGCTGACACTGAGACTAACGGCTGCGTTGGCTACAACGGTAATGGCTGGAAGGAAGTAAAGTGGTCCGCTAAGACCAACGGCAGCGGTGAGGCTACTATTGAGATCGCACTCAAGGAATTCCCCGAGACAGTCAAGGCCGGCGAGCTCCAGATCTGGTACAATCCTGAGTCTATGGAACTGGTAAGCTACTCTGTTGAGAATGCTTCGACAACTACAACTCAGCCCACAACAAGCGAAGCTACCACAACTACATCTCAGACAACAACCACTTCTCAGACAACTGCACCTGAGTCAACAACTATTATCGAAACATCTACCACAGCACCTGTTGTTTCTTCAACAACCAGTGCCGGAGATGTTCAGTCAACAACAACTGCTACAACTACTTCTCAGCCCGTATCTGATCAGCCTTCAACTGGCAACACACGTTCTACCGGCAACGGTGACGCTAACTGCGACAATCAGGTAAACCTTGCAGACGCTGTATGGATCATGCAGTGCATCGCAAACCCTGACAAGTATCAGATGACAGCTGACGGTGAGAAGAATGCCGATGTTACCGGCAACGATGGCGTTACTAACAAGGACGCTCTCACTATCCAGAAGTTCAAGCTCGGTCTTGTAGCTTCACTCCCTGTTAATTCTTGAAATTAGCAGCATAGTATAGTACAGATACTGCCGCATGGAGGTCAGCCTCCGTGCGGCAGTTTTTCTGCTGTCTTAATATAAAATTAATATTATATCCATTGAAATGGAATTGAAAATGTGTTACAATTGAGTTACGGGATATTGTCGACATATATATATATTGGCATCTCTGCTCTCGGAGCAGACTTTTATACGCATCCGGCAACAGGCATGGCAGTTACGCCTTGCCGCAGATGAGAGGGAAGCATATGGATATAGAAAGAAAAATGCAATATTATGAAATGTTGGAGGATATACTGCAAACTCTGACATCTTTTGAAGCACCTAACCGCGAAAAGATCAAGCAGTGTACTATACGCTTCTGTAAATTCTTCGGTTTTTCAAGAGGAACTACGGAGTTTTACCGCTCTGTCAGCTATGAGAAAATGAAACAGGGCGAGGAATATACCGACTACGATACCGGCGAGCCCAGTTATCCGGCGGTAAATCTCCGGTATATAACTCCTTCAATGGCGGTAATAAAGGGCAGTCTGTGGCTGCCGGAGGGTGCCGAGCCTCTTTCTCAGGATGACAGGGATAAGGCGGAATTGGTGCTGAGAGTGTATCTCAGCTTCCTTTCACGAATAAGGCTCATGGGAGTTCTTGACCGCTTTGGCTTCCACGATGACTTCGGTTACCGGAATCTGCGCTCGTTTTTCCGTTATCTGGAAGGTCTCAGCGAAAAGAATGCATTGAGCGGACATACTGCAATGCACTTCAATCTGCGGCATTTTACCCTTGTCAATCAGAAGATAGGCAGAGCCGCCGGAGACAGAGTGATGAGGGAGTATTTCAACCTTATCGAAAGAACTATCGGCGGCGACGGCATACTGTGCCGTGTGGGCGGAGATAATTTCGTGGGAATATTCAATACCGCTGTCACCGATAAGATACTTGAAATACTCAAGGGCACTCCTATGGTGTATGAGCAGGGCGGAGACAACAGGATAATGATCACAGCCAGCGCAGGTCTTTTCAGCATACCTGACGGCTATGTCTATGAGACTCCCGGCGATATAATGGATATGGTGAACACAGCTTCCCATACAGCCAAGGTGGGCGGTCAGGACAATATCGTATTCTTCGATGACACCGAGGTAATGAAAAAGGAGAAACGACAGCATATACAGCAGCTTTTCTCTTCCGCGCTGGAAAAAGAAGAATTCAAGGTGTTCTATCAGCCTAAGATAGACATAACTACTGGCAATATCGTGGGCGCAGAGGCTCTCTGCCGCTGGTTCCGCGATGGAAAGATAGTGCCTCCCATGGAGTTCATCCCCGTGCTGGAGCTGAGCTCGGACATCTGTCGGCTGGACTTCTATATGCTGGACCACGTTTGTCAGCATATCCGCCGCTGGCTGGACGATGGACGCAACGCCGTGAGAGTGTCAGTTAATCTTTCGCGCAAGCATATGCTGGATGTTGACCTTCTGGAGCATATCATCGAAATAATCGACAGGCATAAAGTGCCCCACCAGTATATCGAGATAGAGCTTACCGAGACCACTACCGATGTGGAGTTCCGCGACCTGAAGCGCGTTGTAAGCGGCTTGCAGCAGGCAGGCATATATACCTCGGTGGATGACTTCGGAATGGGCTATTCTTCGCTGAATCTTATCCGCGAGATACCCTGGGATGTCCTCAAGGTGGACCGCAGCTTCCTTCCCGTGGATGAGGAGGAGTCCGGCAGCATAAGGAACATAATGTTCAAGTATGTTGTGGCTATGGCTAACGAGCTCGGTCTGGAGTGTATCGCCGAGGGCGTTGAGACTCAGAAGCAGGTGAAGGTGCTTCAGGAGAATAAATGTCTGCTGGCACAGGGCTATTACTTCGATAAGCCGCTGCCGCTGGAGGAATTCGAGGAAAGACTGAACAAGCACGGCTATACTGTGTGATTACAGCACTACGGCTTGCAGGTGACTGCAGGCCGTTTTTATGGATAAATTACGGAGGAAAATATGATAAAGGATATAGTAAGGGATACCGATTTTCTGAGGCAGCCTTCCCAGCCTGCCACAAAAGCAGATATGCAGACGGTGAGAGACCTATGTGATACCCTTGAGGCGAACAGCGACCGCTGTGTGGGAATGGCCGCGAATATGATAGGAGTCAGCAGGAGGATACTCGCCGCGAGCATAGGCGGAAAGACGCTTGTGATGATAAACCCGGTCATCACCGACCGCTCCTCACAGACCTATGAGACCGAGGAGGACTGCCTTTCGCTGATGTTCTCCCATAAGGCCGTGCGCCACCAGATAATCACGGTGGAATACCTCGACAGGAGCTTCAAAAAGAAAAGAGGCATCTTCCGGGGCTTCGAGGCGCAGATAATACAGCATGAAATGGATCATTTTGAAGGGATACTTGTCTGATGAAGAAAATACTAAGCAAAGCCGGAGTTTTTTTCCGTTCGCAGCCGGTGCTCGTTATTGCTTTTTTTGCGGCTGCTGCCACCATGATAGCAGTCCCTCCGGACGGAAAATACCCGGGCTACTGCAACAGAACAGTGCTCATAGAGCTTTTCGCGCTTATGGCTGCCGTAGCCGGACTGCGGAGCATAGGCGTTTTCGACGCCGCAACGAAATACATACTGCAAAAGACCGGAAATCTGCGTAATCTTGGAAGAGTCCTTATACTCATATGCTTTTTCTCAGCCATGTTCGTTACCAACGATGTGGCGCTCATCACCTTTGTGCCGCTCACGCTTCTGGTCTACCGCGGCATAACGGACGAGAAAAGCCGCATACTCACCATAGTCCTCGAGACGGCGGCGGCAAATATGGGAAGCATGATGACTCCCATAGGCAATCCGCAGAATCTGTTCATATACGATGAATTCGGGCTCACTGCCGGGGACTTCGTTAAGACTATGCTGCCCGCCGGCAGCGTGAGTCTCATATGCCTTATGCTGCTGAGCTTTCTGATACCTGCGTCACCGTGCAGCGCTCCTGCCGCAGCTGAAGTGAAGATACAGAAGGGAAAGGCTTCCGTGTACACCGCGCTGTTCGTTCTGTGTCTGGCGGCGGTATTCAGGCTGGTGCCGGATTATTTCTGCCTCATCGGAGCCGTTGCGGCTGCCCTGATATGTGATATATCCCTGCTGAAAAAAGTGGACTACGCTCTGCTGGCGACTTTTGTGTGCTTCTTCGTTTTTGTGGGAAATATTGCCCGTATAGATGCAGTGAGCGAGTTCTTCTCACGTATACTCTCCGGCAGGGAGATGCTGGTCTCGGTGGGACTTTCTCAGGTGATAAGCAATGTGCCGGCTGCGGTAATGCTGGCAGGCTTCACCGACAAGGGAAAGGCTCTGCTGCTGGGCGTGAACATAGGCGGTCTGGGCACCATAATCGCATCTCTTGCCAGCCTTATCTCGTTCCAGTTCTACCGTAAGGCGGAGGGCGCAAAGCCGGGAAAATACATGCTTGCTTTTACAGCAGTGAGCATAGCCATGCTGGCCGTACTGCTTCCTTTTGAGCTCATTATACAGAGCCTCTGAAGCGGAGGGACAGACCTGTTGCCTTAATGAATAAGAATACTGTTGTATTTTTGACTAAAATGTACGTTGAAATCACTGTGAAAATATGGTATAATGAAGAATAAGCTATATTATCATTCACCTGAGGAGTTACATATGAACATAGAGATAACACGTATCAACGACGGCATAAACAGCGGCGCCAAGGAATATATCGAGTCTGTGAACGCCGATTACATATATAAGCTGAAAAAGATAACCGACGACATCATAGCCCACAAGGACCAAAAGCCTGTTATTCTTATTTCCGGTCCCTCAGGCTCGGGTAAGACCACTACCGCTATGATGATAGAAAAGATTCTCGACGATCAGGGACATGAAACGCATACAATGTCTATGGACAACTATTTCTGTCCGCTTACGGAGGAGGAAAAGGCTCTTTCAGTTCTAGGAAAGATCGACCTCGAATCACCGAAGCGTGTCGATGCTGATCTGCTTAACCAGCATATCCTTGCGATAGATCTCTGTGAGGAGTTTGAGATACCTAAGTACGATTTCGGCACCTCAACAAGAAAATATACGGGAAAGAAGTTTCGCCGTCGTCCGGGTGAGCTCGTTATCTTCGAGGGCATCCATGCTCTCAATCCTGATGTCATCTTCGTTCCGGACAGCCGACTCTGCAAGATATATGTCAGCGTCCGCACGAGAATAACCTGCGGCGATATAGTCCTTCATCCCTCAAAGGTTAGACTCATGCGCCGTATGATGAGAGACAAGAAGTTCCGCAAGCGTTCTCTCCGTGAGACCATGAATATGTTCCACAGCGTTGAAGCCGGCGAGAACAAGTACATCATGCCCTATAAGAATCGCTCGGACTACGATGTGGATACCTTTATGGCATATGAAATATGTGCCTACCGTGATTTCCTTCTGCCTCAGCTGAAGGAGATGACCGATGTTCCGGAGCTTTCTGACGTAATAGAAGTCCTTGAGCAGACTGCTCCTCTTGACAATAAGCTCATTCCCTCAGACTCGCTCATCTGCGAATTCGTAGGCAACAGCGAGTTCAAGTATACCTGATATAAGAATTACCATGCCGCAAGGCAGAACGGAGTATATATGGAATACCTTGAAAACCGCGAGCTCTCGTGGCTCAAATTCAATAAAAGAGTTCTGGAGGAGGCCACAGCTCCCGAAAATCCGCTGCTGGAAAGGCTTTCGTTCTCGGCTATATACCAGAGCAATCTGGACGAATTCTTCATGGTGAGAGTAGGTTCGCTGACGGATCAGGTCAAGTCCAACCCCGGCAAGACCGATTCCAACAGCAGCATGAACGCCGCTCAACAGCTGGACGCTGTATTCACCGCAGTAAGAAGGCTCCAGCCCTCAGTGGAGGAGGCTTACCGCAGGACTATGGCGGATCTTGCCCCCTACGGCTTCGTACACGTTACCTTCGACAGTGCTGCACCGGAGGAGCTCACCTTCCTTGAGCTCTACTTCAAGCGCGAGATAAAGCCTTTTATCTCCGGAATCGTGGTGAACGATGCTCTGCCGTTCCCATTCCTGAAAAACAAGGACATCTATGCCGCAGTACAGCTCAGCTCCAAAAAGGATATAGCTATCGGAATAATCCCCGTGGGCAACGATCACAGCGAGCGCATTATCCCTCTCGGCAACGGCGGAAAGCGCTTCATCCTCGAGGAGGAGGTAGTCCTGCATTTTGCACACCTTATGTTCAAGAGCTATAAGGTGCTGGACCGCGCCCTCATAAGAGTTACAAGAAATGCTGATATTATGGTCTCCGGCAGCGATGCCGACTTCCGTGAGCGCATGGAGGAACTCGTCGCAAAGCGCACGAAGCTGGAACCGGTGCGCCTTGAGATCTCCGATGAATTTTCCCGCGAGGCTCTGGACTACATATGCAAAAAGCTGAAGATCAAGAATTCGAGGGTGTTCATAACTCATGTCCCCCTTGACCTTTCCTACCTCTATAAGCTTCAGGATATGGACAGCTCCGAGCAGCTGCACTTCCAAGCGCGTTCTCCCAGAAAGTCAGCCTCTCTTGCGGACAATAAGCCTATATTCTCCCAGGTGAAGTCGAAGGACATACTTCTCAGCTTCCCCTTTGAGTCAATGAATCTTTCGTTTATACGGCTCCTTCAGGAGAGCGCCAACGATCCCAAGGTCACATCCATAAAGATAACTCTTTACCGCCTTGCCCGTAACAGCAAGGTCATCGACGCTCTCTGCACAGCTGCTGAACAGGGCAAGGAAGTCTTGGTAATGATAGAGCTCCGCGCCCGTTTTGACGAGGCGAACAACATCGAGTGGTCGAAGCATCTCCAGCAGGCAGGAATCAAGGTAATATACGGTCCCAAGGACTACAAGGCACATTCAAAGCTGCTGCTCATCACAAGAAAGGCTCAGGGCGGCGGATATGAGCATATAACTCAGGTGGGGACGGGCAACTATAACGAAAAGACCTCCTGCCTTTATACGGACCTCATGCTGCTCACGGCTGACGAGGATATAGCCGCAGATGCGCAGAATATATTCAACTGTCTCCAGAACGGATCCTTTGTGGAGAACACTAACAAGCTACTTGTGTCTCCGCTGGCACTGCGTCCGCAGGTGCTCGCCATGATGGACGAGCAGATAGCCATTGCACGCAGCGGCGGAAAAGGCTACATAGCAGCAAAGGTGAACTCCCTCTGTGACAAGGTGATAATGGCAAAGCTGGTGGAGGCTTCTCAGGCTGGCGTAAAGGTGGAGCTGGTAGTGCGCGGACTCTGCTGTCTTATTGCCGGAGTTGAGGGATACACTGAGAATATCACCGTAAGGAGCATCGTGGGACGCTTCCTTGAACACAGCCGAATATTCATTTTCGGCAGCGATATAAAGACCTCAAAGATATATATAGGCTCCGCGGATTATATGTCGAGAAACACTATCCGACGTGTGGAGGTAGCTGCTCCCATTGAGGACGAAAAGTTGAAAAAGCGTATCATGGATATGTTCGGCGTGCTGATGAGAGATACCGTGAAAGCCCGTATCATGCAGAAGGACGGCACCTATGTGCATATAGCCGGCAGACGTGCGGGAGATGTTCCGCTGAACTCTCAGGAATACCTCTACGACGAAGCTTACAAGCGCCTTGAGGATAAGCAGGCAAAGCAGGAGGTCCTCCGTCAGAACCGTGAAAAGTCCGGGGAAAAGGCTGCTTCCGCGAAAAAGGCTGCCGCCGGAAAGAAAAAAACATCCGCCAAAAGCGGACGCACAAAAAAGACCAGCGAGGCAAAAAAGCCTGAGCGCACCGCAAAGAGCTCCGCAGCCGAAAAGACCGCTCCTGCAAAGCGCGGCAGGCCGAAAAAGGCTGCCGAGGAAACAGTTCCCAGAGAGCCTGCAAAGCGCGGCAGTCAGCGAAAAAAATCCTGAAATATCGAAAATGGTGATAAAATAGCCGAAAAAGCTTGAATTATGACAGCTGTTATGTTATAATATGTGTATCCGCAATTACTGCCCTCAGGCAGATATTGCCCTGAATTCCCTTATGTTGATTTGAACAGATGTATCAGAGTTTTTACGGTTTTGAGGATTATATATAATGATAGGTTACTATAACTATACTGTGGTTCTGACGTACATGAGCCTTGTATCTTCCGTTCTGGGAATGTTCTTCGCTCTTGGCATAGACTGCAGCGCTCCGCATCCGGAGTATGCGATAATATGCCTTATGGTGTCGGGACTCTGCGATATGTTCGACGGAAAGGTCGCCCGTACAAAGAAGAACAGATCTGAAAGCGAAAAGAATTTCGGCATACAGATAGACTCTCTGTGCGACGCCATATGCTTCGGAGTGCTGCCGTCCATAATCGGCTATTCTATCGGCATGAACGAGTGGATGGACATACCGATACTTATACTGTTCCCGCTGTGTGCGGTGATAAGGCTGGCGTATTTCAACGTCGCCGAGGAGGAGAGGCAGAAAAAGACCGAGGATGCCCGGAAGGTGTATGAAGGGCTTCCCGTAACCAGCGTTGCGCTGATACTCCCACTGCTTTACAGCTTCCACAAGGACATCGGATACGACGTTTTCCCTACGGTCTATGGCTGTGCGCTGTTCATTATCGCGCTGGCGTTCATAACGCGCTTCAAGGTGAAAAAGCCCAGCATGAAGACAATGCTCTCGTTTATAGGCATAGGTATTATCGAGCTTATCTGGATGCTCTACAAGACAAAAAGCAAATAATAAAGGCGGACTTTATGTCCGCCTTTTCTCATTCTTTAACGTATACCGAGACTATTTCGGCAATATAGGCTCTGTGGTAGGGTGCTGAACCGTAATTCTGAGCCGCTATGCCGTCGTCAGTGAGGAAGCCGCTCTCCTTCATATCGTAGCTGTAAAGCTTGCGGCAGACGAATACCATATCTGCCTCCTCAAAGGATATGCCCTTGCCCAGAACTGCTGGGGTAAGACCGGTCTCCTTGATCTTATCGCAGTCTCTGCCGGAGTGAGCTCCGCAGAAGGAAAGAGCCTTTCTGTACTGCTCGCCGAAGAACGAAGCAGTGAAATACTCGTTGTCCTCCACGAATTCGTATGTATAGCGGTTGGGACGGATATAGCAGGTAAGAACGTTTCTGCTCCAGAGAACGCCCAGCTGTCCCCACGAAGCGGTCATGGTGTTGAAGTTTTCGCTGTTTCCGGCGGTGAGGAGCATCCAGTCCTTACCTATTTTGGAAAATGGGTTTATGCTGAGGTCTGATACGTTTATGGCTTTGAATGACATAATGATTCCTCCTTGTATAGATATTATATTCCGGAATCATCATATCGTTCCGGCTCAGACCTTTCTGAGAGCTGATTTGTAGCGCAGCCTGAGCTTATCGGTGATAAGGGCGATGAATTCGGAATTTGTAGGCTTTCCTTTGCTGGTATCGACTGTGTAGCCGAAGAATGAATTGAGGGTATCAACGTTGCCGCGGTCCCAGGCTATCTCGATAGCGTGGCGGATAGCGCGTTCAACGCGGGACGAGGTGGTGTCGTAGAGTCCTGCCACTGTGGGATAGAGCAGTTTGGTTACGCTGTCCAGAAGAGATTTGTCCTCAATGGAGTGGAGTATGGCCGTTCTGAGGTAGTGGTAGCCCTTTATATGGGCAGGGACTCCCAGCTGGTGGATGATGTCGGTAACGACTATCTCCATGTCGTCGCTGAGGCTGTTGGCTCTGTCGCCGAGAGCGGAGCTGACAGCACTGCAAAGGTCGTCGGCGTCGTAGGGCTTCAGCAGGAATTTTGAAGCGCCGTTGTCCATTACCTGATGCTCGATGAATTCGTTGTCATAAGAAGAGGTAACTATGAATACCGGGAATTTCACACCGCTCTCCTTTACCTTTTTCATAATGGTAACAACGTCGCCGTTCTGGGCGGTTATGTCGAGAACAGCCGCATCCGGCGGATCGTTCTTTATAGATTCGAGAATTACGGAGCAGTCCTTGCGTCTGGTATAGGCGTACATACCTCTTTCCCTGAGTTTGTTTGCAATGCTGACTGTTTCTGCTGAGTCGTCTCCGATAAGTATCTTTAATTTGTTGTTCACTGGTTTTTGACCTCCCTGTGTTCTGCGATAGATTTACGGAAACCGCCTTCCGGCAGCGTCCGAATAATATGATAGCACAGGGGGACAAGCGTCTGCAACAGTTTATTTTGATTTATTGTGTTGAATCAATACGGAAAATGTTAAAACGTCTGGGCAATGACAGAATCAGTCGGAATGGCGTTTGCCTTTTGCGAGAATGCCGTCGACAATGTTCCGGACTTTGGTATCCGGCGGGAACATTTTGTCGGCGAGCTTTGAAAGAGGATTGGCGTTCTGTCTGCCTCTGGAGAAGGGTACAATATCCGGCTCTTTGACGGAACGTGACCATTTTTTCATAATATCTGCGGATATATGCTCATCAAGGATCTTCCTGTCGGCGGAGGCACAGCATTTTTCAACAAAATCCAGCGGCATATCGCAGCCGTCGGCAGCGTATTTATCTGTAAATTCTCCGAAATGCGCCTTGTACATACCCTTGAAGTCATTGCAGCCGCTGAGGGCGTTCTCGTTTTTTTCGAGGGCTTCAAGTATAGCGGTCTGCATACTGCCGGAGGGCTTGAAGTCCGGGATGAAGCTCAGGGGACCGAGCACGAGAAATCCCAGCATATATGCGTCCTCGCAGAAATCGCTGAGAGCGGTCTTGTTCTGGGGGGTGTCGAAGCCATAGGCGGAGTATATTCCAAAGGCGCAGCGCAGCTTCATATATTTTGCATCGTCGAAGCCAAAGAAGTCCTTTTCCTCGGCGTAGCCACGGACTCTTCCCGATTTTGCCATAAGCTCCTGAGGCGAGGCGATGAGCAGAGCCTTTGAGCCCTTGATTATGGGGAGCTCTACATCGAAAGCCACGTCGCCGCCTATGTGGAGGAGCCTGTCGGCGTCGGTGCCTGCTTTTTTCAGCACCTCGGCGTAGTAGCTTTCGCTGGTGCAGTTGTTTATGCCGGAGACCATTACAAGTCCGTCGTAGGAGCCGTAGCCGCAGGTCTCGAGTATGCGCTTTACGGTAGCCTCTGGGTAGATAGTCTCGGCAGCAATGATAACGCGCTTGTTATTGTTCTTGGCTTCGCGGAACAGAGCCTTTGTGCATTCCCGCGGGAAATAGAAGAATTCCGCCAGCTCGCATTCACGCTCCATGAGGCGGTCCCTGCCGGTGGGGCTTACTCCGCTGAGCTTTGCGAATATATCGTATATCTTTTTGAGAGTAACTCTTGCAGGGGTGCCGTATTTCTTCACGGCAGCCTCTTCAGCGGCGATACGCTGCTCGGCGAAGGTCTTTTTGCCGTGAACGCTGAAGCTGGAGTATTCCTCCTCCATAAAGGTGAACATATCGTTCCTGCCGGAGAATGGGTGTATCACAAGGGTGTCCTCGAACTTGAAGCTCACAGCCTTATACCGGCTGTTCTTCACCTCGTTCATCATTTTGTCGAATAGCTGTTTCTGTGCCTCTGAGAGCTGGCGCTGAGGCTTGAAGTCTGTTCTGAGCATTTGCGCCTCCTTTCGTGGGAGAGACCGGTCAGGCGCCGGTAGTTTCTTCTGTGGCGGCAGCCGTAGTGGGCGGCGGAGCCGTTGTAGGCACGGTAGCCTCGGGAGATACGCCGTCCTTGTCCATTCCGGTGAGCCGTCTGTACTCGTCAAGGGTAAGGGCGCCGGTGGAATTATAAGTGCGGATAAGGTTTTCGCGGCTGGTGAATTCCTCGGAGTATCCGCCGTTTTCGTCCTCAACGTATTTTCCTGACCACAGTCCGAAGAAGGACCACACGGAATTATCGCGGAAGGAGCTGTCGATGTCCGGGACGCTGCCGCATTCGCTGATAGCGATGAGCTTATCGCTGCCGGCAGCCTTCTGTATAGCTGCGAATTTTTCGTAGAAGCGGTCGCCGTAGTCCTTTGCCTTGTTCACGTAGAGGTCGGCGGCGGCTATATCGTAGGTGGATTTCTTGACGAGGGTGCTTTCGCTCTGACCGTTCCATATCCAGATGAGGTTATCCAGCTCGAAGTAGTCAGTAAGGCGGGTGTAGAGCAGCTGCCAGAGCCATTTATAGGCTTCGGGACCGCTTGCCCCCCACCAGTACCAGTCGCCGCTGCCTTCCGGGAGCGGTCTCCAGAGGACGGGTATGCCCTTGTTTTTCAGGGAGGTGAGCTGACCAGCCATATTGTCTATGTCGAGGATGAGGCTGTAAGTCTGCTCGGAGATTTTTCCCTCACCGTAGAGTCCGCGGACCTCTTCCTGAGAGAGCATAGCGATGTCTGTATCGGTAACTGCGGCGGAGAGGTTGAAATCACTTTCGTCGGTGCGGATAGAGCTCTTTGCGGAGGGAGAGCTCCAGTACCACGAAACGCAGGAGATACCGCCGTTCCTGTACCAGTCGGCGCAGGCATCCACAGACTTGAAGCTTTCGTCCACGGTACCCCGGGGAACTGTGAAGTTTGAGAAGCGGATTACCGGGTATTTTCCGGTTGTCTCGTAGATAAGATCCAGCTCGGAGTTGTCATCATCCGCGGCGTACTGACCGGTGATGATGTACTTTCCGTAGCTGTCGGAGAGGAAGCCGAGAAGCTTACGGGCAGCCTCGCCGGCATTTTTGTTTACCGGCTTGCCGTCGGCATCGTATTTAATGTCACCGAGGGAGCTGCTGTTTTCCAGCTTCAGGTAATCAAGGCAGATATTGCCGTTTTCCGGGCGGAGCTCTATGGTGGAGCGTCCCTTGACGAGAAATACTCCGTGTATGGTTATCTGGGTGAAGCGGCTGTCGGCTGCGGTCTTGAAGGTGGCAGCCTGAGAGTCGTTTATGGTAATGCGGCAGTCGGTCTCCTTTGCAGCGGCGATATTGAAGGAAATATCATAGTGCTGGTTGCTAGGAGCGTTCACGCTGAATATGACGGCAGTGCTGCCGTTGGCGGCAAAACCGGTGACATAGCCCTCGCCGCTGTAATTGTCGTTATCGTAGTCTATTTTGAGAGAGCCGCGGAACTGAGCCTTTTCAGCCTCATAGAGGTTGCCGGTGTCCTTGGGCTCAATGTCCGGATAGGATACGGGGTAATCCGGGAATGTCGCCGTAGGCTGTATAGAGGTAGGCTCGGCGGTGGTGGTCTCCTTTACCACCTGCACCGGCGGTTCGCCGTGGGCATTTCGCTTTTTTCCGCAGGAGAACAGTGGGGCTGCTCCCACTGAAACAGCGGCGGCAAGGGATATTATTCTGAGAATCTTCATTGTTCCTCCTGAAGCGGCTTCAAGCTTTTACGAGATATTTCCTGCCCTGAACGGTATCGAATATTATAACGCCGTCCTCGATGCGCGAGCCCACTGTTTCGCCGTCGCAGATTATGCTTACGACACAGTTGGCTCTGAGACGGCATTCGCCGCCCATATCCGAGGTTATCACCGCTGAACTCAGCTTGCCGTCCTTCCATTCGATGTCAACGCCGAAGCCTCCCTTAGCGCGGAGACCATTTATGTGACCGGTGCCCCATTCGTCCGGGAGAGCCGGAAGAAGTTCTATTTCGCCGCAGCAGGACTGCATGAGAGCCTCTGCGACTGCTGCAGTACCGCCGAAGTTGCCGTCTACCTGAAAAGGCGGATGAACGTTGAGGAGGTTGGGATTTGTGGAGTGTGCAAGGAGTTTTTTCAGGTTCTCATAGACCATTCTGCCGTCGTAGAGTCTTGCCCACATATTGGTTATCCACGCACAGCTCCAGCCGGTGTGACCGCCTCCGTGTATAAGACGGCGGACGAGAGTAGCTCTTGCGGCGTCTGCGAGCTTGGGAGTCTTGTGGGGGGATATAAGTGAGGCTGGGTGGAGGGCGAAAAGTTGGGAAACGTGGCGGTGTCCCACCTCGACCTCATCGTAGTCAACAGCCCACTCCTTTATCTGACCGTACTTGCCAATCTCGGGCTGAGGCAGCTTTTTCAGCAGCTTTTCCAGCTTGGCGCAGAAGCTCTTGTCTCTGCCCAGTATGCCGGCAGCCTTTATAACATCGGTAAAGAGCACGGTGATTATCTGGGAGTCCATGGAAGGACCCATGCACAGGCAGCCCTTTACGCCGTTTTCAGTGATATAGGTATTCTCCGGGGATACTGACGGGCAGGTAACGAGTCTGCCCTCGCCGTCCTCGATGAGGTAGCCGGTGAAGAATTCGGCAGCCTCCTTCAGTATGTGATACTTATCGGCAAGGAAGTCCTTGTCGAGGGTATATTCGTAGTGCTCGAAGATATGCAGAGCCAGCCAAGCGCCTCCCACGGGCCAGATGGTGGAGGGCTTCCACATATCCTGCGGAGCGGTATCCCCCCATATATCGGTGTTGTGGTGGCATACGAAGCCCTTATCCACGCCGTACATCTCCTTGGCGGTTATCCTGCCGTTCTCGCAGACTCTTTCCAGCAGGTCGAACAGCGGCAGGTGGCATTCCGAGAGGTTGCAGCTCTCAGCCGGCCAGTAGCTCATCTCGGTATTGATATTTACGGTATATCTGCTTCCCCAAGGGGGCAGCATTTCCTGATTCCAAATGCCCTGAAGGTTCATGGGCTGAGTACCGGGACGACTTGCGGAGATCATAAGATATCTTCCGTAATTGAAAAACAGCTCTATCAGCTTGTTATCGTGGATAAGACGGGTACACTCCTTGTTGTCCAGCTCGTCACCGTTGAGGCGGCTTATGCGGGCATCGGTGGTGAATTTTTCCAGAGAAGCCGAGCTGTTGTCCTCAAGGGAGAACTCCACGCGGTCGAAGAGCTCCTTGTAGTCGCTGACATGGCGGTAGTAGAGCTCATCCCAGTCGCAGCGCAGAGCCATTTCTGCATCCACCTCAGCGGATTCGGCGTAGTTATCGCCGTAGAAGCTGGTGCGTACCGAAAGCACGATAACAGCCTCGTCGGCGTTGGTTATCTTTATTTTGCCGCCCATTGTGCGTATCTCTCCGCCGGCAGCCTTGGCGCCGACGCAGGCAGCGAAGAATATACCGTCGCGGCTTCCGGTACCGCCGGAGTACATGAGCATATTTTTGCCGCAGGGACGGTTGTCGTCGTAGTAATCATCCCTGCCGTCGATGTCGCAGGTGAGGCTGACGCTGGCAGGAGAGCCGGAGGTTATCCTTATGACCATTACCTCATCAGGAGCGGATATAAACACGCTGCGGTCGTATCTTACGCCGTTTACGGTGAATGAGGTATCAGCCACTGCCTCTGATATGTCGAGGGTGCGGATGTAGTCTCTTGCCTTGCCGCCGAGCTCCATATTTATGTGGAGGTCGCCCAGAGGCATATATCTTCTGGCGTTGGGGGTGACTCCCGTAAGCTTCTCAAAGGCAGTCTCCTCGGCTTCCGGTATCCTGCCTTCAGCGAGGAGCGAGCGCACCTCGGCGAGACCTTCCAGAGCGTCGGGGTTGATTCTGTGACGGGGACCGCCTGACCAGACGGAATCCTCGTTGAGTTTTATGGTCTCAGAGTCGGTGCCGCCGAAGATCATTCCGCCGATGCGTCCGTTGCCCACGGGGAGTGCCTGATCGAAGTTTTCGGCAGGTCTGTCGTATTTCAGTAGAGTTTCAGTGTTCATATATATACTCCTTATGGAAGAGATGTTCAAAGCTATACCATTATATTATATCATAGATAAAAAGAAATGGCAAGGAGCGCGGAGAAAAATACTTAAAGCCTGTGCATATGCACAGGCTTTGGTGTCATCCTATATATCTTGCCTTTATCACTGAATAGCCATAGGGCTCTATTTTCAGCGTATCGTCCAGAAACTCGCCGATATGCGCTTCCGGATGTCCGAACATGGGCAGGAGCTTGGTCATCTCGGAGATATAAACGGTCTCACCGCTCCTGTTGATGAAGAAGATATAGTCTAATTCATCGCCGGAACGTGTAAAGCCGATAACCCTCTCGTCCAGAGGGAAATCCTCGTTTATAGCGAAATAGGTCTTGCCCTCCCTGAGATTGGGGATAGACTTCCTTACGCGGCTGAGCTGGGAGATATAGGCGATGAGCTCATGATCCTCGTGTCCCCACGGGTAGCAGCGGCGGTTGAAGGGATCCTTGTAGCCCTGAAGACCGGCTTCGTCGCCGTAGTATATGCAGGGCACTCCGGGGAGGAAGAACAGCAGTGCCATTGCGGCTTTGAGGAGGTTCTTTCCGTGTTCGTACTGCTCGGGAGTGAGCCAGTGTTCAGCCATCCAGTCCTTGGATTTACCTTCGCAGGAATCGCCGGCAAGACGGTTTATAGCGCGTTCTATGTCGTGGGTGGAGACAAAATTCATTGCAACGTCTATGGAGCGCTTGGGGTAGTTTTCCAGTATGGTCATTATGGAATTGATGAAATCCCGCTGCTTTCCGCCGGTGATGAAGCTTATGATAGCCTCGCGGAAGGGGTAGTTCATTACTGAGTCAAGCTGTTTTCCAAGGAGATAGCGCCTTTTCACACCATAGCTCTCCTTGTTGGAGGCGTCCTCCCAGACCTCGCCAATGACTATCTTATCGCTGTCGTATTTCTTCACACAGCGGCGGAGGTTGTTGAGGAACTGGTCGGGGAGCTCGTCGGCAACGTCGAGACGGAAGCCTGCCGCGCCCTTGGAGAGCCAATACTGGAGCACGCCATCGTCGCCGCAGATATACTCTGTGAAGCTATCGTTGTTCTCGTCCACATTGGGAAGCGTGTCAATGCCCCACCAAGCCTCGTAGGTATCGGGGTAATGGATGAAGGTATACCAGTCGAAGTATTTGCTGTTCTGCGACTGATATGCGCCGGGCTCGGGGTAGCGTCCGAACTTGTTGAAGTAAACGCTGTCGGCTCCGGTATGGGAGAAAACGCCGTCCAAGATAATGGATATACCATACTTTTTAGCTTCGGTGCAGAGCTCCTCGAAGTCGTCGTTGGTGCCCAGGAGGGGATCGATCTTCATATAGTCGGCGGTGTTGTAGCGGTGGTTCTCATGGGACTCGAAAATGGGGTTGAGGTATATGCAGGTGACTCCCAGATCGTGGAGATAGCCCAGCTTGGACTGTATACCGGCAAGGTCGCCGCCGAAGTAATCGTTGTTCCAGACGTGACCGTTCTGGTCGGGCTTGTAGTAGGGAGTGCCGTTCCAGTCCTCGCGGATTATCCTGTCTGCGGGGATGTCCTGATGGAGCTTGCCGCTTTTGCAGAAGCGGTCCGGGAAGATCTGGTACAAGATACCGCCCTTGAGGAAGTCAGGCGTCTGATATTCGCTGTCGTAGACGGTGAGCTGGAAGAGGTCGCCGCGGTCAACAGCGCCGAGGTGACAGTCCACCTTCTTGATATAGTGTCGGATGCCCTTTTCCATATACGAGAAGTAATAATAGTGGACATCGGAATATCTTGCGTTATAATCCACGGTATATATGAAGCTGTCGCCGTCCTCCTGAACGTCGTTCATATTGAGGAAACGCTCCTTGAAGCCGGTGCGGAAAAGCACCAGAACAGGCGGAAAATCGAGGGGAAGCTCCTTGGGCAGTCTTATGGAGAAGCTTACTGTTTCAAACTGTTTTACTGCGCCGAAAATGGATTTATATTCTAAGCTCCATGTGTCATAGATCGGTTTCATGAAAGTATCTCCCATTGGCATGATGAATTTTTAACTGCGGCAAAAACCGGAAAAGAGGGCGGGAAAAGATTCCGCCCTCTATGATATTGGTTGTTATCTGAGGTGCCAGATATTCTCGGCATACTCAGTAACAGCGCGGTCGGCGGAGAAGATTCCTGCGCCGGCGATGTTGTTGAGCGACATCTTAGCCCATTTGAGCCTGTCGTTGTAGCATTCGGTGATGTACTGCTGAGCGCTGCGGTAGCTGTTGAAGTCTGCGAGCACCATGTAAGGATCGCGCTCCTTGAGTGAATTTGCAACGTCGGTGAAGGTGCAGCCGTTGATACCGTGATACATACGGTCGATAGCCTCGCGGATGCGGTCGTCGCTGTTGTAGTAATCGTGGGGATTGTAGCCTCTTGCGCGTAGCTCGTTGACCTCGGGGGTAGTCATGCCGAAGATGACGATATTATCGTCGCCGGCAGCGTCCTTGATCTCGATGTTGGCGCCGTCGAGGGTACCGAGGGTAACTGCGCCGTTGAGCATGAGCTTCATGTTGCCGGTACCGGAAGCCTCTGTTCCGGCGAGAGAGATCTGCTCGGAAACATCGGAAGCGGGCATGAGTATCTCAGAGAGTGTAACGCAGTAATTTTCGAGGAAAACTACTGAGAGCTTCTGGTTGATTCTGGGGTTCTTTCTTATCTCTTCGGAGATAGCCCAGATCATCTTTATGATCTGCTTTGCCAGGTAGTAGCCGGGAGCAGCCTTCGCAGCGAAGATATAGGTCTTGGGAGTGAAGGGAGCATCGGGATTAGCCTGAAGGTAAGCGTAGTCTGCGAGGATATTCATAACGTTGAGGTGCTGTCTCTTGTATTCGTGGAGACGCTTTACCTGAACGTCGAAGATGCTGTCGGTGTTGAGAACGTGGTCGCTGATAGTGCTTACGTACTTGGCGAAGTTCTCCTTGTTGTGCTTCTTGACCTCCATGAGCTTATTGAGCACTTCTTCGTCGTTCTCGAACTGCTTGAGCTTGGAGAGCTCGGAGGCGTCCTTGATGAACTTCTTGCCGATAGTATTTCTGAGAAGGTCGGTGAGCTCGGGGTTGGACTGGTAGAGCCAGCGTCTGTAAGCGATACCGTTGGTAACGTTCTTGAATTTTTCGGGAGTATTCTCGTATTCATCGTGGAATACCGACTGCTTGATGATCTCGGAATGGAGCTTTGAAACGCCGTTTACGCTGTGTGAAGCGGCAACGCAGAGGGTAGCCATATGGATCATGTTGTCCTTGATTATGGACATACGTGTGGTCTTTGCGCTGTCGTAGCCGTTTCTCTCCATGAGTGACTGGCAGTAGCGGTTGTTTATCTCGACGATGATGGAGAAGATTCTCGGGATAACGGTCTTGACGAGGTTAACGTCCCATTTTTCCAGAGCCTCAGCCATAACTGTATGATTAGTATATGCGAAGGTGCGGGTAACGATGTCCCATGATTTTTCCCATGTGTAGCCGCAGTCGTCGAGGAGGATACGCATGAGCTCGGGGATAGCGAGGGTGGGGTGGGTATCGTTGATGTGGATAGCCACCTTGTCAGCGAGGTTCTCGAGAGTGCCGTAAACGTTCATGTGGGTGTTTACGATGTCGCCCACGGAAGCCGCACAGAGGAAATACTGCTGGCGGAGACGGAGACTCTTGCCTTCGAGGTGGTTGTCGTTAGGGTAGAGTATCTTGGAAATGGCATTGGCTATGGAATTCTGTGCCAGAGCCTTTTCGTAGTTGCCCTTGTTGAACATCTCCATGTTGAAGTTAGGAGCCTTTGCGGACCACAGACGGAGCACGGAAACGCCCTCTCCGCCGTAGCCGGAAACGTACATATCGTAGGGGGTGGCAACAACGGTGTTGTAGTTCACATGGGAGATATAGTGATACTGGTTGTCCCAGTATTCCTGAAGGTCGCCCTCGAAGTGGATGTCGATAGCGAGTTCGGGCTTGGGCACGAGCCATACTGAGCCGCCGGGGAGCCAGTTATCGGGAAGCTCGGTCTGCCAGCCGTCCTCCAGCTTCTGCTGGAAAATGCCGTACTCATAGCAGATAGAGTGGCCCATAGCGGGGAAGCCTGTTGTAGCGAGACCGTCGAGGTAGCAGGCTGCGAGGCGTCCGAGTCCGCCGTTGCCGAGACCGGCATCGGGCTCATATTCATATATCTTATCGAGGTTTATGTCGTGCTGCTTGAGCATAGCTCTGATGTCGTCAGCGAGCTCGAGGTTATAGATGCTTGTTTTGAGGGAGCGTCCCATGAGGAATTCCATGGAGAGGTAGTATATCTGCTTGCCGCCGACAGAGTGGGTGTGGTTGATGAAGCTCTGTCGCTTGGAGGCGAGTATTTCCACGATGATCGAGGAGAGGACATGGTATACTTGTTTGTCAGAAGCTTCTTCGGGGGAAACGCTGTAAAGAAGCTGAAGCTTTCTTGGAAATTCTTCTCTGATCATAGTCATCAGGGGATTAACTTTTCTGTTAGCCATAAAAAAACTCCATTCTGCCGCTGACGGCGATATTACCGCCGGTATATTGCCTGTCACCATTTACAGCCGGCCGACTGCCGGACCGCACAAGGCATAATTACAAGCGGTATATATTAGAATTATACTATGTTTTTTAAATTTTTTCAACTGTATATTTCAACAAATATTTGTCCACGAAATTTACGTATTACGAAAAACCGCCAAATAGTCCCCGTGCAGAGGCAGTTTTACCGTCGGAGCAGTTGTGCAATGTGACGAAAACGGAGAAAAAATATTCCAGATTTAGTAGCATCTTACAAGGGCAGAAGCGATAAAACCGAAAGCTGATATTTTTAAAAAATAAAACATCAAAAATGTTTGAAATCTGTATTAATATGTGATATAATATGATTATCGCCGCGTGAAAGCGGAAGAAAAATAAAAAAGGAACGGCTGCAAAACGCAAAGGAAGGAAACTATCATGGAAAAGAAAAAAGGACTTTCAATACTTAAGATCTTTGTCACTGTAATCTGCATTCTCCTCATTATAATCTCAGTTATCACCAACGTTGCTTTCTCCAACGGAAAAGTACCCAAGCTCCTCGGCAGACATATCTACATCGTAAGCAAACAGGATAATATGAGCAGCTTCGTCAGCGAAGGCTCGGCGCTCATAGCCAAGGACGCCAAGAATGAGAGCATAACCAACGGACGCATTGTCCTCTGCTATCCCGCAGACGATCCTTCTAACCTCCGCGTCCGCGAAATAATCAACGCCGATCCTCTTGCCAACAAGTACGGCACCAAGGACGACAGACACATCGACAAGGGCGGCGATGACGGTCAGGGCACTATCACCAAGGATAAGATAGTTGCTGTATGCTCCGGCTACCCCGAGAGCAAGGATCTTGGTGCATTCATCCGCTTTGCCACGGCATTAAAGGGAATAATCCTGCTTCTCATCCTTCCCTGTGTGGTGCTTGTAATATTCCTCATCGCCAAGATCGCATCCTCTAACGACGATTTCGACGAGGACGAAAACTACGATTTCTACGAATACGACGAAAAAGCCAAGAACGCTCCTCAGAAGAATACCCACGTAAAGGCTTCCGAGGCCCCTCTTTTCGAGGCTTCTCAGGACATCCAGCCCAGCGACGAGTTGGAGCGCAAGAAGATGTCCATTGCCGAGCATTTCAGCCAGAAGAAGGTTAATCCCGATTCTCCCTACCAGAAGGAAAAGGAGCGCACCATGCAGTTCAAGGCTCAGCGCTCTGCTGAATCCTCTTTCGCTGCAAGAAATGTAGGCGGCTCTTCGTCAACAGCTCCCACAGCCGACGCACTTCGCGAGGAAATGCTCCGCAAGACCGCCGAGGCTGAGCGCACAGGCAGCTTCAATATCAAGGCAGCTGAGGAAGCTGCATCCACAGTCAGCGACAACACCGGAGTTCTCTCCAAGTCGCAGCTTGCAGAGATGTCCAGAAACGACGTTCCCAGAACGACTCCTCTCAGAAGCCAGTCCGCACCCTCTGCGGTAGCTCCGAAGAAGAGCAGCTCGCCGGACATCACCGATATACTCAGAAAGACAGATACCTCTGTATCGAAGAAAAAGTCGGTATCCGATATGTCAGTAGACGACCTCCTCAAGCTCATCGAGGACGAAAAGAACAAGCTCTGATATTACGGCCCGGAACGAAAAACGTTCCGGGCTTTTTGTATATGAGGACCTGCGGCGGGAAAAATAAGTGCATAACATATAAATATTGCGAAATTGTTTATTTGATATTGACAAATTACAACAATTAATATATAATTATAATATGTATAGGAACAGAAAGGAAATATGAATGATCCGCAAAAATAATTTTGGCAAGATAATGATAATCATGTCGCTCATAATGGGCGCAATATCCCTGCTGTTCATGACGCTTGCCAACGAAAGGGAACGCAATAACGCCAGTGATGTCACAATAAATATCGCAACCATGAAGCTCGTTCAGCTGGATTCTCCCAAGGAGGGCGATCCCATAGCTATCGTGGAAACTACCCTCGGCGAGATAAGATTTGTTCTCTACCCTCAGTATTCCCCAAATGCCGTGGAGAATTTTATTTCTCTTGCGGAAAGCGGCTTCTATAACGATACTTACGTTTACAATGTCCAGAAGGGAGCCTATTCCAGTATGGGAACTCCCAAAAAGGACGGCAAGGTGGAGGGCGGTCTCAGCCAGTCACGCGAGCACATAAAGCGTGAGCTGAATCAGGACCTCTGGCCGTTCCGCGGAACTGTGTGCATGGTGAACAATACCTTCGAGAGAACGCTCAAGCAGCGCTTCCTCGGCGGCGGCACCTACTACTGCGGCAGCCGCTTCAATATACTCAATTCGGTAAAGTTTACCGAGGATTTCAGCCAGCAGGTGAGAGAGAGCTCAGCCTCCCCCGAGCTTGCAGAAGCCTTTATCTCAAAGGGCGGCATACCTAATTTTTCCCAGCAGATGACCATTATCGGTCAGACCTACAAGGGCTTCGATGTTGTGGACGCTCTCGCTTCACTGGAGGGCAAGGATAGCGGAGATATACGTATCCCCGATGCGGATGTGAAGATAATCTCAGTAAAGATAGACAAGTATTCCGCTGAAGAGGAAAATTCGACATCAGTAAATGACAAGTAGCATTTTTTAATAAATATATGGCTGAGAGGCGGCCAGTTTGCCTGTTTATTACAAAAATACGGCAGGACTATTTACAAAGCCAAGGCTTTGTAGTATAATATTTGGGTGAATCGATGGGGATATGCTTAATTTCACGATAAATATAAGGAGTGAAATCAATGTTTAGAAAAGCTCTTGCCGCAGCAGCCTGCGGTATGATGCTCACAGCCGCGCTCACAGCCTGCGGCGAGAAGAATATAAGCATTTCGGAAAGCGGTAACAGTGCCGCTACTACTACAAATGCCGCAGCTCAGACGACCGAATCAAGCAATATAGCCTTCGGAAGTGATGTGCGCAACTTCACCGCTCCTGAGGACGGCGAAGAGATACTGATACTCACTATAAAGGACTACGGCGATATAAAGATAAAGCTCTTCCCTGAGTACGCTCAGAAGGGCGTTGAGAACATCAAAGGCCTCACAAACAAGGATTACTATACCAACGTTATTTTCCATAGAATCATCGACGGCTTCATGATACAGGGCGGCGATCCCACCGGTACCGGCAGAGGCGGAGAGTCCATTTACGGCGACCGCTTCGACGGCGGCGTTGATCCCCACCTCATCCATGCAGCAGGCGCAGTTGCCTACGCAAACAGCGGTTCCACCGCTACAGATGGCAGCCAGTTCTATATCGTTACCGGCAAAACCTACGCTGAACAGCAGTTTGCCGAGGACTACCCCGAATCCGCCAAGAAGGTCTATATGGAGAACGGCGGTACTCCGTGGCTCGACGGAAGCTATACCGTTTTCGGTCAGGTTTTCGACGGTCTGGACATCGTTTTCAAGCTCCAGAAGGTCGCTACCGACGGCAGCGACAGACCGCTGGAGAACGTGGTTATTGAGTCCATGAAGGTGGCTACCTACGACGGCAGCGCTCTGAAATGGAAGATAACCGATTACCCCGATTTCGATGCGGAGGAGACTTCTGAGGCTTCAACCGAGGCTTCCACAGAGACTTCTTCCGATACAGCAGAGGCTTCTTCAGATGCCTCAGAAGCTTCATCCGAGACAACTGAAGCTTCTTCAGAAGCAGCTGCTCAGTAAAACTGTTTACCCTGCCCCGCTCGGGACGTTAAAACAAAAGAAAGAATTCAGGAGCAGATATAAATATCCTGAAAATTAAGGAGAGAATTTATTTTGGAAAAATTTGTTATCAAGGGCGGAAGACGTCTTACCGGAGAAGTTTCTATAAGCGGAGCCAAGAACGCCGCAGTAGCTATACTTCCCGCCGTCATTCTGTCAGACGAGCCGTGTGTAGTTGAAAATGTACCCTCCATTAGCGATGTTAATATAAGCCTCCGCATACTTAAAGAAATGGGTGCGACGGTGGAGAACATCGGAAAGGACGCTTACAGAATCGATCCCACCGGTATAGATAAGTGCTGCGTGCCCTATGAGACTGCAAGAAAAATGCGTGCCTCGTACTATTTCCTCGGAGCTCTCCTGGGAAAATTCAACAAGGCAAGAGTCTCTATGCCCGGAGGATGTCCTCTCGGCGACCGCCCCATAGACCAGCACCTCAAGGCTTTCTCAGCTCTGGGAGCTGAGTATTCCCTCAGCCAGGGCATGATCGACCTCAGGGCCGAGCACCTCAGCGGAAGCCAGATATTCTTCGACGTTGTTACTGTCGGAGCTACAATGAACGCTATGCTCGCCGCTGTAAAGGCGGAGGGACTTACCGTTATAGAAAATGCCGCCAAGGAGCCCCATATCGTTGACCTTGCAAACTTCCTCAACTCTATGGGCGCAAATATCATGGGTGCAGGTACTGACGTTATCAAGATCAGAGGCGTTGAGCACCTCCACGGCACTAACTACGCCGTTATCCCCGACCAGATAGAGGCGGGCACATTCATGATAGCCGCTGCCGCTACAAGAGGCGACGTGCTTATCAAGAACATCATCCCCAAGCACCTTGAGTCCATTACAAAGAAGCTGGAAAAGATCGGCGTGAGCATCGAGCAGTACGACGACAGCCTCAGAGTATGGGTAGAAGGTCCGCTGGTAAAGGCTAACGTAAAGACAACTCCTCATCCGGGTTTCCCCACGGATATGCAGCCGCAGATAGCTACTCTCCTTACTCTTGCCGAGGGCACGAGCATTGTCACAGAGGGCGTCTGGGAGCAGCGTTTCCGCTATGTGGACGAGCTCAGGCGCATGGGCGCTGACATTACCGTAAACGGTAAGGTGGCTCTTATAGAAGGCACCGGCAAGCTCATGGGAGCACCTGTAAAGGCTTGCGACCTCAGAGCCGGCGCAGCTCTTATCATTGCCGGACTCGCAGCACAGGGCATTACCGAGATTGAGGATATATTCCATATAGAGCGTGGTTACGACTGCATGGAGGGCAAGCTCCGTGAGTTGGGCGCAGACATTGAAAAGGTGAATGTGCCGGACAAGGCAGCCGTCAAGACCGACAAGAAAGAAGCAGTATGATAAAAAAGAGACTCCATGTGGAGTCTCTTTTTAAATATCAAAAGACCATTAAATCTTAAGGGAATGCCTTCGCTTGCAAGGCCGTTCCCTCTTGAAAAACAGTCCACTGGACTGTTTTTCAATTCACCCTTTGCGAAGCGCTTTGCAACTGTTTGCGGGGCGCTGACCCACACCCTGCCAGGGCGCCGCCTCTGGACTCCGCTAAAGGGAGTGCCTCCCTTTAGAATCCCATTATTGTTTAAGGATAGGTTTTTAATAAGCTAAAAGGAGACTCCATGCGGAGTCTCCTTTGTTTTTTACAGCTCGTCGATAAGATTGAGCTTGAATCTCTGTATCTGGAGCGCGTCCTTGTTGGTAACGCCATCGCCGTCGCCCACAACATCAGCGTTCTTTTCGCCCTGCTCGGTCATGCCGTCGGGCTTGCCAACGCCGTATTTGTCAGGGTTTGAAACACACTGCATTATGAGTACAGCGTCTGCGAGGTTTACATTTTCGTCGCAGTTAGCGTCGCCCCGGAGTATCTTGCTGTTTCCGGTAGAAGCGGTAGTCTCCGCGGAGGAAGCCTCAGATGAGGGCTCGGTGGAAGGCTGTGAGGGCTCTGTTGTTTCGGGAACAGTTGTCTCCTCTTCGGTAACGGGCTCAGTCTCCTCGGGTATCTCGGCTATGTTGTCGAAATCCAGCCAGAGCTGAACGTCCTTGCTGTCGGGGCCGTATTTCGGGCTGGAGGTATTCTGTGCAGCCAGCTCGTCGGCTGTGAGAGCCTTGTTGTACACTCTGAAGTCGTAGAAGTCCGCCGATGAACCGCGGTTCGTTTCGGGACACTTGCCGAGAGTGAGATTATAGCCTGATTCCGTGATTCCGCCGGTAGTACCGGTAGCCTTTTCGGCAACTATCTTACCGTCGCAGTATATCTTGATAACATCGTTATCCGCATCGTAGATACCGGCAAGCTGGTGCATTTTGCCTATCCAGCCAGAAGCTGCATCGGTGCCTCTCTCGAAGGAAACTGATCTCCATTCGCCGCCTGCGTGGACGAAGAAGTAGAGAGTGTTCTTTTCAGTTCTGAGACCGAAGGAATGGTCGCCCTTGCTGGCGATCATGTTGAATTCGGGATCGCCGGTGGGGATGAAGTTAGCTTCAACTGTGAAGGAACTCTTGCCTGTGAAGGTCTTGTCGATATTTGCACAAGCAGGGATAGAGAGCGCGCCTGCTACGCAGTTGCCGTCGGAGGTCTCCTTGAGAGTGGAGGTGCCGCCTACGGGAACAACCAGCTTGTTCTGGCTCTTATCCTGAATGGAGGTGCCGTCTGACTTGCGCTTTGCAACGAGGTCTGACAAGCCCTTGCCGTCCAGTGAGCTGTCGGCGGGGATGATAGTGTAGCTCCAGTTGTAAACCTTATTGGAGGGCAGGCGGTATTTTGCCAGCGTACCCTGACCGCAGGTAGCGGAGCCTGTACCCATTGAGCCGTAGTCCACGCTGAGGAGAGTTTCCTTGCGGGGTGAGAGCTTATAGGGGTGGTCAGCCTTCTGGAGGTCGTTGGGCAGGAAGTGGAGAGCGCTTGCTTCCACAGTACCCTCTGCTGCAACGAGGAGGGCTGTGGAGTTCTTGCTGTTCTTTACTGAGATCCATTTTACATCGGTGAGGTTGCCGCAGTCGTCGGCTTTCATGTAAGGATAGAACTGTTCGGAAACGGTGCTGGTCCATACGCCCTGACGACCGTTGGTCTTTCTGTCGTTGAAGGTCTCAACGGGGCCGTTGCCGTACCAGCTGAGCTCTTCTGAGCCCTCGGGGAGAGACATAATGGAGCCGACTCTGATGAAGTTGCCCAGACCGGCTTTGGTAGCGTCCACAGACATATCTATCTTGATGCTTCCGTCGGGAGCAAATGTGTATGAGATAGTAACAGCAGTATTCTTTGCATTGGGGAGAGTGAGGTGTGAAATGACGGTCTTCTTGCCGTTTTCGCCGTCTTTGACGTCAATGCTCTGGACGTTTATCTTATCGGCAGCTCCCTGCCATGTGCCGTCGAAGAGACCTCTTGCGCCCCAGCCGGTATCGTTTTCAACGTTTCCGCGCCAGAAGTTGGGACGGGGACCGTTGTCGATGAGTACCTCGCCGTTGTATGCGTAGGTCTTCATAAGACCGGTGGCTTTGTCGATAGAGCAGTTGAAGTTCTTGCTGGTGGGAACTAAGAAATCACCTGCGTCAACTACTGTAACTTCGCCTTCAACATTGTTTCTTACTGAGCGTCCTGTGCTGCTGAGAGCTACCTGACCGTAAGCGACCTCAGCGCCCTTTTCCAGCATTCTTTCAGCTGATTTGGTAACTACGGAGAGGTCGAGGTAGAACTCATCGCCTGCGAGGCAGTTAGTGGGCATCTTGAAGGGAATGGAGACCTTGCCCTTTGTAAGGGGAGCAACGTCGGCGTCCTCGATAGTGCCGCTGTCAACAGCAACGCCGTTCTTGAGGAGCTTCCAAACAAGGTCGAAATCGCTGAGATTTCTGAAATTATTCTCGTTGTATACGGTTACCTCGTGGTTTGCCAGCTGAGCGGAGTCAGCGGAGAACCAGAAGCTCTGGTACTGGTAGTTCACCTCTGCCAGCTCGGGCTGAGGAGTTCTGTCGGGGCTGATAAGACCGTTCTCACAGAAGCTTCCGTCGTTGGGGGAGTCGCCCCAGTCGCCGCCGTAGCCGAAGAACTTGCCCTTGCTTTCTTCCTTGTAGAGGTTCTTGCGGGCGTAGGGCTCTGAGTAGTAGTCCCAGCCGCCGTTTTTGAGAGGAACGGCTCTTGACTGGTCTACCCAGTCCCAGATGAAGCCGCCGAGCATTCTGTCGGAGCTTCTTATAACGTCCCAGTATTCCTTGAGAGCACCCAGTGAGTTACCCATAGCGTGGTCGTATTCACACATAACGTAGGGAATCTTTCCATCGCCGCGGTTATTGCCGATAACGTCGGAGCCGGGGTACATCTGGCTGTTCATATCGGTGCCCATAGCACTTCCCTGACCTTCACTGTGAACAGGACGGGTGGGATCGTGCTTCTTGAAATACCAGATCATATCGCGGAAAAGTCCGCCGGAGGAGTTAGGATCGCCTGTATAGCCCATTTCGTTTCCGATAGACCATGCTATGATAGAGGGATTGTTCTTCAGGCGCTTGTAGGCGGTCTCAGTTCTGTCGAGACCGAGGTTATAGAAGAGCGCTCTTGTAGCATCGTTCTTGTTATCCTGCAAAGCGTGGCACTCCATATTTGTCTCGCCCATTACGTACATACCGTACTTGTTGCAGAGCCAGTAGAGGTATGAATCGTTGCTGTAATGGGAGGTTCTTATGGCATTTACGTTGTTCTGCTGCATGATGCGGACGTCCTCTTCGATAGTTTCCTGAGGAACGGCCTTGCCGTAGAAAGGATCGGTGTCGTGGCGGTTGACGCCCTTGAGGAGCAGACGCTTGCCGTTAATGGTGATAGACTGCCAGCTTTTTGTGGTCACCTGATATGAGCCGTTGACCTCAGTGCGTGTGAAGCCTATCTCGCGGAAGCCCAGCTGTGCGGAAACTATCTCCTGCACCTCGCCTTTGTCGTCTTTGAGAGTGAGAACGAGAGCGTAGAGGTTAGGAGTCTCAGCAGACCAGAGCTTGGGACTCTTTACTGAGGTCTTAATTTCCACGGTTTCCTTGCTGCCTCCGCCGACACTGCCTATTTTTGTGGAAGCGCCGCTGAGGATATTGTTGCCCTCCTCGTCGTAGGCGTCTGCCTGAACGGTCCAGCCGCTCTTGCCTGAGCCGGTGAAGTTGCTGATGTCTGCGCTTATCTGGAGCTCGGCGTTGGTGTAGGTATCGTCGAGGTCGGTGATGACAGTGTAGTCGCTTATCTGGACGTCGGGGGTGCTTACGAGCATTACGTCGCGGAAGATACCACCGTCGTAGATCATATCCTGATCCTCAAACCAAGTTCCGTCGCAGAACTTATGCACCTCTACTGCGAGGGTGTTCTCTCCGCTGGTGAGGTAATCGGTAATATCGAATCTGTGGGGGCTGAAGGTATCCTCGCTGTAACCTACCTCCTTGCCGTTGAGGTAAACATAGTAGGCTGATTCAACGCCGTCGAACTGGATATAGATACGTCTGCCGCCGGTGTTCATGGTGCTGTCGAGGGTGAACTTCTTGCGGTAGATACCGACGGGGTTGTAGTTGGTGGGAGCATTTGGTGCAGGCACGTAGTTATCGTATTTTGACTGCCACGGCTCGCCGATATTGGTATAGATAGAGAAATCGAAGCCCTGAGTCGTCCAGCTTCTGGGGAGCTGGACTGTCTTCCAGCCATCGGCGGGATTGGGGGTGTAGTTGGGATCGAAGCAGCCGCCGTTGCGGAGTCCTGAAGCCTGCTGGTCATTCTGCTTTACTGTGAGCTCCCAGTCCTGATCCTTGCCGGTGAGCATCTGAAGGTAATCAGACTTTTCTCTTGCGTTGTAGTCCCAGACCGCGTCGGAAGCTGATTTAACGTCCTGATAGGGAACAGCGTTAACAGTGGCGGGAGTACGGTTGACTGCGAAGACCTTTTCAGCACCGTTTTTGCCTGTCCATTCATTGTGGGTGAAGGTTACGGCGTCGGCTTTCGTCTTGGGAGGGATAAATCCCACGGATGCGGCGCCTATCACAAGTGACAGTGCCGCGGATAATGCACGTTTCATATAAAGACCTCCTTATTTGCGTCCGGTGATCCCCTGAGCAGCCGGAGCAGTGGTATTTTGCCTGAGGTACAGAGAGGCTGTACGCACAAGGCGTGGATTAGTCCGTTCTGAGAGGACTGAGAGGGAAAAGCAGCCTTTTTACGGATAAAACGGCTGATAATGCTTATAAAGTGTACAAAATCGCACAACAATACACAATATAATTGTAATAAAATGTCACTACAATTTCAACCTATAAAACAAAGTTAAGGTGGACAAAGCGAAGATTATATGAAAAATGTAAATACAAATCAATTAATTTGACCGGTCATATATTTTCATCGCAGGACTCTGCCTGATAGGGAAGAAATGCTGAGAATATAACAAAAAACTATTGCAAATCCGCTGGAAATGTAGTATAATATTTTTATGTATTGTCGCTTTCCGGATGAAACGGAAGTAAGCCGGAAATGCAATTAAGTAAAAGAACAGGAGGAACAGCATTGGCTAAGACAGGCACTTCAGCTGCTGCTAAAAATGCAGGTACCGGCAGCAAAAAGAAGTATAACAGCTATAAGCCCAAAAATCCGGGCAAACCAAAGCCGGATGTAAGCTTCGGCGGCACCGCGTCAGCCTTCAGGAGCAACAAATTCAATCCCTGGGTTTGCGTCATCGCATTCGTGGTACCCTTTCTGCTTACGCTCATAGCTTACTACAATTTCTACATCTACCCCCTCGGTGACGGAAAACGCTCCGTGCTCACCCTTGACCTCAACGGTCAGTACATCTACTATTTCGAGGGCATACGCAATGCCTTCCGCGGAAACGGAAGCATATTCTACAACTGGAGCCGCAACCTTTCAGGAGGCTTCTTCGGTATAATCGGTTATTACCTTGCCAGCCCATTCACGGCGATACCGGTGCTCATGCCCAGAAGCCACATACTTGAGGCTATAATGATAATGCAGATGTGCAAGGTCGGCGCCTGCGGAACGACCTTCTGCATATACGCTCAAAAGTCAAAGAAGCTCGCCCCCGGACCTTCAATAATCTTCGCAACGATGTATTCAATGATGGCTTTCGTTGTGATACAGCTCATAAATCCCATGTGGATAGACGGTCCCATATTCCTGCCGCTGATAATGCTTGGCGTTGAGTACCTTATCGATGACGGCAGAAAGCTCAACCTCATAATCCCCACCGCACTGCTCTTCATCGCAAACTTCTATATCGGCTATATGGTGGGAATCTTCACCGTTATCTACTTTGTATATTATCTCTTCTTCGGTACAGAGAGAAAGTTCAAGGGCATCAAGGAATACGGTCTTACTATCGGAAATGCGGCTATCGCCGGTATCGTAACGGTGATGTGCAGCCTTATAATGATACTTCCGGTGTACAATGCTCTTGCTCTGGGAAAATTCGATTTCTCCGAGCCCGATTACAACTGGCACAAGCACCTTTTCAAGCTGCCGGAGCTCATACCTACTCTCCTGCCGAATCAGTATTACTCGGTAAACGTTGACGAGGGCACAGGTTTCTACGGACGTCCTGAGATATACTGCGGAGTGCTCACGGTAGTCCTCGCACCACTTTATTTCTTCAACAAGGACATCAAGTGGAACCGCAAGATAGGAAACGCCTTCCTTATACTCACAATGGTGATGAGTATGTACGTAAAGCCTCTGAATATGTACTGGCACGGCGGTCAGGATCCTAACTGGCTCCCTTACAGATACTCATTCCTGCTTTCATTCGTGCTCGTAGCAATGGCTGCCGAGGTGTTCGCTCATCTGGACGGTCTGAGACTGGATCCTAAGAACTTCCTTAACGAGTTCGGCAAGCACACTGCGGCTGTGCTGTACGGCTTCTGCACATTCGCAGCTATCTCCATACTTGTGCTCTGGTTTGAAGCTTTAATGAAGAAGTACAACTACAACGAGAGCAAGTATAAGTATGTTGCAAAGGGCATCTACTACAAGGCTGAGATGAACTACGGCTCAGACAGATGGACTGAGGTCTGGTTCGGTACACTTGGCTTCGGAATACTGCTTGCCGGAATATACACCGTGCTGGTATTCACTTACAGCAGCATAAAGAAGAAAAAGACACAGAATATCCTGCTTCTGGCTATGGCTGGCATCGTGTTCTTCGAGGGAAGCGCAAACTGCTATGATTCCTTCAAGAAGATATACAAGGAAGTCGGCAACAGCTGTTACGATTCCTACGCTGAGATAACCAGCGCTCCCGACGATATAGTAGCCAAGCTCTACGATTACGACGACGGTTTCTACCGCGCGGAAAAGACCTATAACCGTATGGTCAACGACGATATGGCTTACGGTCTGAGAGGAGTTTCCCATTCAAGCTCGGTAATGAACGCAAGAGCCATAAAGATACTGGAGTACATGGGCTACTTCACACAGAGCTTTGAATCAAAATATGAGGGAAGCAACCCCGTTGCGGACTCGCTTCTCGGCATAAAGTACGTTATCGACGATCCCGACCGTCATAACGCAAACGTAAAGCTTCTGGACGCCTCCTACAAGAAGGTTATGGACGCAAGTTATCAGCGCTACGACGAGCCTAACCTCAGAGTAGCTACAAGCTACGTTGACATCTACAACAACCCCAACGCACTTTCTATCGGCTGGATGGCTGACAAGTCAGTGCTTGACATCCAGAAGCTGGATGAGGTGAATCCCTTTGATAACCTCAACCGCCTGCTGGGTTCAATGACAGGCAACGACGGCAAGGAATACTACAAGTCGCTGCCCAGTGAGGTGCTTTTCGACGAAACCAAGGTATATCTCCACGATTACAAGCACACCACCGGTGTTATCCACGACTGCTACGAGGCTTACAAGGATGCCGGCGACGCTGTTATCAACGTCCGCTTCACCTCACCGGTTGACGGCAATATCTATATGCACCTCAGCTCTCAGGTAAAGAAATCCTGCAATGTCTGGGTGGGCACAAAGAAGGAGAACGGTGAATACGAGGGCTCCAGCTCGTCCTTCTACGACGGCTACGGCAAATACTTCGATACCAATTCTTCTCCTATCGTAAGGCTTGGTCCGTTCACAAAGGGCACAGAGGTGGAGGTACGCTTCACCATTATCGCTACCGGCGACAGCGGCAAGTATCTCGGACAGAACGAATACATCATGGTAAGAAAGGGCGACGGCTTCCATTTCTGCTACCTTGACGAGGATGAATTCGCAAAGGATATAACAACTCTCAGAGAAGGTCAGTGGAATATCGACACCGACAAGTCCAACGAGCGCCACTTAGAGGGCACAGTAGTCTCCAAGCCCGGACAGGTGTTCGTGACATCCATTCCCTACGAGCCCGGCTGGACTATCAAGGTGGACGGCAAGAAGGTCAAGGACCTTACCAAGGCTACCAAGAACGGCAGAGATGTTTCCCTCCTCACCAATAAGGACGGCAGCGGCGAAATAGCGGTTGTGAACTCCTTCATCGGCATAAATATGGACGAATTCGGCGAAGGCGAGCACACTATCTCCATGACCTACACTCCCCCCGGATTCAAGACCGGCGTTGTAACGCTCATACTCGGCGTTTTAGCAATGATAGGCATATACATCTATGACAGACGCCGCAATCCTGTGCTCAAGGAAAGATACAGCAAGAAGTCCGGCGAGAAAGCTCCCGAGGAGGCAGAGCCTGAGAAGGCACCTGCAAAGAAGAAAGTCCAGATAATCAAGTCCAAGGGCGATGTTGCGGGAGATGTTGAAGCCAAGGCTAAGGAGGCTGCCGAAAAGGAAGCCGCTGAGGCTGAGGAGATACGCAAAAAGACCGAGGAGCTCATAGACAGCGGAAAAAGCTTTACCGAAAACCTTTCCGAAGAGGCTGAAAAAGCTGCAGACAAAAAAGAGGAAATGATCGAGGAGGTCGCTGAGGCTGTTGAGAAAAAGGCTGAAAAGGCAGCGGACAAGACTGCCGGAGCTGTAAAGAACAGCAGCAACAAGAAGTCCTCCGGCAAAAACAAAAAGAAAAAGAAGTAAATTTAAAGGGACCGGAATTTGAATTCCGGTCCATGTTTTTATATGTTAAAAAGAAAAGGGACTGCAATGCAGTCCCTTTAAATGTGTTATTATCAGTCAGCAAGTGCTGAGTCGCTTGCGTCCTCAACAAGACCGCCGAGGCCGGACTCCTCAAGCCACTTCTCGTAGTCGAAGGGAGTGTACTCAGTTACCTTCTTCAGGTACATTGCAGCACTCTCGCCGTCCTCTTCCATGAGGAATACGAGGCTTGCGCCGTCCATACCGAGCTCGAGAGAATCTTCTTCGCCTGTTTCGTCATCTTTGCCTGTCATTATATACTTGCTGCCTTCCTTTTTCCATGTGAAGGCTTCCTCTTCGTCTTGGGAAGAATCATAGCTGGGCATACCGGTGGTGATAAGGCCTGTGCCGCCAGCCTTGAATTCAAATCTGTAAACTGCTGACATGGGAAGACCAAGGAACTCAGTCATTTCAGTTTCGCCCATAACCATCTTTTCGCCTTCCCACTTGCCGATGAGAGCATCATCAGAGGGAATGTCTGTGAGGTCTACCTTAGTAACGACGAGCTCTCTTGTTGTGTCTGTTGAGCCCTCGGAAGCAGCTGCGGAAGTCTTTTCAGCAGTAGTTGCCTGAGTTGTAGCTTCTGTTGTAGCCTCAGTTGTAGCCTCAGTTGTAGCCTCGTTAGAAGCCTCTGCTACTGTTGTGGTAGCGGCTGTTGTGGCAGCCTTTTCTGATGAGCTGTCGCTGTCCTTGCCGCATGAAGCGAAAGAGCAGGCAACTGCCATGCAAGCGATGATCGCTGCGATAAATCTTTTCATAGTAATTATCCTCCTTGTGAATGTGTATGTATGTGGTTATTATTGCATCAGACCGCTGAGGTCAATGCCGCTGAGGTCGATACCGTCGAGGTTAAGACCGTCGATGTTGAGACCGCTGAGCATATCTCCTGCGTTGAGGCTTCCGTTGTAAGTGGAGAACTCTGTTACCTTGGAGAAAGCCATTTCAACGGTGAATCCCTGTTCTGTTCTGTTCATAACGAGCTGTCCGCCCTTGAGGTCGCAAACGCCGGTGTTGTTGTTCATGTTGAATTCGATAGTATCGCTGTCAACAGCCTTCCATGAGCCTGTTGAATTATAGGTATTCATAGAAGCGACAGATGAAGTTATCGAATAAGTGCCGTCGTTTTTGACTTCGAGCTGAGCGATGGCAGAAATGGGCACGCCCATGAACTGTTCCATCTTCACGTTATTTGTGCTTACGTACTGACACTCCCATTTGCCGAGGAAGTCAGAAGAGCTTTTCTTATCTTCGCTCTTGTCACCGCAGCCTGCAAAACAGGAAGCCATGAGAAGGGAAGCTGCTGCTGCACATAATGCTTTTTTCATTTTCCAACATCTCCTATAATCATTGCCGGTTTGCCGGCTTCTGACAGCGAACCGATGCGCCGGTCCGAGGTCAAGGTACATTATATCACGAATTATAGGCAATGTAAATAGAAAAATCAAATTTGGAACAATATTGACATATTTTTGCAAAAAATCGGTCACATTATGGAAACAGTCCACATTAAAAACGGCGTTTCCGGCTATATACGCAGGACCGGCGGAAGGTGAGCTCCTTCCGCCGGCAGTGTTATGTCTGACCGTTTTCGGTTTTTCTGCGCCTGAACCGGCTGTGTATTTTTACCCTCAGCCGGTAGAGCCTGTCGGCTGCGCTGCGAAGGAGGCGATTTCTGTTTCGTTTCCACGTCCTTGCGGCGAGTATCAGCAGCCACAGCGCAGTTGCGGCAGGCACGATAAGTACCGCCCGACGCAGGGAGTACAGTACCGTAAGCTTGTATTCAACTATTCGTGAGGCGTTTTCCCAGTAGGGCAGCTTTACAGGATCGTCCCTGACTCCGCTGCGGCTGAGCTTTTTCAGCGTCTTTGTTCTTATAGAAGAGGAGAAGCGCTTGGAGTTGTCCACTACTACTGCATTTCCCTCATACTGTGAAGAGAATATACCGTTCATGGCCTTGTATGCGAAATCCTCCACAGGATCCGGCAGGACACATTCATAGCAGGTGACGGCGGAGAAAGGTCTGCCGTCCGCACCGGAGAAAAGGCTCGCTGCCGCCTCGTAGGGCACATAGATGTCCGGGAGCTCGCCCTTGCATTCCCTCTCATATTTTGTAGCGGGCTCATCGATGACTCCGGCGATGAGCAGCCTCTGACCGTTTATGAAAAGATTCATACCGGCAACGTTATCCGAGCCGTAAAGCCGGAAGGCGAGAGTCCTGTCGATAACAGCGCCGTCGTGCATGAGGTCGCTGTCGGAGAAGTATGAGCCGCTGAGGAGCTGAAAGCTGCGGAACATGAAGAAATCTCCGCCGGCTGCGGTGACCTGTGCCTGAGAGCTGCCGGTGAGGTCACCGGTGACGAACACCTTGCCCGCGGAAGCGCTGTAAGCGTCCGGGAAAAGCATCTTTCCGGGCTCAGCCTTGACCGAAGCCGTGCTGAGCTGCTGAGTGAGCTGCATACGCACTGAGAGCACGCTGTCCTTTACGAAGCCTGAATTTTCCGCAAGGAAGCAGCTTACCTGCTCATAGCCGCCCCGGTGACCGCTCCAGCTGTCGGCGGCGTAGTTATAGCGCTGTGCCTTTGCCATAGAGCTTCCGGCGGCGGTCATCACCAGTGTAGCAGCGACAGCCGCAGCGTTTACGGCAGCTATCACGGCATATTTAAGTTTTATCCTGAATCTCATATGGCTCACCGCCTTATTCCTTCTGCTTCATTCTCACCTGATCGCCGTTTTTGATAGGCTTGCTGAAAGCTGTTATAACGTGGTCGCTGTTGTTGATGAGTCCCGATACAGCGGAGGAGCCGTCGTCGGAGACTATCACGGTGACGCTTTCCCTTGAAGCGTAGTAGCGGTTGCCGAGGGGAGTGCTCTTTGATCTTAGCTTGTAGACGAAATAGCCGTCCTGATCCTGAAATACCGCACTCTTGGGAACTATGGTGTCGTAGTTTCCGCTGCCGAGGGGGATAGAGAGCTCTATGCCCGAGCCTGCGCTGAGGCTTCCGGTAATATTGAAAACGAGGATAGCCTTCTGTGAGCCGGGAGTCGTATCGGCTTTGATGTCGGAGAGCACAGCGGTGGTATCGCCGTTCCAGTCGTTGACAACGGTAGCCTTTGTGCCCGCGGAGACTTTCTTTGCCTTGTCGGAATCAACGCTTATTTTAGCCACGAAGCCGCCTTCGGTGAGGGTTATGAGGGCAACGGCGGCGCCGTCGGAGGTGATGTCTCCGGGGGTGACGTTCACGGAATTGATGATTCCGCCGAATTCAGCCTTCAGCTCCACAGAGCCGCCGGCAGACTTCATGGATTCGACCTTTGCCTTCTGCTTGTCCAGAGCATCCTTCTGAGCCTTCAGATCCAGAGCGGCACGCTGCTCACTGACATTGTTGCTGTTCTGAGTCTTTGCAAGGGAGATGCGGTGGTTTTCCAGAGTACGCTGCTTGTTCTGTACATCCCTGTCGCATTCCTCGCAGCTAATGCCGCCGGAGGGAGCACTCTCCTCGTAGGCTTTTACTGCCGCTTCAAGGGTACCTAGCCCCGGTTCTTTTTCTGAAAGCTGTTCCGCAAGAGAAGCGCGGATTCGGCTTTTTTCACTGTCGTAGTCAGTTTTTGCGGAATCCCTTGCTGCTTCCTTGGCGGAGCTGTCTGCAAGTGCGGTCTCGGCGTCGGTGCCCTCGGAGACTGCGGCGGAGTATATCTCATAGGCGGTGCGGTATTCGCTCTCCGCGGAGGTGTAATTGCTGAGGAGCGCCGGGAGGTCTCCTATCAGCTCGGGAGCCGCAGCGGAATAATCATCAGAATCTATGGCGCCTATGGAAGCTTTGAGCTTCTGGCAGACACTGCTGAGGCTGTCACGCTTGGCTTTGTCGCTGAGGTATTTTTCCTTTGCCTTGTCCGCGGAAGCCTTTTCTGCATAGGCGGCGTTTCTTTTTCTTATAGCCTCTGCCAGATCCTCCTGAGCGTTCTTGATCTCCTGATTCTCCGAGGAATAGTCCGCGGGAGATGTCAGCAGAGCCTTCTGGTATTCAAGCTCCATGCGGCTGAGCTCGTCCTCGGCTGCAGAAAGCTCCTGACCGCCTGCAGCTCCGAGAGTAAAGAGCACATCGCCTGCATTCACGGTCTGTCCGGCGCGGACGTGTACTTTTTCCACTTTCCGGGCTCCCTCCGCCTTAACCTCGTAGGACTGGTTTGCTTCCACCATTCCCGAGCCCCGTATCTTCTCTGTGAGCTTTCCGGCGGTGACCTTTTCCGTGGAGACCTCCGCCAGTGCGCGGTTCATGATAGTGTTTGAGAAAAATGTAAGGATCAGCATTGCTATCAGGAAGATTATCAGCAGAGTCTTTACCAGCTCGCGCTTCTTTGCCGACCGTATCTCCTGCTTTTCAACAGCTGTAAGTTCGTTTTTGTTATCGTTCATAGTGTCATCTCCTTAACCTTTTATTCCGCCCGAGTAGGTTATTCCCTCCACGAGATAGTCCTCGCCGTAGAGGAACATGAGCATGGTGGGTATCATGTAGACCACGCCCACAGCAAAGGCGAGTCCCACGTCGCTGGTGTTTATCTGTGAAAGGAACACCGAAAGCGGGTGCATGGACTTGGCGTTGTCGACCGCCATGAGCACCAGAGGCTGCTCCACCATGTTCCAGTAGTCGATGAATACCAGCATACCTATAGAAACAAGAGCGCTCTTGCACAGGGGGAGGTATATTTTTGTGAGTATCTTCAGCTCACTGGCGCCGTCGAGCTTGGCAGCCTCCACGTAGGAGACCGGTATTCTTCGCATGACCTTTGTCAGCAGAAATATGCTGAACGGCGAGAACACCGCCGGAAGTATTATCGCCCAGCGGGTATTCAGCAGGTGGAATTTGTCCGCCACAAGGTAGTTTGGGACGAGCGTTACCTGATAGGGCATGAGCATGAGTATGATATATGCAAAGAAAATGATATTCTTTATCTTTCCCGGGTATCTTGCGAAGCCGTAGGAGGTGAGCAGTGCGATGAGAAGCTGGAACAGTGTTATGGGCACGGTGAGTATCACCGAGTTCCAGAACTTCATAAGGTATTCCGAGTTTGTTATGAGCACTGAGCGGTACTGGGAGAAGGTCACCTTGTCCGGGATGAATTTCAGGTTTACATCCTCGGAGATAAAGGTTTTTTCGGTGCCGGTCATGTTCTTGAACATAGCGCCGTAGTTGGCTGAGATCTCTCCGGAGGACATAAAGGAATTGGCTATGGTCAGCACAGTGGGGAGCAGAAACAGCAACGCCGCTGTCACCATGAATACAGTAACGCAGATGTCCAGAGTGCGCCTTCTGTTTTTCAGAGTCATCAGCTCTCCACATCCTTTCCGAAGAAGCTCTCAATGGTGAGGAGTATGGCGATTATCACTATCATCACTATGGAGAAGAGCACCGCCGCTGCTGAGAGCTTCTGGTAATCGAGGTTGTTAAAGGTGTTGTTCATGAAGTGCTGGAGCATATACATCCTGTCGAAGGGATAGTTGCCGGTAAGCAGGTATACCTCGCGGAAGATCTTGAAGGAGTTTATCAGCGAGAGTATGAACACAAAAAGAATGGTGGGGGAGAGATACCTCAGCTTTATGTGTACGAATTTATACCAGCCTCCTGCGCCCTCCAGATCGGCGACCTCGATAATGTCCCGGGGGATACTGCTCAGTGCTGCCATGAAGAGTATCATGTTGTAGCCGAGGTTCTTCCACAGAAACATCATTATTATTATCACCTGTCCCTTGGAGGAGCGCATCCAGTCAACGGGCTCGCCGCCGAAAGCCTCCGCCACCTGATTAATGGTGCCGTGGTTGTGGAAGAGCACCTGCCACACCAGCACCACCGAAGCTGTGGGGACCATGAGCGGGCTCAGGAAGAAGGTCCTGAGAAGGCTCCTTCCGGGTATTTTTCTCTCCAGCAGCACAGCCAGTCCGAGGGAGAGTATCACCGCTAATGGTACTGCCGCCAGCGAAAAAGCAGCGGTGTTGCGGGCAGCTCTTCTGAAAGCCGTATTGTCCATGAGTCTGCTGTAATTCTCCAGTCCCACGTAGTCCTTCATTACGGGGTTGTTTATCAGCGAGTAATAGACCACAATACCGAAGGGTATCAGAAAGAACACCAGAACTCCGATAAGACTGGGCACGATACAGGCTGTGCTGAATATTTTTTCACCGCGCCTGCCGCACTGACTTTTTCTTTTTTTCATATTACCACTTCCTTTTGCTGCTTGTGTATCTGTATTATTATGTACGCTGTGGAGGAGTAAAAGCTTACATTTTTATGACTGCTCGCTTATCCAGAGAGAGGCACGGTTCTGTATCATTTCAGCGGCGTCTCTGGCACTGCATCTTCCGGAGAAATAGCTTTCAGCCTCTTCCATGCATATTTTTGTCACCTCTGAGGGGAAGCTGTTGTATACGGTATCGCAGGAGAGGACATACCGCCGGAGATCGTCTACATCTTCATCGTTGAGGGGCTCAGCGTGATATTCATAGGTGTCTTTGCTGTAAGTTTTTACGTATTTCTGCGCCTCGGCGCTCCACTCGGTGAAGTACCGGCAGGTATCCAGCCATTCCTCGAAGCAGTCCTTTCTGGTACGCAGCATGATTATGGCGTATCTGTTATTGGAGGAGGCTTCCAGCTTATCGTTCACCGACTGCATATCCTTGGTGAAGAAATAGCGGATGAACTGCCATGCGCCCTCCTTGTCCGGACAGGCATCGAGGATAGCGAATTCCTCAAGAGTATCTATCTTTCCTCCGTGACCGCTGCTGCTGGGGTAGCCCACGAGGGTTATATCCTCGCAGAAATCCATGTCCCGTACCTGACTTATCTCGTTCCACATATTATTGATACGTCCTTCTATCATGAAGCTCTCGAAAATAGCCCGGTCGTTTTTCAGCCATGTGTTCCTGTCGTAGTAATAGCTCTCCCATTCGCCTGTATTTAATTTGTCCGGCAGTTCCTCGTTATTTTTGAAGCGGCTGCAGAATTCCAGCATATCCACGAATTCGTCGCTGTCGAAATGGCACTTTGCCTTGCCGTAGTCTATGAGGTAGTCCATACCGCTCAGCACAGTGTCAAAGACCTTGCCGGGATCCGTATAGTCGTAGAGGTGGTCTGCCGTGGAGGGAGCATTGTCGTAGAAGTCTATCATTTCCCTGACGGTCCAGTTCTCACGCTGACCGAACTTCTTCTTGACTGCGGCGGACCTTATCTTGAACTGGGGCGAAATGGAATAGAGGCAGCCGTCGGAGCTTTCAAGGGCTTTCAGTACGTTGGGCATAAGGGTATCCCGGTTGACCTCGGGATCGTTTTCCATGAAGCCGTCAAGGTCTGCGAAAGCTCCCTTCTGACTGAGCATCTCCACAAGTCCGCGGTCGTTCAGGACAACTATATCCGGAGCCTTACCGGCAACGACGTCGCGCTTGAACTGAGCGATCATACCGTCGCCGTAGAGGTCGTCCTCGCCGGCGTAATCAGCGTAGTCCGCCACCTTTACGGTGTATTCGTCCTGACTGTCGTTGAATCTTTTTACGTACAGTTTAGGATCGAATATTCCCACCTCGGGACCTTTCTCAAGAAATGCCACAGTAAGCTCCGTGCGCTGTTTCTTTTCCGAGCCCGAGGTGCCGCTCTGCTCCGTTGGAGCCGATGACTGCGGCGCGGAGCTCTTTCCTCCTGCACAGCCTGTGAGCATGAGGGCGGCGAGGGCGAGTGAAAGCAGTCTTTTTCTCATAAAAATTACCTCCTTTTTTCTGCTGCTGCGGCAGTGTCTGTATAATAATGACTTTAGAAGGCAAAAAAGACGAAGATATTTTCAACTTTGGATGAACGCATAAATTGATATGCTGATTTTTGTGCATTGTGCCGCAAGACGGGAGGGCATAGCTCCCCGGAAAAAACTCGCAATAAACGGATATTTGCAGGAGAACAGTCGGGCGTAACCTCTGGGTCGCATTTTACTGCCATTGCGAAAAACCGTCAAATTGTCCCCAGTGTAATATCACCGGGCACGGTTTTTGTGCATTCCGACTTTTTTTGTGCCGCACTCTTGACTTTTTCGTGACTTTGTGATACAATATCATCTGTTGAAACGCCGTGCGGGTGTAGTTCAATGGTAGAATGTCAGCCTTCCAAGCTGAACACGTGGGTTCGATTCCCATCACCCGCTCCATTATAGCAGCTGAGGCTGCTGTATTTTTCTATGCGCCTTTAACTCAGCTGGATAGAGTAACTGCCTTCTAAGCAGTAAGCCGCTGGTTCGAATCCAGCAAGGCGCGCCATTCCGAAACTCTCCGTTATTTGTTCCCATTTAATGGGGAGCTTCGTTTTTATTTATTGAATATTTATGGTGGGTGTAGCTTAGCTGGTTAAAGCGTCGGATTGTGGTCCCGAAGATCGTGGGTTCGAATCCCATCTCCCACCCCAGAAGAATAGGCACTTTCGAGAAATCGGAAGTGCTTTTTTCGTTAGTTTTCTAAGATTTTTTCTAATATATTATTATTAACAGGCACAGGAGCCGTTGTAAAGCCTCCTTATAATACTTTTAATTCATTATTTTGCACAACAAATCAACTTCATTTTCTATTAGCATATTTTACATAGTAATTGCTTTTTTGTATATTTTGTGATAGAATGGACAAAAGAACTATTTGGAGGGAAATTACTATGAAATCCATAGGCTTAAGCTTTTATAGTTTTACCATTGTTAAAGAAGTCCTTGACAAAAAAGGAAAGAAAAA
>Ga0265298_10000034_pt1 | contig 180198 bp, 144 predicted proteins | sample AusTroGonzalo_MG_3_FD_193486 | JGI IMG/M metagenome (GOLD analysis project Ga0265298, IMG submission 193486) | Bovine rumen microbial communities from tropical cattle in Woodstock, Queensland, Australia - Gonzalo_01 | ecosystem: Host-associated > Mammals > Digestive system > Stomach > Rumen ...
CGTATGGTTACAGGAACGGCCGCCGTACGCACATGGTTTCCTTCTGCGGATACTTTCCGGCAGACAATCCGCAGTACTCATGCATAGTATCCATACGTACAGACGGAGGTGCGGCAGGTGGTGCCACCTGGGCTGCTCCTGTGTTCCATGAGGTATCGGAGAAAGTTATGGCAAGCCGTAACCCCAGAGATATAATGGAGGCATATGACTCTACAAGGCAGTTCATACCAAAGGTTCTGCCTGGTGATCTGGCCAAGGCGTCAACGGTACTCAAAGGCATGGGTAAGAAGAATCTTCTGAGCCGTGAGGACAGGCAGGTGGCAGATACCGTATGGGGTACTGTAAGTTCGGACTCCGGCAGGTTCGTGATGAACCGGCTGGTGTATGAATACGGCATAGTGCCCGATGTACACGGTATGGGAGCGTCAGATGCGCTTTATTTGCTGGAGAAGATGGGTCTGAGGGTGAGCATTAACGGAGTGGGCAAGGTCAAGAGCCAGAGTCTGCCCAAGAATACACGTTTCCATAAGGGAGACAGAATACAGTTGAATTTATCAATGTGACATATATGGTAACTATAGGAGAACTTGTTTCAGGACTTAAGACAGTCAGGACGGTGGGTGACACCGCAATGACTGTTACCGACATCCAGCTTGACTCACGTAAAGTAAGCAAGGGATGCCTGTTTGTGGCCATGCGCGGTACAACGGTTGACGGCCATCAGTTCATACCCAAGGCAATAGAACTGGGTGCAGGCTCGGTGCTATGTGAGGTTTTGCCTGAGCAACTCCAGGAGGGTGTGGTATACATACAGGTTCCTGATTGTGAGGATGTGGTGGGTACGGTAGCCACAAGGTTCTTTGGTAACCCCACGGATAAGGTAAAACTGGTGGGTGTGACGGGTACAAACGGAAAGACCACCATAGCGACCTTATTATATAACATGTTCCGTAAGATGGGCTACAAGGCAGGCTTGCTCTCAACAGTGTGCAATTACATTGACGGAGAACCTATACCGGCAGATCATACTACACCCGATGCCGTCACGCTGAACCGCCTGCTGGGACGTATGGCTGATGAAGGCTGCAAGTATGTATTCATGGAGTGCAGCTCACACGCCATCGTTCAGAAACGCATTGGCGGGCTTAAATATGCGGGAGGTATTTTCACCAACCTGACACGTGACCATCTGGATTACCACAAGACTGTGGAGAATTACCTCAAGGCCAAGAAGATGTTCTTTGACGGATTGGGCAAGGATGCATTCATGGTTACCAACCTGGATGACAAGAACGGTCTTGTGATGGCGCAGAACACCAAGGCCAAGGTTACAACCTATTCCCTGCGCAGCATAAGTGATTTCAAGGGCCGTCTGCTTGAGTCAGGTTTTGACGGGATGCTGCTTGAGATAAACGGACGTGAGGTGTTCCTCAAGTTTATAGGAAAGTTCAATGCCAGCAACCTTCTGGCAGTTTACGGGACGGCGGTCAATCTGGGTCGTGATCCTATGGAGGTGCTTACCGTTATGAGCACTCTTGTTCCCGTGAACGGTCGTTTTGATGCCATCCGTTCACCCAAGGGCTACACCGCCATTGTGGATTATGCGCATACTCCTGATGCTCTTACCAATGTGCTGACCACCATTGTTGATGTGCTTGACGGCAAAGGGCAGATAATAACCGTGGTAGGTGCAGGCGGTAACCGCGACAAGGGCAAGCGTCCGCTTATGGCAAAGGAGAGCGTAAAATACAGTGACAGGGTTATCATAACTTCTGATAACCCCCGCTTTGAAGAGCCTGAGGATATCATCAATGATATGCTGGCGGGACTAACCAAGGAGGATATGCAGAAGGTGATATCAATTACTGACCGCCGCGAAGCCATACGTACTGCCTGTATGATGGCTCAGGCCGGTGATGTGATTCTTGTAGCAGGCAAGGGCCATGAGGATTATCAGGAGATCAAGGGAGTCAAGCACCACTTTGACGACCATGAGGTTATTAGAGAATCTTTTTGAACTGAATACTGATGTTATACAGTCTGTTTGAATATCTCAAGAATGAGGGAATAGACATTCCGGGCGGAGGAATGTTCAGTTATGTGACATTCAGGGCCATTTTCGCTCTGGTGCTGTCACTCGTGGTGTCATGCTGGTTCGGCAGTCATTTCATTGACATGCTTAAGCGCAAGAACATATCAGAGACACAACGCGATATCAAACTTGATCCGTTCGGAGTGACCAAGAAGGGTGTTCCTACCATGGGTGGTGTGATAATTATAGTAGCCATACTGGTGCCCTGCCTGCTTATAGGTGATCTTAAGAATGTCTATATGCAGCTTATGCTGGTCACAACGGTGATTCTTGGTTTAATAGGTTTTACCGATGACTACATCAAGACTTTCAAGAAAAACAAGGATGGACTGAACGGTTGGCTCAAAGTGTCGGGACAATTGACTCTGGGCCTGATTGTAGGTCTTACGCTCCGTTACAGTCCGCAGGTGGTCATAAATGAGAAAGTTGAAACCCGTATTGAGAACAATACGGAGATTGTAATAAAGACTCCCGATGTAAAATCCACGCGTACAACCATACCTTTCTTCAAGAACCATAACCTGAACTATGCTGATGCATTCGGCTGGCTGGGTGAGAAGAGCAAATATCAGGCTGGATGGATTTTCTTTGTGCTGCTCACGCTGTTCATAGTGACCGCGGTATCAAACGGATCAAACCTGAATGACGGTATGGACGGTATGGCTGCCGGAAACTCGGCCATAATAGGCATAGCGCTGGGTATCCTGGCATATGTTTCAAGTAACGTTGTGACAGCGAGCCATTTTGACCTGATGTATGTACCCGGAAGCCAGGAGGTGGTGGTCTATATCTGCACCTTTGTGGGTGCTCTGGTAGGTTTCCTGTGGTTCAACTCATATCCCGCACAGATATTCATGGGTGATACTGGCAGCCTTACCATTGGCGGAATCATTGCCGTGGCTGCCCTCTGCGTACATAAGGAGCTGCTGCTGCCTATCCTTTGCGGCGTATTCCTGGTAGAGAGCCTGTCTGTGATATGCCAGCGTTTCTATTACAAGTTGGGTAAGCGCAAGGGCGTACACCAGCGTTTATGGAAGCGCACCCCCATACATGATCATTTCCGTACCAGTATGGAGCAGGTGCTCAAGAGTGATCCCGGGAGCACGGTAAAGTTCCGTGGCAATGACAGCAAGTTACAGTTGGAGACTAAAATAACGCTCAGGACCTGGATTATAAGCATAGGTCTTGCGGCACTCACAATATTGACCTTGAAGATAAGATAACCAAAAATGGCAAAAAAGAAAATTGTAGTACTCGGAGCAGGCGAGAGCGGCACAGGAGCTGCCATACTTGCCAAAGCCAAAGGGTTTGACGTGTTCGTATCGGATTTGTCGGAGATAAAGGGACATTACCGCAATGAACTGGATCTGCGCAAGATAGAGTGGGAGCAGAAACAGCATACTGAGGCCCGCATCCTGGCTGCCGATGAGGTGATAAAGAGCCCCGGCATACCCAAGGAGGCTCCTATCATCCGGAAACTCATGGCTCAGGGTACACCAATCATATCGGAGATAGAGTTTGCAGGGCGCTACACCAATGCCAAGATGATATGCATAACCGGTTCAAATGGCAAGACTACTACCACATCACTCATATACCACATCTTCAAGATGGCAGGTATGAATGTGGGCCTGGCAGGAAACATAGGCAGCAGTCTGGCTTGGCAGGTGGCAGAGAAGAACTTTGACTACTATGTGATAGAGCTGAGCAGCTTCCAGCTGGACAACATGTATGATTTCAAGGCCGATATAGCCATCCTCATGAACATAACCCCCGATCACCTGGACCGTTATGACTATGAGATGCAGAACTATGTGGACGCCAAGATGAGGGTAATACGTAACCAGACCAAGGATGATGCCTTTGTCTATTGGAGCGATGATCCCATCATAACCCGTGAACTCAAAAAGTATGGACTGCAGGCTACCCTCTATCCCTTTGCAGAGGCCAAGCGGGAGGATCTGGCAGCTTATGTTGAGGACGGAACACTCTACTTCAACAAGCCATATGCCTTCAATATGGAGCAGGAGTCCCTGGCGCTTACCGGAAAGCATAACCTGTACAACTCCATGGCTGCCGGCATATCGGCCAACATAGCCGGTATCAAGAGTGAGACCATACGCAAGGCCTTGCAGACATTCCAGGGCGTTGAGCATCGTCTGGAGCGTGTTACAAGGGTAAACGGCATAGACTTTATAAATGATTCAAAGGCTACCAACGTAAACAGTTGCTGGTATGCCCTGCAGAGCATGCCTGTAAAGTGCGTACTGATACTGGGCGGCAAGGACAAGGGTAATGATTACAACGAGATAGCTGATCTGGTTCGCGAAAAATGCTGCGGACTGGTGTATATGGGCCTTCACAATGAGAAACTGCATGATTTCTTTGACGGATTCGGGCTGCCTGTAGCCGATGTGCAGTCAATGAAGGATGCCGTAGATGCCGCATACAAGATGGCTCACAGCGGTGAGATTGTGCTTTTGAGCCCCTGCTGCGCCAGCTTTGACCTCTTTAAGAGTTATGAGGACCGCGGTGACCAGTTCAAGGCTTGTGTAAGGTCATTGTAAAATAAAGTATATGGAGGAAAACGAGGAGAAACCAAAACGCAGGCAACTGCTTAACGGTGACCGCACCATTTGGGCTATGGTCATCATATTGTGCTGCATCTCACTTGTGGAGGTGTTCAGCGCAAGCAGCCGTCTTACGTTCGGCAAGAGCAGTTTCCTTACACCCATCATATCACATACCATGCATCTTGGCCTGGGTCTGGTACTGATGTACGTGCTGCACCTGTTCCATTACAAATGGTACAGGCTGTTCCCGGTATTGCTTGTTCCTTTGGCAATAATCCTGTTGGCCTATCTCTCTTTCCAGAGTGTGGGCTCATCGGGAGCGGAGCGTTGGATAAACTTGGGTTTCTTCCAGTTGCAACCTTCAGAATTGGGTAAGATTGCGGTAATAATGTCAGTTGCCTACTGGCTCTCCAAGCTTAAACCTGATGATGAGCTGAGTCAGTCAAACACATTCTGGAAAATACTGGTCCTGACAGGTGTGGTATGTCTGCTCATTGTAGGTGAGAACCTGTCAACCGCCATACTTCTGGCCGGAGTGATATTCGTGATGATGATACTTGGCGGCATAGCGTGGCGCAGGATGCTGGCACTGACCGGCATTGTGGTCGCATCGGGCGTAATAGCCGTGGTGATACTGCTGTTTGTGCCGGCGCAGACCATACGTGACTCCAGGATAATACCCCAGCGTGCCACTACATGGCAGGCCAGACTTCAGGATTTCTTCCAGCCGGGAAGCGACGGCAAGCTTTCAGCACAGGAGTATGCCAAGCTGGAGGCTCCGGAGAAACCTCAGGAGACCCATGCCAATATAGCCATAGCCACCAGCAACATCTTAGGCAAGGGTCCGGGTAACTCTGATGAACGCGATTATCTGCAGGAGGCCAGCTGTGACTTCATCTATGCTATAATCATAGAGGAGCTGGGTATGGTTGGAGGCATATTCGTTATGCTGGTATATATTGTCCTGCTGTTCAGGGTGGGGCGCATAGCGACCAAATGCAAGGAGAAATATCCCGCTTTCTTGGCTATGGGATTGGGAATGCTGCTGGGGCTGCAGGCATTCATCAACATGTCTGTGGCAGTAGGCCTGTTCCCTGTAACAGGCCAGCCGTTGCCGCTAATAAGCAAGGGAGGCACATCGGTACTCATGACAAGCGCCTGCATAGGTATGCTGCTGGGTATCAGCAATACTCTTGAAAAAGAGGCCCGCGGAGAGCAGGTGCTCGGCACGGAGACCGAGGTCCCGTCACCTATTGACGGAAATGAATCATTTGAAGAAACAACTGTATAAACATATATGGAAGCAAACCCCAGAATTATAATCAGTGGTGGAGGTACGGGAGGTCATATTTTTCCCGCCATATCAATAGCCCACGCCGTCAAGTCATTGAGACCTGATGCAGAAATCCTTTTTGTGGGTGCTCAGGGCCGCATGGAAATGCAGCGTGTTCCGCAGGCCGGATTTGAGATTAAAGGACTGCCCATATGCGGATTTGACCGCAAGAACCCGTTCAAGAACATAGTGGTGCTGTTCAAGATAATGCGCAGCCAGATTATGGCACGCCGTATCATCCGTCAGTTCAAGCCTATGGTGGCGGTGGGCGTGGGCGGTTATGCCAGCGGACCTACACTGCGTATCGCGGGTAAGATGGGTATACCCACGCTGTTGCAGGAGCAAAACTCATATGCAGGCGTTACCAACAAGATTCTGGCCAAGAAAGCCGCCAGGATATGTGTGGCATATGACGGTATGGAGCGTTTCTTCCCTGCCGACAAGATCATAAAGACTGGAAATCCTGTACGTCCCAACCTTACAAACGGCAGCCTGACACGTGATGAGGCCGCTTCAAAAATGGGGCTTGATGCTTCCAAGCGTATAGTGCTTATAGTGGGCGGCAGCCTGGGAGCACGCACTCTGAACGAGAGCGTGATGGCCAATCTGGACCTGATACGCATGTCAGATGACGTACAGTTCGTATGGCAGACAGGTAAGATATACATTGAAGAGATGAAACGTCGTCTTGCAGAGCAGCAGGCAGTCCCAAATCTTTTCCCCACTGAGTTTGTACAGGATATGGATCTGGCATATGCAGCCGCTGACCTTGTGATATCACGTGCGGGTGCAGGTTCGATATCGGAGCTCTGCCTGCTGGGCAAGCCTGTTATTCTGGTGCCGTCACCCAATGTGGCTGAGGACCATCAGACCAAGAATGCGCTGGCTCTCTCTGACAAGGATGCTGCCATACATATACGTGACGTAAATGCCCGTAAGGAACTTATCCCTGCAGCTGTTGATTTGGTAAAGGATGAATCAAGGCTGGGGCATCTGCGTGAGAACATTCTCAAGCTTGCCATGTACAATTCGGCCGAAGTGATTGCGCATGAGGTACTCAGACTGGCCGGATTCAGTAGCGGTACACTTAAGCTGGATGATATAAAGTCTGTCTATTTTGTAGGAGCGGGAGGCATAGGCATGAGCGCCCTGGTGCGTTATTTCCTGGCTCGCGGTTGCAATGTGGGCGGTTATGACAAGACTCCTACTGATTTGACATCGGCTCTGATAAAGGAGGGTGCAAAGATACAGTTTGACGATGATGACAAACTGATTCCGGAATGTTTCAGGGATTCAGCTTCAACACTTGTGGTATATACTCCGGCCATTCCCAAGGAGAACAAGGTGCTGAGCTGGTTCAACAATAACAGTTTTGATGTGCAGAAACGTGCCCAGGTGCTGGGTACACTGACCCGTTCACTTGACGGATTATGTGTGGCCGGTACTCACGGCAAGACCACCACGTCATCCATGATAGCCCATATCATGGACGGTACGCCTGACGGTTGCAATGCATTCCTGGGCGGCATACTCAAGAACATAGGCAGCAATCTCATGATAAGCAACCGCAGCAACTACGTGGTGATTGAGGCCGATGAGTTTGACCGTTCGTTCCATCATCTGCGCCCATTGCGTACGGTGATAACCGCCGTTGATGCGGATCATCTGGACATATACGGCACTTATGAGGCTTATGTGGAGAGCTTCCGCAAGTACACATCGCTCATAAAGCCGGGCGGTGACCTGATACTTCATGTAGGTCTCAAGAAGAAACTGGCACCGCAGCTGGCAGAGGGTGTGACGTTGCATACTTACGGCCTCGATGAGGGTAACTTCCATGCTTCAAACATCAGGATAGATAACGGTGAGCTCAGGTTTGACTTTGTGTCGCCTCTGGGCAGCATAGCTGATGTGGAACTTGGAGTGCCTATTCCCATCAATGTGGAGAATGCGGTTGCCGCTATGGCAATGGCTCAGCTGAGCGGAGCGTCGGATGATGTCATCCGGGAGCGGATAGCCTCATTCAGGGGTTGTGACCGCCGCTTTGATTTCCATGTAAAAAAGGCCGATAAGGTTTATCTGAGCGACTATGCGCACCATCCTGAGGAGATACGCCAGTGTGCTCTCTCACTGCGCAAGCTCTACGCTGACCGCAAGATAACATGTATATTCCAACCGCATCTGTACACCCGTACAAGGGATTTTTACAATGAGTTTGCCGAGAGCCTGTCTTTGTTTGATGAGGTATGGCTGCTGGAGATATATCCCGCACGTGAGCTGCCCATTCCGGGTGTTACAAGCAGTCTGTTGGCTGATAACATGAAACCGGGCGTATGCAAGGGAATAATAACCAGAAATCAGGTTCCTGAACTGGTGGAGTCCATAAAGGATGATGTACAGGTGCTGGTTACTCTTGGCGCGGGTGACCTGGAGGATTATGTTGACACTATAACTGAAATACTGAAGTGAAGATAGCAAGAAAGATTCTGTCCATATTGTCAGTGCTTGTGCTGGCCGGATATCTTGTGTACTCCCTTGTGGGTATGACTGACCGGCATGAGGATGTCCGGATGTGCCAGGGAGTTGACCTGCACCTTTCAGACAGTCTCCATTTTGACCTGATAAATGAGGATATGATTCTTTCACTGCTTCAGGAGAAAGGACTTGATCCCGTAGGGCTTCCTTTTGAGAATATTGATGTAAATGCATTGGAATCTGTTCTCTCAAATCATCCTCTCGTGGGTAAGGTGCAGTGCTACAAGACAGGCGGTAACCTGATAAGGATAAACATATCCAGCAAGGTTCCTCTGGTAAGGGTTCTCAATGAACGCGGACAGGATTTCTATGTTGACAGCAGGGGGGATATCCTGTCACAGCATTCGCTGGCAGTGCAGTTGCCGGTGGCTACAGGTTATATCGACAGGCGTTTTGCATCCGAGGAACTGTTGGAGGTGGTGCGCGCCATAGACCGCTCCGATTTCTGGAAAGCGCAGGTGGAACAGATAAACGTAACCAAGGAGGGAGAGATTCAGCTCGTACCCAGAGTGGGTGACCATCTGCTGATATTGGGTACTGCTGATGATGTGGAGCACAAGCTGGAGCGTCTGATGAACTTCTACAAGAACGGTCTGGACAATGTGGGCTGGAACAAGTACCGCTCCATAAGTGTGGCTTATGATAATCAGGTTGTGTGTAAGAAACGATAAATTAGATAAATGGAAAACGACAAAGTAATTGTTGCTATTGAGCTTGGTTCATCCAAGATCTCAGGTGTGGCCGGTCAGATATTGGCCGATGGCTCTCTCCGGGTTCTGGCATATGCCGGAATTCCCTCCTCATCTGGTATCAGACACGGTGCTGTTTATAATCTGGACAAGACATCCAATGCCATTGCTGAAGTGGTAAACAGGCTGGAAGCAATACTATCAACCAAGATAGAGAAGGTCTATGTGGGCTATAACGCCAAGGGGCTTAAGTCTGTCATCAGCAAGGTGGAGCATAAGTTTGAAGAGGAGACGGTGGTCAGTCAGGAGGTGATAGACGATATGTTCCAGCAGTGCAGTGAAATAGAGCATGAGGGTTATGTGACGTTGTTCCAGGAGTCACAGGAGTATGTGGTGGACAACAAACGGGGTACAGAGACTGATCCTATGGGTGTGGCCTGCCGTTCGCTGGAGGGCAATTATCTCAAGATACTGCTTAAGAAGCAGGTGATAGACTATATTGCCCAGTGTTTCCGTATGGCGGGAATCCAGATTTTGGACGGATATGTGGCTCCTATGGTTCAGGCCGATGCTGTTCTTACTGATGATGACCGTCAGCAGGGTTGCGCACTGGTGGATTACGGTGCTGATACCACAACTGTTTCTGTCTATAAGAACGGTCTGATGCGTTACCTCAGGGTAATACCTCTGGGCAGCGCCCTGATAACACGTGACCTGGCCGCTGTACTCAAGGTGGAGCCCGAGCAGGCTGAGCAGTACAAGTGTGCTTACGGACTCTGCAACATGATTGGCAGTCAGGATGCCAATGAATCTATCACTATAAACGGCCGCAAGGTTACACTCAAGGAGATAGGCGATATCATTGAGGCCCGCAATGAGGAGATAATACGTAATGTCTGTGCCCAGATTAAGGCTTCAGGTTACAGTGAGGTCCTGTACGCCGGTATAATACTGACAGGCGGCGGTTCGCAGTTGCGTCAGCTTGACCAGGTGTTCATGAAGTTCATGCCGTCCATGCGCAAGCCGCGTCTGGCAGCTGAACCCACTTGCGGCGTGACATGGAACGAGTCATCATGGAAACGCGGTGACGGATCACAACTGGCCCTGTTGGCGGTGGTGGCCAAGGGTGATGAGAACTGCTGTGAACTGCCTAATATGAACGCCATTGACAACGTAGCTCCGGAGGATGAACTCAATGTGGTTCAGCAGAGTCTGTTTACTGATGACGGAGAGAGCGCTCAGGAGGAGCGTGACCGCAAGGAACAGCAGGAACGTGAGCAGGCTATAGCCGATGCCGCCAATAAGGAGGAGACCAAGGGCGATGAAGAGAAAAAGGGCAGCGCCAAGAAGAATAACTTCTTCAAGCGCTTCTATGAGAATATCATGAATATGGGTGAGGATTTCTTTGATGAGGATAAAGAACACAATTCAGACAATTGAAAAATACGGATACGACTATGAATCAGGATATAAAAGAATTTGAAGAGAATGAGATCCTTCCGTTTGATTTCCCTACTGAATCCAGGAAGATAATCAAGGTTATAGGCGTGGGCGGCGGTGGCGGCAATGCTGTCAAGAATATGTACCATGAGGGCATTCATGACGTCGTGTTTGTGTTGGCCAATACTGACCAGCAGGCGCTTGCTGATTCTGACATCCCTATCAAACTTCAGCTCGGCCGTCAGACCACGAACGGTCTGGGTGCCGGTAATGATCCCGAGGTGGCGCGCAAAGCTGCCGAAGAGAGCATTGAGGATATCAAAGCCCAGTTCAAGGATGATACTCAGATGGCTTTCATTACAGCCGGAATGGGTGGCGGAACAGGTACCGGTGCAGCCCCTGTGATAGCACGATGTGCACGTGAATGCGGAATGCTTACCGTAGGTATCGTTACCATACCCTTCAAGTTTGAGATGCGCCCCAAGATAAAACAGGCTCTCAAGGGTGTAAAGGAGATGTCGCAATATGTTGATGCATTGCTGGTTATCAGTAACGAGAAACTGCTTGAGATATATCCTGACCAGAGCGTGGCCACGGGATTCAAGCATGTGGATGAAACATTGACCACTGCGACCAAGAGTATTGCGGAACTCATAACCTGTCGCGGAATAATAAACCTTGATTTTCGTGATGTAAAGAAGATATTGAGCAACGGCGGCGTGGCCATAATGAGTACAGGTATAGCCAAAGGTGAGAACCGTGTGAACCAGGCTTTTGATGCGGCGCTCAAATCACCGCTTCTGTATAACAATGACATACATAAGTCCAAGAAGATACTGTTCAACATCTATCAGAGCACCCATGCAGAGTATCAGCTTATGCTGGATGAGATGAATGAGGTGCGCCATTTCATGGATAAGTTTGAGGATAAGAACATTGAGGTTATCTGGGGTCTTGCCAATGACGATACCCTTACTGATGAGGTCAAGATAACCGTCCTTGCCACCGGATTCGGAATGGAGAGCATTCCTATGATGGAGATGGATGATGAGGAGGAGGCTGACCGTGTGATAGAGGGTATATACGGTGACCGCGTTGACAAACGCCAGCTCTATCTCTATGAACTTAGTGAGGCAGATTTGGATAATGATGCACTTATTGATGCGCTTGAGTCATCACCCGCTTATCTGCGTAATCTGACAGGGCTTAATGAGATCAAGGCATTGAGAGCTTAACCGAATACCGTCTCAAGCACCTCAATGGATTTGAGAACCGGGAATGACGGTACGTGCAGACGGAAATAAGTGTTGAGTGAGCCCAGCAGCATGACGCGCTCCTGACCGGTCAGGGGTGCGTCTTTTATATGGTCATAGCTTGAACTCATAAGTTGATGCAACTTATAGGAAAGCTGTGCATCCAACCATTCGGTATGTTTGGGCTCCAGAATACTGAAACATCCTTCCCGCAGGTCGAGCATAGCTCCCGGCGTGTAGTCATCGGCATTGGGACATACGCCGGTAAATGCTGCCGTGCCAATCATGAATGCTATGTGAAAGTTGGCGTAACTGCCCTCGGCGGCATTGTCAAGCCAGTTGAGTGACTCGGTGAGGTACCTGAACAGAGGCGGATTGCTCTGCTCTCCCTTTAGAGCGTAAGTAAGAAACTCTGAAAGGAACAGTGAAATGGCACTTTTAAGAGGATTGCGCGGGATATCCCTGTAGGGGGAACAGTTCTTTATCTCCTTGATGTGTTGCAGGGATTCTGTGGGAATGTATTCAGCCTGGAAATCCAGTTGTGTCAGCGGTTGCAGCAGGGTGTTGCGGCTGGCGTTCCTGCCGCTCTTGGACAGGAACCATATGAACGGGACCATACCGTGTTCGCTTGTAAAAATATGCGCCACGCTTGTCCTGTCGTTGTGACGGACTGAGCCTATCATTATACCTTTTTCCGGTATATACATTGCTGCAGATTGTTTATCAGTACAAAAATAGTCAATAATAGCTATCTGCAGTGAAACCTTGTAATATTCTAAAAAATTAAGAGAGAAAGTTTGCCGTTTGGAAAAATGTAACTACTTTTGCATCCGCTTTATAGGGCAGCCTCTCGAGGCTTACCGGAAAGGATGGCGCGTTCGTATATCGGCTAGTACTCAAGATTTTCATTCTTGCAAGATGAGTTCGACTCTCATACGCGCTACAAAGTGATAACAAATAAATAATTGATTTATAATGGCAAACCACAAATCAGCCTTGAAGGCTATCAGAAAGAGCGAGAAGAGAAGACTTCACAACCGTTATTATGCAAAGACCATGCGTAATGCAGTTCGTCAGCTTCGCGCCATGACCAACAAGGAGGAGGCAGTTGCAACCTATCCCAAGGTTCAGAAGATGCTTGACAAGATGGCTAAGACCAAGCTCATCCACAAGAACAAGGCCGCTAACCTCAAGTCAAAGCTCTGCGCTCACATCGCTAAGCTCGCTTAATCTAAACCCTCTTTGTCGGTTTGATTCTCACAGGTTGGATTTTTCCAACCTTTTTTGTTCCCTTTTTGGGGAAAATTTTAGGGGTTTGACGTCAAAACTACGGACCTTTCAGGTCCTATCCCTCCCACGCCTGTGGCGCGGGCCCCTCCCGTTCACAAGCCCACGGGCGGCCATGGTTTTGCCTGCCAAATCCCCTAAAATTTTGTGCACCTGGCGGTGCTCAACGTGCTGTGTCCAGTTGTACCAGGTAAAACAAAAACTCCAGCGGAATTGCTGGAGTTTTGTTTTACGCGACCGGAGTAGTTTATGTCGTCAGGCATCAATGTTTGCATAGGTTGCGTTTCGTTCGATGAATTCGCGGCGGGTGCCTACGTCCTCGCCCATGAGCATGGAGAATATGCGGTCAGCCTCAGCGGCATCCTGGATGTGAACCTGCTTTAAGAGACGGTTCTCGGGATTCATTGTGGTTTCCCAGAGCTGCTCGGGGTTCATCTCACCCAGACCTTTGTAGCGCTGTGTGATGATGTTCTGCTCAAGTCCGCCGCCGTACTGGTCGATAAAGCGCTGGCGCTGAACGTCATCATAGCAGAAATCCTTGACCTTACCCTTGGTGCAGAGGTATAGGGGCGGGGTGGCTATGTACAGATGGCCGTTCTCAATGAGTTCCGGCATGTAGCGGAAGAAGAGTGTCATTATAAGGGTGTCGATGTGTGAACCGTCAACATCGGCATCGGTCATGATGATTACCTTATAGTAACGTAGTTTGTCGTAGTTGGCTGCCTTGGAGTCATCGGGGTTGAGGCCGAAGCGTACGCCTAGGGCCTGGATGATGTTGTTTACCTCCTCATGATCAAAGGCCTTGTGCCACATTACGCGCTCCACGTTGAATATCTTACCGCGGATAGGCAGGATGGCTTGAGTGTGACGGTCACGGCCCTGCTTGGCGCTGCCGCCTGCAGAATCACCCTCTACGATAAAGAGCTCGCAGTTGGCGGGATCCTTGTCAGAGCAATCGGCCAGTTTACCGGGAAGTCCGCTGCCTGAGAGTGGGCTCTTGCGCTGTACACTCTCGCGGGCCTTGCGGGCTGCTACACGTGCCTGGGCAGCCAGGATAACCTTGTCTACAATCAGCTTAGCCTCCTTGGGGTGCTCCTCAAGATAGAATGTCAGAGCCTCGCCTACAGCCTGCTGAACGGCGCCAGCTACCTCACTGTTACCCAGTTTTGTTTTGGTCTGGCCTTCAAACTGAGGCTCTGAAACCTTGACGGAGATAACGGCTGTAAGACCCTCGCGGAAATCCTCACCCTCAATCTCAACCTTAGCCTTCTCAAGGAACTTGTTGTCATCGGCATATTTCTTGAGGGTACGGGTCAATGCGGTGCGGAAACCTACCAGGTGGGTGCCGCCCTCTATGGTGTTGATATTGTTTACGAATGAACGGATGGTCTCCTTGTACTCTGTATTGTAAAGGATGGCCACTTCAATGGGTACGCCCTGCTTCTCAGTGTTCAGGTAGATGGGTTCCTGGATAAGGTGGACACGGTTCTCATCAATGTATGAGACGAACTCCTTAAGACCTTCATTTGAGAAGTATGTGTCCTTCTTGGGCTCACCCTCTTCCATGACACGGTAATCAGTCAAAGAGATGCGGAGACCTGCATTCAGGAATGCAAGCTCGTGCAGGCGTGCGGCCAAGATGTCATACTTGTACTCTGTGGTGGTAAATATGGAGCCGTCGGGCCAGAATGTCTGACGGGTGCCGTTGATATCGGTGGTGCCTACGCACTCAACACCTGTTACAGGCTTGCCGCATGCATACTCCTGACGATAAACCTTGCCGTCACGGAATACTTCAGTGATCATCTTGGTGGAGAGGGCGTTCACACACGATACGCCTACGCCGTGCAGACCGCCTGAAACCTTGTATGAGCCCTTGTCAAACTTACCGCCGGCATGAAGCACGGTCATTACAACCTCCAGGGCTGATTTGTGCTCCTTGGGGTGCATGTCAACAGGGATGCCTCGGCCGTTATCCTGAACGGTTATGGAACCGTCCTTGTTTATTGCCACCTCAATGTGGGTGCAATAGCCGGCCATGGACTCGTCGATGGAGTTATCGACTACCTCATATACCAAGTGGTGCAGGCCCTTTTCACTGATGTCACCTATGTACATGGCAGGGCGTTTGCGCACTGCCTCCAGACCCTCCAGCACCTGAATGTTTTGCGCTGAGTAGTTGGCCTGCCCGTTGTTGATCTCTTCTGTCATCTTATACGTTTTGTAAAGCATACAAAGATAATGAAAAAGGTTGATTCCACATTGTTTAAAAATAATAATTTTATGATAGTTTTCTACAAGTATTATATCTGATTTTGCATACATTTCAGAGTCTTTTTTGTATTTTTGCCGGTTGAAACGGGATATTCCGTATATTAATACAAAATTCATGAATACAAAAGTACCAGTCGGAAAGAAGATCCGCTCCCTTAGGGAATCCAAGCAGATGGAGATTGAGGTGCTGGCCGAGCGTGCCCAGCTACCTTTGGAACAAGTTAAGGCTATTGAGGATGACGGCCCCCTGCCGGGTCTGGCTCCCCTGATCAAGATTGCCCGTGTTCTAGGCGTACGACTGGGAACTTTCCTTGATGACCAGCAGAGCGTAGGTGCTGTGGTAAGCCGTCATGAGGAGGAGCGTGAAAGCGTAAGGTTCTCCAACCATGGTTCAGAGGGACATGAGAACATGATTTACCACTCTCTTTCAGAGGGTAAGGATAACCGCCACCTGGAGCCTTTTGTGATTGATATACTTCCTGCAGAGAATGCCAAGTTTGACCTCTCTACCCATGAGGGTGAGGAGTTCATCTATGTTCTTGACGGCTTTGTGGAGATCAATTACGGCAAGAACACATACGTACTTGAGAAGGGTGACAGCATCTACTATGATTCAATAGTGAAGCATCATGTGCATGGTTATAATGGCCAGAAGGCCCGTATCCTGGCAGTTGTATACACTCCAATCTGATTAAGCCGATGTATCAGTTATCAGAAAAGACACTGGGTGACTGGCTTGAGCACTGGGCTCAAACTACCCCGGACAAAGAATACATAGTCTATTCAGACCGTGACCTTCGTTTTACCTGGAAACAGTTTAATGAGAGGGTTGACGATATGGCACGCGGTCTTATAGCCATAGGCGTGACCAAAGGCACTCATGTGGGCCTGTGGGCTCAGAACGTTCCAGACTGGCTTACGTTCCTCTATGCATGCGCCAAGATAGGTGCTGTGTGCATAACGGTAAATACCAATTACAAGCAGAATGAGCTGGAGTACCTGTGTAAGGACTCCGATATGCATACACTGTGCCTTACTGACGGCACATGGGAGAGCAACTATGTGGATATGGCTTACACCATGCTGCCTGAGCTGCGTGAATGCCAGCGCGGACATCTGGAGAGCAAGCGTTTTCCCAAGCTCAAGAATGTGGTATACATCGGTCAGGAGAAGTATCGCGGCATGTACAATACGGCTGAGATCCTGTTGCTGGGTGAGAATACTGATGATGACGAGTTCATGCGTCTGCGCAAGTCTGTAAACTGCCACGACGTTGTGAATATGCAGTACACATCAGGTACCACGGGATTCCCCAAGGGTGTTATGCTTACGCATTACAACATAGCGAATGATGGTTTCCTTACCGGTGAGCACATGAAGTTCACCCAGGATGACAAACTTTGTGTATGCGTGCCTCTGTTCCACTGCTTCGGCGTGGTTCTGGCAACCATGAACTGTCTTACTCATGGTTGCACTGAGGTGGTTGTGGAGCGTTTTGATCCGCTGGTAACGCTGGCATCGGTCCACAAGGAGCGTTGTACGGCCCTGTATGGCGTGCCCACCATGTTCATAGCTGAACTGAACCACCCCATGTTCGATATGTTTGACCTGTCATGCCTGCGTACAGGTATCATGGCAGGTTCTCTATGCCCCATAGAGCTGATGCGCAAGGTGGAGGAGAAGATGTATCTGCACGTTACAAGCGTGTATGGTCTTACCGAGTCATCGCCCGGCATGAGCCAGACCCGCATAGATGATCCCGATGAAGTGCGTTACACCACAGTGGGCCGAGACTATGAGTTTGTTGATGTCAAGGTGCTTGACCCTGAAACAAACAAGGAGGTTCCCGTAGGAACTCAGGGTGAGATGTGCTGCAAGGGATTCAACGTAATGAAGGGTTACTACAAGAATCCGCAGGCTACAGCCGAGGTTATTGACGAGAACGGTTATCTGCACTCCGGTGACCTGGGAATAATGGATGAGAACGGCAATTACCGCATTACGGGCCGTATAAAGGATATGATAATACGCGGTGGTGAGAATATCTACCCGCGTGAGATTGAGGAGTTCCTTTATCATCTGCCCGGTGTGCGTGACGTTCAAGTGGCAGGCGTGCCCTCCAAGAAATACGGTGAGGAGGTGGGTGCATTCATCATCCTGGATGATGGTGCCAAGCTTACAGAGGAGGAGGTGCGTGACTGGTGCCGCGGAAAGATAGCCCGTTACAAGATACCCAAATACGTATTCTTTGTAAAGGAATACCCGCTTACAGGCAGCGGCAAGATACAGAAATTCAAACTGCGTGAGCTCAGCCTGAAGCTCTGCGAAGAACAGGGAATAGAAGTTGTCTGATTATGGAAATTAACGAACAAATCAAACAGATGGCCATGCGTCTGCGCGGACTCCGCGAGGACCTTGAGATGACCGTTGAGGAGGTGGCTTCAAAATGCGGCGTCACTCCAGATGAGTTGAAGAGATATGAGTCGGGCGAGTCAGATATCCCGATGAATTTCCTGTGCAATGCCGCGAATGTGCTGGGTGTTGAACCGCTTGAACTGTTCAGCGGTGATGCTCCCAACATGACCAGTTACTGGCTGGTGCGCAAGGGCAAAGGCCCGGTGATAGAACGCCAGAAAGCCTATAAATATCAGGCTCTTGCCATGGGGTTCAAACATGCCAAGGCATCGCCGTTCATAGTAACGGTTGATCCCAAGATGGAGAGTGAGATGCACCTTAATTCACATGAGGGGCAGGAGTTCAACCTGGTGCTCAAAGGCACGCTGCTGCTGAGCATCGGAGGTAAGGAACTTGTTCTCAATCCGGGTGACAGCATTTACTTTGACGCTACACAACCTCACGGGATGAGGGCGCTTAACGGAGAGCCGGCAAGGTTCTTTGCAATAATAATCTGATTTGTTTTTATGCTTGAAAAATACTTACGTAAAGTAGAGTTTGACTCTCTTGAGGATTTCAGGAAGAATTTTGAGATAATAGTACCTGACAATTTTAATTTCGGCTATGACGTAGTTGATGAATGGGCCAGGACTGACCCTGACAAGCTTGCCCTGTTGTGGACCAATGATGAGGGCAGGGAGCAACGTTACACTTTTGCCGACATCAAGCGCAAGTCTGACCAGGTGGCATCATTCTACCAGAGTCTGGGTATAGGTCACGGTGACTGCGTTATGATGATGCTCAAACGCCGTGCCGAGTTCTGGTTTTCAATAGTGGCGCTGCACAAGCTTGGCGCCGTGGCCATTCCGGCCACGCATCTGCTCACGTCGAAAGACCTTATATATAGAGCTAATTCAGCAAAGATAAAGATGATTGTATCAGCCGATGAGCCTATTATGATACAGCATGTGAATGATTGCCTCAAGGATGCTCCTTCGGTTAAGGTGCTGGTGGCAACCGGTTCATACAACAAGGATGGCTGGCACAGCATGGATGAGGGCATGAAAAATGCTGCTGAGTTTGTGCGCCCTGCCCACGTCAATGACAATCATGACATCTCATTATTATACTTTACATCCGGTTCAAGCGGCAATCCCAAGATGGTGGCTCACAACTTCCTCTATCCGCTGGGACATATTGTAACCGCCAAGTACTGGCATAATGTAAATGAGAAGAGCCTTCATCTTACCGTGGCCGATACCGGCTGGGGCAAGGCTGTATGGGGCAAGCTGTACGGACAGTGGCTGTCAGGTGCGGCGGTGTTTGTTTATGACCATGAGAAGTTTACACCGGCCAACATACTGGAGGCAATGGCCAAGTATCATGTCACATCATTCTGTGCTCCTCCTACCATATACCGTTACCTTATACGCGAGGACCTTTCACAGTATGACCTGAGTGCCCTCAAATACTGCACTACTGCGGGTGAGCCGCTCAATCCCAGTGTATTTGATTTCTGGAAAGAGCACACCGGTCTGGACATACATGAGGGATTCGGTCAGACTGAAACCACAATGACCATCGGAACGTTCCCCTGGATGAAGCCAAAACCGGGATCACTTGGAATACCCAATCCTGCATATGATATGGATCTGCTTACTAATGACGGCCGATCCGCTGAGGACGGTGAAAGCGGTGAGATAATACTTCACACAGACAAACGCATACCATTGGGTCTGTTTGAGGAGTACTACCATAATCCGGAACTGACCAAGACGGTACACGACAACGGAATATATCATACCGGCGATGTGGCCTGGCGTGACGGTGACGGCTACTACTGGTTTGTGGGCCGTACTGATGACGTTATCAAAAGTTCAGGTTACCGCATAGGACCGTTCGAGGTGGAAAGTGCCCTGATGACACATCCCGCTGTTGTGGAGTGTGCCGTTACGGGTGTTCCTGATGAGGTTCGCGGTCAGGTAGTGAAAGCTACCATCATACTCTCAAAAGAGTATCGTGACTGCCCGGATAAAGAGGCTCTTATAAAGGACATACAGAATCACGTCAAGAAGGTTTCAGCCCCTTATAAATACCCGCGCGTGGTGGAATTTGTGGATGAATTGCCCAAGACTATAAGCGGTAAAATACGCCGTGTTGAGATACGTGACCGTGACGCCGCTGCAAAAAAGTAGACTTTTTTTGCTGAAAAAGTTGTTTTTTAGGCCTTTAACACAATTTTTTTTAAAAAAAAGCATCTCATATCCGAATAAATACATTAGATTTGCAATTCGAATAGGCTTCTCCCTCGATTTGAGGGGTGCTTTTTCGTGGAGATTTTTAGGGACTAACTTAAAAACGATTTAACTATTAACTATACTTTTAAACATCTCAACAAATGAAAAAGAAATTTGTTAGCTATTTGGTTTTAGCTGGCGCCGTATTCGGGTTGGCTATTGTTGGCTCTTGCAAGGACTACGAATATGATGTTCTTCAAGACCAGATCAACGGTCTGAACGGTAACACCGCAGCAGATGTCACCACACTTCAGAACAAACTTCAGGCTCTACAGAATAAGGTAGATCTTAAACTTAACAATCCCAGCACCACTGCTGAGTTGAGTGACTCTCTTACAGACGTATATAAATTGCTGGAGCAGCTTACAGGTCTTCCCGCAGGTTCAAGCGTAGCAAACCTGACTGCAGAACTTAACAAGATCAACCAGAAGCTGGCCGGTGCATCATCAATCGCTGATGTAGAGGATGAAATCAATGATATGAGGTTCCTTTGGTCAGATTCTCTGTTTAAGGCTTACACTGCAGCTTACAAAGCAAAGCAGCTTGCTGAGGATGATTCAGTAAGAATTGACGATATCTTTGACAAGTTGGCAGATGTTGTAGCTGCTCAGGATACTCTGGTAGGCAGAATTGAACTGCAGGACAGCCTTGCTAATCTGGAAGCCCGTTATCAGGAGGCTGATGCGATGCTGGGTCTGATGTTGTTCGCTGTTTACATGGAGGTTGAGGAGTTGCAGGACAGCTTATCAAATCTGTATCTCACTGAGAAGAAGCGTATCACCAGCCTGTATGTACAGGGTGCCATGAACCCCGTATTCGGTTCATTTGCACTTCCTCTGGGAATCAGGTCAAATATCCTTGCTGCTTATACCGGCAATATTCTGGCTGAGACTGAGTTCCCGCTGTACTCTGACAGTGAGGACAAGGGTTCAATCGTTGATGAGGAAATGGCTATCAAGGGAGGTGAGTACCAGTACATTGACAAGAACTTGACCAAGACCAAGATCAAGAATAAGAAGGCTGCTGCTCAGGTTATTCCTGCAGGTTCTATCACAAGCACTGCCGATGACAATGCAGGTCGTATCTTCATAACTGTTAATCCTAATGAGGTGGAACTTGATGACAGCTATACATTCAGCTTTGTAACCAGTGACGGCAAGACCACTCCTGCTACAATCGGTAAGTTTGTTCCTTCAACTGAGAAGCTTACATTCGGTTGGACCCGTGCTGCTTCAGCTTCCGGTTTCTATGAGGCTCCCGTTAAGATTGAGGACGCAAATGTTAAGGCTCTCGCTCCTGAATTTGCTGTAAAGAAGGATAAGCTGGTTGAAATTGCCAAGAACGTTGTCAACGGCGGCTTGAATCTGGGTGATATTGCATATGCCGTTTATACTCTGGCTCAGACCAAACTTGATGCGAATGCACTTAAGGTTGAGTGGGCTGACAGCCTGGGCGATCACAGTGTGACATCACAGTATGATGTAGCCGTTACAGCTCTCCAGCCTCTGTCATTCAATGCTATGACTTCACTTGCAGGTGGTACAACTGATTATAAGCTCCCGACCATCAATCCTGCAACTGAGCTTTCAGTTTCTCTGCCGAATGATATACACCTTGATCTGGGTGGCGACGCATTCAATGGACAGCTTGATACTGAGATGGGTAAGGTGCTTGATGAGGTTGAGGCTGCAATCAACAAGTCATATGCAGGTTACAACACTTACGCTAACCAGATGAACGAGTTCGTTGGTAAGATGAACGCTCTTGCTGAGAAACTCAATCCTTATCTGAGCCTTAACGCAAGCGCATTACTTGCTCCTTGGATTATTTATAAGGGTGCTGATGGCTCATTCCATCCTATGAGCAATGACATAGACAATCCTACCGTATTCAAGAAGGGTAAGGGTGGTATTACACTCTACACAACTTCACTGAGCGCAGAGTTGCTTGCTCCTGCTTACAAGAAGTTTGTAGCTGTAACCATGTATGAGACACAGAATGCTGATGGTTCATTCAAACAGTCTGCCAAGAAGAGTGTTACTCAGGCTATCAACAAGGAATATCCCGAGTATTACAACACCGTTCTGGATGGTGAGCGTTACGCTATACCGTTCAATCCTACGGAACCCGGTAGATATACCATCTACTACAGCGCTATGGACTATTCAGGTTTCATCGCTGCTACTAGATTCTACGTGGTTGTTGAGGAATAATGTGTAACAACATAATGATTTTAGGACAATGAAGAGTTATAAAATATTTGCAACAGCAGTGCTGATGTCATTGTGTGCTGTGTTGCCCGTTCAAGCTCAGAAATCAGCTGGACCGGTAGAGCAGTATGAATATGAATTTAATCCGCACTTCTTTGTACAGGGCCAGGTAGGTGGCCAGTACACTCTGGGTGAGTTGAAATTCGCCGATCTGTTGAGCCCCAACATTCAGCTTGGTGGCGGTTATGAGTTCAACCCTTGGTTGGCTGCTCGTCTGTCATTTGATTTCTGGCAGAGCAAGGCCGGCTTCAAACTGGGTTCAAATGCCAACACTTACAAGTGGAAATGGAGTTATCTGGCTCCTTCTGTAGATGCAATGATTGACCTTACCAACCTCATTGGCGGTTTCAATCCTGAGCGTAAGATCAGTGCTGGTGTTCTGGCTGGTATAGGTGCCAATATAGTATTTGATAAGGATGAGGCTAACACTGCAAGAAATCAGATCATTGCAGCTTATCCTCTGATCACCGATCCCACCAAGGTTGTACCTTACTATGATGAGAAAGGTCCGTTCCTGGCTTTCCGTTTCGGTGCATTTGCTGATTGGCATATTACAGACAATCTTGCTCTCGGTCTTGAGTTCCAGTCAAACGTTCTGTCTGACAAGTACAACTCAAAGAAGGCAAGTCCTGAAAGAAATTCAGACTGGTATTTCAATGCTCTCGCCGGAATCAAGTATTGCTTCGGTGATACCTATGAGAAGAGAGTTAAGGAGCAGCTGATTCCTATTTCAGAGGCACACGAGTATGTACCATGCCCGGAGCCCGTGGAGAAGATTGTTGAGAAGATCGTTGAGAAGCCTGTTACAGTTGTTACTCCTATGCTTTACGAGGAGATCTACTATGAGATCAATAAGGACAAGGTTAGTGCCGCTGAGAAGTACAAACTGCGTCGTATCATTGACTTCCTGCAGGAGAATCCTGAGGCTAAGATTGAGATTGCCGGTCATGCTGACAAGGCTACCGGTACCTCAGAGTACAACATGAAGATCTCACAGAGACGTGCTGACAATGTTGCCAAGGCTCTTAAGGATGCCGGTATAGATGAGTCACGTATCCAGGTTTCTTACCATGGTTCAAATGACAACATCTATCAGGGTGCTGACATGAAGTACAACCGTGTTACTATCTGCGAGGCTAAGTAATTTAGTTTTGAACTGATAAATTGATACTTGCCTGTGGTCTGCCGTTTGACAGGCTACAGGCAAGTTATTTATAACCAATGAAACGCATATCATTTATCATATTATTGATCTTTTCTATCCTGCAGCTTTCAGCGCAAGATCTGGAAGATGGTTATTACAGAGTGTCTAATGTAGGATCTGGCCGTTATGTCTATGTCAGGGACAATACCGGTAAGATAGTATATCAGGCTACGACTGCTGATTTTGGTGCATTGGAGTTGTGGAAAGATCATTCCAAAACCTATTCTGATCCAGCTTCAGTTATCTATATAGAGAATAAGGGTACTAACAAATATGGTAAGATCTATGACCTTAGGGGTCAGGGTACCGGCGTATATTCTATTATACGCCGTTATGTGAATATTTACTATTCTAAGGGTATTTACCAGGTTTATGCTGAAGGTAAATATCTCAGTGACGATAATACCGGAACTGCAGATAAGGGCAGGATGGGCACAAACAGGGCAGGTGACTACAGAAAGTGGAATGTCACAAAGATGGATATCTCCAAAGAGTATTTTGGGATAAAACCGTGTATAAAAAATGATGGTCGTTATTTCCAGCCTTTCTTTGCGGATTTCGGTTTCTCACTTGTGGGTACCGGGATGAAAGTATGGCTTGTTAAAGAGGTAAATGAGCATGCGGTCGTAATCACTCCTTTTACCGGTGAGGTTGTACCTGCACGCACTCCTGTAATCATTGAATGCGCCACTGAGATGGCTGCCAATAACAAGCTGAATCTGGTTTATGATTACTCAAAATTAGGTCAGACGAACAAACTTGCCGGAGTCTATTTCAACAATTCCAAAAGACCGGAATCTGCTGATGCCAGAAAGGAATTTGACAAGAATACCATGCGTGTGCTGGGTGTAATGTCTAATGGTAAGTTAGGATATGTGCTGTCAAAGGTTGCAGCTGATGAAGAAACCGGATTGCAGTACCTTGAGGCTAACAAGTCTTATCTGCCAGTGGAGTCAGGCTTCCCTGAAGAGATTCCTGTAATGACTGAGGCCGAGTATGAAGAGTGGAAGGAAATAACTTCTGTCCGCTCTCAGAATGCGGCAAACCATAGCGTTACGGTCGTTATGCTTTCAGGACGTAACTTGGGTCAGATGAATTCTGATGAGATTAGCAGTCTCCCTGCCGGCATATACATCATTGGCGGCAAGAAGATGGTAATAAGATGATGTGATCAGATGATAAGAAATAAAGAGGCCTGCTTCAAAAGCAGGCCTCTTTTATTATATTACTTGAAAAGTGTATATGAAACACCAAGGTTCAAAAGCGGAAAGACTTTAAGCTTGTTTGAAAGATTAATATACTTTGCAACCTGTCCGTTAAGGTTATTGAGTGATGTTATTTCAGTTCCGTCATGGGTATAGACTTTAGGTGCACCGCCCCAGAACATGACACCGCAGTCAAACGAGAACTTTAACCGGTCGTTATTACGGTAAATAAGGCCGTTATAGCCGGCACCAATGTAAGGTTTGAAAGCATTGACCTTCATCTGAGCCTTGACCATACTGTCCTTATCAGGCTCCATTATATAAGGTGTGCCGTCTGCAAAGTCACCCACGTGCATACCCATGCGGCCTGTACTTAGTATCTTTTCATTTATGTCAGGCGTAAATTCAAATCCCTTTCCAGCATGCTCACTTTCCGGGTTATTCTCTAAATCATAAACCCTGTCATAAATGTTGTTGTACATAGATAGTGTCACAAGTGTGGTCATCTCCTCTGTACGATTGTAGGCACGACCAATTACGGATGGACCGGCATAGAATCCTGCGGTAAAGTACCATCGCTTGTCATTGAATGGATATACATCAACCAACAGTTTGACATTGTGGAAATGAGGTTCACCAATCATATCAACCTGTTGGTCAATCTCAAATCCGGTCATCTCTTTAAGAGATTCCGCCATACGGTCAAAACGGGAGCGCCCCTGCTTGTCATAATAGGGTTTACCGTCACCTATCTGTATGTTGAAATGCATTGGGAACTCAAAATGTGGCATCCAGGTAAAACTGGTGCGTACACCGAAATATTCATTGACCCTTGATGAGACTCCGAACCCTATTCCTGTGGTTCCGGCTTCAACAGTAATGTTCAGGTCAGGATTGAACGCGTAAAGGTCCGGGTTGAACTTCATAGGCAAAGCTGCCGCGCTGTTTAAAGACAATGCGGCTGCCATGATGATTGTTATTCCGAGTTTTTTCATCGGGATAAGTTTAGAGTTTTTACTTTACCAGCTCCATTCCGGCCTTGATGGCCTTCTCATTGAGCGGCAGATACTTCCAGTTACGCTCTGATACGGAGTGCTTGATTCCCTCCATAACATACTCCACATCCAGGATGGGGCGTATCTTCATAAATGCTCCCAGAAGGAACATGTTAGCTACCTTAGAGGCGTTGATCTTGGCTGCCTCCTCAATGGCCTTGATGGGGTAGATGGTTATGTCTGTGCGCACCGGCTTGCGGGTGATGGTGCTGGGGGTGTAGATTAGTACGCCACCAGGCTTTACCATAGGCTCAAACTTGTCCATAGACTGCTGGTTCAGGATGATTGCGGTACTGAACTTCTGCAGAATGGGTGAACTGATACGGCTGTCGCTCAGGATAACCGTCACGTTGGCTGTACCGCCACGGATTTCAGGACCGTATGACGGCATCCACGACACCTCCAAGCCCTGCATAAGGCCTGAATAAGCTATTATCTTGCCCATTGAGAGGACACCCTGTCCTCCGAATCCGGCTATGATTATCTCTTCTGTCATAATGATATGTGTCTTTTCAGGTTATCTGGGAGCGTTCATGTCCATGACTATCTTGCCATCAACTTTCATATCGCCCAGAGGATATTTCTTGAACATATTCTCAACCATCCAGTCATTGGCAGCCTTGGGTGAAAGACCCCAGCCTGAGTTACAGTTGGATACGACCTCTACGATTGATGTACCCTTCTTGTCACGCTGGTTCTCAAAAGCCTGACGCAGAGCCTTCTTGAGCTTGCGTACATTGGCAGGAGTGTGTACTGAATGGCGGGTTACATAGCATACACCGTCCAGCTGAGCCAGCAGCGGGGTGATATTGAGCGGATAACCCATGGTCTTGACGTCACGACCGCGAGGGCAGGTGGTGGTCTTCATTCCCTCCAGAGTGGTGGGGGCCATCTGACCGCCGGTCATACCGTATATACCGTTGTTGATGAATACTATAACGATGTTCTCACCGCGGTTGCAGGCGTGCATGGTCTCACCGGTACCGATGGCGGCCAGGTCTCCGTCACCCTGGTAGGTGAATACGAACTTGTCGGGCTGTACGCGCTTGATGCCGGTGGCGACAGCGCAGGCACGGCCGTGAGCGGCCTCAACTACGTCGAACTTATAGAAATCATAAAGGAATACAGAGCAGCCAACAGGTGAGATACCTATTACGTCATGCTCAATGCCCATCTCCTCAATTACCTCAGCAATGGTGCGTACCACTACGCCGTGGCCGCAGCCCGGGCAGAAGTTGAACTGCTTCTCAGCCATGAGGCGGCTTTTCTGATATACCAGATTTTCAGGTTTGATTATATCGTTTACTTCCATTGCTCTGATCATTTGATGTTAAAGTAGTTGTAAAGAGCGGTCTCAATCTCCTCAGGTGTGGGAACCATACCGCCCAGACGGCCGAAGAAGCCTACAGGCTTGCGGCCCTCAACAGCCAGACGGATATCCTCAATCATCTGACCGGCGCTAAGCTCAACTGACATGAGGCCCTTGATACGAGGGTTGTCAGCAAGTTCACGGATCTGGTCATACGGGAAAGGATAGAGTGAGATGGGGCGGAACAGACCTATCTTGTGGCCCTTGGCGCGTGCCAGCTCAATGCTCTTCTGTGCTATGCGGGCGATGATGCCGAATGCTACTATTACGTAGTCAGCATCTTCACACTCTATCATTTCATAACGTACCTCATTCTGCTCCATCTCGCGGTATTTCTTCTGCAGGCGTATGTTCACCAACTCATGCTCCTGCGGCAGCAGGTTCAGGGAGGTGATGAAGCGACGCTCCTTACCCTCGGGGGTACCGTTGGTAGCCCAGTCAGGATACTCGGTCATGCGCGGACGCTGTGCGGGCAGATAGATCTTCTCCATCATCTGACCCAGGGCACCGTCGGCCAGGATCATTGTGGGATTGCGGTACTTGAATGCCAGGTCAAAGCCCAATGCAATGAAATCAGCCAGTTCCTGTACTGATGAGGGAGCCAGGGTGAGCAGCTTGTAGTCACCGTGACCACCGCCTTTTACAGTCTGGAAATAGTCAGCCTGGCTGGGCTGGATGGTTCCCAGTCCGGGGCCTCCGCGTGATACGTTGATGAGCAGGCAGGGCAGCTCAGCACCTGCCAGATATGATATACCCTCTGCCATCAGGCTGATGCCCGGGCTTGATGAGGATGTCATTACCCTGTGTCCTGTTGATGCGCCGCCATAGACCATGTTGATGGCGGAAACTTCACTCTCAGCCTGGAGTACGGCCATGCCTGTGCGGGCGGTGGCATCGGTCTCCATGAGATACTCCATTACCTCCGTCTGCGGAGTGATAGGGTATCCGTAAAAGGCATCGGCGCCGGCGCGGATAGCAGCCTCGGCAATTGCCTCATTGCCTTTCATAAGTCTCATTTCTCTCTCTTCCATAATTACTCCTCTACTTTTACCCTATAGACTGAAATTACTCCGTCAGGGCAGATAATGCCGCAGTTTGTGCAACCTATACATGCTTCAGGGTTAGCCATGTATGCATAATGATAACCCTTGCTGTTTACGGCTGTTGACATGCCCAGTACCTGTTTGTCGCAGGTAAAGACGCATAACTCGCAGCCTTTGCAGCGTTCAGCATCAACTGTAACGGCACCTCTAATTTTTGCCATGATAAATTAATGTTATTGGTGTGGATATTGGTATATATTATCTCGGTGAAAGTTCCTTGCCTGTTCTGGCTATCTCAGTGAGATTTATTTCAAAAATAAGAGCGGAATATCCGGGGATACTGGTCTTATCGGTTGTTCCGTAGCCAAGTTGCTGTGGAATGTATAACTTCCAGTAATCTCCGCAGTGCATATAGCTCAACGCGGTGGCCACTCCGTCAATAAGACCGGATACCGCAAATGATGAAGGTATATTTACTGACGGGTCCAGATCAGCGGTCTTAAATGACTGGTCAACCACTTGTCCTTCAGGATAATTATGTGTAGGCATGAGCCTGACACGATAATTTACGCGGATACTGTCTGTATATTTGGGAGAAATGGTATCATCTCCATTTTTCAATTTTATGCAATATACGTAAGAACCGTTTCCGTGGGCGTTGTCGGGATTCAGACTGATAGACAGGAGTTTGAACAGCTGACCAACAGGAATCTCGTCAACGGAGGTGTACGCTTGGCTGTTGAGGTCACACTTAATGGCAATGGAGTCAATGAACTGTACATTCCGTTGCTGCCAGTCAGCGTGGTCATCGAACTCTTTTGTCTCACCGCAGGAGACGGCAGAGATCAATGTAACAGCCAGAATAAAGGATAATGTGAGATAACGCTTCATGATCAGAGTGTCTTGAGAACGCTGGTTATGGAAACGGTATCTGAAAGAATATTGCAGAGGTCTGCAATCTTGACGCGCTGCTGCTCCATGGTGTCACGGTTGCGCAGGGTTACGGTCTGATCCTCAAGTGACTGGTGGTCAACGGTTACGCAGAACGGGGTACCGATGGCATCCTGACGGCGGTAACGCTTTCCTATTGAATCCTTCTCGTCATACTGGCAGTTGAAGTGGAACTTGAGGTCGTTCTGGATTGAGCGTGCCAACTCAGGCAGTCCGTCTTTCTTTACAAGAGGCAGGATAGCCAGCTTGACGGGAGCCAGAGGTGCGGGCAGATGCAGTACGACACGGGTCTCACCGTTCTCAAGGGCCTGCTCCTCATAAGAGGCGCACATTACGCTCAGGAACATACGGTCAACGCCGATAGAGGTCTCGATGACAAACGGAGTGTAGCTCTCATTTGTCTCAGGATCAAAGTACTTTATGCTCTTGCCGCTGTACTTCTCATGCTGTGACAGGTCAAAGTTGGTACGGGAGTGGATACCCTCAACCTCCTTGAATCCGAAGGGCATGAGGAACTCGATGTCGGTAGCGGCGTTGGCGTAGTGAGCCAGCTTGTCATGATCATGGAAACGGTAGTGGTCTGCGCCGAAGCCCAGTGCCTGGTGCCACTTCATGCGGGTCTCCTTCCACTTGGCAAACCAGTCAAGCTCGGTGCCGGGCTTGATGAAGAACTGCATCTCCATCTGCTCAAACTCACGCATACGGAAAATGAACTGGCGGGCTACTATCTCGTTGCGGAAAGCCTTACCTATCTGGGCGATACCGAAAGGAATCTTCATGCGGCCGGTTTTCTGCACGTTCAGGTAGTTTACAAAGATACCCTGTGCAGTCTCAGGACGCAGGTAGATTTTCATTGAGCCGTCGGCGGTAGAACCCATCTCGGTTGAGAACATGAGGTTGAACTGGCGTACATCGGTCCAGTTGCGTGTACCGCTGATGGGGCATACGATACCCTCATCCAGGATAATCTGCTTGAGTTCGTCAAGGTTGCCGTCATTCATGGCCTTCTTGTAACGGTCATGCAGGGCGTCGCGCTTGGCTACGTGCTCCAGTACGTTGGCACTGGTGGCGCGGTACTTCTCCTCATCGAATGAGTCACCGAAACGCTTGCGTGCCTTGGCTACCTCCTTCTCTAACTTCTCATCATATTTGGCTATCTGGTCTTCAATAAGGACGTCGGCGCGGTAACGCTTCTTTGAGTCGCGGTTGTCAATGAGGGGGTCATTGAATGCATCAACATGACCTGATGCCTTCCAGATGGTGGGGTGCATGAATATTGCTGAGTCAATACCTACTATGTTGTCATGCAGCAGAACCATGCTCTGCCACCAGTAGGTCTTGATATTGTTCTTCATCTCCACTCCGAGCTGTCCGTAATCATATACAGCTCCCAAACCGTCATAAATCTCACTTGAAGGGAATACAAAACCGTATTCTTTACAATGCGCTACAATCTTTTTGAAAACGTCTTCTTGTGCCATAATCAGCTATTTTCCGAAAATTTCCGCAAAGGTACTCTTTTATTTAATAAAAAGGAGGCTCAGTATTCTTAAAAAAGGTAATAATGAGCTGATTGTATAAAGAATGCATATTTTGTAGAATTGTTGAAAAGTTCATACCTGCAGGGCGTCAAGTTGAGCCTTCTTATTTGGGATTTGTCGTTGAAAAGCAGTATTTTCGCGTCTGAATATATCTGACTGGGTAATGAGCGACGAAATAGAAAGCACAGATGAGGAACTCCGTGAGGCGGAGACGGTAGAGACTGATGAAAACCAGGAGGCGGGCCATTCATCATATCATCCGGTCGTGGATGATAACGGAATGATAAGGCACCAGCTTTCAGGCATGTATCAGGGATGGTTCCTGGATTATGCCTCATACGTTATTCTGGAGCGTGCCGTACCCCATTTCGTGGATGGACTTAAGCCCGTGCAGAGGCGTATCCTGCACTCCATGAAACGCCTGGATGACGGCCGTTTCAACAAGGTGGCCAATATTGTGGGCCACACTATGCAGTTCCATCCTCACGGTGATGCTTCAATAGGTGACGCTCTGGTCCAGATGGGTCAGAAGGACCTGCTCATAGAGTGTCAGGGTAACTGGGGAAATATCCTTACAGGACACCGCGCCGCTGCTCCGCGATACATTGAGGCGCGCCTTTCAAAGTTTGCTCTTGAGACCCTGTTCAATCCCAAGACCACAGAGTGGAAGGCATCATATGACGGCCGTAACAAGGAGCCGGTCACACTGCCTGTCAAGTTCCCGTTGCTGCTGGCCCAGGGCGCTGAGGGTATAGCCGTAGGTCTTTCATGCAAGATACTGCCGCATAATTTCAATGAGCTTTGTGATGCCGCTGTCTCATATCTGCGCGGTGAGGAGTTCCATCTCTATCCTGATTTCCAGACGGGTGGAGCGGTGGATGTGTCACGCTATAATGACGGTGAACGCGGAGGCATGGTACGTATCCGCGCCAAGATATCAAAGGAGGCCGATAACAAGACCTTGGTCATAAACGAGATTCCTTACGGTGAGAACGTCATGACCCTGTGCGAGTCAATTGTAAAGGCCGGTGAAAAGGGCAAGATCAAGATACGCAAGGTTGAGAACCTTACTGCCGACAAGGTTGAGATACGCATATCACTTGCGCCGGGTGTGTCAAGTGACAAGACGATAGATGCGCTTTACGCATTCACCAACTGTGAACTGAGCATATCACCCAACTGCTGCGTGATTGATGAGAACAAGCCCCACTTCCTTACGGTGAGTGACGTGCTGCGCAAATCAGTTGACAACACTCTTGAGCTGCTGCGCCGTGAACTTGAGATAGAGCGCGGTGAGTTGCTTGAGCAGCTGCACTTTGCATCACTTGAAAAGATATTCATTGAGGAACGCATCTATAAGGACCGTGAGTTTGAAGAGGCTCCCACCATGGATGCCGCATGTGAGCATATTGATGACCGCCTCACTCCGTATTATCCGCAGATGATACGTGAGGTGACCAAGGATGATATCCTCAAGTTGATGGAGATAAAGATGGCCCGTATCCTCAAGTTTAACAAGGATAAGGCAGAGGAGGCGATAGCCCGCATGAAGGCTGACATAGCCCGCATTGACAAGGACCTGTCAAACATGACTGCTGTGACCATACGCTGGTTCAATATGCTCAAGAGCAAGTACGGGGATGCGTACCCGCGTCGTACTGAGATAAAGAATTTTGACACTATCGTAGCCACCAAGGTTATTGAGGCCAACCAGAAACTCTACATAAACCGTGCAGACGGTTTTATAGGAATGGATCTCAAGAAGGACGAGTATGTATGCAACTGCTCTGAGATTGATGATATTATCCTGTTCTACAAGGACGGAAGGTACAAGGTGGTAAAGGTGGCTGACAAACTCTTTGTAGGCCAGGGAGTGCTTTATCTGGACGTATTCAAAAAGAATGACAAACGCACCATCTACAACGTAGTTTACCGCGACGGCCGCAACGGTGCCTATTTCATGAAGAGGTTTGCCGCCACAGGCTTGACCCGTGACAAGGAGTATGACCTTACTCAGGGCAAGCCGAATTCCAAGATATGCTACTTCTCTGCCAACCATAATGGTGAGGCTGAGGTTATAAAGATAACTCTTAAACCCAATCCCAAACTTAAGAAACCCGTATTTGACAAGGACTTCAGCGAACTGCTCATCAAGGGCCGTCAGTCAATGGGTAACCTGCTTACCCGCAATGAGGTCAAGAGTATAGGTCTTAAATCACAGGGCACATCGACTTTGGGAGGCCGCAAGGTTTGGTTTGACAAGGATATCTTGAGGCTTGACTTTGATGGACACGGTGAATATCTGGGTGAGTTTGACAGTGATGACCTGCTCCTGGTGGTAAATGCCGACGGTGAGTATTACACCACGGTACCCGATGCCAACTGTCACTTTGATGCCGGTATCCTGAGGATTGAGAAATATAATCAGGGTAAGGTATGGACTGCTGTCCTGTTTGATGCCTCGCAAAAGGGGTATCTCTACCTCAAGAGGTTCAATCTGGATCCGTCGGCCAAACGTATCAATATTCTGGGTGAGGAGAAAGGCAGTCGTCTTGTCCTGTTGACAGATACTGTTTATCCGCGTCTGTTGGTTACCTTGGGCGGTGCAGACAGTTTCCGTGAGCCTATGGAGATTGATGCTGAGACTTTTGTGGGAATCAAGGGCGTAAAAGCCCGTGGCCGCAGGGTTACCGCATTTGCCGTTGAGGATGTAGAGGAACTTGTGCCGTTGCGTATGCCTGAGCCGGAACCTGAGCCGGAGCCGGCAGAGGCTGATGTTGATGAAAATACAACTGAGACAGATAATAACAATGAAGCCGATGACGGACAGCTCTCGCTGTTCTGATTTGTTGCTGACAGTACTGGTAACGGTGCTGGCTGCACTCTTTCCACTGCGGGCATACAGTCAGCAGGATGTTTGGAGTCTGCCCCTGTACAAGGAGACCGTTACGGTCAATGCTGTTACATACGGTAGCGCATTTGCGCGTGATACATATCTTTCACAATCACGATATGAAGGTTGGGCAGTGGGCTTTGAGGATGACAGATGGAAAGGTTACAATCCTGACAAACTGTTCAATGTAGGCAGGACCCACTCCAGTATCCTGTTCAGCCCGATGAAAAACAGGCTCGGCGGCGGCAGCACACTCCAACTGGCCGGAACCGTTTATCACGGTTGGTTGTGGCATGCTGTGGAAAATGACAGGTGTGACCTGTTGGTGGGGCCGGCGTGTATGATGAACCTGGGCGTGCTGTATGACAGACAGAACTCCAACAATCCGGTTAATGTGGAGGGCTTTGTTGCTGCCGGCGTATGTGTTGACAATACATTCCGTTTCCGCCTGTTCTATTACCCCATGGCTTTACAGGCATCTTTTTATATGCCTCTTGCAGGAGTGGGGTTTGCTCCGGATTATGACCTGCCGTACTGGATGGTTTTCCGATACAATGATTACGGAAAGTTTATTCATTTCATAACGCCGTTCAACAATGTCGCCTTGTCTCAACAGGTTGCTCTGGTGGTTCCGGTACGTGGTGACAGGTTCAGGATAGGATATACTCTTGACTTCAATAAGAACAGGCTTGGCGGGCATTCCACGCGCCTGTTGAACGGTATGTTCTCCATAGGATATGCCATGCGGTTTGAAACAAAGAAGTGGAACAGATGAGCACAAGGTTTTTAAATAAAGTTTCTCTTCTGCTGGCGGTCGTAGGACTGCTGCTGTTACCCGTATCCTGTGCTTGGAATGAGGAAGAAGTTGACAGGGAGTTTTCCAATACCCCGCAGGGTAACTTTATGGCTCTGTGGACCATAATGGATGAACACTACTGTTTCTTTGATCTCAAGAAAGAGGTGCTGGGTGTGGATTGGAATGAGGTAAAGAAGAGATATTCTGAAAGCGTTTCAGACCGTATGTCCAGCAAAGCCTTGTTTGAAGTGCTGTGCAATATGATAGGTGAGCTGCGTGACGGTCATGTGAATCTGGTCAGCTCTTATGACTTTGGACGCAACTGGAGCTGGAAAACAGATTATCCTGCAAACTACTCACAGGATTTGCGTAACAGTTATCTGGGCAAAGATTATGTGATAGGCGGGAACGGCTATTATTACACTATATTTGATGACAATATAGGATATCTTGCGGTGGAGAGTTTTGAAAGCATCATCGCCAGTGGCAGATTGGGCATGATGTTCAATAACATGAGCCTTTGTAACGGTCTTATCATAGATATACGTGACAATGGCGGCGGTAATGTGATGGCATCGGAGTTCCTGGCATCGCATTTTACTGAAAAGAAGGTTACCGTAAGCTATTCATGTTACAAGAACGGTCCCGGACACAATGATTTCTCCAAGTTATACAGGAATGAGCTGAGTCCGGCCAAGGAGGATCTGAGGTGGACAAAGCCCGTTGTGGTTCTGGTTAACCGCGGCTGTTTCAGTACTGCCAATGATTTTGCTTACACCATGAAGGCGTTGGATAATGTAACGCTTATGGGCGATACAACCGGAGGCGGAGGCGGTCTGCCCATGTCATCCGAACTTCCTAACGGATGGGTGGTGAGGTTCTCATCGGCTCCCACTTATGATGCAGAGATGAATCATGTGGAGTTTGGCGTTGAGCCTGACATCAGACTGGATGACATGACTGATGAAGAAATAAGCAGGGGTGTGGATTCTTATATTGAGTCCGCCCGTAATTATATTAACGGCAAATTGATAAATCCTTAATTATATGAAGAAAACACGTTTGTTCATTATTGCCATTGTGGCTATGCTGCCGCTTATGGCTTGGGCCGGAAAAGGCAGAGTCTTGAAGATTGATTTCAAGAATCCTATTGCAGAACGTCCTGCCGCTTTTTCATCATTTGACATCATGTCACTTGTGCAGGGTACTCCCAGTTCTGTTACTCTTCTCGATTATGTGAATGCTATTGATGCAGCCGCTGAGGACAAGAGCATCAGCATGATTTATATGACTCCTGAGAACATATCGGCAGGAACAGCCCAGATAGAGGAGGTCCGTGCAGCTTTGGAACGTTTCAGGAAATCAGGCAAGCCTATCGTGGCTTATTGCACATCTTTTGGCAATGGTTCCTATTATCTGGCATCAGTGGCTGACAAGGTAATTCTTGATCCTGCATCAGAGAGCACGATAACAGGTGTAGGCAGCCAGATGATTTTCCTCAAGGACCTGTTTGATGCCTTAGGCATTGAGGTCCAGCTGATACGTCACGGTAAATACAAATCTGCCGGTGAGATGTACACACGTAGTACTGCCAGCCCTGAAAACCGCCTGCAGAATGAGGAACTCATCAACTCAATATGGAATACTATGTCAAGCCAGATTGCGGCTTCACGCGGTATAACCCCGGAACAGTTCAATGAGTGGGTTGAGAATCTGGAGATGTGCCATGCTGAAGAGTACAAGGCTAAAGGTCTGATTGACGAGACATGGTACAAGGATGAGGTTGATAAGTATATCTGTGAGCAGTACGGTGTCAAGAAGATTACAGAGGTACAGTTTGTCAAGATCAACAGGTACGCATCAAAACTTAAGAAGGGTAGCCGCAAGAACAAGATAGCCGTTGTCTATGCTGACGGCGAGATAGTAATGAGCGGATCTGATGCCGATATCGTGGGCTCAAAGCTTGCCAACACCCTTAAGAAGGTGCGTGAGGACAAGAAGGTCAAGGCAGTGGTATTCCGTGTAAACTCACCGGGCGGCAGTGCACAGGCATCGGAGGCTATCAGACATGAGCTGCAGCTGTTGCGTGCTGAAAAACCGGTTATTGCCAGCTTTGGTAATTACGCTGCATCAGGCGGTTATTGGATTTCAGCAGAGTCAGACTACATCTTCTCTGACAACAATACCGTTACCGGTTCTATCGGTGTATTCGGAATGATTCCCAGCGTTGGGGATGCCATCCGTAAGAATGTCAAGGTGAACATTGAGATGGTGGGAACATCATCACACAGCGACATGTTGAGCGGTATGCGTAAGCTGGATGATGCCGAGGTTGAATATGTCCAGAAACAGATTGAGAAGATTTATGATGATTTTACCGGTCTGGTATCAAACGGCCGCGGCTTGTCCAAGGACAGTGTTGATGCAATAGGTCAGGGGCGCGTTTGGTCAGGAAGTGATGCTATGCGTATAGGACTGGTGGACTGCCAGGGTGGTCTGAAAGAGGCTATTGATTATGCGGCCGGCAAGGTTGGTCTGAGCAAGAAAGAGTATCGTCTGAGCCTCTATCCGGAGATTAAGAATGTCTCATTCCTGCAGATGCTGTCAGGCAGCGCAGGTGATGATCCTGAAGAGAATCTGACTACCAGTATTGAGAGTGATCCTTCACTGATGGATATGTTCCCGGCCATAGCAAGGATGCGTGAGCTGAGAAGTCCCGCCCTGATGCTCAGAATGGAGAGCGTCATGGAAATAAAGTGAGGCTTGGTAGTTACAGCTAAATGAATTATTTTTGCAGCGCGTTCCGGAACAGGGACGCGCTTTGCATGCGGGCGTGGCGGAATTGGCAGACGCGCTAGACTTAGGATCTAGTATCTTTCGATGTGTAGGTTCAAGTCCTATCGCCCGTACTAGAAAAAGGTGGCCCGAAGCCACCTTTTTCTAGTACGGGCGATAGGAGGTCCGATTCCTTTTGCTAAATTTGCAGTACTATGAGAGTTGAGGAGATTTACAGCAGGTTCAGGGAGTGCAGTGGCGTTACTACTGATAGCCGCAAATGCGGCCCTGGACTGATGTTCTTTGCACTTAAGGGTGAGCGTTTTGACGGCAATGAGTTTGTGCGCGGAGCGTTGGAGCAGGGTTGTCCGTATGCTGTAATGGACAACGCTTCACTTTATGATGCGGCCGATAAGCGCATGATACTGGTGGATAATGTGCTGAAAACCCTGCAGCAGGTTGCGGCGTATCACAGAAGGTTGTTGGGTACTCCCGTGATAGGAATAACCGGCACCAACGGCAAGACCACCACAAAGGAGCTTACCAATGCTGTGATGAGTACCACTTACAATGTGCTCTGTACGCAGGGAAACCTCAACAACTCAATAGGTGTGCCGCTGACAGTTCTTGAACTGAAACCGGAGCATAGGTATGCTATAGTTGAAATGGGAGCCAGCCATCCCGGTGATATAAAGGAACTGGTGGAGATAAGCCAGCCTGACTTTGGCCTGATAACCAATGTGGGAAAGGCCCATCTGCTTGGGTTCGGTTCATTTGAAGGCGTAAAGCGTACCAAGGGTGAGCTGTATGACTGGTTGCGTGAACACGGTGGTACGGCTTTCGTGAACCGTGACAATGAGCACCTGCTGCAGATGTGCATCGGGTTGCCGCTTATTGAGTACGGTAAGCCTGGACAGAATGACCTGCTTGTTGAGGGTGAGGTTTTGGAGTGCAATCCGTTTGTCAAGTTCCGCTGGCGCAGCGGTAAAGGTGATTGGCATATCGTTCAGACCAGTCTTATCGGCGCATACAATGTGGATAATGCACTTGCAGCCATCACGGTAGGCCTTAAGTTCGGTGTATCGGAAGAAAAGGCATCGGCTGCTGTGGCAGGATATAAGCCTCAGAACAACCGTTCACAGTTTACCGAGACCGGCCGTAATCATCTGGTTGTGGATGCATATAACGCTAACCCCACCAGTATGGCGGCAGCACTTGAGAATTTCAGCATGATTAAGGCCGATAAGAAAATGCTTATCTTGGGCGATATGCGTGAACTTGGCGAGGTTTCACAGGCTGAGCACAAACGTATAGTAGAGGATCTGCGGAAATACGGATTCACGGATGTGTGGCTTGTGGGTGAGGAGTTTGCCAAAGCTGCTTCCGGCAGCGGATTCCGTCTTTTTCCGGATGTAGATGCTGTCAATAAAGCGCTTGAGAGTGAGCCTGTTAATGGTCTTACCATTCTTATCAAGGGTTCCAACAGTATGGGATTAACCAAAACAATAACCAATTTATAATTATGAAAAAATTAGTAGTTCTTTTTGCAAGTGTTCTTGTATGCGGCATGATGTCCGCACAGTTGAAGGTCTCCGTAATGGGTGACTCCTACTCAACATTCACGGGTACCATGCCCAAGTATTATGATACTTTCTATCCCAACCAGTTCTGCGGTGTAACAGAGCAGAGCCAGCAGTGGTGGGCTCAGGTAATTGAGAAGAACGGCTGGGTACTTGAAAAGAACGATTCATTCTCAGGCAGCACAGTTTGCTGCCGCGGTTACAACCACGACGACTATTCAGACCGTGCATTTGTAAGCCGTCTGAACCGCATAGGTGCTCCCGATATCCTGTTCATATTCGGCGGTACCAATGACGACTGGACACATGAGCCCTTCGGTGACTACAAGTATTCTGACTGGACAAAGGAGGATCTCTACTTCTACCGTCCCGCATTTGCATATCTGCTGGCCAACCTCAAGGCCCTGTATCCCAACATGAAGATTTACTCACTGCTCAATGACGGCATGTCAGAGAACCTGGGTGAGTCAATGAGAGAGATCTGCAAGCACTACGGTGTACCCGTAATTGCTGTAGATGGAATTGAGAAGCGCATGAATCACCCCACAGCTGCCGGTATGACCAAGATTGCCGAGCAGATTCAGGCCTTCCTGGACGCTGAAAAGAAGTGATATGGTAAAAATAATGGGAATAATAAACGTGACCCCAGACTCCTTTTGGAGCGGGTCACGTGTACAGGACAAGGCTACTCTTGTGGAGCGTGTCCGGTCTATGATTTCCCATGGGGCCGATGCAATAGACATCGGTGGCTGTTCCACTCGTCCTAACGCTGTACAAGCCTCCGGAGAGGAGGAGATGGAGCGTCTGGAGTGGGGGCTTGATGCAATCAGGGAGGAGTTCCCTGATGTGTTGCTGTCAGTTGATACATACCGTCCGCGTATAGCAGAGCGCTGCGTTAAGGAGTGGAAAGTTGACATCATCAATGATGTGTATGGCGGTGATGCTGATATGTATGGCGTGGTGGCAGGAACCGGTGCGCAGTATGTACTTACCTGGGCGGAACAGGTAAAGGATAATCCTGTGGAGGAGATGAAGTCTTTCTTTTCAGAGAAATTGAGGCAGATGGAGAATGCAGGCGTAGATGTGGCTCACAAGGTTATTCTGGACCCGGGATACGGATTCGGAAAGACTCTTGAGCAGAACTATACCGTGCTGGCTCATCAGAAAGAACTGCGTATGTTCGGACTCCCTGTACTGGCGGGTCTGTCACGCAAATCAATGGCCTGGAAACTGCTTAAGATCACTCCTGAAGAGGCGCTTCCGGCTACTGTAGTCATGAATACGATAGCTGTTGAGCAGTGTGCCGATTGGCTCAGGGTACACGATGTACAGGAAGCGGTTCAAACCGTAAAGATTGTTCAGGTATTAGAAGCAAACAGATAAGGATATGGTTGACTATTTTGTTTCATTCGGAATAAAGGACATAATTGACGTGTTGTGCGTCTCGCTGCTCCTGTTCTACCTCTACAAGCTGATGAAGAGGTCAGGTTCACTCAATATGTTCATAGGAATACTGGTGTTCATATTCGTATGGATAATTGTGTCACAGGTACTCAAGATGCAGCTGTTGGGAGCGGTGATGGACAAGTTGGTCGATGTGGGCGTGATAGCTCTGATAGTGCTTTTTGCCGATGACATTCGTCACTTCTTCCGTGACATCGGCACCTCCACGCGTACCCGCAAGCTGTTCCACTGGCTTACCCGCAGGCATCATGCACAGGGTGATACCGCCAAGTGGGAGCCTGTGGTCAAGGCTTGTGAGAGTATGAGCCATCGTAAGGAGGGAGCGCTGATAGTGATTGGACAGAATGATGAACTGCATGATATCAAGGCTTCCGGTGAGACTGTCAATGCCAATGTCAATCAGCTGCTTATTGAGAATATATTCTTCAAGAACAGTCCGTTGCATGATGGCGCGATGCTCATAATAGGTGACCGTATAGAGGCTGCCGCATGCATATTGCCCGTTTCACAGTCTGAGGAGCTTCCCAAGAGTTTCGGTCTGCGTCACCGTGCGGCGATGGGTATTGTCGAGAAGACAAATGCCGTGGCTGTGGTGGTATCGGAGGAGACCGGATATATATCGGCCTTCCACAAGGGCTCTTTCCAGCGTAACCTTTCAGCTGAGGACCTGGTCAAGTATCTGGCAGACAATGTCAGATAAGATTTATAATTGTGCCAAACTGTCATAATGGGTGTGCCACATTACACCTGCTTGGAGGTTTGGCACATTTTTGGCTCTATCCGTTATGCCCGATGAGGGGCTTTTGACAGGAAACAAATAACTCAAAACAATATAATTATGAACATTAAACCACTTTCAGACCGCGTTCTGATACTCCCGGCAGCTGCTGAGGAGAAGACCATCGGGGGTATCATCATTCCTGACACAGCAAAGGAGAAGCCCCTTAAGGGTGAGGTAATTGCAGTAGGTAACGGCACCAAGGATGAGGCTATGGTTCTCAAGAAGGGTGACCAGGTGCTTTACGGCAAGTATTCAGGCACTGAGCTTGAAGTTGAAGGGGAGAAATATCTGATTATGCGCCAGAGTGATGTTCTGGCCGTCATTGAAAAATAATAAGGAGATACTATTATGGCAGCAAAAGAGATACTTTTCAATACCGATGCCCGTGACCTGATGCGTCAGGGTGTTGATGAACTGGCAAATGCAGTCAAGGTTACACTTGGACCTAAGGGCCGCAACGTTATCATAGAGAAAAAATTCGGTGCTCCCCAGATCACCAAGGACGGTGTTACCGTAGCCAAGGAGATTGAGCTGGCTGATTCATTCAAGAATACCGGTGCTCAGTTGGTAAAGAGCGTGGCTTCAAAGACCGGTGAGGATGCAGGTGACGGTACAACAACCGCAACCGTTTTGGCTCAGAGCATCGTGAACGTAGGTCTCAAGAACGTTACCGCAGGTGCCAATCCAATGGACCTCAAGCGCGGTATCGACAAGGCTGTTGCAGCTGTTGTTGAGAACATCAAGAAGCAGTCAAAGGCTGTTGGTGACAACTTTGACAAGATTGAGCAGGTGGCTACCATTTCTGCCAACAATGATGCTGAGATAGGTAAGCACATTGCCGAGGCCATGCAGAAGGTTTCAAAAGATGGTGTTATCACCATTGAGGAGGCCAAGGGCCGCGACACATACATTGACGTTGTTGAGGGTATGCAGTTTGACCGCGGTTACCTGTCATCATACTTTGTAACCGATACTGAGAAGATGAACTGTGTTATGGAGAATCCTCTGATTCTTATCCATGACAAGAAGATATCAAACCTCAAGGACCTGCTCCCAATCCTGGAGCCCGCAGTACAGAGCGGCCGTCCATTACTCATTATTGCTGAGGATGTTGACTCTGAGGCCCTGACCACTCTGGTTGTCAACCGTCTGCGTTCAGGTCTTAAGATTTGCGCCGTAAAGGCACCCGGATTCGGTGATCGTCGCAAGGAGATGCTTGAGGATATAGCCGTTCTGACCGGTGGATTCGTAATCAGCGAGGAGCGTGGCGTAAAGCTTGAGCAGGCTACTATGGATATGCTTGGCACAGCTGAGAAGATCACCATCACCAAGGACAACACCACTATCGTAAACGGTAGGGGTGAGAAGGCCAAGATTGCTGACCGCGTAGGCCAGATCAAGGCTCAGATCAAGACCACCACAAGTGACTATGACAAGGAGAAACTCCAGGAGCGTCTTGCCAAACTGTCAGGCGGTGTTGCAGTAATCAAAGTTGGTGCACCCTCCGAGACCGAGATGAAGGAGAAGAAGGACCGTGTTGACGATGCTCTGTGCGCTACCCGCGCTGCTATTGAGGAGGGTATTGTAGCCGGTGGCGGTGTAGCTTACATCCGTGCCATCAGCGCTCTTGACAAGCTTAAGGGTGAGAATGCCGATGAGCAGACCGGTATCCAGATCATACGTCGCGCCATTGAGGAGCCTCTGCGTCAGATTGTGTTCAACGCAGGCAAGGAGGGCTCAGTAGTTGTCCAGAAGGTTATGGAGGGTAAGGGTGACTTTGGTTACAATGCCCGTTATGACCGCTATGAGGATCTTGTAAAGGCCGGTGTTGTTGATCCCGCCAAGGTAGCCCGTGTAGCTCTGGAGAACGCCGCTTCAATAGCCGGTATGTTCCTGACCACTGAGTGCGTGGTAGTTGAGAAGAAGGATGACAAACCTATGCCTGCCATGAACCCCGGAATGGGCGGAATGGACGGTATGATGTAATTCATTCTCAATCGTATAAAAAAGTAATAGTGCCGCCTTAGGGTGGCACTATTACTTTTTTTGTCTACTTTTGCAGATTATGATACGATTAGCGATACTTGCATCGGCCAACGGAACCAATGCGCAGGCCATTATTGAGGCTGTGCGTGCCGGTAAGCTTGATGCCGATGTGGCCGTGGTGCTGACAAACAAGGAGGATGCCGGAGTTATAGAACGTGCCCGCAAGTTGGGTATTCCTGTTGAAATAGTGCCTTCAAAAGGCCACAGGAACCGTGCGGAGTATGATGCTCTTGTGGTGGAGACATTGAAACGTTACAGTGTTGATACCATTGCGCTGGCGGGTTGGATGCGTATATTGAGTGAGGTGTTTGTCAATGCATATGAAGAGCGGATCCTGAACTTGCATCCCGCTCTGCTGCCCAGTTTCAAAGGTGCCACCGCCATTGTTGATGCATATGAGCATGGTGTAAGGATAACAGGCTGCTCAGTGCATCTGGTAACACCTGAGCTGGACGCCGGTCCGGTGATAATACAGGCTGCTGTACCTGTAAACGGTACGGTCGATGAGCTTGAGGCTCAGATTCACCGTATGGAGCATCGTATTTTCCCGCAGGCGCTACAGTGGTTTGCCGAGGGGCGTATTAGTGTTACAGGGCATAAGATTAATGTTGCTCCTGCCACAGCCAAGGTTAACAGGATTGATTACATAGAAGGTTGTCTGGTCTCACCGGCACTTGAAGAAAAAATCTAAGTTTATGAGTAGAGAAGATACCCCCACAGCTCATATTGCAGCGCAATATGATGATATAGCCAAAACAGTTATAATGTGCGGTGACCCGCTTCGTGCCAAGTTCATAGCTGAGAAGTATCTTACCGATGCTGTTCTTTTCAATGAAGTTCGCGGTATGCTGGGATTTACCGGTTATTACAACGGTAAACGTGTATCGGTGATGGGACATGGTATGGGTATTCCTTCTATAGGTATTTACTCGTATGAGTTGTTTAACTTCTTTGATGTCGAGAACATAATCAGGGTTGGTACTGCCGGTGCCATGAGCCCGGATATGCAGATAGGTGATATGCTGTTTGCACAGGCTGCATGCACGGATTCTGACTACGGACATCAGTACGGTTTCCCTGCCAAGTTTGCTCCGATAGCCAGTTTTGAACTGCTTGAAAAGGCTGTGAATGTGGCACGTGAGAAAGGTTTCACGTTCCAAGTGGGCAACATATACAGTGCCGATGTGTTCTATGATGAGTCAAACATCCAGATGGAGTGGGGCAAGTTCGGTGTGAAAGCTGTCGAGATGGAGGCGGCCGGACTCTATATCAACGCTGCTGCTGCAGGCAAGAAGGCTCTGACCATTTGCACCATATCGGACCAGCTTGTACATAGAAAATACGCATCGACCGAGGAACGCCGTTCCAGCTTTACAAACATGATGAGGGTTGCACTTGAAATAGCATAAAAATATGAAGAGAAGTTTATTATTGATGGCCCTGATGGCATTGTTGCTGGTTATGGCCGGTTGCATTAGGGAGAAAGAGTATGCCAGACCTGCTGTCTACGGTAAGATATATTGCACCAATTCAAATCCTCGGGTAGGTGATACTGTGATTCTCAAGGTTGAGGTTCCTGACGCAGGAAATCGCATATATCATGCCGATTATTACTGGAAATGTGGTGATCAGTTCAAACAGACGGTCAGAAAGACAGCTCCGGATAATTCAAAAACAATTACTGAGGCTCCTACATTCAAATGGGTATTCAAAAAATCCGGATCTTTCACTGTCACCATGAATGCAAAGTTCAATTTTTCAATGACAGACGCAAACGGTGCTTTGATAGGTGGAGCAAGTGCATCGGGTACAATCAAGATCAATCCCTAAAAGTAAGAGATGAAAAAGTTGCTGCAGCGCATAGATGACGCACTGGGCGGCCGGTATGCTGCGGCAGAGCTTGAAACAATAAAAAGGGCGCTATGCACTGAACTGCTCGGTGTAAGCGTCCTTACATATTATACAAAGGATGCCTTATCGCCGTGCACTGAACGTGATGTGCGTTTGGATGAGGCGCTTGAACGTTTGGCCAAGGGTGAACCGCTGCAATATGTAATGGGTTCAACGCCGTTCTGCGGATTACAGTTCAAGGTTGATTGCAGAGTCCTGATACCCCGTCCTGAGACGGCTGAGTTGGTGGAGTGGGTGGCGCAGGATGCAGGAGAGAGCGGTAGCCTGGTTGATATAGGTACAGGAAGCGGATGCATTGCCGTAACGTTGGCTCATAATCTGCCGCATTGGAAAGTGCAGGGATGGGATATAAGCGACGACGCTCTTGAGGTGGCACGTGAGAACAGCCGCCTGAACGGAACGGATGTGGAGTTCAAGAGGGTGGATGTTCTGAAGGTACCTGTGGAGTCATACGGATTCGACGTGATAGTGAGCAATCCGCCGTATGTGCTTGAATCAGAGAAGGGGCAGATGGAGGATACCGTGTTAGAGCATGAACCGCATACGGCGCTGTTCGTGTCTGATAATGACCCGTTGCTGTTCTATCGGGCTATAGCGGAGTTCGGTAAAAAGGCTTTAAGTGAAAACGGCAAACTGTATTTTGAGATAAACCCGTTGGAGTCTGAGGCGATGATGGAGTTGCTGTCAGGAGCGGGATATCATGATATGGAAATCAGAAAAGATATTTTTGGGAAACAACGTATGATAAAAGCAATACTATGACTGAAACTGAAGGGAAAACACTGGCTGAACGGTACTGTTCAGGCGCGGAGCATTGCTGCCAGGAGGTAAGGGCGATGCTTGAGAGACACAAGGCTGAGCCCGAGGAAATTAACCGCATTCTCAAATACCTTGTTAAAGAAGGATATATTGATGAATCGCGCTACGCACGGGCGTTTGTACATGACAAGGTGCGGTTTGCCAAGTGGGGCAGGAGCAGGATTGCCCAGGCTCTGTGGCAGAAACGCATATCTCAGGATGTTGCAGATGCGGCAATATCATCTATTGACGATGAGGAATACATGAATGCTCTCAAGGATGTAGTAAAGTCCCGTTACCGTACCGTAAAGGGAGCTACGGAGTATGAGCGTAAAATGAAAACCATGAAAACAGTCTGCGGGCGCGGATATGAACCCTCACTTGTACGTAAGGTTCTGGATATGCATGATGCTCCTGACATGATGTCTTGACAATCATGAATGATCCTGTTTATGGCAGTCCGCATCGTTACAGACGTCCCGGACTGGTACGCATGCTGCTGGAGTTTATGTTCCCGCACTATTGCAAGGTTTGCGGGCACAGGCTTGATCCGTCCGAGGAGCAGCTGTGCATCACATGCTTCTTAGGCATGCCGCGGCTTGAGTATTCCATGGAACGGCTCAACCCTACTGAGCAGATTCTGATAACTGAAAAGAGTCTGGTCCGTGCCGTTTCATTGCTTCAATACAACAAGGAGAGTGAGTACCGCAATATACTTTTTCATCTCAAATACTGGCACCATCCCAAGGTAGGAACTTGGCTTGCGCGCTTAGGAGCAATGGAACTTATGGAAAAGGGCTTTTTTGACGGGATAGACTGCATTGTGCCGGTGCCTCTTACACGCAGGAAAGAGATCCGACGCGGTTATAACCAGTGTATGTTTATAGCCAAGGGCATACGCAAGGTTACGGGGCTTCCTATAATCCGCAATGCCATTGTCAGGGAGAATGAACATACCCGTCAGGCCGGATTGGGTAAGTATCAGCGCTGGGGGAATGCGCAGGATCTGTTCAAGGTGGCTGATACTACGCTCTTGCAAGGCAAACACGCCTTGATAATCGATGATGTCATAACTACCGGAGCAACGTTGTGCTCACTTATTGATGTCATGGAACAGAGCATCCCGGACCTCAAGGTCAGTGTGTTTACCCTTGCTATAGCGAATTAATTGTAATAATCCGGATTCCTTTTTTGGGGGGATTGGCGTCAAAACTACGCGCTTCGCGCTATCCCTCCCACTCCTACGGAGCGGGCCCCTCCCGTTCACAAGCCCACGGGCGGCCATGGTTTTGCCTGCCAATCCCCCAAAAATCTAACCTCCATTTCTGCGGTATTCTAACCTTATCAAATTCTTTGTAATTTTGCACCTCGAAATGGAGGAGAGCGTAAAACATATCAGGATTAGCGAGTTCAGCTATGATTTGCCCGATGAGCGGATTGCCAAGTTTCCGCTGGCGGAGAGAGACAGTTCCAAACTGTTGCTGTATAAGCATGGAAAGGTATCTCATGATGTTTTCCGCAACCTCCCGCAGTATCTGCCGCAGGGGGCTCTGATGATATTCAATAACACCAAGGTCATTCAGGCTCGGCTCCATTTCCGCAAGGAGGCTACCGGTGGGCCTAAATCAACGGGCGCTCTGATTGAGATTTTCCTTCTGGAGCCGGCGGAGCCTTCTGATTATCAGGTTATGTTCACTCAAACTTCCTCTTGCAGTTGGTATTGCCTGGTGGGCAATTTGAAGAGGTGGAAAGATGATACCCCGGTGCTTCGCCAAACTGTTCAGATAGGTGACCGTACCATTACCCTTGAGGCAAGACGTGGACCAGTGCATGGTACAAGCTATCGTATTGATTTCAAGTGGGACGGCGGCATAAGCTGGGCTGAACTGCTGGAGGCCGTGGGCGAGATTCCCATTCCTCCTTATTTGAACCGAGCATCGCAGGAGAGTGACAAGACTACATATCAGACAGTATATTCCAAGATTAAGGGCAGTGTTGCAGCTCCTACGGCTGGACTTCATTTCACAGAGCGTGTGCTCAAGGAACTCGATGCTCACGGTATTGACCGTGAAGAGCTTACCCTGCATGTGGGTGCAGGCACATTCCGCCCGGTAAAATCGGAAGAAATAAGCGGGCATGAGATGCATACCGAGTTTATTGCGGTAAAGCGTTCCACTATTGAGAAACTGATTGCGCATGGCGGTGAGACCATTGCTGTGGGAACCACATCAGTCCGCACTATTGAGAGCCTTTATTACATAGGTGTTTATTTGAGCACCCATCCTGATGCTACTGAGGAGGATATGCACGTAAACCAGTGGACTCCCTACGACACCAACCCCACAATGTCATCAGTAGAAGCTCTGCGATACATTCTTGATTATCTGGACCGCCATCATCTTGATGTGCTCAAGACCAGCACCCAGATCATTATTGCTCCGGGTTACAAGTACCACATAGTAAAGATGATGATTACCAATTTCCACCAGCCTCAGAGTACCCTGCTCCTGCTAGTCTCCGCCTTTGTAAACGGTGACTGGAAAACCATCTACAATTACGCTCTAACTAACGGATTCAGATTCCTTAGTTACGGAGATTCTTCGCTGCTTATTCCTTAAGGACTTGTGCAAGTAAGTCTGGGGGCTTAATACAATTGGTAGCCCGGACTATAGTAGTCTGAGAACAGTTTTTTGACCAGGCTGTTAACTGTTGTATAATCTGTCGGCTTTTTGTCTGTAACCGATACTCTATTGTGAAATACCACGCAATCGTCTCTTGTGTCTATTATCACGGCATTTAATGTCAAAGCACCCTCATAAGGTGTTGACATATAATACGCTGTTCCCATTGTAGCGACAGCAGTTAGTATCCCGACAGCCAAACTTAAAGCTTCGGCTTTACGGTAATTACCCTTAGAACGTTCAAAACCGGTACCCCATACTATCATTCCAAATCTATGACCGGTACTTTCAATGAGGGAATCCAATGCCGATGGAACCGGAACAAAATATCGTTCCGCTTCTTTGGTTACCATGACGGAACGCATGAATGATTTATAGGTATTAATGATGCTGTCACCTTCTATTCTTGTGGTATCATTTACAGGAATCCAGAATTTTTGCTCCCAAATCGCTTCCTTAATCAACTGTTCGGATGCATAAGACAAAGGTTCACTGTAAGCAGCCTCCTGCTTGTTCTCAAGCAACATAATCTCAGTATAAGGATTAACAAGAACAACATTAACAACATCCGCAGGTCCGACTTTAACAGGAGGAACCTGAACAGTACCTACACTTCCGCAAGAAAAAAAGAAAACTAACGAAAGGCAAACAATAAAATAGATGGATTTGTGTGCAAACTGTTTCATTTAGTGAGTTCATTATTATTCCCCGCAAATATAATCATTTTCCCATTTGCAGGAGCCGAACCTTCTGATTTGGGACCATCGTGGAGAGGCGTAAGCGAAGAGCCCACGGAGGATCCCGTTAAGAACGGCGTTTCGTTTAACGACCGTTAGGCCCCGAAGGGGACTAAAAGGGAGGCGTTCGACGTTTAGGGTCCGTAGGGGCTCGTAGTAGCCTCGGAGCGTTGTGTCCCAAATCAGAAGGTTCGGCGCTGTTACACAAAATGAGAATGACTGTGCAATCGCCCTTTTTTTGATGCGGAGCAAAATAGGGTGAGGCGGCGTAAAAGCCTATCTTTGCAATCCCTAGAAGAGTTTGATATGGAAAGACCTACAGTTGCACTGATGTATGATTTTGACGGTACGCTTTCACCGTCATATATGCAGGAGTACGATTTCATGGATGCCATAGGACTCACTGACAAGGAGTCATTCTGGAAGGAGTCACATGGTTTGGCAGAGAAGTGCCAGTCCAGTACAATCCTGGCCTACATGAAACTCATGGTCGATAAGGCCAAGGAGAACGGTATCAGCATCCGCCGCCAGCAGTTCGTGGAATTCGGCCGCGGAATAGGCTTCTTCCCTGGAGTAGAGCAGTGGTTCGAGCTCATCAACCGCAAAGGTGTCGAGATGGGAGTAAACGTAGAGCACTACATAATCTCATCTGGCCTGAAAGAACTCATTGAAGGCACATCAATAGCAAAGTATTTCAAGAAGATATACGCCTGCTCGTTCATGTATGAGAATGATAAGGCTGTTTGGCCCGCTGTGGCAGTTGATTTTACATCAAAGACCCAGTTCATTTTCATGATTAACAAGGGAATCTACAATATCTGGGAGAATGCCCGTATAAATGATTCCATGCCCGATGAAGGCCGTCCGGTGCCATTCCAGAACATGATTTATTTTGGTGACGGAGAGACCGATATCCCCAGCATGCGAATAGTCAAGACTGAAGGCGGTCACTCAATAGCCATATACAAACCGCAGAATGAGAGCAGCCGCAAGCAGGCCGAGAATCTGGTACACCGTGGCCGCGTTAACTTTGCCTGTCCGGGCGATTACCGTGAGGGCAGTGAGCTATACAATGTGGTGCTTGCCACGATAGCTAAGGCCAAGAGTGATTCAGAGTTCCATTATCTGGAGCGTAAGAATCAGAAGTCAATGCTTGAAGACTAAATCAGACCTATGGATAAATTCAATATAATAGTTTTGGCAAAGCAGGTGCCCGATACCCGTCAGGTGGGTAAGGATGCCATGAATGCCGACGGCACCATAAACCGTGCCGCACTTCCGGCTGTATTCAACCCGGAGGACCTCAATGCCCTGGAGCAGGCCCTTGCCATCAAGGACCGTTATCCCGGCAGTACGGTGACCATGCTCACAATGGGTCCTGAGAGAGCAAAAGAGATAGTGATGGAGGGTGTTTTTCGTGGCGCTGACGGCGGTTATCTGCTTACGGACCGTCTGTTTGCAGGTGCCGATACACTGGCAACATCATACGCCCTGTCAACCGCCATCCGCAAGATAGGCAAGTTTGACATTATAATAGGCGGCCGTCAGGCCATTGACGGTGATACCGCTCAGGTAGGTCCCCAGGTAGCCGAGAAATTGGGACTCAACCAGATAACCTATGTTGAGGAGATACTTGATATGGACAGCAAGAGTGTTACCGTAAAGCGCGTGATAACAGGCGGTGTAGAAACCGTCAAGGCCCCGCTGCCCTGCCTGCTCACCGTGAACGGAAGTGCAGCACCCTGCCGCCCCCGCAACGCCCGTCTGCTTATGGGTCGCAAGAACTATGAGGTACCCGCATGGACCGTAGCTGATGTAAACGCTGATCCCACCAAGTGCGGACTGTCAGGCTCACCCACCAAGGTAAAGAAGATTGAGAACATAGTATTCCAGGCCAAGGAGAGCAAACGCTATGGTGCCGATGAAAAGGAGATAGCCGCTCTGATTGAGGAACTGGCCGTTAACCATATAATAGGATAAGCCATGAACAGCATCTTTGTATATTGCGAACTGGAAGGAGTCCAGGTGTCTCCCGTCAGTCAGGAACTGCTCACCAAGGGCCGCTCGCTTGCCAATCAGCTTGGCGTTAAGCTTGAGGCCATTGCAATAGGCAGCAATCTGGACGGAATAGAGAAACAGATTCTCCCTTACGGAGTTGATGTACTGCACGTGTTTGATGATAAGGCGCTTGCACCCTACACCACAGCACCCCATTCAGCAATTCTGGTTAAGCTGTTCCAGGAGGAGCAGCCGCAGATAGCCCTGATGGGCGCAACCGTTATAGGCCGTGACCTTGGACCAAGGGTTTCATCGGCATTGGGTAGCGGTCTTACTGCAGACTGCACCAACCTTGAGATTGGTGAGTATGAGGACAAGAAGTCTGGTCAGGTTTATGAGAACCTGCTCTATCAGATACGTCCTGCATTCGGCGGTAACATCATTGCCACCATCGTCAACCCCGACCATCGTCCCCAGATGGCAACCGTACGTCAGGGTGTGATGAAGAATGAGATACTCAAGGCAGACTACAAGGGTGAGATTGTAATGCATAAGGTAAGTGATTACATAAGCCAGGCAGACCTTGCTGTTAGCGTTATAGAGCGCCATATGCAGAAGCCTTCACATCATCTGGACAGCGCTAGCATTGTAGTGGCCGGCGGTTACGGAATGGGCAGCCGCGAGGGCTTTGACATGCTCTTCAAGCTGGCCGATGTACTGCACGCCGAGGTAGGTGCCAGCCGTGCCGCAGTTGATGCAGGTTTTGTTGATCATGACCGTCAGATTGGTCAGACCGGTCTTACCGTACGCCCCAAGCTCTATATTGCTTGCGGTATTTCAGGTCAGATCCAGCACATAGCAGGTATGCGTGAGAGCAGCCTGATCATGTCAATCAACCAGGACCCCGACGCTCCCATCAACGCCATTGCCGATTACGTTGTGACTGGCCGCGTTGAGGATGTGATCCCCAAAATGATCCGTAACTTAAAGGAGATTTCAAAATGAACAACTATAAGGATACCCCTGAACTGAAAGCCCGCATGAACTCTCCGCTTATGGAGCGCATAGTGGAGCTTAAGGAGAACTTTTATACCGAGGCCGATAAGTACGATTACGCACCGGCCGATTTTGCCGATGCAATGGACAATTTTGACCGCGTACTTGAACTGACCGGCAGCGTATGCGATGAGGTTATTGCACCCAACGCAGAGTCTGTGGACCGCGAGGGCTCACACTGCAGCGGCGGCCGCGTACAGTATTCAGCTGGCACAGCACAGAACCTCAAGGTGATGCACCAGGCCGGAATGTCAGGATTCGGACTGCCCCGTCAGTACGGAGGTCTGAACATGCCTGTTACTGTTTTCAGTGCTGTAGGTGAGATGATCTCACGTGCCGATGCCTCATTCCAGAACGTATGGGGCCTGCAGTCATGCGCCGATACCATCAACGAGTTCGGAAGCGCCGAGCAGAAGGAGAAATACCTCAAGATGGCCAGTGAGGGTGCCACCATGTCAATGGACCTTACAGAGCCCGATGCAGGCAGTGACCTGCAGAGCGTAATGCTCAAGGCAACCGAGGATCCGGAGAACGGCTGCTGGCGTCTGAACGGTGTAAAGCGTTTCATCACTAACGGTGACAGTGACATCCATCTGGTTCTTGCCCGCAGCGAAGAGGGTACTACCGATGGTCGCGGCCTGTCACTCTTTATCTATGACAAGCGTAACGGCGGCGTGAACGTACGCCGTATAGAGGATAAGATGGGTATTCACGGATCACCCACCTGCGAGCTGGTGTTCAACAATGCCAAGGCAGAGCTTTGCGGTGACCGCCGTCTGGGTCTTATCAAATATGTGATGTCACTTATGAACGGTGCTCGTCTGGGCATAGCCACCCAGAGCGTGGGCATACAGGATGCAGCATGGCGTGAGGCTACTGCATACGCTGCAGAGCGCCGTCAGTTCGGCCGTGCCATCGACACATTCCCTGCTGTTTATCAGATACTGGCAGTGATGAAGGCCAAGATCGAGGCTTCACGTTCACTCATGTATGAGACCTCACGTTACGTGGATATCTACAAGTCACTTGACCAGATAGCCAAGACACGAACCCTGACCCCTGAGGAGCGTCAGGAGAGTAAGCGTTACAGCCGTCTGGCCGATGCACTGACACCAATCACAAAGGGTATGACAAGTGAGTTTGCCAACCAGAACGCATATGACAGCATACAGATTCACGGAGGTTCAGGCTTTATGCGTGACTACGCCTGCGAGCGTCTGTACCGCGATGCACGCATCACCTCAATCTATGAGGGTACAACACAGCTGCAGGTAGTTGCCGCACTGCGTTATGTAACCGGCGGAACCTACTCACAGTTTGCCAAGGATATACTTGAGCCTCTTGCTGATTCAGTAGAGAAGAGCGCTGTTCTTGGTATGGTTTCAAAGCTGGATTCCATGACCGAGAGTGCTACTTCACACAAGGAGCAGGAGTTCACTGATTTCTGCGGCCGCCGCCTGATGGAGAGTGCAGCCTACTGCGTAATGAGCGCCCTGCTGCTGCGTGACTCAATTGAGACTCCTGAATTGTTTGACAAACCCTTGAAGGTATTTGTTGACTGGGCCAAGGGCCAGGTTGAGGGTAATGCTGCAGTAGTAATCGGTTGGACTCCTCAGAGTACAGAATATTATAAATAAGTAGTACTTTTGTGCCAGGTTTTTAAACAGACTCTGGTGCACAGCGATAAAAGTGACATACTGAAGAGTGAAGCCCGCTATCGCAGGCTCACGGAGACACCGGTGCCAAGGCTGGTATTAAGTCTTGCGGTGCCCACCATAATCAGTATGTCCATATCGGCCATCTACAACATTGTAGATTCATGGTTTGTGGGCCACATCAGCACCTTTGCTACGGCAGGTGTAGGTGTGGCTTTCTCATACCAGTCAATCATTCAGGCGGTCGGCTTCTTCTTTGGACACGGATCAGGCAACTATATGTCACGCGCCCTTGGTGCACGCGATGCAGAGGGTGCGGGCAAGATGGCTGCTACCGGGTTCCTTTCATCATTTATTGTGGGTCTGATATTCATGGTGCTGGGCATGCTTTTCATGACCCCGCTCTCACGTCTGCTGGGTGCCACTCCCGATGTGGTTCCGTACTCAAACGCTTATCTTAAGTGGATACTGATAGCCACGCCGTTCCTGGTATCGCAGATGACTCTGAACAACCAATTGCGTCTGCAGGGTAACGCCATGATGGCCATGATAGGCATAGCCGCAGGTATGGTACTCAACATTTTCTTTGACTGGCTGCTCATAAACCATATGGATATGGGCGTTACTGGAGCCGCAATGGCCACCCTTATAAGCCAGTTCATTTCATGGAGCCTGTTGCTGTGGGCCAGCACCTTTGACGGTAATGTGCATATCCGTTTGCGCAACTTTGCCCCTTCACTGGAGCGTTATCGTGAGATAGGAGCGGGAGGCTTGCCTTCACTCATGCGTCAGTCACTCTCCAGTATATCGGCCATATGTATGAACTGGGCGGCCGCAAGCTATGCGCTGCAGGGACAGGAGGCATCAACCATAGCCGCATTTACCGTGGTGGCCAGGATCATGCAATGCGCAATGGCGGTGATTCTTGGCGTGGGCCAGGGATTCCAGCCGGTATGCGGATTCAACTGGGGAGCCAGACTGTATGGACGTGTAAGACAGTCATACAGATTTACGATACAGGTTTGCGTGATAGTCCTGGTAGTGATGTCAACATTGGGATGGATATTTGCGCCTGAGATTATTACATTCTTCCGTGATGAAGATCCGGAACTGATTCGCATAGGTGCCGTTTTATTGCGCTGGCAGTGCGTGGCCTTCCCGCTGGTTGGCCTGACTACACCTACCAATATGCTGCTGCAGAACATACGCCGTACCGGAAGGGCCACCATATTGGCTATGAGTCGGCACGGATTTGCGTTTTATCCCGTATTCTTTATACTGCCTGCAATATGGGGTCTTGAGGGCCTTGAGGCCACGATGGCTACAGCCGATGTCATTACGTTCTCGATAGCTCTGCCCTTTGCAATCAGCATAATAAGGGAACTTTCAGCCCGTGAAAAGGGCATAATCTGATAAAAATCAATACCTTTGCAAAATGGGACATACATATAATGAGCGACTAAAACTACTCAAAAAGATTATTGAAACTCCTTCTGTAACTGGTAAGGAGAAGATGGTATCCGAGATATTGAAGGAAGAATTGAAGAAAAACGGATACAAACCCAAACCTTTGGGACGTAATGTCTTGTGTTATGGCTCTAATTATGATCCTAAAAAACCGAATCTGTTGCTGAACGCTCATATGGATACTGTTAAACCGGTGTCTGGGTGGACCAAAAATCCGTTGAAGGCCACTATAGAAAAAGGGCGTTTATACGGACTCGGAAGCAATGATGATAGTGCAGGATTGGTGTCGCTTCTTCACACATTCTATAAACTGGACAAAAAGAAACAACACTATAATCCAGTATTTCTTGCCACAGCTGAAGAAGAGAAGAATGGAAAGCGTGGAATGAAATATGCTGTAAGCAAACTTCCCAAGATAGATGTGGCTATCATAGGTGAACCAACAGGTATGAAGCCTGCAATAGCAGAGAAGGGTTTGTTGGTGCTTGATTTTGTGGTTAGTGGAAAGGCAGGACATGCTGCTCGAGATGAAGGAGTTAATGCTCTATATCGTGCAATAGATGTGATTAACAAACTTCGAGATTTGAAATTTGAGAGAGAATCAAAGTTACTGGGCAAACTCAAGTTTACAGTTACAATGATAAATGCGGGAATACAACATAATGTGATTCCGGATAAATGCACATTTACGGCAGATGTCCGTACCAATGAACTCTATTCTAATCAGGAAGTACTTGACATAATAAGAGCAAAATTACCTACTTATTGTGAAGTGACTGCACGTTCGTTAAACCTTAACTCTTCAAAAATCAAAGTGACTCATCCGATAGTAAAGAAGGCAAAACAGTTAGGATTGAAACCCTATGGCTCGCCTACATTATCGGACCAGGCAATCTTGACATGCGAATCTTTGAAGTTGGGTCCGGGCGAATCGGCACGTTCACATACAGCTGACGAGTATATTGAACTTTCAGAATTAAAGGAGGCTGTACCCACATATGTGAAACTGCTTGATGGCCTGAAACTTAAGTGAATATTTATGCAGTGCGACACTTAAAAATGGCCTTCTAAAGTGTTATAATCTGCAAAATTCACTTAAATACCCCTCAAAAATATACAAGATAAAAAATAAAGAATAACTTTGTAGCGCGATTGCAAAACAGGGTATCTGTGTAGCGGTCGTATAAAGTAGTAAGATAGTCCTTTTTATAAATATCATTGGGTTACGTTTGATGTGAATCACGCGCCGCCAAAAAAGAGAAGAGGTACCTGAAGGTAACTCTTCTTTTTTTTATACTTTTACGGAACAAAACAGATTTTCATTATGGAAAGCAGGTACGCTGAAGGCATAAGCCGGATTGAGATTAACTCCCTTTGGGGCAGGAAGCACATTGTCTGGAATCTCAGACCTGATGTAAACATTCTGAGTGGTGTGAACGGCACCGGAAAGAGCACTATCCTGAACAAGACGGTATCCCGCTTGGATTATCTGTCTGGTGAGGGAAAGGATGAGAGTGCGGAGGTTACTGTGGATTTCTATCCCGACGGTGCAGATAAACTCAGATATGATGTGATACGCAGTATAGACCGTCCGCTTATGCACAGCAATCTGCTTGAAAAGATGTCAGACAAGAGTGTGGTATCTGAGCTGGACTGGCAGCTCTACAAGCTTCAGAGGCGCTATCTTGATTATCAGGTGAACATAGGCAACCGCACCATCCAGTTACTTACATCCGGTGATCCGGAGAAACTAAAGGAGGCACAGCAGATATCGGCTCCGCGCATCAGGTTCATGGATTATATGGATGAACTCTTTATTGATACCGGCAAGAAGATAGACCGTACCAGCAATGAGATACTGTTTGACCAGTTTGGCGTGACACTGCAGCCGTATAACCTGTCATCGGGTGAAAAACAGCTGTTGGTCATTATGCTTACCACGCTTGTACAGGATATGCATCCCTGTGTGCTGCTTATGGACGAGCCGGAGATTTCACTCCATATTGAATGGCAGCAACAACTGATACAGCGTGTGCGTTCACTTAATCCTAATGTGCAGATAATAATGACCACTCACTCTCCGGCACTTATCATGGATGGCTGGATGGAAGCTGTGACTGATGTAGAGGATATTACCGTCAAGTGACAGGCTTTCTTTATGAAGAGACTCACTGACAACATCAATTCCCGTTATTTTGAGGCTGCCGACAAACTTCTGCCCGGTAAGCGCAGGGGCCGTATCATAGCTTTCGTGGAGAGTTATGATGATGTCTCTTTCTGGCGGTTGCTGTTGGATGAGTTTGAATCGGAGGGCCATTATTTTCAGATTATGCTGCCAGACAGGGGCGGGCTTACCAAAGGCAAGAAATCGGCATTGCGCTCTTGCATTGACCGCAGCGGGCTGGGCAAGAGCCTGATTGCCTGCGTGGACAGTGACTATGACTGGTTGTTGCAGGGAGTTACTCAGACTTCAAGGGAGATAATAAACAATCCATATGTAATCCAGACCTACACCTACGCCATTGAGAACTATCAGTGCTGGGCGGGCAGCCTGCACCAGATATGTGTCCAGAGCACTCTCAATGACCACCGTCTGATTGATTTCCCGGCCTTTATGGAGATGTATTCAAAGGCTGTTTACCCTCTGTTTGTATGGAATGTCTGGTTCTATCGCAAGAAACTGCATAATGAGTTCAGCATGCAGGACCTGAGCATTGACATACGTCTCAAGAGTGTTGATGTACGTCGTCCCCAGGGAGCGATAACGGGTGTCGAGGAGCGTGTCTCCCGTAAGGTGAGATGGCTGGAGAACCACTACCCGGATGCTATACCTGAGGTGGAGGCATTAAGGGAGGAACTGAAAACAATGGGCGTAAATGAAAGCAATACTTACTTGTTCCTGCAGGGGCACCACCTCATTGAGAATGTAATACTTAAACTGCTTGTACCGGTATGCACTGTCCTGCGTCAGGAACGTGAAGCCGAGATACGCAGGTATGCAGTACATGACCAGCAGTACCGCAATGAGATAAGCGCTTATCAGCATAGCCAGATGGGACTTGCCGAAGCCATACGGAAAAACACACACTACAGGGACTGTGAGTTGTATGAGCGCATGAGGGAGGATGTAAGGAATTTCTTAGTTATGCTTCCAGAAAGAGGGGGTGATGATAAGAAGGACACTGAAAACCTCAAGACGTCCCACCAGCATCAGGAAGGTTGAGAACCACTTGCCTATTACGGGCAGATCATTCCACGGGATATTGCAGCCGTGGTCACCTATCGTAAGACCTATATTGCTCAGGCAGGAGAGCGATATGCCGTAAGCCTCAGCTATGTCAATGCCAATAGCCAGATAGAAGAACCATCCCACAAACACCAGTGCAAAGAAGAATATACTGAACGTGAGGACACTCTGTCTTGTGGATGGCGGTATAACCTTGCCGTTTATGCGCACGGGCAGTATGGCATTGGGGTGGAGTATACGGTTGAATTCATTGCGCATGGACTTTATCAGAATGGCTATGCGGATGGATTTCATACCACCTGAGGTGGAGCCGGCACAGGCACCCAGATAGAAGCACAGGCCCAGAGTCATCCATATGAACGGAGGCCACTGAGTATAATCAGTTGATGTGAATCCGGTGGTGGTGATTATGGCTGTCACATGGAACAGTGCGTTACGTAGTGAAGCAGATGCGTTATACGGGGTTGATATGAAAAGGCTGATGCCCACTATTGCCGTAAAGATCATCAGGAACATCAGATACCACTTGAACTGCGTGTCTTCAATGAGTTTATGGAACTGGCCGCGGAATGCCACAAAAAACAGCAGTCCGTAGTTGACACCGGACAGGAACATGAAGAATGTAATGACATACTCAATGGTGTGTGAATTGAAGTATGCTATGCTGGCGTTCTTGGTTGAGAATCCGCCTGTGGCAGCGGTAGTAAGAGCATGGTTTATACTGTCAAAGATACCCATGCCGCATAATCTCAGGGCTACGGCACAAAGAACCGTTATCAAAACATAAACAGTCAGAATCCATCGGCCGCTCGTGCTTATGCGCGGATGGAGTTTGTGCTGCGTGGGACCAATGGCTTCGGCGGCAAAGAGCTGAACCTCACCCACACCGAAAATAGGCAGTACGGCTACCGTAAAGAAGACTATTCCCAAACCGCCTATCCACTGTGTCAGACTGCGCCAGAACAGCAGTCCGTGCGGAATTACCTCAACATCCTGTATGATTGTGGCCCCGGTAGTGGTAAATCCTGACATGGTCTCAAAGAAGGCATCAGTGAATGTGGGTATATAACCGCTCAGGTAATATGGGAGAGAACCGAATATGGAGAACAATACCCAACTGACAGCTACCACAATATAACCGTCACGGCGTGTCATGGCTCCTTCCTTGTGTTTTGTGCTTTTACCTATGAGCAGGGCTATCATGCCGACGCAGGCCGATGTGAGCGAGCCCATTATAAATCCGAACAGGTCATCCTCACCATAAAAAATGGAAATAAGGGCACAAAGCAACAGTATTCCTGATTCAATCAGAAGCAGGACTCCCATTATACGGTGTATGATTCTGATGTTTATCAATTGAAATATTTTTCAATGGATTTAATCATTCCTTCCAGACAGAATACCACTACATGGTCTCCGGGCTCAATCTGTGTGTTACCGGTTACCAGTATAGCCTCTTTGTTGCGAATAAGACCGCCTATGGTCACTCCGCGAGGTATGGAAATGTCCTTTACCGGGTTGCGGGTTATCTTGGCACCCTCCTTGACATTGAATTCTGCAACATCGGCATTGGCAAATGTAAGACACTTTACATTAGTGACATCAGCATCCAGCATCATCTGGTATATGTGGCTGGCGGCAATCTTCTTCTTGTTGATTACCGTACCGATATCAAGCTTTTCAGCCATGTTTATATAGTCAATGTTTTCAACCTCAGCTATGGTTTTGGTCACTCCGAAACGCTTGGCGGCCAGGCAGGCCAGGATGTTGGTTTCAGAGTTGTCTGTAAGGGCCACAAAGGCCTCAGTGTGCTGTATGCCCTCACTGTTAAGGAGGCTGGGGTCACGTCCGTCACCGTTTATGATCATCACCTTGTCATCAACGAGCTCGGTAAGTTTGTTGCAACGGTCCAGGTCACTCTCTATTATCTTGAGGTTCATGTAGTCAGGCATGAGCTGTGCGGTTCGTACGGCAATACGGCTGCCGCCCATTATAATCACGTCACGTACATCGGGCAACTCTTCCTTGCCGGCAATCTTGCGGATGTGCGGGATGTGCTTTTTCATTGTCATGAAGTAGACCAGATCACCTGCCTGCATGGTGTCATTACCGCTTGGGATAATGGTTTCACCCTCACGCAGAATGGCAACGATATGATATGGCCTCTCCTTGCCCAGTTGCGACAGCGGCTTATCCAGTATCTGGGCATTGTCACGCAGCTTAATACCCATCATTACCAGGGCACCTCCGGCAAACTCCCACCACTGGCGTATCCAGCTGAGTTTCATTCCGTCAACTATATCCTTGGCCGCCAGAAGTTCAGGATAGATGAGTGAATCCAGACCTATGCTGTTGAAATACTCCATATGCTTGGGCTGGAGGTACTCATAGTTGTTGATTCGGGCTACGGTCTTCTTGGCTCCGAGATAGTGGGCCAGTTGGGCGGAGATAATGTTGCGGCTTTCATCGGTGGTTACTGCCACAAAAAGGTCAGCACTGCCGGCACCGGCCTCCTTAAGGCCGTGAAGAGATACAGGTGATTCCTGTATGGTAAGCAGATCAAAACTGGAATCAAGGCGGGCCAGCTTTTCAGGACTTTCGTCAATGAGGACAATATCCTGATTCTCTCCGGCCAACAGCTTGGCCAGATGGATACCTACATTTCCTGCTCCTGCAATGACTATCTTCATTTTGTTTCTCTTTTAGGTTTATCGGTCAGGCTCTGGAGAGCGCTGATTACGGCATCTTCATCAATATGACACAGATGCAGCAATTGAGGCGTGGAGCCATGTTCAATGAATCGGTCGGGCAATCCCAGACGTATTATCTCAGGTGAATAGCCGTTATCCATCATATATTCCGTAACAGCTGTACCAAGACCTCCTGTAACCGTACCGTTCTCAATAGTGATGATACGGCTGTATTTATGGCCTACCTCTTCCAGGATAGCGGTATCGATAGGCTTGAGGAAACGCATATCATACAGGGCTGCCGTTTTTCCTGTCTGTGACATCCACTGTATTATGGCATGTTCTGCCAGATTGCCTATGGGACCGATGGAAAGTACTGCAGCGTCAGTTCCGTTCAGAATCTTGCGGCCTGTGCCCACAACAACGGGTTCAAGCGGTTTACGCCAGTCTGTAAGGATACCGCGGCCGCGGGGATATCGGATTACAAAGGGCCCCTGGTCAGGCAGCTGCGCGGTGTACATGAGGTTGCGGAGTTCCACTTCATCATAGGGTGATGAGATGATAAGACCAGGAATAGGCCGCAGGTATGCCAGATCAAATGCGCCGTGATGGGTAGGACCGTCCTCACCTACCAGACCGGCGCGGTCCAGACACATTACCACATTCAGATGGTCTATGGCGACATCATGTATGATGTTGTCATATGCACGCTGCATGAATGAGGAGTAGATGTTGCAGAACGGCATCAGTCCCTCTTTTGCCAGACCTGCTGAGAATGTTACGGCATGGCCCTCAGCTATGCCTACGTCAAAGCAGCGGTCAGGATATACATCCATGGGTATGTTCATGCTGCATCCTATGGGCATGGCGGGGGTTATTCCTATGATTCTGGAGTTCTCTTTCATGAGTTCCAGCAGTGTCTCACCGAACACATCCTGGAACAGAGGGGGCATACCTTCACCGTTACGGACTATGCGTTCACCCGTTTCTTTGTCAAAAAGGCCGGGGGCATGCCATATGGCGGAGTCTTTCTCGGCAGGCTTATATCCCTTGCCTTTAATGGTCTTGATATGCAGCAGCTTGGGGCCGTGCATATTCTTGATATTGGAGAGAATACGCACCAGATTCTGGACATTATGTCCATCAACAGGACCGAAGTAACGAATGTCCATACCCTCAAACATGTTGTTCTGATGGGTGAGCTTGATCTTGATGCGGTTGTGGCGGCGTATTGTCTCGCGGCGTTTCTGCTCATTCATGAGTCCTAATTTGTAGAGAACTCTTGAAGCATAGTAACGGAACTTGTTATATGAGCGTGAAGTTGTAAGCTGGGTAAGGTAACTGCGCATACCGCCTACACTCTGTGAGATGCTCATATCGTTGTCATTCAATATTATGAGCAGGTCATTGTCAGTGATTGAGGCATTGTTGAGGCCTTCAAAAGCCAGACCTCCGCTCATGGCGCCGTCACCTATAACGGCCACTACACGGCGGGAGCGGTTGCCGTTGCGCTTATCGGCTACAGCCATTCCTAGTGCCGCCGATATGGAGTTTGAAGCATGACCTGCCGTAAAGGCATCATACTCACTTTCCTGAGGTGAAGGGAAGGGCTTGAGTCCGCCGAACTTGCGGTTGGTGCTGAAACGGTCACGACGGCCGGTCAGGATCTTGTGTCCGTATGCCTGATGGCCTACGTCCCATACGATACGGTCATCAGGGGTGTTGAAAACGTAGTGAAGCGCAACGGTCAGTTCAACGGTACCAAGGCTGGAGCCAAAGTGGCCCGGATTGTGTGATAATTCATCTATTATCATCTGTCTCAGTTCGCTGCAAACTTGTGGAAGTTGCTCCAGGTTGAGCTTTTTGAGGTCCTTGGGCGAATTGATACTGTTCAGTAATCCGTTGTTTGTCTTTTCCGCTTCAACGTTATCCATCCTCTGATTTTTGGTTGTTCAAAAGGCAAATGTACCATTTTTTGAGTGAAAAAAGCCCTTTTTTAAATAATATGGTGTTTTTTGACCGCACTTTCTAACGTAGAGGCCTATTTGCGGACACTTTATCGGAATAATGGTTATCTTTGACAATCAAGTTTTTTAAAGGTTAATGACATACTCTATTGATGATATTGTCGCCATGATAGGGGCGGAGAGACATGGCTTCTGTCCGGGCTCCATATCATGGCTGCTTACTGACAGCCGTTCACTCTGTTTTCCTGCTGAAACGCTTTTCTTCGCGTTGGTGAGCAGGCGCAATGACGGGCATAACTATATTCGCGAACTGTATAACCGTGGTGTAAGGAATTTTGTAGTGAGCTACCTGCCCGATAACATGGATGACTATCAGGAGTCTAATTTCCTTCTCGTAAGGGATACGTTGTCCGCCCTGCAGACTTTGGCTGCCGCACACCGTATGAAATTTGACATTCCTGTAGTAGGCATAACCGGCAGTAACGGAAAGACCATGATAAAGGAGTGGCTTTATCAGCTTCTGGAACCCGATTATGCCGTTACCCGTTCTCCCAAAAGTTACAACTCCCAGATAGGCGTACCGCTTTCAGTATGGCTGCTCAACAAACAGTCTGAGATAGGCATATTTGAAGCCGGTATTTCCAAGAAGGATGAGATGCGTCAGCTCTGGAAGATAATAAAGCCTACCATAGGCGTCCTCTCAAATATAGGTCTTGCGCATCAGGAAAACTTCCAGTCCCTTCAGGACAAATGCATTGAGAAACTCAAACTGTTCAGGGACTGTGATGTGGTTATCTACAACTGTGACAACGACCTGATCCAGGGTTGTGTTGACAAGTCCATAATGACAGCCCGCGAGATTGCATGGTCACGCAAGAACCAGGACAAACCTCTCTTTATCTCATCGGTAGTAAAGGGAGTCAGTTCAACGGAGATAACATACCGTTACATTGGCCTGGAAAACAAGTTCACGATCCCGTTCATTGATGATGCCTCAATTGAGGATGTTTTGCACTGCCTGGCCGTATGCATCTATCTGATGGTTCCACCAGAGAAGATTACCGAACGTATGGCTACCCTTGAACCGCTTGCCATGCGTCTGGAGGTCAAGGACGGCAAACAGGGATGCATTATAATCAATGACAGTTACAACTCCGATATATCATCACTTGGTATTGCGCTTGATTTCATGGCGCGTCGTCAGGATGACAAATCGCGTAACAAAACACTTATACTTTCAGACATACTCCAGTCGGGCTGGTCTGTGCATGAACTGTACCGCAGGGTGGCACAGTTGGTTGAAAGCCGCGGCATAACCAAACTCATCGGCATAGGTGAGGATATCACTTCTGAATCCAAACGGTTTGATGTTCCTGAAAAGTATTTCTTCAACACGACCGATGACTTCCTCAAATCAGACCTGATAAAAGGTTTCCATAACGAACTGGTGCTGATTAAGGGCGCTCGTATGTATGAATTTGACAGGATAGCTGAACGCCTGGAACTCAAGGTGCATGAGACTATTCTGGAGGTTAATCTGCAGGCCATTGCCGATAACCTGAACCGTTATCGCGGCATGCTTAAGCCTGAGACAAAGATTGTCTGCATGGTCAAGGCTTCTGCATACGGCTCAGGCGCGATTGAGGTTTCCAAAACGCTTCAGGACCGCAAGGTGGATTATCTGGCGGTTGCAGTGGCTGATGAAGGCGCCGAACTGCGCAAGGCGGGCATAACCACCAGCATCATGGTGATGAATCCGGAGCGTACATCGTTCAATACCCTGTTTGACTATAAACTGGAGCCGGAGGTTTACAGTTTCCATCTGCTTGACCTGATAATACGTGCGGCAGAGCATAACGGAGTGACAAACTTCCCTATTCACATAAAGATTGATACCGGTATGCACCGTCTGGGCTTTTCGCCCCAGGATATACCGGAACTGTTACACAGGCTGCAAAGACAGACTGCCGTCATACCGTGTTCTGTATTCTCTCATTTTGTGGGCAGTGACAGTGCGGAATTTGACAAGTTCACAAAACTGCAGATTGAGCGGTTCAATGAGGCCGCCGATACGTTGCAGGCTGCTTTTAAGCATCACATCATACGGCATATCTGCAACTCTGCCGGTATTGAGAGATTCCCTGAGGTTCATTATGACATGGTTCGTCTGGGACTTGGTCTTTACGGTATCAACCCGCTTGACAACCAGCCGTTGGAGACAGTATGCACACTCAAGACCACCATACTCCAGATACGTGAATTGGACAAGGGTGAGACAGTGGGCTACAGCCGCAAGGGCAAGATTACCAGGCCTTCACGTATCGCAGCCATACCGATAGGATATGCCGATGGTCTGGATCGTCATCTGGGTAACGGTAAGGCATATTGCCTTGTGAACGGACAGAAGGCTTACTATGTGGGCAACATATGCATGGACGTTTGCATGATTGACGTTACGGACATTGACTGCCAGGAGGGAGACTCGGTTGAGATTTTCGGCCCCAACCTGCCGGTACATATGCTGTCCGATATACTTGGCACCATACCTTATGAGATAATATCGACCGTTTCAATCCGTGTAAAGAGAGTCTACTATACGGAATAACGTTGGCTTTGGCATTGGCTTTGGCTTTTTGAAAAATAACTAACCTGATTATAATATGACAAACATTTCAAATTCAAAAGCCTTGCGGATGACTAATTTCCGCTGGGTACTGTGCGCCCTCCTGTTTGTGGCCACAACAGTCAATTACCTGGACCGTCAGGTGCTTTCACTTACCTGGAAAGATTTTATTTCGGCCGATTTCCAATGGACCGACAGCCAGTACGGAACCATAACGGGATTCTTTTCAATTTTCTACGCGGTGGCTTGCCTTTTCAGCGGTAAGTTCATTGACTGGCTGGGTACACGTAAGGGTTATCTGTGGGCTATATTCATCTGGTCCGTAGGTGCCTGCCTTCACGCTGCTTGCGGTTGGGCGACCATGAAGGTCAACGGTATAGAATCAATGGATGTTTTGAGCAATCCGGATTATTATACATCGGGATTGTGGTTGGGAACGGAGTATCTTTATGCTTTGAGTGATATCAGTAAACTGGCACTTATATCTACCACATCTGTAATCCTGTTCATTATCTGCCGCGCCGTGTTGGCTCTTGGTGAGTCTGGAAACTTTCCTGCCGCTATCAAGGTTACAGCAGAATATTTTCCCAAGAAGGACCGTGCTTTTGCCACTTCAATATTCAACGCCGGTGCATCGGTAGGTGCTCTGGCTGCTCCCGCCTGCATTCCGCTTCTGGCCGCCAAATGGGGCTGGGAGATGGCTTTCATTATCATAGGTGCGCTGGGCTTTGTATGGATGTTCTTCTGGTTCGGACTCTATCAGAAACCAGAGAAGTCAAGATTCGTGAACCAGGCTGAGCTGGAGTATATTCATCAGGATGATGCTGCCGAACTGGCTGCTGCAAAGGCTGCCCAGGCCGTTGTCAAGGAGGAGAAGTCAATTCCTTTCTTCAAGTGTTTTACCTTCCGTCAGACATGGGCATTCATTTGCGGTAAGTTCTTTACCGATGGTGTATGGTGGTTTTTCCTGTTCTGGGCTCCTGCCTATTTCAGTGACCAGTACGGTTACCGCTCAGACTCCAAGGAGGCCATCATGCTGATATTTGTACTTTATCTGATTGTTACTGTGGTAAGTATAGGCGGCGGTTACCTGCCCAAACTCTTTGTGGAGAAGAAGGGCATGGAGCCCTACTCAGGCCGTATGAAGGCCATGCTCATATTTGCCTTCTTCCCGCTGCTGGCCCTCTTTGCCCAGCCTCTGGGTAAGTACAGCGCATGGTTCCCCGCCATCATCATCGGCTTGGCCGGTGCCGGACATCAGGCATGGTCAGCCAACCTCTACTCAACCATCGGCGATATGTTTCCTAAGTCTACTATAGGAACTATTACCGGCGTGGGTACCACAATGGGCGGTTTGGCGTCATTTATGATTAACAAGGGTGCCGGAATGCTCTTTACCAAGAGTGATGCTCTGGGTTCTGCTTTCAGTTTCCTTGGTTTTGAAGGCAAGGAGGCCGGATACATGATAGTGTTCTGCATCTGTGCCGTTGCTTATCTGATTGGCTGGACCGTGATGAAACTGCTTGTACCTAAGTATAAGCCTATTGAAGTTTGATATTTGCCTAAACTAACCTTTTTCAATTATGAGTAACAACAAACCTACTGTCAAAGAGAAGATCGCATACGCACTGGGCGATGCGGCTGCCGGTGGCATTACATGGAAAATCATGTCCATTGCCTTCCCTCTGTTTTTTACAAATGTATTCGGACTGACGTTTGCCGATGCTGCCGCCCTTATGCTTATAGCCCGTCTGTTTGATGTGGTGACAGATCCTCTTATGGGCAGTCTGGCTGACCGCACCCAATCCAAGTGGGGAACCTATCGCCCGTGGCTCATATTCGGTGCCATCCCGTTCGGCCTGGTGTTTGCGTTGTTGCTTTACACCCCTGATCTGGGGCCCGCCGGAAAGCGTGTCTATGCATATGTGCTCTACCTGCTTATGATGGCGGTTTACACTATGGTAAATGTGCCATACGGCTCTCTGTTAGGTGTAATGACGGCCGATGACAATGAGAAGAACCAATTTTCATCATACCGAATGGTGGGTGCATACGCAATGGGCTTCATTACCCTGCTCTCATTCCCGTATCTGCAGAAGATGGTGGGTGGGACAGATGCACACCAGTATGCAGTGCTGGGTGCTGTGTTCGGCATTATTGCCGCTGCCATGACACTTGCCTGCGGCCTGATGACCAAAGAAAGGCTCAAACCTGTAAGGGCAGAGAAATACTCTTTCCGTCAGTTTGTTGACCTGTTCAAGAATAAACCGTGGATTTATCTTACACTTATAGGACTGTGTACCAACTTCTTCAACGGATTCCGTTATGCTGTGGCCGGTTATATGATATCATACTGCCTGGGCGGTGACGTAACCGTGGGCGGTCTCATCATCAACTATACCGTGCTGATGGCGTTCGGTGAGGTAACGTGTATGATATTCGGTGGTGTATCACCCAAGTTCACCAAGTGGGTGGGTTCCAAGCATAAGGCTTTTGTTTGGGCATCAGTAATCTGCGTGGTGTTCTCAGTGCTGTTCTTCTTTATTCCTATGAATCCCAAGTATATCTGGCTGATGGTGGCTGTGGTTATCCTCACGTCAGTGGGAGTGGGCCTGTATTCACCTCTGCTTTGGTCTATGTATGCCGATGTAGCCGATTTTGCCACTGAGAAGTTCGGAACCTCATCAACAGGTCTGATATTCTCATCAGGCACAATGGCCCAGAAGTTGGGCGGCGCCATATCGGGTTCACTCATAGCACTGCTGCTGGGTTTGGCCGGCGCACGTATGATTCCTGATGATTTTGGCAATATGTCAATAGATCCCGCTTCAGTTACAGAATCTGTGCGTACCATGGTGTGGTCTCTTTTCTCATTGATACCCGCTGTTATTGCCCTTATCATGGGATTCCTGGCATATAAGTTCCCCATCAAGAAATGAGGTGTATGGCTAAGGAATACGGACATTACGATGATGCGGCCAGGGAGTATGTCATTACAGACCCTTGTACCCCATGGCCTTGGATAAACTACTTAGGTACTGAGGATTTCTTTGGTCTTATTTCAAATACCGCGGGCGGTTACAGTTTCTGCAAGGATGCCAAGTTCCGCCGCATCACCCGCTACCGTTACAACGGCGTGCCCATGGATGCGGGCGGACGGTATTTCTACATAAAGGATGGTGATACTGTGTGGAACCCGGGTTGGAAGCCCTGCAAGACTCCGCTTGATTTCTATGAGTGCCGTCACGGCATGAACTATACCACGATTGAGGGCCGCAAGGACGGTGTAACCGCAAAGGTGCTCTTTTTTGTACCGCTCAAGACATGGGCCGAGGTCCAGAAACTGACACTGACCAACACTACCGATAAGGTTAAGAAACTGAAACTGTTTAGCTTCCAGGAGTGGTGCCTTTGGAATGCATCGACCGACATGGAGAATTTCCAACGTAACTTCTCTACAGGTGAGGTTGAGATTGACGGCTCAGTTATTTACCATAAGACTGAATACAAGGAGCGCCGCAACCACTATGCATACTATTCAGTGAATGTTCCCGTGCAGGGTTATGATACTGACCGCGAATCATTCCTGGGGCTGTATAACGGTTTTGATGCGCCTCAGGCCGTGCTTGAGGGCAAGCCTCGCATGAGCGTTGCTCACGGATGGTCACCTATAGCATCACATTATCTGGAGATAGATCTTAAGCCGGGTGAGAGCCGTGACCTGATATTTGTATTGGGATATGTGGAGAATGCCCAGGATGACAAGTGGGAAAGCAAGGGTGTGATCAACAAACGCATGGCCCGTGAGATTCTTTCAGGTCTTGATACGGTGGCCAAGGTGGATGAGGAGTTCAACCGTCTGTGTGAGTATTGGAATAACCTGCTGCAGATATTCTCTGTCAAGAGTGGCGATGACCGTCTGGACCGTACGGTCAATATCTGGAACCAGTACCAGTGCATGATCACCTTCTGCTTCTCACGCAGCGCATCTTTCTTTGAGAGCGGCATAGGTCGTGGAATGGGATTCCGTGACTCCAACCAGGACCTGATAGGTTTTGTGCATCAGATACCTGAGCGTGCACGTGAGCGTATAATAGATATTGCTTCAACCCAGTTTCCTGACGGAGGTTGCTATCACCAGTATCAGCCCCTGACCAAGCGTGGTAATGACGGTATTGGCGGCGGATTCAATGATGACCCCATGTGGTTAATATTCGGAGTGTGCGGATATCTGCGCGAGACAGGTGATTTCAGTATTCTGGATGAACCCGTTCCGTTTGACAATGTTCCGGGCAGTGAGAAGAGCCTGTTTGAGCATCTGACCATTTCATTTGATCACGTGATAAACAACCTGGGGCCGCACGGACTGCCCCTGATAGGCAGAGCAGACTGGAATGACTGCCTGAACTTGAACTGTTTCTCTAACGATCCCGATGAGAGTTTCCAGACCACAGAGAATAAGACCGAGGGCAGCAAGGCTGAGAGCCTGATGATAGCCGGTCTGTTTGTGTTCTGCGGTCGTGATTATGTAGAACTCTGCCGCCACCTGGGACGTAATGCTGAGGCTGACCGGGCACAGAAATACATCGATGAAATGGTGAATTCTGTTGAGAAATACGGTTGGGATGGCAGTTGGTTCCTGCGTGCATATGACTACTATGGAAACAAGGTGGGTTCCCATGAAAATGAGGAGGGTAAGATATTCATTGAATCAAACGGTTGGTGTACAATGGCTGGGATTGGTCTTAAAGATGGTATCTGCGATAAAGCTCTGGATTCAGTGAAGGAGCGTCTTGACTCTGAGCATGGTATTGTGCTGAATAATCCTGCCTTTACCAAATACTATATCGAGTACGGCGAGATATCGAGTTACCCTGCAGGATATAAGGAGAATGCGGGCATATTCTGCCATAACAACCCTTGGATAATCATTGGTGAAACGGTTCGCGGTAACGGCAAGGCTGCCATGGAATATTGGCGCAAGATATGTCCGGCTTACATCAAGGATCAGACGCTGCATAAGGTAGAACCTTACGTTTATTCGCAGATGGTGGCCGGTAAGGATGCTTTCCGTCCGGGTGAAGGCAAGAATTCATGGCTCACCGGCACGGCGGCCTGGAACTGGTATGCCATTACTCAGTTCATCCTTGGTATTCAACCTACGTATGACGGACTTAGGATAGATCCGTGCATAAGTCCCGATATGAAAGAGTTCACTGTAACCCGCCGTTTCCGCGGCGCCACCTACATCATCAATATCCAGAACCCCAAAGGTTCCCAACACGGTCTAAGTGAACTTATAGTAGACGGTAAAACTATATCAGGAAACATAGTACCAATCGCCGCAAAAGAATCCAAGGTGCACGTAACAGCAATTCTTCACTGAAGAATTGCTGTTACCTCTTAACAGTGAGGATAAAGCTGGAAGCTTCACATGGGGAGCATACCGGTGGGTGTTCTTTGCAGACTTTTACTGTAATAGATTTGATTGCTGGGATGCTTTCCAGCAGAGCATTGGCAATGCGTCCGGCAACGTGCTCAAGCAGGGCGGAGCGGACCAGCATCTGCTGCTTTACAATATCCGCAACCTTTGCGTAATTGACGGTACCGTCCAGGTCATCAGAGAGTACGGCAGCAGTAGCATCGGCATTCATCGTAATGCTTACCATGTACCATGCACCGACAATTGCCTCCTGAGGATCAACGCCATGATAGGCGTAAATTCTCAGGCCGTCAATCTTAATAGCCTGTTCCAGTATTGTCATATAATCAGCAGCGGAGGCCGCTCTCGATATTTTCCATATCGGCCTTGAAGTTCTTGTCAACCTGAATCTGGTCACGGACCATATTGCAGGCATGCAGAACTGTGGCGTGATCGCGTTTGCCTATATAGGCACCGATCTTGGACGTGGAGTAATCCAGATATTTCTTAGCCAGGTACATGCTTATCTGTCTTACCTGTACAATCTCGTGCTTGCGGGATTTGGTCTGAATGGATTGCTCGTCAATGTTATAATAGTCACAGACTTTTGTGATTATCGATTCAATTGTGATAGGTTTCTGCTCATGGTGCTGGCTCTTCTCAATTACCTCATGTGTGAGATTAAGGTCAATCTCCTTTCCGTAGATTGTAGAATAGGCCATGAGTGAAACGATTACACCCTCCAGGTCACGAACGTTATCCCTTACCTTATCAGCGATATACTCTATTACAGGCTCCGGGAACTTTAATCCGTCACGTCTGGTCTTTTCTCGCAGGATGTCTTTTCTGAGATTCAGATCAGGTCTCTCCAGCTCAGCAACCAAACCCCATTTGAAGCGGGTGATGAGCCTCTCCTCCAGATCCTTCATATCCTTGGGGGGACGGTCGCTGGTAAGTATAAGCTGCTTATGGTTGAGATGCAGGTAGTTGAATATGTGGAAGAAGGTGTTCTGGGTCTTGGTCTGACCAGCCATCTCCTGCATATCATCTATGATAAGAACGTCTATTGACTGGTAGAAATGTATAAAGTCATTTGTGGTGTTGTTCTTGACTGAATCCACATACTGGACCATGAACAGGTGCGCAGAAACATAGAGCACTCTCTTTTCAGGATGAAGTTCCTTGACCTTTCTGCCTATTGCGGTTGCCAGGTGAGTCTTGCCTACGCCGGATGAACCGTACAGGAAAAGTGGATTGAATGCGCTGCCTGCAGGATTAAGAGCAATAGTCTCACCTGCGGTACGAGCCAACTTGTTGCTGATTCCCTCTACAAAGTTTTCAAAACTGTAGTTGGGATCAAGCTGCGGGTTGAGATCCTGAACAAGAGGTGCATCGTTGACAGTAGGAGCCTTGTTTCCGGTATCAGCTGTTCCTTTAATATTGGTTAAGGTGTTTGCTGAACTGACATTCTGATTGATGTTGTTATCCTTATCAGTAAGGATGCTGTACATGAGTCTGGTGCCCTTTCCGAACACCTTTGTCAGAGCGGCCTTGATAACGTCAAGACAGTTCTGCTCAAGATACTCATATACGAATGAACTGGGAACCTGAATGAGAAGCTCTCCATCCTCCAATGAAACGGGATCAGTAACGGTAAACCACGTCTCGAATACAACCTCCGATACGTTGTCTCGGATGAACTCCAGACAAAGGTCCCATTTATTCTTTAATTCTTTTCCCGTCATTATTTTTGGACTAATAAGCATTACGGTCAGTGTCGGAATCCGGTTACAAAATCATTAATTCGGAATCGATTTCTTACTGTCTGCAATGCAAAATTGAGAATCTTATTTTATTTGAGCAAACAGTTTTTATAAGCCTAAAAAATGCTAATTCGTAACGCATTGGGAATAAGCCACTTGTAAAAGAGTCCTAAAAAGGTTGAAAACAACCTCTTGATTTTTTGTAATTTCTTGATAATTAGACTTCTGGCCTGTTGATAACTTCTTGGGGCAATACGTTTGCAACCCTTTTTGTCCCCCTTTATAGCATGTCAGAAACGAGTTTGTTTTTTTGCCGTTTTCCTTATCACAAATCTGTCTTATTTGGATAAAATCTAATTTATGGAAAAGATAATGCGAATATTTATACTGGATTTATTTGTTTTTTGACGTGATTTCCCTTGCCTCTTTTACACTTATCTTTTTTCCTTTATAGACCGCAATCACGAATGCATCCTTATAATTTTTCTGGACCTCATTCTTCGTCCTCAGGATCTTATCATAATCAGATGTATCTCCGCAGGTGTACTTGCACATTCCGCCCTCCGTATAGTAGCTGACGTTGGAGTATGCCTTGAGTCTTTTGTCATTATCCTTGAGCGGAGTTTTAAGTGACATGAACTGGACCTTATAAACCGGAACTGCTTGGGCCGTACTGTTGTCCTTTTCTTTTTTGCTGCCGTCATTTCCTATTGCCTGTGTGGCAGGAACAGCTTTATCCATCAGTTTATTATGATAGTCAAGATACTCCTTGAAAGCTTTGTAAAGACTCTGGCTCATCTCTTCAACGCCTTTTTGTGATACCAGATATTTACACTCTGCATCATTTGAGATAAAACCAAGTTCTACCAGTATGCTGGGCATTGTGCTCTTCCATAGAACCAGATAGCCGGCCTGGTGTACACCCCTGTCAGGGCGTTTGGCTGACTTTACCATCTGTGATTGAGTGAATGTAGCCATTTTTAGACTCTCTTTCTGGTACTCATTCTGCATGAACTCAAATATAATCATGCTTTCAGGGCTGTTGGGGTCATAGCCCTCATAGTGTGCCTGATAATCATTCTCCAGTAGAATAGCCTTGTTCTCCTCAAGGGCGGCGTTCAGGTTGGCGCTGGTCCTGTTCTCCTCTACGCCAAGCAGATATGTCTCGGCGCCGTTGGCGGATTTGTTCTTTGCGGAGTTTGTGTGAATTGAAATGAACATGTCAGCACTGGCCTTGTTGGCTATATCGGCGCGTTTGTACAATTCAACAAACACATCAGTTTTACGCGTATAGATAACCTTGACGTCTTTACAGTTGTCCTCAATGAGCTTACCCATCTTGAGGGCAACGTTCAGGTTAATGGCTTTTTCCTGATTGCGGCCGTTAATGGCGCCGGGGTCTTTACCTCCGTGCCCGGGATCAATCACCAGGACAAACTTTCCGTCTTTGTCAACAGCATGTGCAGGCGTTACGGCCATCAGGCATAACACCGCCATAATAATTCTGAGTATATGTTTATGATTTCTCATTCACCTCTTTTTGATTCATATTTTGATGGGGTTGCATCAGTACTTGAAATGAATGATGCGAATTGTTTTGCGGTTATGTGGACGGGTTCTGTCATGAACTCCGGAATGTTGAAGGCATTGAGGTATTCGCGGTTGAATTCAGGATCACGTTGCGGGAGGGCAAAGGGTTTTGAGAAATGACCGTTTTCATCAATGTGGCTGAAGTAGAGACGGGTGTGAACGCCATCCTCACGTCGTGTGCTGAACAACAGCCATTTGCCGTTTGATGACCAGCAATGGTAACTCTCGGCGAACGGACTGTTGATCTCATCAGCATAGCGGTATGAATTGTCATTAAGATCAAACAGTATAAAGTCCGATGCAATCTGGTCAAGCGGGAATATTCCGTGCGTACTTACACAACACACCATCCAGCGTCCGGTGGGTGAGGTGCGGGGCCAGGTCATACTGCTGTCAATTGCGGCTGCGTCATAGATTAGCTTTTTGGGCCCCCATACGCGGGTATCTGGATCAAATGACTTGCTGTAAAGGTTAAAATGCAGCTTTTCCCTGTCAATGAACATCTGGCTTTTTCTGTTGGGCCCGAACGGAGCTTCATAATGAGCTGAAACATAATATAGCGTACGTCCGTCAGCTGACCATCCGGGGAAACATTCCATCTCTGAAGAATCATTCTCAATGACACTTACGGTGTTGTCATGTGTGTTGTACAATATAATGTCATTCTCTTCATCAATTACTTCCAGTTTATCATGGCTCATTGCATGGACAGACTGATGTGTCTTGTTGTTGGAGAGAGCAATGTATTCATGAGTAGGGTGCCATGAAGGATATACGCCTGCTGAGATTGTGGAGTCCGTCTTCATGTTAACCTTGTGCAGTTTTCCGTCAAGTACAAGAATAGTTCCGCCTTTATATTGACGTACGTGAAACATCATATTGTCCGTATCTCCGTTCTTGTAGTGGTGACAGTTGATGCAGGTTCCATGAGCGTTGTCCTGAATCATGGTGTTGGATACAATCACCTTTTCCTTATAGTTGGTAATATTCCTTTCACGTATGGTCAGTTTTTCATATGATTCAACAGCAACCGGAATGATACGGTATGAGATATATGGGTCAATCTCATCAGAAACGGTCATCTTGAATGGCCGGTATGCTGTCCATTGCCCGTTAGTGCGGCTGTAAACCTGGACGGTAATCTCAGGAGATCCTGTCAGTTTCTGCCATTTGGATTGTGGAATGCGGACCTTTTTTCCTTTTACGGTTACCACATATCCGTTTGATTTCAAAACGGTAATGTAATCATCTGCCGTCTCATCAATCAGGAAATTGGTGGGTGCGATATTGGACGGGATGGTCACGTCCGTATAATCAGGAAAGATTGCTGGATAAGTATCTGTTGAACCTGAGTTCCCGGGAATCTGGGCGCAGGCGACAATCAGAGTCAGGATGATGAGCGGGATAAGCTTTCTCATAGGTCAATAGGTCTGTAGGTTACGCATGAAATAGTAGTAATAGTAGAACGTTGTTCCAAATTTTTGAGAGTAGGGATAGGCTGATTCCTTAAGCGAACGGACAGGGTGCGACTCTACATAACGTTTGAATGCAGTGTAGTTGTCATTAACAGCTTTGTTATAGGGAAGTTGCATGCCATCCTTCTCCAAGTCACTGTAAAGTATTGCGGCCTCCTGGACACTACGCGGCAGTTCTTTTGGATTGTTGGTTTGAAGATAATAATAAAGACGTCTCCAGAATTCCGGTATGTTTTGTATGCGCATGGTCCAGTACAGGGCGGCGCGGTCATATTCAGGAGTAGGATGGGGAGGCTCAGGCTCAACGTAGTGACGCATAAGGAATGTTTCACTCTTGACCTGGTCATTTGACATACGGTTCTCAAAGCACATATACGGGAGTATCTCCTTGTATGGAGCCGATGAAGCCATCGCGGCGGAGTCCCTGGACAATGCGCTCTGTTCAAGAGCCCATTTGCGGTAGAAAATAGTCTTGCTCAGTTTGTTTATGTATTTGCGGGCAAATTCGGTTTCCTGCATAATGACAGAATGCATAACCAAATACTTTATAGTGCTGTAGCTCCAGTCGTGTTCTATTACATCTTCCAGACACCATCGGTAACTCATATTTACAAGTCCGTACTGAAGGTATAGCTGTTTTCCTGATTGGAAAGCCATAGGGATCTGGGTACGGGACTTTTGCAGACGGCTGCCGTCCTTCATGGTGAATGCTTCATCGAGAGCACGGTTCATCTTAAGCAGGGCGAGGTCACGGTACAGGACCATGGTGCGGGTTGGTTCAAAAAACTTCCCGCAATAGCTGTCAACAATCTCATTTATGGTATTCTGGTCTTTAATGCCCGACAGTTTCCTGGTGCGTGCCGCGTATGCTTTCTCATCGGATGCAGCATGTGAACGGACAGCCTCTTTGTATATCTTGACCACCTCTGGCCAGTCAAATCTGTCAACAGCCTCTGACATGGCCAGTTCCGTACGGAAATTATCATCCTTGAACCAGAAACCCCATACTGACAGTATGGCTGCAACAGATACTATGGCTTGCAGAACGGGTCTTTGAACACTTTCTTTAAGCCAGCGTGCAGCTATACTCATAATCAGTATAAATAGCAGCGCCAGTTGGAACGGAGTTCTGACGGCATGGGTCCATTCGTCATATGAGACAGAGGGTAACCCCAGATGCCAGCTGTCTGCCATGCGATATGTGGTGTAGAAATTGTATGCAATCAGAGGGACTAAAAGAACCAGTCCGATACTTGTAGCAAAGAGTGTAATGCGATTATTCCGCGTATCGCTTTTTCCGGTCAGGACAGAGAGTGATGCACCGAGCGTACCTACAAAGGCGAATGTTCCGAACAGAGGGAATCCGGCCGCTGTCCATATGGCCAGAAAAAGCATCCTGCCTCCAAGGGTTTTTATACGGTTTATTGCAAAAACAGGAATAAGTGCTGTCATGTATCCCAATACGGGAGCAAAGAAATGATCCTGCTCTCTCATAATGAATACCCCATAGCCAAGTGACATATTCCCTATAACCATTAGCACCGCTGGAATGATGGCAAGAATCTTAAGGCCGTCAGGTATATTGAATACTTTGACTGTAAGCTGGTAGGTGAGCAGCAAAAGGATTACCCAAAGAAGTGAGCCGAGCCATGGCAGATACAGGAATTGGGTAAAGAATGAGCCTGCAACCCCAAGAAAACCTCCGGGAATCTGGAGTGCCTCCTTGAAATAGAGCCAGTCAAACATGAAGATTGAAAGGTCCTCAACTTTCTTAAGGAAATAGTGTCCGCGAATAACCAGTACCGCCCAAAGCAGCACTGCAAGAATATAGGGGAGCACCTTGAACAGGCGCTCGGACAGCCCTTTTGAATTGTTCCTGATGACGGGGGTCATATATAAGTAAAGTATCGCGCGCGTGTGCGTGTGTGAAATTGCCCCAAAGATAACATTTTTCGCTCTCTTTTTATAACTGTAAGGCTTAAAACTGCTATTTTCGCGGATAGTCAATTGAAACAACATTTCCATTATGAAAAGAATAACTGTATGGGCCTTGATGCAGATGATGCTGCTTCCGGCTCTGGCGCAACAGCCTGTATGGCTTGATCCTAAGGTTAACAGTGAAAATGAAAAGCCTGATGTGGCCGATTATTTTGCATATGAGAATCCGAAATTGGCGGCCCGGGGTGAGAAAAGCCGGTCCTCAAGGTTCATGTCGATTGAAGGCAACTGGAAATTCAACTTTGTAAGGAACGCCTATGACAAGCCTGAGAACTTCTTTGCCGAAGGGTTTGATGACAGTGAATGGGTGGATTTCCCTGTTCCCGGGCTCTTTGAGATGAACGGCTACGGTGACAGGATTTATACCAATGTTTCATATCCATGGAACAACGAGTATCCAGTCAATCCTCCCTATGTAGGAGAGCGTGACAATTATGTAGGCTCATACCGTCAGAGTTTTGTCATTCCGGCCGACTGGAAGGGTGAACGTGTGTTTATCCACGTGGGCTCTGCCACCTCAAACCTGTGGGTGTGGGTTAACGGCAAGTACGTGGGCTACAGCGAGGACAGCAAGATGGAGGCCGAGTTTGACATTACTGATTGTGTCAAGTTCGGTGAGAGCAACCTTATTGCAATGCAGATAATGCGATGGTGCGACGGCAGTTACATAGAGGATCAGGATTTCTGGCGCTTTACGGGAATTGCCCGTGAGGTATATCTCTATTCGCGCCCTGAGACGCGTTTTGACGATATTTGTGTAGTGACTGACCTGGACGGCGATTATACCGATGCCACATTGAATGTGAGCGCTACTTTTGTTAACGCCGAGAATATGGGCGTGATCGTTCAGCTGTTGGATAAGGGAAAGGAGATTACTAACCGTCAGGCAACGGTGAAAGACGGCAGGATAGAACTCTCTATTCCGGTAAAGAATCCTAACAAATGGACAGCCGAGACTCCCTATCTGTATGAGTTGATGCTGGAATTGTGCCATGCTTATAAGGATGAGTTGGGCATCAAGCAGTATGAACGTTTTGAGGTGGTGCCTGTCAAGGTGGGATTCCGCAAGGTCGAGATTCGCGACCGCCAGCTGCTTGTAAACGGACAGCCTATACTTATCAAGGGTGCCGACCGTCATGAGATGGATCCCGAGGGTGGTTATGTGGTACCGCTTGAGCGTATGATCCAGGATATTCAGATAATGAAGCAGATGAACATCAACGCAGTCCGCACCAGCCACTATCCCGATGATCCCCGCTGGTATGATTTATGCGATGAATACGGCATTTATCTGGTGGCTGAGGCCAATCTTGAGGGGCACGGAATGATGTACGGACCGCATCCTTTGGCTGCCAATCCGGATTATGAGCAGGCTCACCTGGAGCGTAACAAGTCAAACGTAATAACTTACAGGAACCACCCGTCAATCATAGTATGGTCAATGGGTAACGAGGACGGTGACGGCCAGAACTTTGTAACCTGCTACAAGTGGATCAAGGAGTATGACAAGACCCGCCCCGTACAGTACGAGGGCGCAACCGGTTCACCTGACCACTGCGATATCCACTGTCCCATGTATGCCGATTACGGCGCAATGGAACGCCACGAGCGCGGCAATGACCCGCGTCCGATGATCGAGTGCGAGTATGCCCACGCCATGGGTAACTCGGAGGGCGGATTCAAGGAGTACTGGGACATTATCCGTGCCAACCGTTCGGTTCAGGGCGGCTTTATCTGGGACTTTGTGGACCAGGCCGTATTTGGTAAAAACGCCGATGGAAAGGAGATTTTCATGTACGGCGGTGATGACGGCCGTTATCCCGTATCGGACCAGAACTTCAACTGTAACGGACTGATTGCTCCGGACCGCCGCTGGAACCCGCATGCATATGAGGTACAGTATTTCTACCAGAATATCTGGGCTGCGCCTGTTGATATCAGGAAGGGTCAGATTGAGATATACAATGAGAATTTCTACACAGATCTGTCTGCTTACAGGATGGAGTATTTCCTTCAGGTGAACGGTGTTGAAGTTCAGGGCTCACGCGGGGAGTTCAAACTTCCTAAGGTGGCACCGCAGCAAAAGGTGAAAGTAACCGTTCCGGGTATATCAAAGGCAATCAGGAATGCGCCCCAGACTGGAGCCGAGATTCTGGTTGGTGTGGAGTTCAAACTGAAAGAGGCAACCTCCCTCCTGGAGAAGGATTTCATTGTAGCCCGCAACCAGATTCAGGTATCAGACTATTCATTCCCTGCAATAGCCGCTGAGGCTGTTGCTGATATCAAAACTTCCGGTGAAAACGTGAAAATTGATGAGGCTGTGGCATACGTAAAGCTTGAAGCTGCAGGAGTTGTCTATACCTTCAACAAGAACACTGGATGGATTGATTACATTGATGTGGACGGCAAACAGATAACACAGAACGGCAGTCAGCTTAAGAGTGATTTCTGGCGTGCGCCCACTGATAATGATTACGGTGCAAGTCTGCAGCGCCGTATGCAGGTCTGGCGAAATCCGTCGTTGAGAAGGACGGCTTTTGAATGCAAGGTTGAGGACGGCTTGGGCAAGGTAAAGGTGAAATATGAGATAGAACAGCTTTACGCATCGCTTGAACTGGAGTATGTGCTTACCCGTACAGGTGAATTGCACGTTACCCAGAAGATGGTCACCCGCCCGGATGATGCAGCCCAGGCTCTTGCTACACAGGCAGCCCAGCAGCGTCCCGGCCAGCGTGGTGGTCAGCGTGGACAGGGCAGTATGCCTGATCTGTTCAAGTTTGGAATGACAATGCAAATGGCCAGGGAGTTTGACCGTGTTGAGTACTATGGCCGCGGCCCCATTGAGAACTACTCTGACCGCAACAGTTCACAGTTCCTGGGAGTTTACTCCAGTTCAGTGGCAGATCAGTATTATCCCTATATACGCCCGCAGGAGAACGGTAACAAGACTGATGTACGCTGGTGGAAGGTTCTGAATGCTGATGGTAAAGGCCTGCAGTTCTATAGTGACGCTCCGCTGAGCATGTCATCACTCAATTACACTACTGCCGATCTGGATGGCGGTTCTGAGAAACAGAGCATCCATGCGGGTGACCTGACTCCGCGTCCATATACTGTAGTCCATATTGACAAGGCTCAGTATGGTTTGGCTTGTGTGAACAGCTGGGGCGCAACTCCGCTGGAGCAGTACAAACTGCACTATGGTGATTATTCATACAGCTTTGTTATTGCTCCGGTAAGATGACTCAGGGCGGAGAATCTCTCTGGACGGGGTTGATTGACAAATATTACTCTGACAATCCTCCGTTGAAATCGCTGCTTTTGCTGCATAGCAGATTGGTGGCAGACAAGGCTCTTGCCATAGTGGATGCCCATCCGGAACTTGGTGCTGACAGGGCATTCGTCGAGGAGGCCGCAATGCTCCATGATATTGGAATTTTTCTGACAGATGCCGCGCCTATCCATTGCCAGGGCAAGTATCATTATCTGTGTCATGGATATCTGGGAGCGGATCTTCTGCGCAGTGAGGGTTTGCCGCGTCATGCATTGGTTGCTGAGCGTCATACCGGCACGGGGCTTACGCTCAAGCAGATAATGGAACGCAATCTTCCGGTTCCTCACCGTGATATGGTTCCCGTTTCTGTTGAGGAGAAGATTGTCTGTTTTGCTGATAAGTTTTTCAGCAAGACCCGTCCCGCCGAGGAGAAAACGGTAGAACAGGCGGAAAAGAGCATTGCCAAGTTCGGTCCGGAGGGGGTGATGATATTCCGTAACTGGTGCAGGGAATTTCTTTAACAGCATCTATAAAAAACTTAATATTTACTGAAAAGGCGCCCGCGCAGGGCGCTTTTTTCATTTTTATGGATACCTTTGCAGTTTGTTACAAGGCAAGATTGTTGGAAAAAGTGGCGGAAAGGTCAAAAAAACTGTGGCTGACTATACTGTTGGGATTACTCCTGCCGGCTGGAAATGCGGTGGCTCAGGTCTCTGTTGATTCCATAGCTGTTACTGATTCCATTTCAGTTCCTCTGACTGAGGAATCTCTTGCTGAATCTGTTGATTCTGTTCCTGAAAAAAGAAAGAATGCCCTTGATGCTCCTGTCATCTATGAGTCTACAGACTCTATGGTTTGGAATTACGGCGGTTACGCCTCGCTTTACGGTGAAGGTAAGGTGAACTATGAGAACGTGGAGCTGACGGCGGCAGTCATAAAGATGCAGATGGACAGCAGTCTTGTGCATGCTGACGGTGTACGTGATTCTTCGGGCACATACATGGGGACACCGGTTTTCAAGGATGGCAGCACCCCGTATGAATCAAATCATATCAGCTATAACTTCAAGACGGAGAAAGGTTATATAAACGAGATCATAACCCAGCAGGGTGAAGGTTATATGACCAGCGACAAGGCAAAAAAGGGGCCCGAAGGGGAATACTTCATCGCAGACGGAATATATACTACCTGCGATCAGCATGATGATCCCCATTTCAACATACGCATTACCCGTGCCAAGGTCCGTCCCGGACGTGATGTGGTGTTCGGTCCGGCATACCTTGAAGTCATGGGCGTTCCTCTGCCTTTGTTTGTACCTTTCGGCTTTTTCCCGTTCATGGAGGGTGATTATGCATCGGGTATAATTGTACCTACCTATGGCGATGAGATGGAACGAGGCTTCTATCTCAAGGACGGAGGTTACTATTTTGCCTTATCTGATTACTTTGACCTGAAAGTTCTGGGTGAGATTTTTACAAAAGGATCCTGGGGCGTGTCAGCTGAGACCAAATACAAGAAAAGATACAAGTTCTCAGGCAATATCTATGCCAGCTCACTTACTACGAAACTGGGTGACAAGGGCCTTCCTGACTATTCCGTAACCAAAAACTTTAAGTTGCGCTGGACTCATCGTCAGGATGCCAAAGCCAATCCTTATCAGAACTTCTCAGCCAGCGTGAACTTTGCTACGCAGAGTTATGAACGTTCCAATCTGAGCAGCCTGTACAATCCGTCGCTGACATCGCAAAGCACCAGGACATCAAGTGTGAGTTATTCAAGGAATTTCCCTTCCATAGGACTCTCTTTGTCAAGTTCCATGAACCTGTCGCAGAATATGCGTGACTCTACGTTGTCTGTCAGCCTGCCTTCACTCAGCCTCTCTCTGCAACGTATCTATCCGTTCAAGAAAAAGAAGGTTGTTGGTTCCGAAAAATGGTATGAGAAGATATCATTCACGTATTCAGGTTCACTCAGCAACAGTATATCGTGCAAGGAGAGTGAACTTTTGGAGAAGAATATTATGCGTGACTGGCGTAACGGAATGAGACACTCCATTCCAGTCAGCGCAACTTTCCAGATTCTTAAGAGTATCAATATAACTCCGTCTTTCAATTACAATTCACGCTGGTACTCATACAAGATCAAGCAATCCTGGGATGAAACTCAGATGAGAGCTGTGCGCGATACCATATACGGGTTCAATCGTGTTTATGATTACAATATGAGTGTGAGTGCCAATACCAAACTGTACGGAACGTATCTTCCTACGGATTTGTGGAAGAAACTGTTCGGTGATAAGCTGGTTGCGGTACGCCACGTGTTTACCCCGTCTGTGAGTTACAGCATGACACCTGATTTCGGCGCGGCACGTTACGGATATTATGAGACTTACACATATACCGACGCGCAGGGTGAGGTCCGCACCGTAGAGTACTCACCTTATCAGGGAACCTTATACGGAGTACCCGGAAAGGGAAAGTCCGGTACGCTATCCATGAGCGTGGGAAACAACCTTGAGATGAAGGTGCGTAATAAAATGGGAAGGGATACCGTACATAGCCTGATTGATGAGCTGGGTGCTTCAATGTCTTACAATTTTGCCGCAAAGACTAAGCCCTGGAGTAATCTGACCACGAGAATAAGGCTGAAACTCCCCAGGAATCATACATTCAGCCTCAATGCCACATGGGCTACATATGCATATGAAATAGATGAGAACGGAAAGGTGTATGTGGGTGACCGCACGGAATATTCTTACGGCAGGTTCGGCCGTTTTCAGGGTATGAGTCAGAACTTCTCATATACATTTAACAACAATACCTTAAGAGATTGGAGGGACAAGTTCAACAGACTGTTTTACGGAGAGAGTTCCAATGAGGAAAATGATGAACTTGAAGACAAAGCTGGCAGGAGCAGAAATGCTTCAAACTCAGGATCAGGTAAGAAAGGTGAATCCGTAAGTGCAGCCGTTGATGAGGACGGCTATGTGGAATACACGCTGCCATGGTCATTCTCCATCTCATACGGCGTATCCATGAGAGAGAACACCCAGGCACAGATAAACCTTAAGCGAATGCGCTATCCGTGGAAACTTACGCATAGTCTCAATATGTCAGGAAACATGAAACTGACCAACAAGTGGAACATCAATTTCTCTTCAGGCTGGGATTTCAACTATCATGATTTTACCACCACGACAATGAGCATTACCAGAGACCTTCACTGTTTCAACATGTCATGCAGTGTCGTGGTAAAACCCTATACATCATATAATTTTACTGTCAAGGCTAACTCGAGCATGCTGTCTGACCTGCTCAAGGTCAAGAAACGCTCCAGTTCCAGCAATTACATAGATTGGTACGATGATTAAAACTGATTATATACTATGAGTTACCTGATTATTCCCAAGAATTACAAGCCGCTCATGTCAATGCAACAGACAGAGCAGGGTATCAAGCTTATCAAGGAGTTCTTCCAACAGAACCTTTCCACCGGTTTGCAGTTGCGCCGTGTTACCGCTCCGTTATTTGTGCTTAAGGGTATGGGTATCAATGATGACCTGAACGGAGTAGAGCGCGCCGTCACTTTCCCGATAAAGGATCTTGGCGATGCCAAGGCTGAGGTGGTTCATTCTTTGGCCAAGTGGAAACGCCTTACACTGGCTGAATACAATGTCAAGCCGGGATATGGCATCTATACCGATATGAATGCTATCCGTGCCGATGAGAGTCTGGGCAATCTGCATTCACTTTATGTCGATCAGTGGGACTGGGAACGTACCGTTAATGCCGATGACCGCAATATAACATTCCTGAAACGCATTGTCCGCAAGATATATTCAGCCATGCTTCGTACGGAGTATCTCATCAATGAGACTTACCCGCAATTGGAACCGTTCCTGGCACGCGAGGTGTTCTTTATCCATTCTGAGGAACTGCGCCGTCTCTATCCTGACAAGACTCCCAAGGAGCGTGAGGATGCTATATGCCGTGAGCATGGTGCAGTGTTCATCATGGGTATAGGCGGCAAGTTGGGCGACGGTCAGGAACATGACCTGCGTGCCCCTGACTATGATGACTGGACCACTCCCAATGAGGACGGTTTCCTGGGATTGAACGGTGACCTTCTGGTATGGAACCCTATCCTGCAGCGTGCTATGGAACTCTCATCAATGGGTATCCGTGTGGACAAGGAGTCTATGCTGCGTCAGCTTGACCTTTGCGGCAAGCAGGAGCGCAAGGAACTCTATTTCCACAAGAAGCTGCTGGCCGGTGAACTGCCGCTTTCAATAGGCGGCGGTATAGGTCAGTCACGTCTTTGCATGCTGTTCCTGCAGAAGGCCCATATAGGTGAGATCCAAGCTAGCATCTGGCCTGAGGAGATGCGTACTGAGTGTGCTAAAGCCGGCATTCAGTTGATTTAAGGATGGAGGTCAGGATAGATCAGAGTTGGAAGGAGCATCTTCAGGCAGAGTTTGACAAGCCGTACTTCAAGGCTCTGACAGACTTTGTAAGGGATGAATATGCCCATGGACCGGTCTATCCTCCGGGCAAGCTTATTTTCAACGCTTTTGACCTGTGTCCTTTTGACAAGGTCAAGGTGGTGATAATAGGACAGGATCCTTACCATGAGCCCGGTCAGGCGCATGGTCTCTGTTTCTCAGTTAATGACGGTGTTCCTTTTCCGCCTTCATTGCGTAATATATTTAAGGAGATAAGTGATGATCTGGGCAAGCCTGTTCCGCCAAGCGGTGACCTTACACGCTGGGCCCGTCAGGGCGTTCTGCTTCTCAATGCAACCCTGACTGTACGTGCCGGAATGGCCGGTTCGCATCAGGGACGTGGTTGGGAGGAGTTTACGGATGCTGTAATCCGTGAACTGAATGCAGGCCGTGACGGACTGGTATTTATCCTTTGGGGAGGATATGCCAAAAAGAAAGGCGCTATGATAGACCGTTCACGTCATCTGGTGCTCAGCTCAGCACATCCATCGCCCTTATCAGCATACAACGGGTTCTTTGGGAATCACCATTTCAGCCAGACAAATAATTGGCTGATAAGCCATGGGGAGAGCCCTATTGAATGGTGAAAATTGCCTTTTTTGTTTTTTTAGGGAAAAAAAGAGTGGTATAACGATTCTATTTCGTTTCTTTGCAAAACGATTCTAACAATTTTACAATAATTAAAATTATGAGAAAACCCTTTTTGCTTGCAGTTGTCGGTACAGTAATGTTTGCTTTGGCATCTTGCCAGAATGGTACCGATGACCTTGGTCCTGACAATTCAATTGTCAATGAGTCTGTAAAGACAACAGCCCTGACTGCTACTGTTTCAACAGTCTTTTCAAATCTTGATCTTGAGGACAGGAATTATGGCACTTTCGGAGTGCTGTATTCCAAATCAAATGATGCTGCGGCACAGTTTGAAAAATGGAAGGATGGCGACAATTCCGTTATTGGGACAATAGGTTACAAGAAAGTACCTTCAATAAAGGCTGACGGCCGTATGACCGCAACCATCGATGGTCTGGAGCCTGAAACCGAGTACAGCTACTGCCCATTATTTGAATCATCCGATAAGTCTGTACGCAAGATAGGTAAGGTTGATAAATTCACTACCAGCAAATTCAAGATTACTCTTACCAATGACGGTGCCGTCAAGATTAATTTCTATAGCAGTGAGGTGTCTGCTACAATTGCGGATATTGATGATGCCGACCTTAAGGGTGTTACTTTCGGTATTCTGGTATCAAGCAAGGAGAATCCTACAATTAAGGACGGAAAAGTAATGGAGCTTTCAACCGGAGTTACAAAAAAACAGTATAAATTCAAGTTTGAAAAACTGAATTTGGCCACCACATATTATTGCCGTCCATATATTATGCTTCAGAGTGACAAGGAATATATTTATGGTGAGACCAGGACATTCAGCACCAAGAATGCCGATGAGATGGCTATTGATATGGGTACCAGCGTACTATGGTCCAAATATCTGCTTGGCTCTGAGGAGGATGGTGGCGTAGGTGACTACTACCGTTGGGGTGAGACTGAGCCTATTAGCACTAAGCCATATGTTCAGCCTGATGTGGAAGAAATAAGCGGCAACCCTGATTATGATGCTGCCCGCAAGAAACTGGGTGGTAAGTGGCGTATGCCCACTGTCGCCGAGATTGAAGAGCTTATAAAGATTTGCGGCAGCAATGTTACCGTTCAGGAGGGTCCTGATTGGCAGGATCGCGGACTTACCAACAAGATGGTCATTAAATCAAACAGGACCAATGACAGGATTATACTCCCTCAGACGGGTTATTATTACGCCACTTCCTGGGGCGGAATTAACGGCAGCCTGACATTGACATACAACAGGCCATATGGTTATTTCTATGTCTACTCTTCATCACAGACCATTTCAACTTATACGACTACCGGCTATTATGTAGTTCAAGATAAAATTGATGAGTTTGAGGCTTATGCAGAAACACATGATGTCTTGTATGTAAGTGATTTGCTCGCATTGGGGCTGATTGAGGAAAGGACAGAAACAGTTACCGACAAGGGTGCTACTTATATGTATCCCGGCTATTGGCTGGATGAATGGTACTATGTGGTCAACTATCCTGACGATTACAAGAATATTAATTACAAGCCCAGAACAGATGTAGTATCAGGTAATTATGGGTTTAATATACTTCCTGTAAGAGATAGGGATGAGGAGTGATTTTGTCCCCCCTTTGGGATTCGCCATCACTCACGTGATGTCGCATCCCGCCCCTGTAGGGAGACTGTCAGATCAAGCAAAACATTCAGGACAGCGCGGCTGTCCTAAATAAAAAAACGTAATCACGTGCTCGTGAAAGTAAACTTTCCCTGTCACGTGATTACGTTTTTTTAAGGTACTGCGTACCTTTCAGTTTTGCTTGTGACCCCGTTGGGACTCAAACCCAAGACCTGCAGAACCGGAATCTGACGCTCTATTCAACTGAGCTACGGGGCCGTAGTGGGCGCGAAGGTACGTAATTATTTTGGGGATTTATTTTCTTGCTGAATAATATTGGATTATTTTTGCACTTGCCTAATTGCAAACGGGCTTTACCAACATTATTTCAAGAAAATGAGGAGGCTTTTTGCCACAATAATTACGGCCGGTATGGCATTCAGTGTATTCGCACAGAACAATATGGAGGGATTCTCTCATCTTTCTGTCGGTGCCGAGGTGGGGCTTCACGGTTTGGGCGTGGAGGTTGCTATGCCTATAAGCAGACATCTTGTTGTTAAAGCGGGTTACAACTGGGCTCCGTCAAAAGATCTGTTCAGTACGGATCTTTCACTTGACACCAAGAGCCTGCGCCAGGCTCAGGAACAGCACAGTTATGATACGGGTGAGCAGTTTCAACATAAGTTTGATGATGAAGCACTCATCAGTGCCGGTTTACAGATAGGTCTGACTAATTATAAGGTCATGTTCAACTGGTATCCTTTCTATTGGGGGCGCCTCTATTTTGCAGGTGGTGTATATTATACGCCCGATAATCACAGGGATGATCCGTTTATAAGACTGAGTGGCCTTACTTCTGATAATGATTGGGCCGCATTGATGGAGCTCCGTGAAAAGACGGGTAACAACGATTACGAAATGGCTCTTGAGATAGGTGATGAGAAGTATGCGGTCATTGAGAAAGACGGATCAGGATATATGCAGGCTGATTTCAAGATGGACCCTATCAAGTATTATGCCGGTGTGGGTCTGGGACGTTGTATTCCGGATTACTTCTTAGGTTTGCAGCTTGAACTGGGTGCCATGATTTATCAGAACGGAACTCTGTACTGTCAGGATAAGGAGGTGGGCTCAATTATGGATGTAGCTCAGGGATTAGGAAATGATGCTAAGGAGATCATTGAATATGCTGAAAGGTATCACGTATATCCGCAAATGACACTGCGTCTAAGTTTCCGTATGTTTTAATATGACCGATTGATATGAAAACTTACAATAGATTATTTGTTATGAGAAGATTGCTTTTATGTGCAGCCGCGTTGTTGGCTTTTATGGGTGTTCAAGCCCAGGATACCGCAGGTGTTCCTGACCTTTACAGTCCGGATGGACGTCTGGTGGTATCATTCAACCTTACTGGAACAGAGAATCCCACCTATTCCGTAAAATATGACGGAAAGCAGATGCTGGAGGATTCACCCATAGGCATTATGCTTGATATGGGCAGCAAACCTACTCTTGAGGGACTTCCTCAGGGGCGTGAAGCCGGAAACGGTGACTTTACAAAGAACCTTTCTCTTGTGGAGTGCAAGACAGAGAGCGCCCAGGTGGATTACACCATGGACCGTATTAAGACGGCTCATGTAAACCACGCATACAATGTTTCTGTAATAGGGTTGCGCAATGCCGCCAACCAGAACATAGAGTTTGAGTTCCGCGTAAGTAACAATGACATAGCTATCCGCTATAACATACCCAAACCACGTCAGCGTGCAAGCACACGTGTATTGTTTGAGAATACCGGGTTCCGCTTCCCTGACGGCACCACTACATTCCTCACCCCGCAGAGTGACGCTATGATAGGCTGGCAGCGCAGCAAGCCCAGCTATGAAGAGGGCTACTCCAATGACGGTCAGATGAACGTACGCTCACAGTACGGTCACGGCTATACATTCCCAGGCCTGTTCCATGTGGGCAGTAACGGTTGGGTCCTGCTCTCAGAGACAGGTGTTAGCAGCAGCTACTGCGGTTCACGTCTGGGTGACTGCAAGGACAATACCTATAAGATTGAGTTCCCCATGCCCGATGAGAATAATGGAATAGGAACCGTATGCCCCGCATTCCGTCTTCCCGCTTCAACACCCTGGCGTACCATCACCGTGGGTGCCGACCTGAAGCCTATCGTTGAGACCACTATCATGTGGGATTATGTGGAGCCGCTGTATGAGGCACACCATGATTTCAAGTATGGTCGCAGCACTTGGAGCTGGATTGTATGGCAGGATGCATCATGCAACTGGGATGATCAGGTCAAGTTCATCGACCTGGCATCGGCCATGGGTTGGGAGTATATCCTGATTGATGCCGGCTGGGATGAGAACATAGGCTATGAGCGCATGGAGCAGCTTATCAAGTACGCAAACTCAAAGAACGTGGACGTATTCCTGTGGTACAGCTCAAGCGGCTACTGGAACGATATAGTACAGAGCCCCATCTGCAAGATGGACAACTCCATTATCCGCAAGCAGGAGATGGCTTGGCTTGAGAAGGTTGGCTGCAAGGGTATTAAGGTTGATTTCTGGGGCGGTGACAAGCAGGAGACCATCCGTCTTTATGAGGAGGTCCTCTCTGATGCCAACGACCACGGTATCATGTGCATATTCCACGGCTGCACGCTGCCTCGTGGATGGGAGAGAATGTATCCCAACTATGTAGGGTCAGAGGCCGTGCTGGCATCTGAGAACATGTTCTTCGGTCAGGGCTCATGTGATGAGGAGGCATTCAAGGCTACCCTGCATCCGTTCATACGCAACACAGTGGGCTGCATGGAGTTTGGCGGCTGCTTTATGAACCGTATCCTTAATAAGGCCAACAGCGGAGGCGGCTCAAAACTCAAGACCACTCCGATATTCCAGATAGCAACCGAGGTTATCTTCCAGAATCCGATACAGAACATAGCTATCTGCCCCAACAATCTGGAGGATGCTCCCAAAATCTGCATGGACTGGCTGCGTGATGCTCCAACCACATGGACTGAGACACGTTTCCTGGACGGCTATCCCGGCAAGTATGTGATTTTGGCACGCAAGAGCACAGACGGCCGCTGGTTCGTGGCAGGTCTCAACGCTACCAAGGAGGTTATCAAGTCAAAGATTGACCTTTCATTCCTGGGTGACGGTGAGGTGAAGTTCTACACTGATGACAAGAAGACTCTGGAGCCTACACTCAGTACTCTCAAACTCAAGACCAAGAAGCCTTATCAGTTTGAGATGCAGCCCAGCGGAGCTACTATGATTATGAAGTGACTATCATTTTTTAAATACTAGCGTTATGAGAAAATTATCAACTATTCTGGCTGTCATGGCACTATTTGTGCTTACAGCATCATGTGGCGTTCTTGGTTTGGGCGCAGCCGGAAATGGCTCAACAAACGGCCAGGCATCAGGTGCAGCTCTTAAGAGCCTCTATTCACAGTACAAGAGTGACGGTAAGGTTGATTTGGCTAATCTGAACAATGTGATCAGCATGGCTCAGCTTGTAAACGGAATCCAGGGCCTCAAGGGCGTTGATGACAAGAGCAAGTTCTATTCTGACTTTGCTACCGGACTGATTCTGGGCTCAAACAATCTGGTTACCCAGCAGACATCAAATCCAGTAACCAACACTCTGGCTACTCTTGCTACAGGTACTGACCTTACGGCTATTGCCGCTGCCGGTCTGGCTGCTGCAACTCAGAGCCAGCAGGCTAAGCAGGCTGCTACTACAACCAATAATGTTGCAAACACAGTTCAGGCTCTCACTGAGACCACAGTAGGTGTTTCAAACACTCTCTCTTCACTGGCTACAATATTCAACATGTTCAGTAAATAATAGGAACATTTGATTTGCTATAAGACCCTCGCTCCAACAGCGGGGGTTTTTGTTTGCACTTCTTTAGTTGATTTTTATTACCTTTGCAGGTTGAAATAATTTATGGAACATGGAATTAAGTGATCAGGAACAATTTAGGCGTGAGAGTTTGAAGGAGTTGAGGGAGATGGGTATTGATCCGTATCCCGCAGCGATGTACCCCACAAACGCTTTTGCCGCCGAGATAAAAGAGAACTTTAAGGATGATGCAGCAGAGCCCCGCCAGGTCTGCGTGGCCGGCCGTATGATGAGCCGCCGTATCATGGGTAAGGCATCGTTCATTGAACTGATGGATTCTACCGGCCGTATTCAGGTATATGTTACCCGTGACGACATCTGCCCCGATGAGGAGGACAAGGAGATGTACAACAAGGTGTTCAAGAAACTCCTTGACATAGGTGATTTCATCGGCATAGAAGGATTCGTATTCCGCACTCAGATGGGTGAGATTACCATACACGCCAAGAAGCTCACGGTCCTGTCCAAGTCACTGCGTCCGCTGCCTATCGTAAAGTACAAGGACGGTGTGGCATATGATAAGTTCGATGATCCTGATCTGCGTTACCGTCAGCGTTACGTTGACCTGGTGGTAAACGAGGGCGTTAAGGAGACTTTCCTCAAGCGTACCAAGGTTATCCGTACCCTGCGTTCAGTTCTGGATGAGGCCGGTTATACTGAGGTTGAAACTCCAATCCTGCAGTCTATTCCGGGCGGTGCAAGCGCACGTCCGTTCATCACACACCATAACACCCTTGACATTGATCTGTACTGCCGTATAGCAACAGAGCTCTATCTGAAGCGTCTTATCGTAGGCGGTTTTGAGGGCGTGTATGAGATCGGCAAGAACTTCCGTAACGAGGGTATGGACCGCACCCACAATCCTGAGTTTACCTGCATGGAGCTCTATGTAGCTTACAAGGATTACAACTGGATGATGGACTTCACAGAGAAGCTGCTGGAGAAGATTGCAATAGAGACCAACGGCACCACTAAGGTAAAGGTTGGTGACAACGAGGTTGACTTCAAGGCTCCGTATCGCCGTCTGCCTATCCTTGAGGCTATCAAGGAGAAGACCGGATATGACCTGGAGGGCATGGCAGAGGATGAGATGCGTGAGGTGGCCAAGAAGTGCGGCGTTGAGGTTACACCTTCCATGGGCAAGGGTAAACTCATTGATGAGATATTCGGTGAGACCTGTGAGGGTACTTTCATACAGCCTACATTCATTACTGACTATCCTGTTGAGATGTCACCCCTTACCAAGATGCACCGCAGCAAGCCCGGTCTTACTGAGCGTTTTGAGCTGATGGTGAACGGCAAGGAGCTGGCAAACGCATACAGTGAGCTGAATGATCCTATTGACCAGTACGAGCGTTTCCAGGATCAGCTGCGTCTTAGCCAGAAGGGTGATGACGAGGCTATGTTCATAGATCAGGATTTTGTACGCGCTCTGGAGTACGGCATGCCTCCCACTAGCGGTATCGGCATCGGCATAGACCGTCTGGTTATGCTTATGACAGGACAGCAGGCCATTCAGGAGGTGTTGTTCTTCCCGCAGATGAAACCTGAAAGCAAGGATTAAAACATAAATATATGGCAATTCCACAGGGAAAACTGGCAATTATGGGTGGCGGCAGCTGGGCAACAGCCATAGCCAAGATACTGCTGTCAACTGAGGATTCCATCAACTGGTACATCCGCCGTGATGACCGTATTGCTGATTTCAAGCGTCTTGGTCACAATCCCGCATACCTGACAGGTGTGCAGTTTGATGTGAACAGGATCAATTTCTCATCGGACATAAACCAAATTGTTAATGACTCTGAGGTGCTGGTGTTCGTAACTCCGTCACCTTACTTCAAGAGCCATATGAAGAAACTTAAGGTCAAGCTTCGCGACAAGTTCGTGGTTTCTGCCATCAAAGGTATCGTGCCTGATGACAATCTGCTCATGTCTGACTATTTTCACCGCTACTATGGCGTTCCAGCGGAGAACATTGCTGTCGTAGCCGGACCTTGTCATGCTGAGGAGGTGGCTCTGGAGCGTCTGTCATATCTTACTGTAGGCTGCCAGGAATTGGAAAATGCGCAGGCTATAGCTCACAAACTGACCAATTCATACGTAAAGACATCAGTATCAGAGGATGTGGCAGGCATAGAGTTCAGTTCAGTGCTTAAAAACGTATATGCCATTGCAGCCGGAATATGCCACGGACTTAAGTATGGTGACAACTTCCAGGCCGTGCTTATGTCAAACGCCATCCAGGAGATGAACACATTCCTGGCAACAGCCCGCCCTATGCCGGGCCGTGCTGTGAATGACTCTGTATATCTGGGCGATTTGCTTGTGACCGGTTACTCAAACTTCAGCCGTAACCGTGTGTTCGGCACTATGGTGGGAAAAGGTTACTCTGTAAAGGCTGCTCAGATGGAGATGGAGATGATAGCTGAGGGTTATTACGGTACCAAGTGCATGAAGGAGATAAATGAGCATTACCGTGTCAATATGCCTATCCTTGATGCAATTTACAATATTTTGTATGAACACATTTCGCCGGTAATAGAGATAAAGCTCCTTACCGATTCTTTCAAATAAAGGACTAATGATTAAGATTGACATATCACGGATTCTGGATTTCATTCCCAAAAATGAAATCGCAGCGCTTGAACCTGAAGTGAAGGATGCTGTTCTTGCACTTGAGAATGGCAGTGGCGCCGGTAATGACTTTATAGGTTGGATGAATCTGGCATCAAAGATTGACAAAAGTCTTGTTGATGCCATAGAGGAGACAGCCGGAGTATTGCGTCAGAATTGTGAAGTGGTGGTAGTGGCAGGCATAGGCGGAAGCTATCTTGGATCACGTGCCGTGATTGAGGCTCTCAGCAACAGTTTCAGCCAGTCCATTCCTGACAGCAAGAATCCGCAGATACTGTTTGCCGGTCATAACATCAGTGAGGATTACCTGTATGAACTCTCTGAATATCTTAAGGGTAAGAAATTCGGTGTAATAAACATATCCAAGTCCGGTACTACTACGGAGACTGCACTTGCATTCCGTCTGCTCAAGAAACAGTGTGAGCAGCAGCGCGGAAAGGATACGGCCCGCAAGGTGATAGTGGCCATTACCGATGCCAAGCGCGGTGCAGCCCGCGTATGCGCTGACAAGGAGGGATACTGCAGTTTCATCATTCCTGACAATGTGGGCGGACGTTTCTCTGTACTTACTCCTGTAGGCCTGTTGCCGATAGCTGTTGCCGGGTTTGATATCCGTCAGCTCATCAAGGGCGCAGCCGATATGGAGGCATTGACCACCAGTTCAGTGGCATTCGGTGAGAATCCTTCAGCACAGTATGCTGCTGCACGAAACGCATTGTATCGCAGCGGCAAGAAGATAGAGATACTGGTTAACTTCCAGCCCAAGCTGCACTATCTGAGCGAGTGGTGGAAACAGCTTTACGGTGAGTCAGAAGGTAAGGAGAACAAGGGCTTATTCCCTGCTTCAGTTGATTTCTCTACAGACCTGCACTCCATGGGACAGTGGATCCAGGAGGGTGAGCGCACAATATTTGAGACCGTTATCTCAGTTGACAAGGTAAAGCATTCTGTTCTTGTTCCTTATGATGACGAGAACCTGGACGGTCTTAACTTCCTGGCCGGAAAGCATGTTGATGAGGTTAACAAGATGGCGGAACTTGGTACTCAGTTGGCTCATGTGGACGGCGGAGTTCCAAATATACGCATAGCCGTTCCTGAACTAAGTGAGTACTGGATAGGCCAGCTTATCTATATGTTTGAGAAGGGTTGCGGCATAAGCGGTTATGTGCTTGGAGTCAATCCGTTCAACCAGCCGGGTGTGGAGGCATATAAGAAGAACATGTTCGCTCTGTTGAACAAACCGGGATACGAGCAGGAGTCAAAAGCCATTCTGGCCCGTTTAAAATAAAGCAGGACAGATGTCATTCTCATTCAAGAACAAAAGCGCCATCCTGTTTGACATGGATGGCGTTTTGTATGATTCAATGCCAAATCATTCCAAAGCCTGGAGTCAGGCTATGGAAAAGTTCGGTATGCACATGACTCCTCATGATGTATATCTGAACGAGGGAGCCACCGGACATGACACAGTGGTACGCATAAGCCTGCGTGACCGCGGCTATGAGGCAACACAGAGTGAGATTGATGATATCTACGGGTATAAGGCGTCGCTGTTCCGCTCCATGCCTGAGGCGCGTGTAATGCCGGGAGCACTTGAGGTGTTCCACAAGGCTGCGACAGCCGGTTTAAGGATTCTTATCGTAACCGGTTCAGGGCAGAAAAACCTGATTGAGAGGGTTCAAAGGGATTTTGAAGGTCTGATTACACGAGACCGTATGGTTACCGCCTTTGAGGTAACACGCGGCAAACCTTATCCGGATCCATATCTTAAAGGACTTGAGATTGCAGGGGTATCCGCAAGTGAGGCTGTGGTGGTAGAGAATGCCCCGCTTGGTGTACGTGCAGCTGTTGCTGCCGGAATAGATACCATTGCGGTAAATACCGGTCCGCTGGAGGATGAGATCCTGCAGAAAGAAGGTCCTGTCATGCTTATGCACTCCATGCAGGAGCTGGCAGACAGATTTGAAACTCTTTTCTGATTATTTTCCTGAAGCAAGCCACTGGTCAAGAAGAACCAGAGCGGTGAGCGCTTCAACAACGGGTACTGCACGCGGTACTACACAAGGATCATGACGGCCCTTGGCGGCTACGGTGGTGTTCTGGCCTGAACGTGTAACGGTTTGCTGTTCCTGCCCGATGGTTGGTGTGGGCTTGAATGCCACGCGGAACCTTATGGGCTGGCCGTTGCTTATACCTCCCTGTATGCCTCCGCTGTGATTGCTTAAAGTTGTTATCATGCCGTCTTCCATGCGGAATGCGTCATTGTGTTCAGAGCCGCGCTGTGATGCTGATGAAAAGCCGTCGCCGTACTCAAAGCCTTTTGCAGCGTTGATACCCAGCATAGCCTTGGCAAGCGTGGCCTCCAGCTTGTCAAATACAGGATTGCCTATTCCCGCAGGCATACCGCGTACAATGCAGGTCACGCATCCTCCAGTAGAATCCTGCTGTTTGCGCAGTTCATGGATATACTTCTCCATCTGTGAGGCCAGCTGCTGGTCCGGGCATCTTACGGGATTGCTGTCAACATTGACGCCTGCATACTCCGCATCCTTGGCGGGATTAGTGGAGTAGGGGCCTATCTGTGATGTAAATGCATTGATCTGAAGTTCTGGGAGCAGTTTCCTGAAAGCTAATGCGGCCAAAGCACCTGCAACACATATCGGGGCTGTTACTCGGGCCGATGACCGGCCTCCACCGCGCCAGTCACGTATTCCGTAACGCTGTTCCCATGCATAGTCTGCATGAGAGGGGCGGTACAGCTCTTTCAGTTCATCGTAATCTGAACTGTGCTGGTCATTGTTCTTTATTATAAAGGCTATGGGCGCTCCGGTTGATACTCCGTCAAGCAATCCTGACAGGAATTCGACTTCATCCTTTTCCTGACGGCCGGTGGTGACAGTGCTCTGTCCGGGACGGCGGCGCTGCATGCACTGGCTAATAAAATCAGTATCAACGGTAATTCCGGCAGGGAATCCGTCAAGCACACCACCTATGGCGGGGCCGTGGCTCTCGCCGAATGTGGTCAGGGTAAGGAGTTGGCCCAGGGTATTCATATCAGTTTATTTTTTGCAGTCTCCGCAGCCACCGCCTTCACAGTCGCAATCATCGCCGCCTTTGCATTCACCGTTGCTGCATCCGCCGCTGCAGCCTTTGCATTTGGGGTGCAGGATGGCGTCAATCTCCTCTTGTGTAGCGGGGCGTGACTCAAGGATTACACCTTTGAAGGTGAGGTTTTCACCTGCCAGGGGGTGGTTGAGGTCAACGGTAACCTTATCATTTGTAATATTGGTTACGGTTGCGTTGAATGTCTGCTGGCCGTCGCTCAAGGGAATGATGGCACCTATCTTTACGTGCTCGTCATCAAAAACGCCGTCACGCAGGAATATGCCTTTGTCCAGGTCAAGTACGTTCTCCTTGCTGTACTCTCCGTAGGCCTTGTCGGCGGGAATCTCAAACTCAAAGCTCTCACCTACAGCCTTTGAGCCCACATTGCTCTCAAACAGGTCAAGGGCGTATCCGATGCCGGTTATGAACTTGAAGGGACGCTCACGGGTAGCGCTCTCATACTTGTATAACTGGCCGTCAGCGTCTTTCAGCATCAGGTCATAAGTCAGACTTATATATTTCTTTTCCATCTCTTAAAGTTTGGGGGGCAAAGTTAGTGAAATTTTTCATTTGATTCCGCTCAAAGGTTGGGCATAGCTGGTGTTCGGGGCATCACAACGTATGATATTGCAGATGGTGGGTGCCAAAGTGCTGATGGAGACAGGTTCGTGGTTTATTTCCGCGCGTATTCCGTTTCCGTACAGAACCATGGGGAACGGTTTTGGAACAGGACGTCGATAATAAGTGGTGCCTTCATTCTCATCGGAAATGCCCCAACCGGGGATGGCTTCAATTACAATATCTCCGCTGGAGTATCTGTGGTAGGCATTACGCTTACGTGCAGTCTCCATATCCGGAACGCTTGACATCAGGTCACGCATCAGGAATACGCTCTTGATGCCGCTTACCTGTACAAGCAGGTCAACACAGTTTTCAAGAACTTCATGCAGTGACAGCCCTTTATCTTCTATCAGGTTGTGGTTAAGGTATATCTGATTGCAGTAATAGGTCTCTACATATTTGTCACTTCCGTATTTTGCTGAAAGATAAAGGTTCAGCAGAGCGGTAGCTCTCTCCATGCTCATGGTACCGGAGGGTATCCTGGTATTCTTGAGGTCAGGAGCCTTGGCATCCGTATAACCGGTTGAAGTAAGAAAATACAGGACATTTTCCTGTCCTATCCTGTCATTTATGGCCTGGATCAGTTCTGATATGTTACGGTCCAGCCTCAAAAAGATATCCTGCTGTTCAAATGAACTGATGGAATTGTTTTCATGCCTGAAGTTTCCGGCGTAATAAGTCAGAGCAAGCAGGTCGGGGGTGTCATCACTTCCCATCTTCATGGCATCAACCGCAATCAGGGCTGCATTGGTTACCATGTCATTTGCAAGGGGTGATGTAAACATATCCAATGAATTATCAGGCTTTACGGTATATGAGAACGGCTCCCGGTCGTCTTTGACTGATATGCGGATATAATCAGAAGCAGGCAGCAGGGGTTGCCATTCATATTTGCGGGACTGGCTTTCATTGAGACTTTCAACCCATGCGGGCAGATTTCCGTAAAAATCAGATGAACACCATTTTCCGTTCTCATGGTTAAGCCAGATGGCAACGTCAGCCTCATGTCCGGCAGCCAGAATGGAGGCGTCTCTCTCAACGGCAATGGCACAGACGCGCGAACGGCCTCCTGATTCAAGTTTCATCTCGTCAGCCAGGTTTGTTGCCAGAAGCCTCTCAGGTGATGTGTGTTCAATCGTGTTGATTCCGTTACTGTTACCGTCATCCAATAATGATGAGGGCATAAGCGTACTGCGGTTCATCCATCTCTCCGCCACTATGCCGTGCTGGAACGGTGAAGCTCCTGTGTAAATGGAGGCTATGGCCGATGCTCTGTCTGTATCATCATAATCAAAGCTCGTAAAATCCCTGTTGTATCCGTCATACCACATCCGTTTGATACCATCATTGCACAGCATGGGCAGCATCATCTCAACATTCTGCCGGTCCAGTTGGTCAACGACAATGCCTACCACCAGTTTGGGACGTTTCTCATTTGCAGCCTGCACCGCAATAGGAATGGCTGAAATCAGAAGCAGCCATACGGTAATGCGGTTAACTGTATGCGACGGAGTTGCCTGGGTACATGAACGGGAATGAATCCAGAAGAGTATTGTGAGCAGGGCTCTTGCTGCGAATGCTGCTATTATGATATAAACTGCGGGTTCAATGTACTGGGGAATCAAAGGAGAACATACTAAGAATGCCGTACAGATAATGAATTCATAAATGACAAGCAGTCCGGCCTTGCGGTGACGGACACTCCTGATCATGAAGGGGATCAGTAAAAGTGCCACGGGATTGAAAATCAGTACAAGCCAGTTTGTTCCTACTGCCGGATGCTCAGAGAAAAAGTACATGAACGTTATGATTATTCCGGCTAAGCCCTGTGCTCCGTAAAGGAGTGCGTCAATCAGCCAGAACCGTTTTTCCTTGTACCAGCCTAATAGGGTGAGCAACAGTATGACAGCTGCAAGAATGCAGGCTACCTGTATAGGGGTGAAAAGAGGCTTTCCCATATCAACGGAATGGTCCGGTTCAACTATTGTCACGGCCGGGAGTACGAGTGGACGCACCATGCCTGAGGTATCGGTGACTGTGGCTTTTGAAACAAAGTCCATAAGGTACAATGGTGCGAACGCCTCCTGACGGTATTTAAGCGGACGGTCAATCTCTGCGCCCAGAATGATATCAACTCCAAATTCACTCCACGGCCGAACAGAAGTGTGCTGCGTGAGAATATTACGGATGGTTTGTGTAGTGTCGGGCTCAGGGTAGGTTACCGTGCCGGATATGCTCTCCTCAATCTTGTCAAGCGCCATTGTGGCGCAGTTGTTATAGAGAAAATTGTAGCGGTAGGTACGGTTCTCAGGTTTTATGTTGTCACGGAGCAGGCTGTCAAGCGTACGGAGTTCTGTCTGTGACAGATTGAGCGGTTGCTTGAACACCTTGGAGCCTCTCATGCTGTACTCCTTGGTGAAAGAGGTGAACCGGTTGGTGCCAAGTACGTAGTCTGTATGCCCACGGGTAAACTTGAGCATGAAGTTTGGGGTATTGAAATCAAACATGCCGTAGTTGTATACCACCACGGTTCCTGCTGTGATATCTTCCACAAGTATGGCGGTATGGCCGTACAACTCATAGATGGCTTTGCCGGGTTCACAAGTCAGAAGGCTTATCTCAAGGCTGTCTGTCTGGGCACGGAGTCCGGTCGTAAAGGACAACGCAATGAGCATGAACAGCAGCCGTAGTTTCTTTTGCATAAAAATAACTTTGAATCAGTGCAAAGTTAGTAAATTTGCAATCACTTATGATACTATTGCTTGATTTTGGGAACACTCGTGTCAAAGCTGCCGTTTATGATGGCGGCGCTGTGCAAAGTATCTATTCCGGACCTGTAGATACCGCATCCCTGTGTGATGCAGTGGAGGGTAAGGGGATAAGTGGCGGAATGTGGTGCTCCGTGCATCCTTTACCTGACGATATAATCCGATGGATGAGCGGTTTGGGCCTGTCGGCACTGACATATAAGACACCGGTGCCTATTGTAAATTCATACTCCAATCCACAGACTCTGGGTATGGACCGTCTCGCTGCCGCAGTAGGAGCATGGTCAATGAATCCCGGTCATGATATGCTTGTAATAGATGCCGGAACAGCCCTGACTATAGATTTCATATCGGCAGACGGAGTATATCACGGAGGCAATATAGCACCTGGCATAGAACTGAGATTCAAGGCATTGCATGAACATACGGGAGCTCTGCCGCTGGTGTCGGCTCAGGGCGATGCCCCCATGTTCGGGTATGATACTGAATCGGCAATCCGGAGCGGTGTTCTTAGGGGAATCCGCAATGAAGTGAACGGGTATATAGAAGAAATGGGAGGAGTGTATCCCTCTCTTTTGGTTTTTTTAACCGGAGGTGATGCTGAATTCTTTGATATAAAAGGTAAAAGCACTACTTTTGCGGTCACGGAACTGGTTCTTGAAGGACTTGCCCGGATAGTTGATTATAATGAAAAAGGTTTCTGAAATCATATGGGCCTCTTTGGCCCTGTGTATACTCTGTATTGTCGGCTCCGGCTCTGTTGCAGCTCAAACAGGAGTCAACTCCCCTTACTCCAGATACGGAATAGGTGTCATGGCGGACCAGTCAACGGGAATGGCACGTTCCATGGGCGGACTAGGTGCCGGTTTCCGTTATGACAATACTCTGAACCTGAAGAATCCTGCTTCATACTCTGCTGTTGATACTCTGACTTTCATAGCTGACCTGGGCTTTTCGCTGCAGAACTGTAACTTCAACGAGGACGGTTTCAAGGTTAATGCCCGCAATGCCAGTTTCACCCATATGGCCATGCAGTTCAGGATATTGCCCAAGGTGGGAATGACTGTAGGCGTGCTGCCATTCTCCAATGTGGGGTATTCATTCTCTGAGTCACAGCTGATACGTCGCGATGAGGACGGTGAGATTACAGCAACCAATACATATGCCGGAACAGGTGGTGTAAGACAGTTTATGGCCGGTTTGGGCTGGCGTCCTACAGAATGGCTGTCAGTGGGCCTTAACGCATCGTATCTTTCAGGTGATATATCCCATGCCGTAAGCAACCGTTACTCTTCATCGGAGGTGCAGTCCAGAATCAAGTCTTACTCTACCGATATGTCGGCACTGAAACTGGATTTCGGTGTTCAGGGCACAATCCCGTTGAGAGATAACAAGCTTGTTCTGGGAATGACGTTTACTCCTGCACAAAAGCTGGAGAGTGAAACATATGTGATTGATACCCATTCTGTAAGTGATACACTGCTTATCCCGGATGCCTTTGCGCTTCCGGAACTTATTTCAGCCGGCTTCTCTTACAAATGGAAAAACCGTATGATAGGTGCCGACGTCTCATACCAGACCTGGTCCAAGGCCAAGTTCTTTGGTGAGAAGACCGGATGTGACAGATTGTCGGCTGCTGCGGGATTTATGATCCGTCCCGATGATTCAAGCAAGAATCTGTTCAAGCGCACTTCATACCAGATGGGTCTGAATTTCTCACAGCCATATTTCAACGTGGGCGGCAAGAAAGGACCTATGCAGTTTGGAGTGAGTGCCGGATTCTCCATGCCTATCAATTCTTATTACAACAGTATGGCATATCTGCATGTGTCAGGAGAGTATGTCCGTGTGCAGCCCATGGAGAAGGGGATGATTACGGAAAATTACATAAGGCTCAATATCGGAGTCACCTTCATGGAGCGCTGGTTTATGAAGTTGATGGTGGATTGATTTAACTTACAATATGTTTTGTGTATCTTATTATTGAGAATTCTAAACTAAAGAATATGAAAAAGATTGGAATGATTGCCCTGGCACTGTTCTTTACAATCGGTGCAGGAGCACAGACTAAACCTGAAGATGATCCTCGTTACGGTGAAACACCTGAGGATAGAGTAGAATGTCTCCGCAACATGAGTATTTATACGGAGTATTACAAGACCAATAACTTCAAGGATGCATATGAGCACGGATGGAAATCTGTATTTGAAAAGGCTCCGTTGGCATCTTTGAATACCTACACTTATGGTGTCAAGATTCTCCGTTCTCTGTACAACGATGCCAGAAAGGAGAAGAATGAGGAACTCATGACCCAATACTCAAATGATCTGATGAAGGTTTATGAGCAGCGTCTGCAGTATCTGGATCAACTGAATGCCCGTGCCCAGAACAAGGTTACTGAAGCTGATGTCATGGGACAGTATGCACATGACTTCAGGACCTATAATCCCAAAGTATCCGTATCAAAGGCATATGAGCTTTTGCGCAAGGCTGTTGATCTGGGTAAGGGTGAGACTCAGTATTACGTGCTGGATGACCTGATGGCTGTATCTTCACAGCGTTATATTAACAAGAAGGACAATGAGGAGTATCGCGATGCCCTGCTTCAGGATTACCTGGATTGCGCAGGCTATATTGATGAGTTCCTTGTCTCACAGACTGATGACAAGGTCATTGAGCAGGCAACCAAGGTTAAGGAGAACATCGACGGTCACTTTGTAAAGAGCGGTGCCGCAGACTGCGAGTCATTGCAGAGCATATACGGTCCCAAGATTGAAGAGAATAAGGATAATCTGGAGTATCTTACCAAGGTGGTTAAGATCATGCAGATGTTTGAGTGCAACTCAAGCGACGCTTACTTTGCAGCTTCAGAGTATGCTCATGCCATCACTCCTTCAGCAAGAACAGCAAAGGCTCTTGGCGCTCTTTACTACAAGCAGCGTGACGATACCGAGAAGGCCATTGAGTATTACAACCAGGCCATTGAGCTTGATGAAGATAAGAACAGCATCGCAGGTACCTATTATCTTATGGCTACTCTCTATTTCGCAAAGAATAACTATGATCGCAGCCGTACATGCCTCCAGAAGTGCTTGCAGAACAACCCCAACAGAGGTGATGCATACATCCTCATGGCTCAACTGTACGCTGTTAAGCATGACTGGTCAAGCGAGCCCGCTCTGAACCGTTGCGCTTACTTTGCTGTTATCGACAAGCTGGAGCAGGCCAAGAGGGTTGATTCATCAGTTGCTGCAAAGGCAAACGAACTTATCAGCTCTTACAAGAAGCAGACTCCTCAGGCCGATGACCTGTTCATGCTCGGTTACAAGGTCGGTGATCAGATTGAGATCAAGGGCTGGATAAACGAGACTACCACTATCAGATAAATGATACAAACCACCGGTCTGGAACCGATGAGATATAAAACGTACCTGGCAACCGTCATTATGGCGGTTGTCTCGTCGTTTTTCTGCTTATCCTGCGGAAACAAGGACAAACAGTTGGGTACAGCCATTACCAACCGTGATTCAACATCGGTCATTACCACCCGGGGGGTAGACATGCTTATCTCTGAAAACGGTGTGATACGTTATCATGTGATAGCTGAGGAGTGGAAGATTTTTGACAAGATGGATCCTCCGTTCTACAGTATGGAACAAGGCGTCCTACTTGAGATTCTGGATACTCTTATGCAGGTTGAGTCCACGTTGATGGCAGACACTGCATATTACATGAATAATGAGGAACTGTGGCGTTTGAGGCATGATGTACATGCTGAAAATGTTAATAAAGAGGAGTTTGACACGCAGGAACTGTTTGTAAACAACCGCAATAACAGGATGTATTCAGACAGTCTGATCCGTATCAAGCAGGAAAAGCAGGTAATAATAGGACATGGGTTTGAGTCCAACAGCAATCTGACTGAATATACCATCCGCAAGACAGAAGGCGTTTTCCCTGTCACCGATACCAAATGAGCCATACTCTGGTCATAATGCTTGTGGCGCTGTTTTTCTCAGCGCTGTTCTCCGGGCTCGAGATAGCTTTCGTGTCAGCTGACAGGCTCAGGTTTGAGATGGATGTTGAACGGCATACTTTCAGCTCCAGGCTTTTGGAGCGGTTCTTCCGTAACCCCAACATCTATATTTCCACAATGCTGGTGGGCAACAACATCGCGCTAGTGTTGTACAGCACCATGATGGCTCATCTCATAGAGATGCTTCTGCCGGAGGGACTGATAAGTAACGAATTCCTTCTCATTGTGCTTGAAACGCTTGTTTCAACAGCCATAGTGATTGTGATAGCTGAATTCGTGCCCAAAACTGTTTTCCGTTCCAATCCCAACGGCAAACTGAATTTTCTGGCATTCCCTATCTACCTGATTTACATCATACTGTATCCCATTTCACTGTTCACGACATGGATTTCACGCATCCTGCTCAGAATATTGGGGGTAAGGATTGACAGGGAGAATACTGTCAAGGCGTTCTCAAAGGTTGATCTGGACTATTTTGTGCAGTCCGGGTTATCAGGAGTCAAGGAAGACAACCAGCCGGATTCAGAGGTACGGATATTCCAGAATGTGCTTGATTTCTCAAATGTCAAGACCCGTGACTGTATGGTACCCCGCAATGAGATATGTGCAGTTGAAAAAGGGGTGTCATGGAATGCGTTGCGTGAGAGATTCATAGAGACGGGCTACTCCAAGATACTTGTCTATGAAGAGGATATGGATCATATCATAGGTTATATCCACTCCTCGGAGTTGTTCCGCCATAAGAATGACTGGCGAGACCACATCCAGACAGTTCCGTTTGTTCCTGAGACCCTGGCCGCACAAAAGCTGATGAAACAGCTCATGGCCCGAAAGAAGAGTCTTGCCGTGGTGGTTGATGAGTTTGGCGGGACATCAGGCATAGTTTCACTTGAGGATATCATTGAGGAGATTCTGGGTGATATCCAGGATGAGCACGATGTTACCAACCTGATAGCCAAGAAGACGGATGACGGTTATCTGCTGTCAGGCAGGATGGAGATTGACCGGGTGAATTCAATGTTCGGGCTTGATATTCCTGAGTCAGATGAGTATATGACTGTGGGTGGTCTTATCTTGAGCAAGGCAAAGGGATTTCCCAAGGTCAATGAGAAGATAGTTGTGGGCGATTATTCATTCCGTATTCTCAAACGCGGTGAAACCAAGATAGAACTGGTTGAGCTAACATTAAATAAATAAGGGTATATTGGTTGTTTAACAACATTTTTTAGTACTTTTGTGCGCTTTTATCCGCATTGGCGGTTTTTAATAGGCAAAAACGAATAAAAACAATAATAAGAAATGGCAACATTACAGAAAATCAGAAGCAAAGGACCACTGCTTCTTATCGTTATCGGTCTTGCCATGCTGGCCTTTATCCTTGGTGATGCATGGAAGATTATCCGTCCTAACCAGGGCGTTCAGTATGTAGGATCAATTGATGGCAATGACATCTCAGCCATGGATTTCCAGAAAGAGCTGGAGAATTACACTGAGGTAGTCAAGTTTGTCAATCAGACAAATGATCTGACAGAAGATCAGATGAACTCACTCAGGGATGAGGTGTGGGCTATGATGGTTCGCAACAATATTCTTGAGAAGGAGACTTCAGCCATAGGTCTTACTGTTACTGAAGCTGAGGTAAGAGACGCCATTGAGCGCGGTACAGATCCTATTCTGTCAGGAACACCGTTCAATGATGAAAACGGTAAGTTTGATGCTGATATCCTTAAGAACTTCCTGGCTTTCTATCAGTCACTGGACAAAGAGAACATCTCTTATGAGGAGTACAGTCAATATGAGAGCATGTACAAATACTGGCTCTTTATTGAGAATGACATAAAGAGCGGTTTGCTTTACACTAAATATCTCTCTCTTGTCAAGGGATCAATTGTATCAAATCCCATTGCAGCCAAGAACTCATTTGAGAACCGTATCAAAAGAGCTGATGTGCTTATGGCATCAATTCCTTTCACTTCAGTTCCCGATGCAGACGTTACGCTGACCAAATCAGATATCAAGAAGGTGTATGCTGAGAACAAGGAGTCAATGTACACATACGCTGAGAATCGTGACATCTATTACATAGATTATGAGATAGAGCCGAGTCAGGCTGACCGCGAAGCTCTTAAGGCTGAGGTGAATGAAATAACAACCCAGCTTGAGGATGATATGGATGACTATGCTGCATTCCTGCGCCGTGCCGGTTCAGAGATAGCATTCAGCGAGGTTGCCCGTTCTGCCAAGAACCTTCCTGAGGATGTAGCTGAGAGACTTGATTCTGTCAATGCAAACGGTGTGTTCGGTCCTTACTATTGCGAGGATGATGATACATACAACGCTTTCAAGCTTCTTAGCACAGTGGACGGTTATGATTCAATTAAGGTTCAGCTGATGCAGGTTGTAATGAGCGATGAGGCAGCTGCCGACAAGCGTGTTGACAGCATACTCACTGCCCTCAAGAAGGGAGCAAGCTTTGAGGCTATCGCTGAGAGCTACGGTCAGAGGGCTTCTGAACAATGGACTGCAGCCGATACATATGAGCCTGCTACTTTAAGTGGTGACAATGCTGCTTATCTGAATAAGATCAACAGCATGAAGAAGGGTGAGTCATCCAGCCTTAAGGTAGAGGGCGGTGTCGTTATCATCAAGATACTTGATAACAAGACTCCTCTTAAGAAGTACAATCTGGCTATTGTAAAGCGTCCAGTTGAGTTCAGCGAGCAGACAAGCAATGATGCTTATAATAAACTGAGCCTTTTTGTTGCACAGAACAGCACCATCGATGAGCTCAAGGAGAATGCAGAGGATTCAGATTTCCGCCTGCTTTATTATCCTGGCTTTGAGAACTACAGCTATAATGTAGGTGGCGTGGCCAAGAGCCACGAGGCTCTGCGCTGGGTCTTCAGTGCTCAGAAGGGTGAGGTCTCACGCATATTTGAGGTAGGTAATGCGAATGATCATCTTCTGGTGGTTGCTGTTGATGAGATCCATCCGCGTGGTTACCGCAGTGTAGATGATGCTACTCAGGTCCTCTCACTCAGAGCTATTAAGGACAAGAAGTCAGATGTTTTGAAGGATAAGCTGGCAGGTCTCTCATTTGATGAGATCAAGGCTATTCCTGAGGCAAACGTTGATACTGTAAAGTTCCTCAACTTTACCAACTCAGCTTATATTGCATCAGTTTATTCAAATGAGCCTACACTTGGTCCCAGTGTCATGAACCTTGAGCAGGGTAAACTGACAGTTCCTATGGTTGGTGAAAACTGCGTATATGTAGCTGAAAAGATTTCAGCCGATGAGTATTCTGCAGAGTTTGATGAAAAGGCTGAGAAGGCTCGTCTTCAGACTATTTCCGCAAGTCAGATTCCCGGCCAGATCCTGGATGCTCTCTATTATGAGGCTAAGGTGGTTGATAACCGCTACAAGATTTTCTAATCGATACTGATTATACAAAAAAGAATCCCTCGGAGATTTCCGAGGGATTCTTTTTTGTATGACCTTTTGGATCAGTTGTTCTCAGGACGGAGTTTGCGGACAACTGCGCCGGTCTGCCACATCTCGCTGTCGCGCAGGGCTGCCAACTCTTTCTCAAGACCCTCACGATAGCCGGGCTTTGAGTTGCTGTCAATTGAGATCTGAGCCTCGTTACCGCACTTAACGCTTGCGTAGAGCTTCTGTACAACGGGCTTGATTGCATCGTGGAACGGGCCCATCCAATCCAGAGCACCGCGCTGTGCTGTGGTTGAGCAGTTGGCATACATCCAATCCATACCCTTCTGAGCAAAGAGAGGCATGAGTGACTGAGTGAGCTCTTCAACAGTCTCGTTGAATGCCTCAGAAGGAGTGTGACCGTTCTCACGGAGAACCTCATACTGAGCCAGGAGCAGACCCTGGATAGCACCCATCAGTGAACCGCGCTCACCGGTCAGGTCAGATGTTGCCTCGCGGATGAATGTGGTCTCAAACAGGTAACCGGAACCTATACCGATACCGAAAGCCAGAACCTTCTCAAGAGCCTTGCCTGATGCGTCCTGATATACAGCGTATGAGCTGTTCAGACCGCGACCCTCAAGGAACATGGTGCGGAGTGATGTACCTGAACCCTTGGGAGCAACCATGATAACATCGATATCCTTGGGAGGAACAACGCCGGTACGGTCGTTCCAGGTGATTGCGAATCCGTGTGAGAAATAGAGAGTCTTGCCGGGAGTCAGGTAAGGCTTGATGTTAGGCCACTGCTGCATCTGAGCTGCATCGGACAGAAGCATGCAGATGATTGTACCCTTCTGGGCAGCCTCCTCAATTGAGAACAGGGTTTTGCCGGGAACCCAACCGTCAGCAACAGCCTTGTCAAAGGTCTTGCCCTGACGCTGGCCAACAATTACGTTGAAACCGTTGTCACGCAGGTTGCAGGCCTGTCCAGGACCCTGAACGCCGTAACCTATAACTGCAATTGTCTCATTCTTGAGCACCTCGCGGGCTTTCTCCAGCGGGAACTCCTCACGTGTCATTACCTCTTCAATGACACCGCCGAAATTCATTTTCATAGTTTCTTGTTGTTTTTATGTAGTTAAATACTCATTTCTTTCCGTATCTTGCTTCCATCTTGTCCAGATACTCGTTTACATGCTCAATGCGGGCACGGGTTATTGCCACGCGGCCGGAACTTACAAACTGTAGCAGACCGCCCTGTGCAGAAAGCTCACGATTAAGGGCTGTGATATCCTCAGTGCGGCCGGTCTTCTCAATGACGGAAAAGGTTGAGTTCACCTCAATCAGTTTGGCTCCGTAGCGGCGTATGATCTTGGACATCTCAGGGTTCTCAGTCAGCACGCTGGTAACCACTTTGTAGAGGGCTACCTCCTGCATGAATATCTCAGCATCGGTAAAGTACTGGCACTGCAGTACATCGACCTTCTTTTCAATCTGATCCACAATCTTGACTATGGTCTCAGCATCGGCCAAGGCGGTTATTGTATAGCGGTGTACGCCCGGTATTGATGAGGCTGATACGTTCAGACTCTCAATGTTTACCTGACGGCGCGTGAACACTGCGGTAACCTGGTTCAGGATACCGGCTATGTTCTCTGAATGTACTATCAGTGTGTATAACTTTTTCTCGTTCTCCATTTCTAGTTACGTTGGCGTTGGCCAAAGCCAAAGTTATATTTCAAATATCATCTTATCTACCGAGTTTCCGGGCGGAATCATCGGCATAACATTTTCCTCATCCATAACTGCTGCTTCAAGCAGGAACGGCCCCTTGGCATTTATCATCTGCTTTACGGCATCCTTTAGCTGGCTACGGTCAGTAACAAGTATGTAGGGTATTCCGTAAGCCGATGCTATCTTGCTGTAGTCAGGGTTCATCATGTGGGTGCATGAGTAACGGCTCTCAAACATCATCTGCTGCCACTGACGCACGTTACCAAGATAGGTGTTATTCATCAGAATCATCTTGACGGGTGCCTGGTTCTCCATTATGGTACCCAGTTCCTGAATGTTCATCTGGAAACCTCCGTCGCCAAAGAATGCCAGTATCATACGTTCAGGCGCACCGAATGTGGCTCCTATTGCAGCCGGCATGCAGAATCCCATTGTGCCCAGTCCGCCCGATGTTACTATGCTGCGCGGTGAGCGGTACTTGAAGTAACGTGATGCGAACATCTGGTTCAGGCCTACATCTGTTACCAGTACGGAGTCTGAAGGAGACTGATTGCTTACTTCAGTCACTACTTCACCCATCTTGAGGGGTCCGTCCTTGGGATGTATGGCACTGTCAATCACTTTGTCATATTCCTCCTTGTCAAGCGGCTTGAAACTCTCAATCCACTCCTTGTGATCGGCCTTGTCCATACGCTCGGTGATGAGCTGCAGGGTCTGGCGGCAGTCGCCCAGTACGGTTACATCGGGCTTTACGTTCTTGCCGAACTCTGACTTGTCTATATCCAGGTGGATTATCTTGGCCTGCTTGGCGTATGTGGAGAGTGTGCCTGTTACGCGGTCATCAAAACGCATACCGACTGCAATCAGCACATCACACTCATTTGTCTTTACATTAGGAGCCAGGTTACCGTGCATGCCAAGCATACCCATGTTGAGAGGGTGCTCGCTGGGCAGGGCGGCAAGACCAAGCAGCGTACGTGCTGCGGGCAGGTTACCTTTTTCAATAAACTCAGCCAACTCTTTCTCAGCGTGACCAAGCTCTACACCATGACCAACCAGAACTAACGGCTTCCTGGCACTGTTTATCAGTGCTATAGCATCATTAATCTGTGACTCTATTGGATCAGGTGCAGGTATATAACTGCGAACGTAATCAATTGTGGCGGGTTTGAAGTCTATCTGCTGCACCTGTGCAGTCTTGGTAAAGTCAAGCACTACGGGGCCCGGACGGCCTGAGCCTGCTATATAGAAAGCTCGTGCCACAGCCCAGGCTATATCCTCGGCGCGGCGTATCTGATAACTCCACTTGGTGATAGGCTGGGTTACGCCTACAAGGTCAATCTCCTGGAAAGCATCTGTTCCCAGGGCATCAGTACCTACCTGACCTGCAATCACTACTATCGGAGTACTGTCAAGCATGGCATCGCTGATGCCGGTTATGGTGTTTGTGGCACCCGGTCCGCTGGTTACGATGGCCACACCGGTACGGCCCGATACGCGGGCATAGCCCTGTGCGGCGTGGGTGGCACCCTGCTCGTGACGTACCAGAATCTGCTTAAGGTCCGTGCGGTGGCCGTAAAGTGCATCAAATACCTTGATGATAGAGCCGCCGGGGTAAGCAAACACTGTGTCAACGCCCTCGGCAAGCAGTGAACGGAGCAAAGCCTCGGCTCCACAAATATGTTCTGTCATAACGTTCATTCTATTATTCTTACGCCTCCCTTATCGGCTGAACTTACCATGTTGGCGTATGCCTTGAGGCTCTTGGCAACAACACGCTTGCGGGTGAGCGGACGCATGGGGCGGGCTGCAAGTTCTGCATCGTTCAAGCGTACGTTTATGCTGCGTGCGGGTATGTCTATATCTATTATATCTCCATCCAGGACCTTACCTATGGCACCGCCATTGGCTGCTTCAGGTGAGATATGTCCTATACTCAGGCCTGATGTGCCGCCGCTGAAACGGCCGTCGGTGATGAGGGCGCACTCCTTACCCAGATGGCGTGACTTGATATATGAGGTGGGGTAAAGCATCTCCTGCATACCGGGGCCTCCCTTGGGGCCTTCATGGGTGATGACAACTACATCGCCGGCTACAACCTTGCCGCCAAGTATGCCGTCAACGGCATCCTCCTGTGAGTCAAATACCTTGGCGGGGCCTGAGAACTTCCAGATACTCTCATCAACACCTGCGGTCTTTACAACGCAGCCGTCAACTGCAATGTTGCCCTTGAGTATGGCCAGACCGCCATCCTTGGTGTAGGCGTGCTGCAGGTCACGGATGCAACCTTCTGCGCGGTCAGTATCCAACTCACTGTATGTGCAATCCTGTGAACCCAACTCAGTACTGAACTTACGTGCAGGTGCGGTTGAGTAGATGCGCTTGGCCTCAGGGTCAATAATATCCTTGAGTATGCTATACTTATCAATCAACTCTCCGTAAGTGTATCCGGTTACACTCTTGGCATCAGTGTGGAGCAAGCCGCCTTTAGCTAATTCGGCCAGGATATTCAATACACCGCCTGCGCGGCCTACATCCTGTACGTGATACTTCTGGGTATTGGGTGCTACCTTGCAAAGGCACGGAACGTTCCTTGACAGACGGTCTATGTCATCCATCTTGAAGTCAACACCGGCCTCATATGCTACGGCAAGCAGGTGCAGTATTGTATTTGTAGAACCGCCCATGGCTATATCCAGGTTCATGGCGTTCTCAAAGTTCTTCTTTTGTGCTATGCTGCGGGGCAAAACGCTTTCATCGCCGTTCTCATAGTACTTGAATGCGTTCTTTACAACCAGGGCGGCTGCATCCTTCATCAACTGTACGCGGTTTTTATGCGTAGCCAGGATTGTTCCGTTGCCGGGCAGTGACATACCCAGTGCCTCGGTAAGGCAGTTCATTGAGTTTGCGGTGAACATACCTGAGCAGCATCCGCAACCGGGGCAGGCTGCACGCTCTATTGCTTCAACATCGGCATCCGATACGCTCTCATCGGCAGACTTGATCATTGCATCAATCAGGTCCAGATGTGCGCTTCCCAGTTCACCGGCCTCCATGGGACCGCCGCTTACAAATACGGTGGGGATGTTCAGACGCATGGCTGCCATAAGCATACCCGGAGTGATCTTGTCACAATTGCTTATGCAAACCAGTGCATCGGCCTTGTGGGCATTTACCATGTACTCAACGCTGTCGGCAATTATGTCACGTGAGGGCAGGGAGTAGAGCATTCCGTCATGACCCATGGCAATGCCGTCATCAACAGCAATGGTATTGAATTCTGCGGCAAAGCAGCCCAGTCGCTCAATCTCAGCCTTGACAATCTGACCGGCTTCGTGCAGATGGGTATGGCCGGGTACAAACTGTGTGAATGAGTTTGCAATTGCTATGATAGGCTTGCCCAGCTGCCCTGGTTTCATGCCGTTGGCTACCCAGAGGGCTCTGGCTCCTGCCATGCGGCGCCCTATGGTACACTGATCACTGCGTAACGGAATCCTCATATTGTTATCTTTTTGTATATATATTCAATCAAAAGCCCCTCTCCTTGTGGGAGAAGGGCCTGTATATAAATGTCAGGTAAACCTCTCCCTTAACGCGCCGGCCCAACGACCACCACGCCTACTATGACAGATACTACTGACAGGTTATACATTATCATGTTCTTTAAAGTGACCGCAAAGATACCTATTTTATAAATAGGACAAAACAGTTTTATGCAAAATATGCAAAAAAGTACTACCTTTGCATTTTGGCACGGGATTTGCCGTGTATATTGCATTAGTAACAAAACATAAAACCGCATAATGGGATTTAATGAGTTTATTGGTAAGCTGTTTGGTAACAAGCAGACCCGTGACATAAAGGAGATTCAGCCGTGGGTGGAGAAGATCAAGGCAGCTTATCCTAAGTATGAAAAACTTTCCAATGATGAGCTGCGCGCCGCAACACAGCAGATAAAGCAGAAGGTGCGCGATTTTGTCATACCTGAGAAAAAACGTATTGAGGAACTTAAGGCCAAGGTTGAGCAGACTGAACTGGAAGAAAGAGAGCCTCTGTTCAACCAGATAGATAAGTTGGAGAAGGAGGTTCTGGACCGCTATGAAGTGGTTCTGGATGAGGTTCTTCCTGATGTATTTGCCATTGTAAAGGAGACGGCACGCCGCTTTACCGAGAATGAGCAGGTGGAGGTTACGGCTACTGATTTTGACCGCGACCTGGCAGCCCGTCATGACTTTGTTGTCATAGACGGTGACAAGGCGCTGTGGCAGCAGCATTGGGTGGCCGGCGGTAATGATACCGTCTGGAACATGATCCACTATGACGTTCAGTTGTTTGGTGGCGTGGTGCTGCATAAGGGTAAGATCGCCGAGATGGCTACAGGTGAAGGTAAAACCTTGGTGGCTACCCTGCCGGTATTCCTTAACGCACTGACCGGCAACGGCGTACATGTGGTAACAGTGAACGATTATCTGGCCAAGCGTGATGCCGAGTGGATGGGTCCGCTCTATATGTTCCACGGACTCTCTGTAGATTGCATTGACAAGCATCAGCCTAACTCAGAGGCCCGCCGTAACGCATATCGTGCCGATATTACATTCGGTACCAACAATGAGTTCGGTTTTGACTACCTGCGTGACAATATGGCCGGTCATCCCAATGAACTGGTTCAGCGCGGACATAATTATGCAATTGTGGATGAGGTTGACTCAGTGCTCATTGACGATGCCCGTACACCTCTTATTATATCAGGTCCCGTACCCAAGGGCGATGATCAGCAGTTTGAGCAGCTCAGGCCCCAGGTGGAGCAGCTGTTTGAGGCTCAGAAACGTCTGGCTACACAATATCTGGCCGATGCCCGTAAAAAGGTGCACTCAGAAGACCAGAATGAGGTGGCAGAAGGATTCCTGTCTCTGTTCCGCAGCTTCAAGGCCCTGCCTAAGAACAAGGCTCTTATCAAGTTCCTGAGCGAGCCGGGCATTAAGGTGGGCATGCAGAAGACAGAGGAAATCTACATGGAGCAGCAGAACAAGCGTATGCCTGAGGCTGTTGAGCCCCTGTATTTCGTTATTGACGAGAAACTGAACAGCGTTGACCTTACCGATAAGGGTGTTGAGCTGATAAGCGGCACCAACCAGGATCCTGAGTTCTTTATTCTGCCCGATATAGCCAGCCAGCTTTCCGAACTTGAGGCCCGGACTGACCTGAGTCAGGAGGAGCGTCTGGCCAAAAAGGATGAACTGCTTACCAACTATGCTGTAAAGAGTGAACGCATACATACCATCAACCAGTTGCTCAAGGCATACTGTATGTTTGAGCGCGATGTGGATTATATCGTTACAGAAGATGGTAAGGTAAAGATCGTTGATGAGCAGACTGGCCGTATCATGGAGGGACGCCGCTGGAGTGACGGACTGCATCAGGCTGTTGAGGCCAAGGAGCGCGTAAACATTGAGGCCGCCACCCAGACGTTTGCTACGATTACCCTGCAGAACTACTTCCGTATGTATCACAAGCTTGCCGGTATGACCGGAACAGCTGAGACAGAGGCAGGTGAGTTTTGGGATATCTACAAGCTGGATGTGGTGGTTATCCCCACAAACAAACCCATAGCACGTATCGATCAGAATGACCGTATCTACAAGACCAAGCGTGAAAAGTACAAAGCCGTAATCGAGGAGATTGTCAAGCTGGTAGGTGAGGGCCGACCGGTACTGGTAGGTACCACATCGGTCGAGATAAGTGAGCAGCTTAGCCGTATGCTTACCATGCGTAAGATTGAGCATAACGTGCTGAACGCCAAACTGCACCAGAAGGAGGCCGATATCGTGGCCAAAGCCGGTCAGAAGAGCATTGTAACCATTGCCACCAACATGGCCGGTCGTGGTACCGATATCAAGCTGTCGCCTGAGGTACGTGAAGCCGGCGGTCTGGCCATCGTGGGAACGGAGCGTCATGAGAGCCGTCGTGTTGACCGTCAGTTGCGCGGTCGTTCCGGCCGTCAGGGTGATCCGGGTTCATCAGTATTCTTTATCTCTCTTGAGGATAACCTGATGCGTCTGTTCGGTTCAGACCGTATTGCTCCGCTTATGGACAAGCTGGGCCTGCAGGAAGATGAGATGATTGAGAACAGCTTCATCACAAAACGCATAGAGCAGGCTCAGAAGAAGGTTGAGGAGAACCATTTCGGTATCCGTAAACGTTTGCTTGAGTACGATGACGTGATGAACAAGCAGCGTACCGTAATCTATGAGAAGCGCCGTCACGCTCTGATAGGTGAGCGCATAGGCATGGATATAGCCAATATGATCTGGGACCGTTCAGCCGGTGCAGCCGAGAACTGTGCTGATTACGAGAGCCTGCAGATGGAGGCTTTCCGCGTATTGGCTATTGAGCTCCCGTTCACTGAGGAGGAGTTTGACAAGATGAAGCAGGATGAGATATCCGATCGCATCTTCAATGCCGCAATGGAGAACTTCAAGCGCAAGTGTGACCGTCTGGCCCAGATTGTTACTCCTGTCATCAAGAAGGTATTTGAGGAGCAGGGTGACCGCTATGAGAATATTCTGATTCCGATTACCGATGGTCGTCGTGTTTATCAGATTCCGTGTAACCTCAAAGAGGCATATGAAAGCGAGGGTAAGAGCGTAGTTACATCTTTCCAGAAAGCCATCATGCTGCATACCATTGATGAGTGCTGGAAGGAGAACCTGCGTGAGCTCGATGAACTGAAACACTCCGTGCAGAATGCCAGCTATGAGCAGAAAGACCCGTTGCTCATATTCAAGCTGGAGTCTGTAACCCTGTTTGACAATATGGTCAACAAGATGAATGACCAGACAGTATCAATTCTGATGCGCGGACAGATACCGGAGCCTGATCCCGATCAGGTACGTGAGGCGCCGGCTCAGAACCGTCAGCAGCGCCGTCAGTATACAGAGAACCGAACAGACATGTCTGATCCCAATCAGCGTGCCGCCGCAGCCCGTGATACCCGTCAGCAGGTACGTGAGCCCATCCGTGTGGACAAGACACCGGGCCGTAATGACCCATGCCCGTGCGGTAGCGGCAAGAAGTTCAAGAACTGTCACGGACAAGGTCTGTAAAACAAGATAAAACCATACAGCTATGAGATTAAGTGAATCATCATTCCAGGAAATCAAGACACTCCTGACAGGGGTGATAAACGAGTTCCGCCGTCCTCAGGAACAGTCAGTAGTGACGGATATACACATCATGCCCATTCGTGAGACGGGCGAGGTAACAGTGAGTGATGATGACAACACTCTGGCTACCACCCGCCTGTCAGATCTGGTAGAGATACCCGATGAGGATTTCTATCAGGTGATGGAAAAGGCGCTGCGCCATATCCTCAAGGACATTGATGCAGAGGAGCCTCTTGAGAACCTTGCCATATGGAAACCGTTCTCATTCGTGCTGGTGGATGATGACGGTGAGACCGTGGCTGAACTGATGCTTTTTGATGAGGACAATACCCTCCTGAGTCAGAGTCTCATGCAGGGTCTTGATGAGGAACTGGATTCTTTCCTCAAAGACCTTCTGACTGAGTAAGTGCTAAAAATGACTAACAGAAAGCCGTTTTGAGATGGAAACTCTATGCTTTGCGTAGAGTTTTCTTTATTTTTGCACACTCTAATGAGGTGGACTATATTTATTTAGGCTGTATTAAAGAAAACTATCAAATCGATATACTTGGAATGAATAGAGGATTTTTAGTGAGGATGGTATCGGTTCTATTGTCAGCAAGCATGGCTGTGGGAACAGCAGCGGTTGCACAGGAACCAGGTCAAGTGCTCAAAGTTACGCTTGATGATGCGATTAAAGTGGCACTGAGTGATAATCCTACCATTAAAGTTGCCGAACAGCAGATTGAAATTAAGAAAGTAAGCAAGGATGAGGCTTGGCAGTCACTTCTGCCCAGCGTTGATTTTGGCGGAACAGTGCAGTACACCGTGCTGGCTGCAGTGATGAAGCTCAACGGTATGGAGTTCAAGATGGGTCAGGACAACACCAGTACATGGAACGGTCAGTTCCAGGTAAGCCTGCCGGTGTTTGCGCCTACGGTGTATGCCACAATGAATCTTACTGAGACAGATTTGGCAAACGCAGTTGAACAGAGCCGCAGTTCTAAACTGGATCTGGTTAATCAGGTAACTAAAGCCTACTATCAGGTTATTCTTGCCCAGGACAGCTATGACGTTCTTTGCCGCAGCTATGAGCAGGCAGAGAAAAACTACAATGTCGTAAAGTCTCTCTATGAGTTGGGCGGAACCAGTGAATATGACAAGATAAGCGCTGAGGTTCAGTTGCGCTCACTCAATCCTACGGTTATTCAGGCACGTAATGCCGTGACAATGGCCAAACTCCAACTGATGGTGCTTATGGGTGTGGATCCTGCATCAGAGATAGAGATTGAGGGTAGTCTTGAGGATTATGAGGATCAGTTGTATGCTGAAGCTTTAGGGGCCGGCAACTATTCATTGGCCGATAATACCAATCTGCGTCAGCTCAAGCTGAGTGAGACCATGCTCAACCAGAATCTCCGTATGCAGAAAATGAATTTCCTGCCTACACTTGCCTTGTCAGGCACATACGCATTCCAGTCACTTTACAATGACAACTGGAAGGTGTTTGACTATACATGGGCCAAGAGTTCATCAGTAGTATTGTCACTGTCAGTTCCCATTTTCCATATGGGTAATTTTACCAAACTGCGCAGCACCAAGTTGCAGATAAACCAGCTCAGTGAGAATATAGGATATACTGAGAAACAGCTCAATATGCAGGTCCGCAGCTACGTGGACAACATGAAGGCCAATGCTGAGCAGGTGGCCAGTAACCGTGAAGCCATTGAGCAGGCTGAGAAGGGACGTGAGATTGCAAGCAAGCGTTATGAGATAGGTAAGGGTACCATTCTGGAACTGAACAACTCAGAGGTATCACTTACACAGGCCAAACTTACTTACAGCCAGTCCATCTACAATTACCTGGCAGCCAAGGCTGATCTTGACAAGGTGTTGGGAAAGGATTCATATGTGGCAGGTCAAGAGAAATAATCACATTCAGAAACAAATAAGAAATACAATATGAAAGCATTCAGATTTTCAGGAATCGCAATCTGCCTGGTGCTGCTCATGGCAGCCTGCGGACAGAAGAAACAGACTGCAAACGGTCCGATGGCCCCTGATCCTACGGCTAAACCTAAAGTGAAACTGGCTAAGGTTACTAAAGAGCCTGTGGCACAGCTTCAGGTATATTCAGCCACCATTGAGGGCGAGATTAAAAACAATATCGCTCCTTCCACCCCCGGCCGCATAAGCAGGATAAGGGTTGAAGTAGGTGATAACGTACGCAAAGGACAGATTCTGGTAGAGATGGATGAGACCACTTTGAGCCAGCAGGAGATGCAGCTCAAGAATCTGGAGACTGAATTCAACCGTATAGACCAGCTCTATAAGGTGGGTGGCGTATCAAAGTCAGAATGGGATAACGTGAACCTTCAGCTGGAGGTGGCACGCAAGTCATTCCAGACTCTGAAAGAGAATACCCAACTGACCAGCCCTATTGACGGTGTGGTTACCGCACGTAATTATGACAATGGTGACCTGTACGGCGGTCAGGCTATTCTTGCGGTACAGAAGATAGCTCCTGTAAAGCTGACCATAAATGTGTCAGAGCAGTTCTACTCTAAGGTCAAGAAGGGTGATGAGGTGAGCATTGAGCTGGATGCCTATCCCGGTGAGACTTTTACCGGAAAGGTGTCTCTTATCTATCCTACCATAGACGCCATGACACATACTTTTCCGGTTGAAATAAATGTGCCCAACACTGATCTGAAGTTGCGTCCCGGTATGTTTGCCCGCGCAACCCTGAATCTGGGTACACTGGATCACGTGGTTGTTCCTGACCTGGCTATTGAGAAACGTGCCGGCTCAGGTGACCGTTTTGTTTATGTGTATGAGAACGGAAAGGTTATTTACAGCAAGGTTGAGCTGGGGCAGCGCCTGGGTGACCGTTATGAGCTTATCTCTGGTGTACCTGACGGAGCTGAGATTGTTATAGCCGGACTGTCAAAACTCTCTGACGGCCGTGAGGTTGAAGTTGAAAAGTAAAAAGACAAAAGGACAATGAGTTTATACGAAGGCTCGGTTAAAAGACCAATATTTACAGCTCTCTGTTTCGTAGCTATTGTGGTGTTCGGTGTGTTCTCATACACCAAACTGCCTATTGACCAGCTGCCTGACATTGAGTCAAACACTATCATGGTGTTCACATACTACAACGGTGCCAACGCATCGGACATTGAAAACAATGTGACCCGTCCGCTTGAGAACACCCTGAACAGCTGCACGCATATAAAGCATATTACATCACGTTCATCGGAGAACGTATCTGTGATTACGCTGGAGTTTGAGTACGGACACTCCATTGATGACCTTACCAATGATGTGCGTGACAAGTTGAGTATGATATCGAACTCGCTGCCAGACGGTGCGGGGTCACCTATCATATTCAAGTTTGATACCAGTATGATGCCTATCATGCTGCTCTCTGTGCAGGCCGGTGAGAGCCAGAGCGCCCTCTACAAGATTCTGGATGAGAATGTGGTGAACCCGCTGGCTCGTATTCCCGGTGTTGGTACGGTGTCTGTAACCGGTGCCCCGCAGCGTGAGATTTACGTTTATTGCGATCCCGCAAAGCTTGAGGCTTACAACCTGACCATTGAGGCAATAGCCGCGATGATAGGTTCGGAGAACCGCAGCGTACCGGGCGGTAACCTGGATGTAGGTAATGAGACCTACGCCCTGCGTGTGGACGGTGAGTTCAAGGATCCGCGCGACATGCAGCATCTGGTTGTGGCATCAATCCAGGGCCGTAACGTCTATCTGAAGGATATTGCAGAGATTGTGGACCGTACCCAGGAGCGTGCACAGGAGTCATACAACAACGGTGTGCAGGGTGCCATGATGGTTATCCAGAAGCAGACCGGCGGTAATACGGTAGAGATTTGCCGCAAGATAAACGAGACTCTGCCTCAATTGGAGAAGAACCTGCCCAGTGACATCAAGATCGGCATGATCAATGACGGTTCACAGGATATCATCCTGACAGTGAACTCATTGGCAGAGACTATTCTCTATGCTTTGCTGTTTGTGGTGCTGGTGGTTTATCTGTTTACCGGACGCTGGCGTGCCACTATGGTTGTGGCTATTACCATTCCGCTTTCACTGATAGCCTCATTCATCTATTTGTTTGTGACAGACGGTTCTCTGAACATCATTTCACTGAGTTCACTTACCATAGCGATAGGTATGGTGGTGGATGACTCAATAGTAGTATTGGAGAACATCACCACACATATTGAACGCGGTGCCAGTCCCAAGCAGGCTGCCATACATGCTACCAATGAGGTGGCTGTATCCGTAATAGCATCAACCATGACCATTTTTGCGGTGTTCTTCCCGCTCACTATGATGTCAGGTATGGCTGGTGTCATGTTCAAGCAGCTGGGCGGTATGATTTGCATCATCATTGCAATTTCACTGGCTGTTTCACTGACACTTACCCCGATGCTCTGCTCACGAATGCTTAAGCTGGAGAAGAAGGGCAGCCGCTTGCATACATTCCTGTATCGTCCTATCCAGAAGGCTCTTGACGGTCTGGACCGCTGGTATTCACGCCGCATCAATCATGCGGTACGTCATCGTAAGATGGTGGTGCTGGCCTGCCTGCTGCTGTTTATTCTTTCTCTGTTCTCAGCGGGCACTCTTAAGTCAGAGTTCTTCCCGAGTGATGAACAGTCACGTATATCGGCAACCATATATATGCCTATCAATACCAATACCAACCGTTCAAGGGCCGTGGCTCAGGAACTTTCTGATATCTGGATGAAGCGTTATGCCGATGACCTGGTGACATGTAACTTCCGCGTGGGTGCTGCCGATGAGAACAACACATTCGCGTCAATGCAAACCAACGGTACTCATGTGATATCATTTACAATCTCTCTTAAAGAACTTGGTGAGCGCAGCATATCATCAGATCAGGTTGTGGCAGAGATGCGTGCTGACCTGAATGCCCGCCCGGAGATAGACCGTTTCATGGTTACCCCCGGTGGTGGCATGAGCATGGGTGGTCAGTCAACTGCCGAGTTTGAGATTTACGGTTATGATTTCAATGAGACTGATGAGGTGGCCGCCGCATTCCTCAAAGCCATGAAGGATGTTGAGGGTGTGGGTGAGGCCTATATAAGCCGTGACAACTATCAGCCTGAGTATGAGGTCGTGTTTGACCGCGAGAAGCTGGCCCAGCACGGATTGAACCTTTCAACGGCTGCTACATATCTGCGTAACCGTATCTACGGTGCCACCGCATCATATTTCCGTGAGGACGGTGAGGAGTATTACATCAAGGTGCGTTATGCTCCCGAGTATCGTACCCAGCTTGAGGATATTGAGAATATTCTGCTTTACGGCAGCGGCAACAGCGCTGTTCGTGTGAGGGATGTAGGCCACCTGGAGGAGGTGTTCACTCCGCCTACCATTCAGCGTAAGGACCGTCAGCGTATCAATACCGTAACATGCGTCATAGCAGGTGGTGCAGCCCTTAGTGATGTGGTTAAGGCCGGTCAGGAGATTATTGCCGGAATGGATCTGCCGGAAGGCGTGAACGTTCAGATATCAGGTGACTATGAGGATCAGCAGGAGTCGTTCTCTGATATGGCAACTCTGGCACTGCTCATTATAATGCTTGTGTTCATTGTGATGGCTGCACAGTTTGAATCGTTGACTCTGCCGTTCATAATCATGTTCTCTATTCCGTTTGCTATGAGCGGTGTGCTGATAGCTTTGTGGCTTACCGGCACATCAATCAACCTGATGAGTGCGCTGGGTGGTATCATGCTGATAGGTATTGTGGTAAAGAACGGTATCGTGCTTATTGACTATACGGGACTGTGCCGTGAGCGTGGTATGTCAGCTATCACGGCTACCGTTACCGCAGCACGCAGCCGTCTGCGCCCCGTACTCATGACCACTCTGACCACTATCCTGGGTATGATTCCTATGGCTCTGAGCCAGGGACAAGGTTCAGCAATGTGGCGTCCGCTGGGTATCTCTGTTATAGGCGGTCTTACCGTATCTACCATCCTTACTCTTGTGCTTGTGCCTACGCTGTACTGCATATTCCAGAGTACGGGTATCAAGAAGGCTCGCCGTAAGCATCGCAAGCAGCTTGAACTGGCTGCTTTCTGGGCTGAGAACAAGGATCAGTTCATCCATGACAAGACCACTAAGAAATAATTAACGTTGGCGTTGGCCTTGGCGTTGGCTTTTCTTGAGCCGGATGGTAGCCAAAGCTAATGCCAAAGCCAAAGTAAATAATATGAAATCAATACTGATAACATTTGACCAGTCATATACTGAGCGTATAATTGACTTGCTCACCACCAATAACTGCCGTGGCTTCTCCATGGTGGAGCAGTTGCAGGGACGTGGCTCCAAAACGGGCGAGCCCCACTACGGCAATCATGCCTGGCCTTCCATGTGCTCGGGTATCATCACCATGGTCGATGATGACAAGGTGGACATAATCCTTGACAAGCTCCACGCAATTGATCTTGCTACAGAGAAGCTAGGCCTGCGCGCGTTCGTCTGGAATATCGAAAAAAGCATTTAAAGGTTGCTCGTCCAGCCTTGGGCTTTGAGTTCAACTTCCTGCCCGGATTTGGTTACTAAGTGGCAACCAAGTTCGGGCTTTGTCATGTGGCCTATGAGCTTGATGTCTTTGAGCTGGATAATCTTGTCGTGGTCAGTTAAGGGTACTGTGAAGAGGAGCTCATAGTCCTCACCGCCGTTGAGGGCGCAGGTGTAGACGTCCATGTTGAGTTCCTCAGCCATGACGGCGGTCTGGTAATCGATAGGGATGCGCTCCTGATAGACGCTGCAGCCGGTGTTGCTCTGCTTGCATATGTGGATAAGCTCTGATGAGAGGCCGTCCGAAATATCCATCATAGCGGTGGGCTGGATTCCGGCCTCACGCAATTCTTTTATGATGTCACCACGGGCCTCAGGCTTGAGCTGGCGTTCCAGCAGATATTCCTTACCGGCAAAATCGGGGTTGAACGGTTCATCTGCGTTATGCGGGGTGCTGTTGAATACGGCTTTCTCACGTTCCAACAACTGCAGGCCCATGTAAGCGGCTCCCAGATTGCCCGATACGCATATCAGGTCATTCTGACCGGCTCCGTTGCGATATATGGCTTTGCCTTTCTCAGCCTCACCTATGCAGGTTATGCTTATGGCAAGACCGGTCAGTGAAGAGGTGGTATCACCGCCCACAAGGTCCACGTTGTGGCGCTGGCAGGCCAGCAGCATGCCGGCATAGAAATCCTCCAAATCCTCAACTGAGAACCTTTTGCTCAAGGCTACGGATACGGTCATCTGACGCGGGGTTCCGTTCATGGCATATATATCGGAAATATTCACCATGGCAGATTTGTAACCCAGATGTTTGAGAGGCACATATGTAAGGTCAAAATGCACTCCCTCCATAAGCATATCGGTGGTTACCAGTACTTCCTTGTCCTTTCCTGAATAATCAAGCACGGCGCAGTCATCGCCCACTCCGTAAAGGGTGGAGGTGTTCTGTGGCTTGAGGTCTTTAGTAAGATGATCTATGAGTCCGAACTCACCGAGCTCCGCTATTTCTGTACGTTTTGTCTGGGACATTTTGTCTTATTTGAATGTTTCTATGTGATTGATTATGGCTCTGTCAAACTTGTCTGCGTCACGCAGGAACGCGGGTCTGACAGGCAGTATGAAGATTCTTTCTTTCAGGGTGTTACTGAGATCCATGCCTGACAGTCTTGCGGCATCCTTGGCTGTGGTTACGATAACAGCTCCCGTAGGCATGTACTTAAGACGGTTTTCAATATTGCTGATGTCACGTTTGCTGAAATTGTGATGGTCCGGGTAAGACTGCATGCTCACCACGCTATGGTTCTTGCGGAGCTGAGCCTCCATGGGGGCGGGATCAGCTATGCCTGTCACGGCAAGTACGGGACTGTCTTGGGCCGGGGCCGATGAATTACCGCTCAGAGGGTAGAGACCGCTGTACTCTAGGGTTGTGAAATATACTTGCTGCTGAGGTCTGACGGCCAGCCTGGAGGCGAATTGATCCATTGCGGCGGAACCGATATCACCGGGGCACTTGGTCACGATTATGATATCTGCACGCCTGCGGCCCTTGGCGGTTTCACGCAGACGGCCTGCAGGCAGCATGGCATCATCCAGTATGTTGCGGTTATAGTTTACCAACAGGATGTTCAGGGATGGAGTGACCTTGCGGTGCTGGAAAGCATCGTCCAGAATGATTACCTGAGGTGAACATTTCTGAATGAGACTTCTTATGCCGGCGGCACGGTCTTCAGATACTGCAACTTCAATATCCGGGAAACGTCGTTTGATCTGCATAGGCTCATCACCTATCTGAACGCTGCCGGAGCCTGAATCAGACAGGATGAATCCTTTAGTGTGCCGGCCGTAACCCCTGCTTAGGACAGCAGTCCTGAAACGGTCTTTAAGCAATGCTGCCAGATATTCAGTGTGAGGAGTCTTACCGGTGCCGCCTACGGTAATATTACCTACGTTTATAACAGGGATATTGAATGCGGCGCTTTTGAGCAAGCCTCTGTCATACATACTGTTCCTGATTCCGGTTGAAAGGCCGTAAAGCCATCCCAGCGGACGCAGTATGTCAAATATTTTGAAGGCTTGTTCCATTTATCCGCGAATATTATTACCTTTGGGTGTTGATTGAGACAAAAGTACACAAAATATAGGATATTGAGTGCTTTTGTAGAGGTCGGCTTTGAATTGAAAGAGTTGGAGGCATCATTTTTACATGTTTTAATAACCTTTGGTTGTTATATTCGGTAAAAATGTTGTAATTTGCGCCCGTTTTGGACGCTATGGGATAATAGTGCCTGAAGGGAAAGATGCTCGAGTGGTTGAAGAGGCACGCCTGGAAAGCGTGTATACGCCAAAAGCGTATCCGGGGTTCGAATCCCCGTCTTTCCGCTTTTTGATACGTAGATTTTGAAACAACTAATATAACCAATAACTAAAAATTATCTCAAATGAAAAAGGTATTTGCATTCGTTGCAATGATGGGACTCCTTACATTTGGAGTTAGCCAGACAATCAATGCTCAAGAGACAGAAGCACCTGCCGCAGAGGAGGTTGCTCAGAATGATTCAGCTGCAGTAGAAGAACCTGCCGCCGAGACAGAGGCTGCTGCTCCTGCAGCCGCAGAAGAGGATGAGCCTCAGGGCCTCCACAAGACCATTAAGATCAAGTTCATTGAGGGTAGCGCAGGCTTTATGTCACTCGTTGCCATCGCTATGATTTTCGGTCTTGCTCTTTGCATCGAGCGTATCATCTTCCTGAGCCTTTCAGAAATCAACAGCAAGAAGCTCCTTGAGGATATTCAGGCTGCTCTTGAGAACGGTGATGTTGAAGGTGCCAAGAAAATCTGCCGCGACACCCGTGGTCCTGTAGCTTCAATCTGCTACCAGGGTATGATGAGAATCGATGAGGGTCTTGACGTAGTAGAGCGTTCAGTAGTTTCTTACGGTAGCGTTCAGGCTTCAAACCTCGAGAAGAACCTCTCATGGATTACCCTGTTCATAGCAATGTCTCCTTCACTCGGATTCTTGGGAACTGTGATCGGTATGGTACAGGCATTCGATGATATCCAGAAGGCAGGTGATATTTCACCTAACGTTGTTGCCGGCGGTATGAAGGTGGCTCTTATCACAACCATTTTCGGTATTATCGTTGCTCTTATTCTTCAGGTATTCTACAACTACATTTTGAGTAAGGTCGAGGCTCTGAATACAGATATGGAGGACTCATCAGTCACTCTGCTCGACATCATCATGAAGTACAACCTGAAGTTTAAAAAGTAATTATTTCCCCGAATTATGGAAAACGAGAATAAACAAATAAAGGCTTCTTCCTGGGCTCTTGGTATTCTCTTTATCATATCTGCTATAGTACTTATCATGTTCTATGGCTTCGGATATGGAAATACCACTTACAGCAACGGAAAGAACCTGACAGATCCTGCTAACACCGGACTGCTGATCATATGGCTCTACATCCTTGTAGGTCTGTGCATCTTATCAGTGCTCGGTTTTGGTATCGCTGCCGCATTCAGAAATATGAAGACCAAGTCTTCAGGTCAAAAGAGGACCGGTTTTGCCGGTTGGGTGTTCGTTTTCACCTTTGCCCTGATCGTTGTTTCATATTTCCTGGCAAGCACCAATCCTGTGACTCTTGGTGACAACTCAATAGTTGATACCACATGGGTTCTCAAGCTTTCTGATGTCTGCCTGTATTCAATATACGGACTTGTGATAGTATCAGTACTGTGCTCAGTACTTTCAATGCTTGGTATTTTCAAGGCTAAGAGATAACCGGATACTTGAAAAATCAGAGTTATGGGAAAAGGTAAAAGAAAAGTTCCCGGACTGAACCAGTCTTCGACAGCGGATATCTCATTTATCCTGCTCATATTCTTCCTGGTGACCACATCAATGGATATTGACTCGGGTCTGCCCCGTCGTCTGCCAGAGTGGGATCCGGATGCAGTTGAACAGGAACTCAAGATCAAGGAGCGTAACGTAATGACGGTCCAGGTCAACAAGAACAATGAGATCTATGTCAAGAATGGCGTATTAAATCGTGTAATTGATATTACGGAGCTTAAGGACATTGCCAAGGAGTTTATTGCAAACCCCGATGACAATCCTAACCTTCCTATCAAAGAGGAGTACAACATTGAGGATTACGGCGTTGTAATCACTACCGTAAGACACGTGATATCCCTCCAGACAGACCGTACTACCAATTATGAGGTTTATTTCAAGGTCCAGCATGAGCTGTCAAAAGCTTATAGTGAGTTGAGAGATGCTTGGGCAAGAAAGACTTTCGGTAAGAAGTATGACTTATGCGACGAGAAAACCGAACAGCCTGTTGCCAGAGCAGTGTATGCTTCCAAGATTTCGGAGGCTGAACCTAAACAATATGGTACTGCACAATGAGTAAATTCAGAAGTAACGGAAAAAGGGAAATGCCGGAGTTGAATACTTCGTCACTTCCGGACCTTATCTTTACCGTATTGTTCTTCTTCATGATGGTAACATCAATGCGTGAAGTTGAGGTAAAGGTTCAGGTAAAGACTCCTAACGGAACATCAGAGATTGAGAAGCTTGAGAGAAAGTCACTGGTGTCACATATTTACATCGGTCCTCCCTCCAAGCAGTATCGTGCCGCTCTTGGTGCCGCTCCCCGTATTCAGCTAAATGAGAATTTCGCAGAGCCCGAGGCTATACGTGAATTCGTTTCAGCAGAGCGTGAGAGTATGGCTGAGAGAGACAAGCCTCTCATGAAGATGTCTCTTAAGATTGATAAGGATGTTCAGATGGGTATCGTGACTGACGTGAAGCAGGAGCTTCGTAAAGCACGTGCTTTAAACATCGTATATTCAGCCGGTGCGGAGAAAGAAAAGAAGTAACTTGAAATATAGTTCTATAAATGAAAGGCCCCTGATAACTTCAGAGGCCTTTCTCGTTTATGGAAGGTAAGGTTTGATTCTTTATCCGCTTACACGGTTTTTCTTTTAAAGGAAAGGAAAGAGTAGGGGTAGGGATTCTTCTCATCTGGTTGGTGATCCTCACTGCCTGTGAGTTCCCAACTGCCGTCACTGTTGTAATCCGGGAAGAATGTGTCTGCCTGAGCCGGAGTGTCATGCACAAGCGTAATCTCAAGCTCATGGGCTATGGAAAGAGCTTGGGTATAGATTTGTGCTCCCCCTATTATGTAAACCTTTTCATCAGGATCACAATGGCTCAAGGCCTCATCTATTGATGAATAAACCTCTGCTCCGGGAAATGATGCACCTGGTTGGCGCGTAAGCACTATGTTCCGGCGGTTGGGTAGTGCGCCCTTGGGCAGTGACTCAAATGTCTTGCGCCCCATTATGACAGTGTGACCTGTGGTGAGTGCCTTGAAACGCTTCAAGTCGGCACTCAGGTGATAAATCAAGTCCCCTTTATAACCTATTGCTCCGTTCCGGGCAATAGCGACAATAATTGATATCATACAGATACGTCGGCTTTGATATGCGGATGCGGGTCATATCCTTCAAGCTGGAAATCCTCATACTTGAAATCAAATATGCTCTTTACCTCCGGGTTTATAATCATCCTGGGCAGTGGCCGTGGCTCACGTGTAAGCTGCAGGCGGGCCTGGTCAAGATGGTTCAGGTAGAGGTGGGTGTCACCCGTGGTATGGATGAAATCACCAGGCTTCAGACCGGTTACCTGCGCCATCATCATGGTGAGCAGAGCGTACGATGCTATGTTGAAAGGAACGCCCAGGAAACAGTCTGCACTGCGCTGATAGAGCTGAAGGCTCAGGCGGCCGTTTGCCACATAGAACTGGAAGAAAGCATGACATGGTGGCAGGTTCATGTTCTTGAGGTCTGCTACGTTCCATGCACTGACAATAATGCGGCGTGAATCAGGATTGTGCTTGATTGTCTCTACAGCCTCTGAGATCTGATCTATGAAACCTCCCTCATAATCAGGCCATGAGCGCCACTGGTAACCGTAGATATGGCCCAGACTGCCGTCAGGATCGGCCCATTCGTTCCAAATACGGACTCCGCGTTCCTGCAGCCAGTTGGCATTGGTATTTCCGTCAAGGAACCAGAGCAACTCGTAAATGATTGATTTGAGGTGCAGTTTCTTTGTGGTCAGGAGCGGAAAACCGTCTTCCAGATTGAATCGCATCTGGTGTCCGAACACGCTGATGGTGCCGGTTCCGGTGCGGTCACCTTTCTGCACTCCCTCACGGAGAATCCTATCAAGCAGGTCTAGGTACTGTTTCATCCTTTTTCTTTTTTCTTGTCTGCGAATATACTGAATTTTTGGGTTACCTTCGCGTTATAATTGAACTAAGAGATGGCTTTTCCTCAGGAATTTATCAACATACTGAACGTGCTGCTTCCGGCCTCTGAGCGTGATGCTCTGCTAAGTGCATTGGAGCGTGAGCCTGAGGTCAGTATAAGGTTCAACCCCAAGGTTGCTGATGCTGAGACTCTGGTGCTTGAGTCATTAGGTTGCAGTGTCTCAGGACGTGTGCCTTGGATAGACGGAGCTTTATATCTGGATCACAGACCGCAGTTTACCATGGATCCGCTGCTGCACCAGGGCTGCTACTATGTGCAGGAGGCATCATCCATGTTCTTGGCTGAGGCTATAAGGAAATGTGTAAGTGGTCCGGTACATGCACTTGATCTGTGCGCCGCTCCGGGTGGAAAGTCAACTCTGTTGGCCGGGTTGCTGCCGGAGGGCAGTCTGCTGATATCTAACGAGATTCAGCGCTCCCGTGCCCAGATACTTGCCGAGAATATGATAAAGTGGGGACGTCCCGGGGTGATGGTAACCTGCAATACGCCTAAGCAGATAGGAGAGTCAAGCCTTATGTTTGACGTTATTGCGGTTGATGCCCCTTGTTCCGGCGAGGGTATGTTCCGCAAGGATGAGGTGGCTGTACGCGACTGGAGCCTCAAGAACGTTGTTATGTGCGCGGCACGTCAGCGGGAGATAATAGAAGACATTTGGCCTGCCCTGAAACCTGGGGGATATCTAATATACAGCACCTGCACTTTCAACCGTCATGAGGATGAGGATAATGTACACTGGATCATGGAAAGGTTCGGGGCACAACCTGTTGAACTTGATCCTGATCCGGGATGGAATATAACTGGCTCTCTTACTGAAGATAAAATGCCTGTATATCATTTTATGCAGCACCGTACACGCGGCGAGGGCTTTTTCCTGTGTCTGATGCGCAAACCGGAGGGGGCATTGGGAGTTCTTAAGAGCAAACCTTTCAAAGCAGACTCATCAAAGGTCCCGTCAGAATGCAGGTCATGGTTAAAAGCCGGTGGTTATGAGTTCTTCATAAAGAATGAATCGATATATGCTTTGCCCTCAGACCTGGCAGATGATATGTGGCGGGCAGGACAGGATCTGTACGCTCTTGTGCCGGGTATTGAGGTGGCTGTAATGAAAGGGCGTGACTGGGTTCCGGCACATGGACTGGCTATGAACAATGCATTGAACCGCGCGGCTTTCAACTGCGTGGAGGTAACGCGCCAGGAGGCCCTTGCATACCTGCACTGTGATGCCTTGAGGCTTGAGGATGCGCCTCGTGGAATAGTGCTGCTCACTTATAAGGATATAACTCTGGGCTTCGCCAAAAATATAGGCAACCGTGCCAATAATATGTATCCTCAGGAGTGGAGGATACGTAACGCGATATCCTGATTATTTTCCTCCGAACAGGCCGTATGTGGTGCGGATTACCCTGAACTCCGTGCGGCGGTTAAGCTGGTTGCAGATTTCCTGCTGCTCATCTGTCAGACCCAGAATGAACTCTTCGGTCAGTTGAGTGCCTTCTTCAAGAAAATCATATTTTTCAGCCGTTTTTCTGTTGATGGTCTTGGGCTGTGATTCACCGTAGCCTCGGGCCGTGAGGCGGTCTTTGTTTATACCGTGCATGATAAGGTATTCCACTACGCTCTCAGCACGCTGTTGTGAAAGACGCTTGTTGTACTGATCCTCACCTTTGTAATCGCAATGGGCGCCTATCTCAATGGTAACGCCTGCATTGTCTGTAAGCAATTGCACCAGTTCATCAAGGGATTGGGCTGATTCAGGCCTTAGCGTGGCGCTGTTAAAGTCAAAGAAGATGTTGTCTATGAGCACCGGTTTGGAAATTGAAGAGAGCGGGAACTGCAGTACGTACTCGCGGTCCTGGTTGGTGCTGTCGGCGGTCATCTCCTGTTTGTAGTTCATAAAGCCTTTGGCAGTTCCGAGCAGAAGATAGCTTACTCCGGGGTTAATGCGCTGAGTAAACGAACCGTCGTCCCTGACGTTGAGCTTCATGTTGGTTCCGTCATTTCCTACCAGATATACCAGTGCGTCTGGCAGTTCGTAGCCGTCTTTCTCATATACCCAGCCAGTTATCTTGTGTACTGTCTCAGGCAGTTCAAATGTCCATATGTGGTCACGCCCGCGGCCGTCATTACGGTTGCTTGAAAAATAGCCTCGAGTATAATCTCCCTCAAATGTCATTCCAAAATCATCGGCCTGGGAGTTTACGGGTGCTCCGAGGTTGGTTACGGTCCATGTGGTATCACTTGTGCTTACTGCGCAGAAGATATCCAGACCGCCCATTCCCGGGTGTCCGTTGGATGAGAAGTATAGCTCTCCATTTCTGCGGAATGTGGGGAACATTTCATTGCCGGGGGTGTTTATGTCCGGGCCCAGGTTCTCTGCGCCTATCAGACGTCCGCCTACAGGTACACGCCACAGGTCCATTCCACCATAACCTCCTGCCATATCCGATACAAAATAGAGCCATTTGCCATCGGGGGAGACGGCGGGATGAGCATAGTTGTTTATGGAATCAGAAGCTGAACTGTAGGGCTTTCCTTCTGACCATGCGGCGTCGCTTCGGTTTGATTCATATATTGTGGCCGGACGCGGAAGCTGTGGGTCAGATGAGCAATATGTATAGTACATTGTCCTGAAATCAGGACTGAATGTGCAACTGCCGTCTTCAAATGCCGTATTGGGGCCGCCTTCTATCTTTTCAGGTTTCTGCCATTTGCCCTTCTCATCCTTGCGGATAATGAAGAAATCGCAGCTCTTCATGCCGGTTATGTTGTTTATGTCATCACCGGTGGATTCATTTCGGGTGGATGTGAATATGACCTGATCATACTCCTGGCTTGCAAACACGGGTGACCAGTCACTGAAACGCCCGTTCATTACACCGTCTTTCTTGACAATGTACCGGGTGGGATTGTCCTTGTAATACTGTATGAGATGACATGATTCCAGGCCGTTCTGCGCCAGACGGTCATCGGGATCATGCTCAAGTGCGATGAGATAATTCTTCTCAGCCTCAGCTATCTTGCCGTCAGTGAGCAGCATATCTGCCAGATGACGGTAGACTATGCTGTCAGGGTAGTGGTATCGGACGGCATTACGGTATGCTGCCAATGCTCTTGGCACATAGTTTATATGGCGGTAGCTTTCGCCTAGTTTGAATGCAATGTTGCCCCTGAGCTCCTTCTCTTTTGAGGGTATTCCGGAATATGCTTTCTTGTATTTGGCGGCTGCGTCAGAGTATTCACCTAAAGCGTAGCTTTGGTCTCCTTTGTGCAGACTGACTTCAGCCCCGCAGCTGCACACAAGCCACAGGGCCGCTATTAAGATGTATGCAGCCGTTTGTTTCATACGCTATAATAATAACGTATAGTATACTTTGTTATTGTTTCAAAGTCTGGAGGAGTTGTCTGCCAGGACGTCGTGGACCAAGGTGGTGACCATCTGCTTTAAATCATCCATGAACTGGGCGGGCTGATATTTGCCGCGCTCTATCTCGCGCAGGTGCTTCTCCCAGATTCCCGTGAGTTCGGCGCTCTTGAGCAACTCCTCATGGATAAGGTCTATGAGGCCGATGCCCGTGGGGGTGGGATAAAGGTTCTTCTTCTCCTTGCGCATGTACCCGCGTTTATATAAGGTCTCAATGATTGCGGCGCGGGTTGAAGGGCGGCCTATTCCGTTCTCCTTCATGGCGTCACGCAGTTCCTCATCGTTCACCAGCTTGCCGGCGGTTTCCATGGCACGCAACAGGGTTGCCTCAGTGTAGGGTTTGGGCGGGGTGGTCCATTTCTCCTGCAGCTCGGGCAGGTGGGGACCGCTCTCATCGACGGTGAACTGCGGCAGTATACGCTCGTCATCATCGGCCTTTTCATCGCTCTTTTCCTTGTCAAAGAGCACGCGCCATCCGGGCTTGAGAATCTCGCGGCCGGTGGTCTTGAACTCGGCGCGGCCGGCCTTGCCAAGAACCGTCGTCTGGGCGTAGAGGCAGTCGGGGTAGAAGACGGCTATGAACCTACGGGCTATCAGGTCAAACACGGCGCGTTCCTGTTGGGTCAGGTTGTTGGGATTAACACCTGTGGGTATGATGGCATGGTGGTCTGTTACCTTGCTGTTGTCAAATACCTTCTTGGACTTGGGCAGTTTGACTCCCTCCAGTGGGGCGGTGAACTGGGCGTAATCTTTGAGCCCCTTCAGGATGCCGGGGCACTTGGGGTAGATGTCATCGCTCAGGAACGTGGTATCCACGCGCGGGTATGTGGTTATCTTCTTCTCGTATAGTGACTGGATGGTCTTGAGGGTCTCATCGGCCGAATAACCGTATTTGCGGTTGCACTCAACCTGGAGCGACGTCAGGTCAAACAGACGTGGGGCGTAGTCCTTGCCCTCCTTGCGGGCCACATCGGTTATTACAAAGTTCAGTGGACGGATCTCTTCCAGCAGTGCCTGACCATCCTCAATCTTGGTGAACTTACCCTTGGTATATGAAAATGATGTGTCGCGGTATGTGGTCTTGAGCTCCCAGTACTGCTCGGGCTTGAAGTTGTCAATCTCCTTCTGGCGGTTGACCACAAGAGCCAGGGTGGGGGTCTGTACGCGGCCGATGGAGAGCACCTGGCGGCTGTTGCCTGTGCGGTACTTGATGGTGTAAAGGCGGGTGGCATTCATGCCTAGCAGCCAATCACCGATGGCGCGACAAAGCCCGGCTTCGTATAGTGATTTGAATGCATCCTGATCCTGAAGGCGGCTGAATCCTTCACGTATGGATTCCTCAGTCAAAGATGATATCCATAAACGTTTTACCGGGCACTTGGCGCCGGCTTTCTGCATCACCCAGCGCTGAATGAGCTCACCCTCCTGGCCGGCATCACCGCAGTTGATAATGCCATCGGCCTTCTGCATGAGTGACTCAATTATCTTGAATTGTTTCTCAATTCCTTTATCCTCAATCAGTTTGATGCCGAACCGGGGCGGTATCATGGGCAGGCTGCCCAGACTCCAGTTCTTCCAGTTTGGAGTGTAGTCATGGGGCTCTTTCAGGGTACAAAGATGGCCGAAGGTCCAGGTTACCTGGTAACCGTTACCCTCAATATAGCCGTCGTGTTTTGTCTTGGCACCCAGCACATCGGCAATATCCTTAGCCACGCTGGGCTTCTCAGCTATACATACTATCATAGGTCAGATTTTGTTTTTACAAATGTACAACAAAAAATGACACAGAAGGGACTGTCCCTATTGTGTCATTTTGCTTTCTCGTAAGTCCAGACAAACCTTTGATCAACTTTCTCTGTCATTATTGCGATAAAGATCAGCAGATTGTTGTGTAATCCTTCATAGTTTCCACTCCGAGCGTTGCGCTCCAACGGCAGTTTATGACAGAAGTCGTATTTGTATTTATACACGCTAAATAGTTGCCATAGGCCGTCTTTATAATTATAATATAATGCCCAGGTCTTGAATCCGCGGCGGTAGCGGTATTCCGTTTTGTTTACCAAACGGAATTCAGTTTCGCCTTGAAACCGCCTGCTTGTTGTTTCTGATTTTAGTTTTCCTTTTCTGTCATATTGATATGAGACAATAAAATGACTTGAGAAAACGGAATCAGTCTCATCAGGATCAACACTTTCCTTTTGAATGATTCTTCCATGTTCCCCCAGAGTATAAAGAGTCTTGGTTGTGGTTTTTATGATATTGCCTTCTGCATCGCATTGGTTTTCAGTATAGACAGCATTAAGTCTGTCATCCGTAAAAATGACAGTGTCTCTGTAATATGAAGTTTTACTATTGAAGACAAACTCATATCTTCTACCGGAGAAATTACCCGATGAATCATATGAATACCAATAGTGAAACTGTCCTTTAGATACATTCTCAATCATCCTTCCGGCCAAATCATATTTCAAGTAAGCACCAGATTCTATCCAACCGCTGTCTGACAGCTCACAATAGACTGTCTTCATCCTAACGCCGTTCAGGTCACATGTTTTAATAGTCCTGTATGTTTCTTTAGCTGTGTCATTAGCCCAAGAGTAATGGTTAGTCTCTATCGTGTCAATCCTATCATCATATCTTATTATCTCATATTCCGTAACAGTGGTGTCACTGCCCTCCCAACGGGCATCGGTTTTTGAAGAGAGAATCCCGTCTTTATAAAAGTAACGGGTGTGCCTATCCAAACGGGATTTATCCGAACCAAAGTAATAGATCTCCTTATAATCAACAAGGTTATACTTTGGAGTGCATTGCCATATTCCCGCTGCGAACAGGAGCAAACAGATGATATTTACAATCGCCTTTTTCATATTATCATTTCTTTTTATGCTTTCTGTACCATTTCTTGGTTTGCACTTCAATAACCCCATTGGATCCTCTCTGCCCCCAAATGGCCGTTGCTGCATTAACGCTCAACCTTGATGCGTCTTTTATCTGACGTTTTTTGAGCCCGAAAAGCCTGGCAGCACAAGCATCATCGAAATAAACTTTATTCCAAACGATAGAATCAAGGCATTGCATATCGACAGAAAATGTTTCTATTACGTTACCATCAAGCACCAGTAACGGGTATTGCCCCCTGGGATACTGAGGTCCGTACGCTCGGGCGCGATAACCCTGATTTTGTTCCTGAAAATATATGTTGTTTATGTTCGCACCGTTAATAAGCACATTTATACTGTCTATTGATAGTTTGTCAAAATTGGCAATAATACTGTCCATATTGGTATCAGGAGTATTCTTTTGTTCCTGGGCCGATGCATTACTGCAAAACGTGGATAACAAGGAGTATGATATCAGACAAACAGTCTTGAACCAACCGTTAGCTATAAGTAGTTTTATCCTGCGGATCTTCATAACGTTTGTTTTTCTACTGACAAAAGTATTAGCCAGATCTACAAATATCAATGATTATCCGTTGCAAAACTGTTGCATTTCTGGAAATGAAAAAGTTTTCCCTGAAAAAAATGACACAGTAGGGACTGTCCCTACTGTGTCATTTTTAAAGATGTGTTCCCAGTGTCACTCTGCGAGGAGGAGCTCCATGATCTGGCAGGCGGCTTTGGCTACGCTGGTGCCGGGGCCGAAGATGGCGGCGGCTCCTGCCTTGTAGAGGAAGTCATAGTCCTGGGCGGGAATTACACCTCCCACGATTACCATGATGTCCTCGCGGCCCAGTTTCTTGAGTTCCTCAATTACCTGCGGCACAAGAGTCTTGTGGCCGGCGGCAAGTGAAGAGACACCAAGTACATGGACATCGTTCTCAACAGCCTCGCGGGCCGATTCGGCCGGAGTCTGGAAGAGCGGACCCATATCGACATCAAAACCGCAGTCGGCGTAACCGGTGGCTACAACCTTGGCGCCGCGGTCATGACCGTCCTGACCCATCTTGGCAATCATGATACGGGGCTGACGGCCCTCCTTCTTTGCGAACTCTGCTGTAAGAGAGCAGGCTCTCTCGAAGTCTGCGTCTTTCTTGCTTTCTGATGAATACACGCCTGAAATTGTTCTGATTACTGCTTTATAACGGCCTACAACCTTCTCGCAGGCATATGAAATCTCACCGAGTGATGCGCGAACCTTGGCGGCCTCGACTGCAAGTGCAAGCAGGTTACCCTGACCGGTCTCGACGCACTTGGTGATGGCATCAAGAGCCTTCTGTACATCGGCCTCGTTACGGTTAGCGCGGAGCTGCTTCAAGCGCTCAATCTGCTGGTTGCGTACGGCGGTGTTGTCGACCTCAAGGATATCAATTGGGTCCTCGTGATCCAGACGGTACTTGTTGGTTCCAACAATGGTCTGAACGCCACAGTCTATACGTGCCTGTGTGCGGGCTGCAGCCTCCTCAATACGCATCTTGGGCAGACCGGTCTCAATGGCCTTGGCCATACCGCCCAGCTTCTCAATCTCCTGGATATGCTCCCATGCCTTGTGGGCTATCTCATTGGTCAGAGACTCAATGTAGTATGAGCCTGCCCACGGGTCAACCTCACGGCATACGTTGGTCTCTTCCTGGATGTAAATCTGGGTGTTACGGGCAATACGTGCCGAGAAGTCGGTAGGCAGTGCGATAGCCTCATCAAGGGCGTTGGTGTGCAGTGACTGGGTATGACCCAGGGCAGCAGCCATAGCCTCAATGCAGGTACGTCCTACGTTGTTGAACGGATCCTGCTCGGTGAGTGACCAACCTGAGGTCTGGCTGTGTGTACGCAGAGCCATTGACTTGGGGTTCTTGGCGCCGAAGCTCTTGGTAATCTTGGCCCAGAGCAGACGTGCTGCACGCATCTTGGCAATCTCCATGAGGTGGTTGGTACCTATGGCCCAGAAGAATGACAGACGCGGTGCAAAGGTGTCGATGCTCATGCCGGCGTTGATACCTGCGCGCAGATACTCCATACCATCGGCCAGGGTGTAAGCCAACTCGATATCGGCAGTAGCACCTGCCTCCTGCATGTGGTAACCGGAGATTGATATTGAGTTGAACTTAGGCATATTCTGTGATGTGTACTCGAATATGTCGGCGATGATCTTCATTGAGAACTTAGGCGGATAGATGTAGGTGTTACGTACCATGAACTCCTTGAGGATATCGTTCTGGATTGTGCCCTGAAGTTCCTCAAGTGTGGCACCCTGCTCCAGACCAGATACGATGTAGAAGGCCAGGATAGGCAGAACGGCGCCGTTCATTGTCATGGATACTGACATCTTGTTAAGAGGTATGCCGTCAAACAGCACCTTCATATCCTCAACAGAGCAGATGGATACACCGGCCTTACCTACGTCACCGACCACACGCTCGTGGTCAGCATCGTAACCGCGGTGGGTGGCAAGGTCAAATGCAACTGACAGACCCTTCTGACCGGCGGCCAGGTTACGGCGGTAGAATGCGTTTGACTCCTCAGCGGTGGAGAATCCGGCATACTGACGGATGGTCCAGGGGCGCATCACATACATTGTTGAATAAGGACCGCGCAGGTTCGGGGCTATACCTGCTGCATAGTTCAGGTGCTCCATGCCCTCCAGATCCTCCTTGGTATAAACAGGCTTGACTTCAATCTGCTCCGGAGTCTTCCAGATCTCATCTGCACCTGCTTTCTTTGCCTTGCAGCCGCAAAGCTTCTCTGCGGGAGCTGCAGCCTTTATGTCGATACTTTTAAAATCAGGTTTCATAACTACGGATTATTTGATGTTAAGCTTGCTGTTAAAGTCTCTCAGTGTCTCAAGCACGTTGCAGCGTACGTGTACGTAGTTCTCAATGCCGACAGCCTTGAGGTCCTCGATGCAGGCGGGGTTACCGGCAATCACAAAGATTGCGCTGTCACCGACTGCCTTGAATGCGGCGGGACCGTACTCTGCGTACTCGTCATCGCTGGAGCAGAGCACTACTATGTCGGCGCCTGCCTTGCGTGCTGCCTCGGCTCCGTCCTCAACGGTCTTGAAACCAAGGTTGTCAATAATCTCGTAGCCTGCGCAACCAAAGAAATTGCCTGAGAACTGGGCGCGGGCCTGACGCATGGCAAGATTGCCTATGGTAAGCATGAATACCTTGGGGCGGCGGCCGCTGGCCTCAGTAGCCAGACGGAGTTCCTCAAACTGTGATGCTATGCGTGAACTGTCAAGGGTTGCGATGGTGGGCTCACCCTCTGCCTTGCAGCAGCAACAGCAGGTCTTGGGTGCACGGCCCTCGGATACCTCCTTGATGTTTGGGAACTGGTTGGTTCCCAGCAGTGACTCCTTACGCTTGGCGGCGTTGTCATGACGGGCGGCGTTGGTGGCGTTGACTGCCTCCTGAACCTTACCGGCCTTGACCATTGCCAGCATACCGCCCTCTTCTTCTACAGAGAGGAAGAGTTTCCATGCTTGCTCTGCCAGAGCTTCGGTCAGATTCTCTACGTAGTATGAACCGCCGGCAGGGTCTACAACTTTATCCAGGTGTGACTCCTCCTTGAGCAGCAACTGTTGGTTGCGGGCCAGACGCTCTGAGAATTCATCGGGGGTCTCATAAGCGGCATCGAACGGGGTTACTGTTATTGAGTTTACACCTGCCAGAGCGGCACTCATGGCCTCGGTCTGTGAACGAAGCAGGTTTACGTACGGGTCAAAAAGTGTCTGGTTGTATTTGGTGGTGACTGCGTTGACGTGCATCTTGCAGGCACAACGGCAGATACCATCCTCAGGATTTTTACCGCAGTGGCACTCAGGCTTGTAGGCCTCGACTATCTTGGCCCACAGCATGCGTGCAGCGCGGAACTTGGCAATCTCCATAAAGTAGTTGGAGCCAATGCCCAGGTTGAACTGTATCTTCTTGGCAACTGCATCGGCGGGAACGCCGGCCTCAGTGAGTGAACGCATGTACTCGTTTCCCCAAGCCAGAGCGTAACCCAACTCCTGATAGCAGAATGCACCGCTGTCAGTGAGCATTGAAGCCTTGACTGTGAGGGCGCGGAACTTCTTGAGCGGCTTAAGGATCTCAATCAACTTGGCTGCATCATCAAGATTGCACTCGATACCGCTCTTGAGCATTGAGGCGATGGGATCATAGGCGATTGAACCGCGTAATGAACAGAGATCATAACCCTTCTTGGTGAAGTAGTCCACCAGTGCCTTGGCCTGTGCGCATGCCAACTGGGGCTTTGTACTGAAGTTAAGCTCAACGCAATCAGCCAGAATTCCGTTCAGAAGAGCCTCAAGGTCAGCTCCTTCAATGAGGCGGCCGCGGCAGCAGAAGTTGAGAGAGTCAACACCTTTGTTAAGGATCTCAAGAGCCTTTGTATTGGCCTCTTTGATGTCTTTGGTGCTGATGCCCTGACGTACAAACCATGTGTTGTCTGCTTTGGTTCCGCGTTTGTAAGGAAATTCTCCAGGCTTGGTCTCAGTGTCAAGGCCTTCCAGATTCTCCTGGCGGTAGAACGGCTGGACCTTGAATCCCTCGTTGGTTCTCCATACGAGTTTCTTCTCAAAATCCGCACCCTTAAGGTCTTCTGTTATCTTGGCCATCCACTCCTCAGTGGACACGGGTGGGAACTCTGAAAAGAGTTTTTCTTTCTTGTTTGACATATAATTACTTGTTTGATAGGATAATCTCCAAAAATTGGTCTTGTGGCTTTCGCTCAAACCACACAAAGATATATAATATGATTGACTAAACCTACGCAAATCATTAGGATTTATATTCCTTGAATATATATTAATTTTTAAGGTTTTATAAGGGTGTCAAAAGAGATAACATGAACGGAAAGTGAGTAACTTTGCATCCGGTTTCAGGGACGAGCCTTAAAGGACACTAAAAACACTGACACATAATGGATTGGATAAAAACACTGCTTTTTGATACAGAATCAATAGCCCACCTGCTTCTGCTCTATTCTTTTGTGATTGCCGTAGGTGTATTGCTTGGAAAACTCAAGTTTCGTGGTGTGTCATTCGGTGTGGCTTTTATCCTCTTTACAGGTATCGTAGTGGGGCATTTCGGTTTTACAGGCAATCTTAAGACAATAGGTTTTGTACAGGATTTCGGACTGATACTCTTTGTCTATAGCCTGGGTCTTCAGGTCGGTCCTTCATTCTTCACCTCTTTCCGCAAGGGCGGAATGCGCATGAACCGTCTGGCCGTTTATCTGGTATTACTTAACCTGGCGGTCGCATTAGGTGTCTATTACCTGATGTTTGACCGTACTGATCCGGACAGCTTCCCTATGTTGGTGGGAGTGCTTAGTGGTGCCGTTACGAATACTCCCGGTCTTGGTGCGGCGGAGGAGGCTCTGCGCCAGATGGGCAATACCGGTGTTGAGATTGCATCGGGCTACGCATGTGCCTATCCGCTGGCCGTGTTGGGTGTCATTATGGTTCCGATTATAGTGAAGGCCATCTGCCGCATAAAGGACGATAAGGAGAATGAGCAGTTGGAGAACATGAGGCAGGAGGATACCAGTACCAAGCCCATGAAACAGTATCTGGAGATGACCAATGAGCGCTTGAACGGCAAGACCATCCTGGAAATACGCCGCCTGATAAACCGTGAGTTCATATGCTCACGTCTGCTTCATGACGGTGTCGTGGTTACGCCTCACAGGGATACTGTGGTTAACATGGGTGATCAACTCTGTGTGGTCAGTGCCGAGGATGACGGTGAGGCTATACGTACTCTTTTGGGAACACCCGTAGAGGTGGAATGGGACAACGTCAAGGGTGCAGAGCCTCTGGTGTCACGCAGGATTGTGGTAACCAAAGAGAAACTCAATGGTAAGACATTGGGACAGCTTCATTTGGGGAGCATTTACGATGTTACCATAACCCGTGTGGTACGTTCAGGTACGGAACTGTTCGCATCGGCCAGCTTGGCGCTTCAGATAGGTGACCGTTTATCGGTGGTAGGCAAGGAGAGCAGCGTGGCTGCTGTGGCACAGCGTGTAGGAAATGAGATGAAACGTCTGGATGTACCTAATATAGCCACATTGTTCATCGGTATCATGGTGGGTGTTCTGTTCGGAAGCATCCCGTTCTCAATCCCCGGCATTCCAACTCCCATGAAGCTTGGATTGGCAGGAGGTCCGCTTATCATAGCCATACTTATAAGCCGGTTCGGCTACAAACTGAAACTGGTTACATACACCAAAGCCAGTGCCAATATGATGCTGCGTGAGGTGGGTATAGCACTGTTCCTGGCCAGTGTGGGAATAAAGTCAGGAGCTACGTTCTTTGAGACAGTGATGTCAGGCGACGGACTTACTTATATGCTGGGCGGACTTCTTATTACTGCAGTGCCTGTGTTTATTGTAGCTCTGATAGCCCGCAAACGCTATAACATGAATTACTACAGCATTATAGGCTTGGTGGCAGGTGCCAGCACCAACCCTCCTGCACTTGCGTTTGCCAACAGCCAGACAGAGTATGATGCACCCGCTGTAGCGTACTCCACGGTTTATCCGCTCACCATGTTCCTGCGCATACTTACCGCGCAGCTGATGGTGCTGATCGGTTGCAGTCTTTTCTAAAGAAGGGAGTAAAAAAAGGAGTCCGGGTTTCCGGACTCCTTTTTTTTATGGTTTGGTTTGGGATTACTGGGGCATTCCACCGCCAAATCCGCCGCCGAATCCGCCCTGGGGCATTCCACCACCAAAGCCGCCACCGAATCCACCGCCGAATCCGCCTTGGCCACCCTGCTGGCGCTGCTGACGGCGCTGTTCCTGTGCCTCATCATATTTCTTCTTCTGAGCATCGGTCAGGAAAGACTTGATCTTAGCTTCCTGAGCCTGACGCTGCTTCTGCATCTGCTCCATCATAGCCTGCATGTCACCTTCAGCGGGCATCTGGCCGCCACCGTTCTGCATCTGCTCACGACGGGCTGCCTGCTCCTTGCTGCTGGCAAGATAGTAGTTGTAGATTGAGTCATACTGAACCTGGTTCAGCTCAAGCTGCTCCTTGAGACGGTCAGCCTGACGCTTGGCCATATCCTCAGGATTCATATTCATACCCTGGCCGCCGCCGAAACCGCCGCCAAATCCCTGTGCAAAACTCATTGTTGAAATGAAGAGAGCTGCAACTGCGAACAAAATCTTTTTCATTGCTTTTTTGTTATAAATAGGTTAGACAAAATTTCAGTTTGCGTTAATAAGATATCAGGAAATCGGAAAAGTTTAATCCGGGGGTGTTTTTTTACCTCTTTATCTCAAGTACCTCAAGGTTCTTGAAGTTCTTGCCTTCAATGTCCAGACGGACCAGGGTGCGTACCTTCTGCCAGCCCTGGAGACCGGCTGCTCCCGGATTGATAAAGAGCATGTTGTATTTTTTGTCATGCATGACCTTGAGGATATGCGAATGGCCGCATACAAATAAGTCAGGGGTCTCCAGTAGCAACTGCTCACGGACAGAGTGGTCATAGTGGTCAGGTGATCCGCCTATATGCTTGAGCATGATGTTGGCATCCTCAACCTTGAAGCGGTAGATCTCTGTTGTGCAGCGGCGTACGTCCTGTCCGTCACAGTTGCCCCATACGGCACGAAGAGTGGCAATCTTTGAAAGACGTTCCAGAATCTCGTACGATCCCACATCTCCCGCATGCCATATCTCGTCACATCCCTTAAGGAATGTGGCGTAGCGGTCATCCCAGTAGGCGTGGGTATCGGACAGGATTCCAATCTTTTTCATATCCCAAGTTTTTCCTTTGCCAAAGATACTATTATATCGGCGCACTTGTCATATCCCAAAGTGGTGCTGTTAAGACAAATGTCGTATACTGCTGTATCACCCCATGTGCGGCCGGTAAAGTAGTTGTAGTATGAAGAGCGTTTGCGGTCAATGTCCTCAATCAGAGACAGGGCCTTGGATTGGGTCATGCTCTCACCGGCATGGCGTATCACGCGGGCCACGCGGTCATCAACATCGGCAGCAATAAAAACGTTGAGCAGACGGTCGCTGTCACGCAGTACATAATCGGCGCAACGGCCTATGAATACGCAATCCTCAGTTTCGTGAATCTTGCGTATGGCTTCACTCTGCATGTTGAATATAGACTCGTTGCTAAGATAATTATTGGAAAGGCCATTTGTGCCCAGGTGGTTCATGAAGAGAGAGCGCAGGCCTTTGCGGGTCTTTTCCTCATCGGCCTCATCAAAGAACTTTTCGCTGAATCCGGTGTTCTGGGCGGCCTTCTTGAGAAGGTCCCGGTCATACACCTTGATACCTAATTTCTCAGCAACAATAGCTGCTACGTTACGGCCTCCGCTGCAGAATTTGCGGCCTATGCATATACAGTAGTGCTTGTCCATATTATGCTTGTTTTTTCAGTTTTCTTACTTGAGGAATAAGCAGGGATACTCCCAGTATTACAGAGAGAAAATCCGATACCGGCATGCTGTACCATATTCCGTTGATGCCGTAATAACGCGGCAGGATGAGAAGGAACGGAATGAGCAGCAGCAACTGTCGGGATAGAGACATGAGTATTGACTTGCCGGGCATGCCAATGCTCTGGAAGAAGTTACCTGTAACCATCTGTGAGCCCACCAGGGGGAATACCACGAACGTGAGTCTCATTCCCACCATTGCTATGCCGGTCAGTTCAGGGTCATCGGTAAAGATGCGTATGCACATGCCGGGCAGGAACTCAGCTATGGCAAAACCAAGCGTGGTCACAATGGTACCAAAGAACATGGTCAGATAGAGCACCTTGAGCACACGCTTGAACTGGCGTGCACCGTAGTTATAACCTGCAATGGGTTGCATGGCCTGATTGAATCCCATTACCATCATTACGATGAGGAATCCTATGCTGTTTACAATGCTGTATGCGCCTATGGCCACGTCACTGCCGTACTTGAGCAGTCCGCGGTTGATGAGCAGTACCACAAAGCAGGCTGCCACGTTCATGAGGCAGGGTGAAAGACCTATGGTTATGATGTTGCGGACCAGGTCACCACGCAGACGGTAGGTGCCGCGCTGCAGATGTATGAGTTCACTCTTGTCAGACAGCTGGAAGCACTGCCATATGAATGCCAGGACCTGTGAAATGACAGTGGCAATGGCGGCGCCTTTGATTCCCCAGTGGAACACCATGATAAAGAGGTAGTCAAGGAAAGTGTTGAGCAGCACCGTACCTATGGTGGCTATCATGGCTTTGTTGGGGTGTCCGGCGGAACGCAGTATGCAGTTGATTCCAAGATACAGGTGTGTGAATGCATTTCCGGCCAGGATTATGGTCATATACTCGCGGGCATAACCTATGGTGACATCGGTGGCGCCAAACACTCTGAGTATGGGATTGATGAACAGCAGGGAGAACACTCCGAACAATACGCCTATCAGTACGTTGAGTGTTACGGAGTTGCCCAACAGCATCTGTGCGCTTTTGTGGTCTTTCTGGCCCAGTTTGAGCGATATCATGGTACCTGAGCCTACGCCTACCATAGAGCCTAGAGCGGCAGACAGGTTCATGAGCGGAAATGTCACGGCCAGGCCGGAGAGTGCCATTGAGCCTACGCCATGGCCTATGAATGCACGGTCAACGATGTTATAGAGCGATGATGCAAGCATGGCAATCATCGCAGGTACTGCGTACCTTATGAGTAGTTTTCCAATCTTTTCTGTTCCCAGTTCCTGGGGTGTTTTCAATTCGCTCATCAGTTTTTTCTTATTTTGGTGCAAAATTACTGATTTTGTGTGCTACTTGTAAGTGGCTATCTTGGTCGTGTTCCCATTTTTATATTATTTTTGCAAAGACTATGAGCACTATGGAGACACTTACTCTTCTGGAACTGAACGGGCGCGTCAAGAGCACGTTGCAGTTTGAGATGCCCGATGCATACTGGGTGCAGGCTGAGATAAGCGGCATCAGTCCGTCAGGACAGGGGCACTGCTATTTGGAACTGGTACAGAAAGACACTACCGGACGCACATTCCTTGCAAAAGCCAAAGCCAATATCTGGCGTAATACATGGCTTAAGATCAAACCGTATTTTGAGGCAGAGACAGGTGAGACATTGAAGGTGGGTATGAAGGTGCTGCTTCAGGTAACGGTAACATTCCATGAAGTTTACGGATATTCACTGGTCGTACTGGATATAGATCCCACATACACCATGGGTGATATGGCCCGCCGCCGCAAGGAGATTCTTGACCAGCTGACCAAGGATGGTGTGATAGGACTGAACCAAGAGCTGGAGATTGCGCTGCTGCCTCAGAGAATTGCTGTCATATCATCGGCTACAGCTGCGGGATGGGGCGATTTCAGGAATCAGCTTGAGAACAACGTCTATGGGTTCCGCTTTTATGTGAAGCTTTTCCAGGCCGCCATGCAGGGTGATGATGTGGAGCGCAGCGTGATAGCCGCGCTTGATGCCGTTGCCGCACGCAGGGATGACTTTGACCTGGTGGTGATAATAAGGGGTGGCGGCGCCGTAAGTGAACTGAGCTGTTTTGACTCATACAATCTGGCCTACAACATTGCCAATTTCCCGCTGCCGGTGATAACGGGTATAGGCCATGAGCGTGATGATACGGTGGCCGATGTAGTGGCGCACACAAAGGTCAAGACCCCCACTGCAGCCGCGGAATTTATCATTAACAGGGTGTTTGATACCGCATCAATGCTTGAGACACTGTCACGCAGGTTGGGTGATTCCGTTCTTAACAGGATGAATGTTGAGAATGTGCGACTGGAGAGGCTGGCGCAGAAGCTGCCGTCCCTGTTCGCCGTACTCAAGGTGCGCAACGAGCAGATGCTGGAGAATATATGGAATAGGTCCGTGACAGGAGTACGTAATATGCTTACAAACAAGAACCATAAGCTGGAATTGCTGGAAAAGAGCATTGCAGCCGCAGACCCTGCTCTCATCCTAAAGCGTGGTTTCTCGCTTACCCGTCATAACGGGCGCGTTGTAACCAGTGCATCGGACCTTAAACCGGGTGACCGTCTTACAACGGTGCTGGCTGACGGAAGCATTGAGAGTGAGATAATTTGACAAACAATTTAAATCAGATATACAATGAAATATGAAGCGGCAATGAAACGTCTGGAAGAGATTGTAACCGAGATTGAATCGGGCAAACTCGATATGGACAAGATAGGTGACAGCCTCAAGGAGGCGCGTGACCTCATAAAATTCTGCAAGGACAAGCTTTATGAGACTGATGAGGAGATAAAGAAAATCCTTGAATCAGAGGCCTGATTTTTGCTTTTCATAAGATGATGTCTCCTTTTGCAACAAGAGGAGGCATTATATTTTTTTTGAATATGGTGGTATTTCATAACAAAAAATAAGTATTTTTGCCTCATTATAAAGAGGAACGATAATTATTAAGGGATATGAAAAAGAAAAAAACTACTACTATTGTTTTAATTGCAGTGCTTGTTATTTGTGCACTGGGTTTAACGCTTTCCTATTTAATTGATTGGCCGATTGACAGATCCGAATCAAAAGGTGATATTGCCAAATCAGCAAGATTTTCACGTAAGGCAGTGGCTGATGCAAACTCCAGCAATTTTCAGGAACTTCTTGTGAATGATGAGTCATTCAAGAAGAATATGGTTGCGGCATTCGTGGTCATGCAGTCACGTGTAAAACAGTTCAACAGTCTTGTCAACATGTCTGTAGATGTGGCTGGAAACAAACCTTCATTTGACAAGATACTTGCTGAAATGAAGGCAGCCAAGCCTATGCTGGATAATGTCAACTCTTCAATGAACGCCGCGGGCTCTGACCTGAATGCTGTTTTAGGAGGCGAGGACAGAAAAGAAGTAGCTCAGAATACCAACAATGCCACACTGGCATATGCTACACTTCAGAAACAGAACAATCTGGCTGACAAGTTCATTCAGGCTACAGATGAATATCTCAAGAAGTCAACAGGTGGCGATGAACCTCTTAAGCTGGTTCGCGACCAGTGGCTTGAGTATCAGATCGTATCATCTGCTTTGAATAAGGATGAAAAGGCACAGAAGGAACTTGAAGAGAAGGGTTATCTGCTTTCATCAGAGCAGGCTGCCTTGACTCTGAAAGAGATGGGAGGTCCGGACATGACAACGCTTTTAGGATCCACCTTTATTGATGGTCTGCTTGTTGGTGAGATGCCGGGAGCCGGTGGACACGTCTGCATCCGTTTCGGGGAACTGGACGGCCTCCTTTCAGAAATGAACCAGGGCGGCCTTCTTTCAGAGATGAACCAGGGCGGTCTCCTTTCAGAGACGAACCAGGGCGGTCTCCTTTCAGAGACGAACCAGGGCGGTCTTCTTTCAGAGATGAACCAGGGTGGTCTCCTTTCAGAGACGAACCAGGGTGGTCTCCTTTCAGAGACGAACCAGGGTGGTCTCCTTTCAGAGACGAACCAGGGTGGTCTTCTTTCAGAGACGAACCAGGGTGGTCTCCTCTCTGAGATAAACCAAGGCGGTCTTCTGGGTTATGTAGGCGGATCGCTCCTGAAGGAAGCATTTGGTGATGCGGTGGAATCCTTTGGTTTCTCCAATCAGGGTCAGCTTTTGAGTGAGTTTTCCGGTCCCGGTCTTCTTAGCGAGATAGACCTGGGCGGTGTTCTTTCTGAGATGGCCACCGGCGGTGCGTATCTTCGTGAAACAAATTCCGGAGGTCTGGCACAGTGAGAAAAATCTCTGTAATACGTATATTGGTTCTGCTCCTTCTGATTGCCGTGCCGGCTGTCTCTGAGGGGCAGACTTATTTTCAGTACCGTACTGATGAGGCCAGGATGGTGTTCTTTGACAAGAACCTGTCCCGATACATACCTCATATGATGCGCATGTTCCAGCGCGGCAAGACTATCCACGAACAGATATGGACCACAGATTCCCTGTTTGTTCCGGAGGCTCCCCTGCTGATGCTGACAGACTGGGAGGACGATGGTAACGGAGGTGCAACCCCGCTGCCACATTCGCTCATCCAGATAGGTATGGCTCCCTTGTCAATGTCATATTATATCAATCCTTCAATTGAACGTTACCAGCAGCTGTTCGGTCATGAATACACCCATATCGTGATGGGTGACAAATATAACAAGGGTGACTTGGCCTGGCGCAATTTTTTCGGAATGAAGGTCGGTACTGATAACGCTCATCCCATATCGGCACTTTGGAGCTATCTGAGTGTACCCAGGTGGTATGCTCCCCGTTGGTATCATGAGGGTATAGCCTGCTTTATGGAGACTTGGCTGAACGGTGGCGTAGGCCGTGCGTTAGGCGGTTATGATGAGATGTATTTCCGCAGTATCCTGGCCGGAGGACATGAGCTGTTCTCTGTTGTGGGTCTTGAGACTGAAGGAACTACCATGGACTTCCAGGTGGGTGCCAATGCATATCTGTACGGAACACGGTTCGTAAACTACCTGGCATCAGAATACGGCTATGACAAGCTGATAAGATTCTATAACAGGACTGCTGACAGCAAGACATATTTTGCACGTCAGTTCAAGAACGTATATGGCATTCCTCTCCGTCAGGCATGGAATGAATGGAAAGTTGATGAGGCTGAGCACCAGAAAACCAATCTGGAATCTGTCAAGGAGTATCCTTTGACTGATATTGTCAGGCTGACAGATGAACCTATGGGCTCTGTTTCTCCGTTCGTGGTGGATCGTGAAACGGGCAAGGCATATGCTGCAATGAACGCCCCTGGTCAGGGGTTCGCCCATATCGTGGAACTGGACCTCAATACGCTCAAGCAACGTAAGGTTACTGACTTTTACGGCGTACAGCTTTACAATCCGTCTTATCTGGCTCTTGACACCAACTCCAAGAGACTCATTTATACCGTCAACAATGCCAAGATGCGCGGTATTGAGGTATATGACCTGAAAAAGAAACGCGTTGTCAAGACGCTTAAGTTTCAGCGTGTCAACAATATTGTATATGACAACGCTACCGATCGACTTTATGGCCTGTTCTCAAACGGTGGAACCCAGTCAATTATACGTTATGACCGCAATATAGAACATCCGGAGATAATATATGCTTTCCCGTTCGGCGTGAGTGTGTTTGACATAGACGTGAGCCATGACGGCAAGCTGCTGTCTGTTACCATTTTGGGTGACAACGGTGAAAATACCTTGCAACTGTTCCGCACAGAGGACCTGGAGAATGCTCTTTATAAATCAGAGGCGCTTGTTACTTGGGAGGAGAGCAACCTTGGACAGTTCCGGTTCTCACTTGATGACCGTTACCTGATAGGCAGTTCATACTATACGGGTGTATCCAATCTGTGGCAGATAGACCTTGAGACCCGTGAAATGCAGATGCTCACCAATACGGACATAGGATTGTTCGCTCCTCTGGAGACGGCCCCCGGCAAGCTTCTGGCGCTTGAATTTGAACGTGACGGTATGCGCCCGGTATCACTTGACCGTAAGGTGGTGACAGATGCCAACGCCATTGAACTCTATGGTCAGAAGGCGTATGAGAGGGATCCTGAGGCTCTGGAATCAATAGGTCTGCTCAGAACACCGCTCAAGGAGATTGCATTCGGTGAGGTGTATGACAGCATTGTTCCTTATAACGTAATGAGGGAGATGCATTTTGCCGGAGCTTACCCTGATATAACCGGTTTCACAGACCGCAAGGCATGGAACAACGTTACACCGGTACTCGGATACAGGCTTATGTTCAATGATCCGGTTGGATTGAGCAGTATCAAGCTGGGAGTGGGTATCTCACCCTGGAGCAGTAATGACTGGAAAAACAGGTTCCATATTGATGCCCAGTGGAAATACTACTTCTGGACATTCAAAGCAGCCTGGAACCATACTGATTTCTATGATCTGGTAGGCCCGATGCGTACCAGCCGAAAGGGTTATATGGCAAGCATTTCATATGACCATACCAATAGCATGATTGTTCCCTATACAAAGGATTGGGGTTTTTCTGTAGGAGCATATGGTGATATGGATGCCCTGCCATTATATCAGGAGATAGGAGTGGATGACGGTATCACCTCCATGCAGACAGTGTCAGGATACGCAAAGATATCAAAGACACGTGGATCGCTGGGTGCTGTGATGAAAGAGCAGGGTTATAACCTTGGAGTGCAGGGATATGGTTATCTGGCAGGCGGCAGGTTCTATCCGTATGTTGAGGCTTCGGTCGATTTCGGAGTGCTTCTGCCCGTAGTGAGGAATACATCTTTCTGGATAAGGACGGCTGCAGGACATTCTTTCGGTGATGAGAAATCGGCTTTCGGAAACTCATACTTCGGCGGTTTCAGAAACAATTATCTGGATTACAGGAACTCATTCCAATACAGGACCGTTAGTTCCATGCCCGGCATAGATATTGATGCCATCAAGGCCCATTCATTCGGCAAGGCAATGGCCGAGCTGAATCTGAAACCGCTCAGGTTCAATGATTTCGGAGCGTTGTTCTGCTATCCTACATGGACTCAGTGCTCACTGTTCGGTACAGCCCTCTCCGTGTGGAATCCCGGCGATTCACAGAAGATGTTCTACAGTGCAGGCGTGCAGCTTTCAACTGAGGTTGTTTTTCTGAACTATATGAAGACCACGCTTTCAATTGGCTATGGTCATCTCTTTGCTCCATCTGACTTCCCGATGACGGGCAGCCGCCGCGGCAATGAACTTATGATATCCTTAAAACTGTTGTAATGCCCTTTGTAGCCGCACTGTTACCCGTTGCCATCTACATCTTTGTGGTGTATAGCCTGGACAGCTTTTCACTTGTCAGTGTCAAGAGCCTGGTTTTGCTTGTCTTGCATGGGATGGTGTGTGCGCTTGCCTGCTTCGGATTGTTCCATCTTACCGGATTGTTCCTGACTGAGGGAGCATCGAACTACCTCAATCCGGTAATGGAGGAGGCCGTGAAAGCTATACCGCTGCTTTATCTGGCACGTAACAAGAAGACGGTATTCTTTATTGACAGTGTAATATGCGGAGCTGCTGTGGGAGGCGGTTTCTCAATCCTGGAGAATGTGTTCTACCTGGTCCTTGGCGAGCCGCTTGGAATGGGAACCGTTCTTTTCCGTGGCCTTGAGGTGGCACTTATTCACATGGGTTGCAGCGCTATCATATCAGTTGCGCTTATGTTTGCCGTAAGGTTGACGGAACGTATCAAGTCAAGATTGGCTGTAAAGGCAAGTGATACTATTATGGCTATATTCCTATTTATAGTATCTCCGGCTATGCATATCCTGCATAACAGTTTGGACTCAGGACAGCCTTTAAAGCAGTTTATAATTGTATTCGGTACGATGGCTGTGCTGTTGATCTGGATATATCAGTATGACGGCGATATGATTCACCGTTGGCTTGACAGAGGGTTGGACAAGCAGGTCAGTCTCCTCATGTCAATCAAGGATGGTCAGTTGGGCGATACCAAAACCGGCAAATACCTGATGTCCGTAAAAGAGAATTTTCCGCAGGATGTATTTTTTGACGTTATCTGTTACGTCCAACTGTACGTGGAGCTGTCAGTAGCCGCCAAGAGCCGTTTCATGATGAGGGAGGCCGGTATGGATATGCCGATTGATGATTCAGACAAGAAGTTGTATCTATCACAATATACTGAGTTCAAGAGTCTTGAGAAAAGTTTAGGAAAAACAGCCAGAATGACTGTCGCTCCAATTGTTAAGTTTTATCCTGCCGACCGCAAATCACTTGGCGACCTTTTGGATGAGTGTCGCAAGTAAAATGACAATTCAAATACATCAGTTTGGATTGTTTATTTGTGTTTTTTGTCCTACATTTGCCTTTCGGAAAATCATAACCAAATAAATAGATATAAAATGAAGAAAATTATCCTTTCACTTATGGCACTTGCTACAGTGTCAGCTTATGCACAGTTCGGTGGCCGCGGCCAGGGAAATCCTACCGTACCTTCAGTAACAGAGAACGTTGTTGAGGATTTCAAGCCCGCTGCAAACAATCAGTCAGGCCATCAGTATCCTATGGTAAACTCACAGCGCATGGTTCGCGCCCAGATTTCAGCACCCAACGCTACAGCCGTAGGACTTGACATAGACGGTAAGATCTATTCAATGAGCAAGAATGAGAACGGTGTATGGACCGGTACCTCTGCTCCTCAGGATCCCGGTTTCCACTACTATCAGCTTAACATTGACGGTGCAAGCGTACCTGATCCGGGAAGCCTTTACTACTATGGCGCAAGCCGTTGGGGCAGCGGAATTGAGGTTCCGTCCGATGACCAGGATTTCTGGCAGGTTAAGAATGTACCGCAGGGTTCAGTAAACGAGGTGTTCTACTGGTCAACTGTAACAGAGAGCATGCGTCACTGCTACATCTATTTCCCCAATGAGTATTACACCAACACAACCAAGAAGTTCCCGGTTCTGTACCTGATGCACGGTATGGGTGAAAACGAGCACGGTTGGGCAGAGCAGGGTCACACCGGCCAGATCATGGATAACCTGATTGCTGAAAAGAAGGCTGTTCCGTTTATCATTGTTATTGACTGCCTTGATGCACGTGCTGCAGGCCAGCAGGCTGGCGGTATGGGCGGCTTCGGCGGCTTTGGCGGTTTTGGCGGCTTTGGCGGTCCCAGTGCAGATGCTCAGGCACCTCAGGGCCAGGCTCCTCAGGGCGGTCAGCGTCGTATGGGTGGCGGCGGATTCGGTATGGCTATGACCGGAGGCGCATTCCAGGATGTCCTGCTCAAGGATATCATCCCCATGGTTGAAAAGAACTACCGTGTTATTGCTGATCCTCAGCACCGTGCTATGGCCGGTCTGTCAATGGGTGGCATGACAACACATGGAATCACTCTTGCCAATCCTACCACATTTGCATATGTAGGAATGTTCAGCGGTGGTACATTCAGTGTATCAGAGCTTGAGGATAATGCTGATTTCAAGAAGACCAACAAGGCTTTGTTCATGAGCTGCGGCGGTAAGGAGAACATGGGTGTTATGGAGGCTGCCGAGAACCTCAAGAAGATAGGTATCAACGCTACCGGTTATGTATCAGAGGGTACCGCTCATGAATGGCACACATGGCGCCGTAGCCTGTATCAGTTTGTTCAGATCTGCTTTAAATGATAGTTTCACTAACCTATAAATTGAATTAGTAAAATGAGAAAATTTGCAGTTGTTTTTAGTGCTGCCCTTTTGACAGCCGGCTTCTGTTCAGCACAGGAGATTAAGGAGGACTTCAAGCCCTCAACCAAGAATCAGCCCCAGCAGGAGTATCCTATGGTAAACTCTCAGGGTTATGCACGTTTCCGCATTGTTGCCCCTAACGCACAGTCCGTATCTGTAGGTCTGGGTTTGGGCGGTGACGGCCGCGCCGGAACCACTCTGACTAAGGATGAGAATGGTGTATGGACCGGAACAACATCAGCTCCCCTGGATGAGGGTTTCCACTACTATCATCTGACAATTGACGGCGGTACATTCAATGACCCCGGTACCAATAACTACTACGGCTCAACCCGTTGGGAGAGCGGTATTGAGATTCCCGCAAAGGATCAGGCTTTCTATGAGGAACGCAATATCCCGCACGGCTTTGTACAGCAGATCCTTGTATGGTCAGAGAGCACCAACAGCCTGCGTCGCGCATTCGTTTACACACCTCCTACATACTATAAGGATAAGGCCGATGTCAAGTACCCGGTTCTCTATCTGCAGCACGGTTGGGGTGAGGACGAGACCGCTTGGATGACCCAGGGTCATGCAAACCTCATCATGGATAACCTGATTGCCGAGGGTAAGATCAAGCCTTTCATCATTGTCTGCACTTATGGTATGACAAATGAAGGCTTCCGTCCCGGTGGTATGGGTGGTGGCATGCGTCGTCCTGCCGGTGGTGCAGGTGCTCCCGGTGCACGTCCCGCAGGTGGTCCCGCAGCCGATGCACAGGCTCAGGCTCCTCAGGGCCAGCGTCCTCAGGGTCAGCGTCCCGCTGGCGGTGGCATGATGGGCGGCTTCAACTTTGACGGCTTCCAGAAGTTCCTCTGCGACGAGCTTGTTCCTTATGTGGATGCTCACTTCCGCACATTAGCCAACAAGGACAACCGCGCTATGGCCGGTCTCTCAATGGGTGGTATGGAGACTCACACAATCACTCTGGCACGTCCTGAGGTGTTCGGTTACTATGGTCTGCTGTCAGGTGGTCAGTACAATCCCTCAGAGATTGCTGACAAGAAGCAGGTTAAGAAGATCTTTATGGGCTGCGGAAGCAAGGAGAGCCCGGATGCAATCATGAATGCAGCCAAGACCATGAAGGAGGCTGGCTTTGATGCAATGGGTTATGTATCAGAGGGTACAGCTCATGAGTTCCTTACCTGGAGACGTTGCCTCTATCAGATGGCTCAGTTCTTCTGGGGCACCGGAAAGTAATCATTTTTGCATTATTATTTAATACAGCCGGTCCCGTCTGGGGCTGGCTGTATTTTTGTTCCATTTTAATTAGTATTTGTGTATAATGTAAAGTATTTGTTGTATCTTAGCAGACCAAAATGTGCAGACAATCAAATTTATTATAAACCTAATTTTATCCAAAGTTCTACTATGAACAAAAACTTCAATTTCATTCTGGCAGTTGGAATGACTGTCGCTCTGGTATGTTGCGGTGCCAACGGCTCCAAGATTGATCCGCAGCGTATAGCCAACAGAAATGTTGAGTTTGACCAGTACTTTACAGAGATTAAGGCTGATGCAGCTCCGGCTAAACCCGATGATAAGGGCTTTATTCGTCGCTGGACTATCATAGAGCCTATCAACAAGCCCAATAGCGGCAACACCGTATTTACGGACAGCTATATTGAGACAGAGTTGACCAAAGAGTACTTCAAGGGTCAGTTCACTGCCGATGTCAAGGCTCTTCCCAAGACTGGTGATAAGGTAATAGTTGAGTCAGAGGCTCCCCGTGCCGGTGGCCGTGGCGGTTTTGGCGGATTCGGTGGAGGTGCTCCTCAGGGTGCTGGTGCTCCCGGTGCTGGTCAGGCACGTCCTCAGGGCGCTCCTGCTGGTGCTCCTGCCGGTGCTCCCGCTGCTGGCCAGGCTCGTCCTCAGGGTGCTCCTACCGGTGCTCCCCAGGGTGGTGCTCCTCAGGGCGGTTTCGGCGGATTCGGTGGCGGTATGATGGGTGGCGGTGCTCCCGCTGCAGCAGCTGCTCCCACAATGGTAAAGGATACCCTTACCTGGCACTCAGTTGACAGCAAGCTGTTCAATATCAAGCTTATCCGCTTTGCTACAAACACATCAGAGGGTAAGAAACGTTATGGGCTTATCTTCAATGCTTTCACAGTAATCAACTGTGACCAGGATATTCCTAATGTACGTCTGGCCGCCGGTTCAAACTCAGCTTCTATCTGGTGGGTTAACGGAGAGAAGGTTCTGACACTTCAGGCTGACCGCCGTATGGTTGCTGATGACGGTATGTCAAAGCGCATCACCCTCAAGAAGGGTAAGAACATTGTTCGCGCTGCCGTTATCAACGGTCCCGGTATGAGCGATATGTGCGCCCGTTTCTATAATGAAGACGGCACCGTCCTTAAGAACTACACCATCACTAACAAATAATAAAGGATCAGAATATGAAAAAGATATTTCAGATGGGCTTGGTAGCCCTTGTTTCAGTCTCAATGTCTGAAACCGTAATGGCTCAGATCGGTGCTCCGTTCATCCACGATCCTGCCACTATTCAGGAGTGCGACGGCAAGTATTATACATGGGGTACAGGCGGTTCACCGCTGGTATCAAGTGACGGTTGGGTTTGGTCAAGTGAAGGTGGCGCCCGTATTCAGGTAGGTGCTGCTCCTGATATGATCAAGATCGGTGACCGTTATCTCTGCGCTCACAGCTCAACAGGCGGTGGCCTGGGTGGTGGTCATGCAGGTACTATCCGTACCATGTGGAACAAGACTCTGGATCCCCAGTCACCTGACTATGAGTGGACAGAGCAGCTCCAGGTTGCAGAATCACTCGTTGATGAGGACTGCGATGCTATTGATGCAGGTCTTCTGCTTGGTCCTGACGGCCGTCTGTGGGTAACCTACGGTACTTACTTCGGTTTCATCCGCGTGGTTGAGCTCGATCCCGCTACCGGTGACCGTGCAGCAGGCGCACAGGATGTTAACATCGCTGTTGACTGCGAGGCTACAACAATGATTTATCAGGATGGTTACTACTACCTGCTGGGTACACACGGAACCTGCTGCGATGGTGTAAACTCAACTTACAACATTGTTTGCGGCCGTTCCAAGAGCCCCACAGGCCCGTTCATTGACAACGTAGGCCGTGATATGGTTGAGGGTGGCGGTAAGATGGTTCTGGGTTGCCGTGACGGTTATACCGGCGCTGGTCACTTTGGCCGTTACATCGTTGCTCCCGGCGTTGAGAAGATGTCATTCCACTGGGAGGCTGACTACTATCAGAGTGGCCGCAGCACACTGGCTATCCTGCCTATCGTATGGCGTAACGGCTGGCCTGAGGCTGGTTACAATATCAAGAATGGTGTTTATGAGATAGAGTCAGAGCGCAGAGGCTATGCTCTGGAGCTTTCAACTGAGTATGTACGTCTTGCAGGCGGCCGCGGTATGTTTGGTGGTGGCAACAACCAGCCCAACACCGTAGTTGCTTTCCAGAAGCTGGAGGATGTTATCGGCAACTGGCCCAAGGGTAACATTGATGTTCGCGTTTGCGACTATCAGTTCCGTCCCAACCAGAAGTGGGAGCTTGTAGCTCTTGAGGAGGGTACTCTTGGCTCACCGTACTACAAGATTGTCATTGCAGGTACAAACCGCGCCCTGGCTGCTACAGCAGGTAAGGAGCTGACCACAGTTCCTGAGTTCACAGGTGCACCTGAGCAGATGTGGAGCATCGATCAGCTGACTGATGGCACATACCGTGTTTGCCCGAAGGCTGTTCCCGGCACAGATGAGAAGGTTTGCCTTATCTCTGTAGGTGACTCAAACGCTTCACTTGGCAAGTTTGACTTTAATGATGTAAACTGCAAGTGGAACTTCCGTCAGTATTAATTTTGAACTGACAGACACAAAAAAAGAGGCCCCCGGGCCTCTTTTTTTTGTGTTCTTATCTTAAAAAGTTGTATAATTGTACCCTGAAAATGAGAATTGTCTGTGGAAAACACCGTCCTTTTCTGATACAGCGGTTATTGTTTTCAAAATGAGAAACATTAAACAAAATTTTAAAACTATGAAAAGATTTATTTTGGCACGGTCTTCAGCCATGATGAAGACAAAGAGAGAGTTATTGTTTGCAGTTACCATGTTTGCAGTTTCATTTCTGATGAATTCATGCAGTTCCCGCATTCATGAGATCCCTGATTATGATGATCCCGACAAGGTTCAGGTTAATATTAAAGTAAACTCCATTGAACAGATTCCTTTCAGCTCGCTTAAGACCAAGGCAAGCGTGCAGGATGTATGTACTAAACTGAGCTATGCTGTTTTCTCCGAGGTTGGTGAATCAGGTGTAAAAGAGGATTTTGCAGTTCAGAATATTGATGATCCGATGTTCGGAACGGTTTCTTTAAAACTGGGCGTAGGTAAGCATTACCTGGCGGTTGTTGGGCAAAACGGCGGCGACGGTAACCCTTCATTCACAACCAATCCGGCAAATACAACCTATAACACTGCTTCAATAAGGTATTCTTCAGGAAACAAGAATACACCCAAGGTGCTGGATACATTTCATTACTGTGGCGAGATTAATGTAGAAAAAGGAGGGAATACTTATCAGATTAATCTTGACAGGTCTGTGGCCATGTTCAGATTGAAGTTGACAGACAACATCCCGGAGCAGGTGAGCAGGGTGGAGTTTGAATATTCAAACGGCAGTGCTACGCTTGACGTACTGAACGGATACGGATGTGTCAACACCAAACAGGTTGAAGCTTTTGATGTAGACCCGTCAACAAACTCCTTTGAGCTGTATACATTTCCGCAAAGGGGCAAGACCGTCATGAAGGTTAAGGTAAAAGCCTATGACGTGGATGGCAATGTGTATTATGAACGCAGTTGGGATGATATTCCAATGACAGTGAACCGTGTATCGCAATATACAGGTGTCCTGTTTCCGGAAAGTGGTATTGAGTATGCTGATGCGGGATTAGCTATCAGTGTAAATGATAATTGGAGCGGTATTTACGAACAGACGTTCTGACGCCGCTATCGGACGGTAATGTGAAGGCAGGTCTGCTGTTTCTCGTATTTTACGTAGCAGCGGGCCTGTTTTTGCATATCATAGGCCACCTGATAGAGTATCTGGCGCATCTTGTCGACAGATGCAGCTTTGCCGACCAACGGAGTGCTGTAAGTAAAATATGATATGTCAAAGGTGGTGCCGTAGCAGTGGCATGAGTTCTCTGTGGAGTTTACGTTGGTTTTGCGCAACTGGCGGACAGTCTCCTCAGTGCGGAGCACGCTTGTTACGGTAAAGCGGTGGTGGCGGTTGTAGCCCCTGTTGAACAGTGAGTCTTGAAATGCCTTGCCCATATCTTCAAGCAGTTTGGCCGCTTTGGGCACAAGGTAGGGCACGGAGTGGGTCAGTTTGTCGATATCGTAATAGGTGTTGGGCTCAATCTTGACAAGGCGGCGGTCTGTCTCAGCCTCTTTTTCCGTTATGGGAGTGTTGATGCCATTCTTACGTGCAGCCTCCAGTTGGGTCTCATTCAAGTCATTGAACAGGAGGTCATACTGGCGTACCGGTTCATAGTGATCGTGATTATGATTTATCTCACCCTCCGTCAGATACTGGTTGATGTCAATGCCTTTCTGTGAAAGAGAGCCTGAGAGCCTGTATCCGCCTATGAAAAGGAGAATCACCAGGGCTATCGGAATGAGCATGAACAGCAGGAAAACTATGCTGTTTATGGATTGAAGCCTGAAAATGCGTTTTATCAGATTGCCGTACCATCGTATGAATCCCGTCGTACCGGCCACAATCAGGAAACCGGCTATCGGCATGATGGAGAGTGAGAACCTGTAGCCTATCAACCCGGGGCCGCCGTTGCGGTAAAAACCGCATATCTTGAGCAGGAATATGAATACTATGCAGTAGAGTATGGCTGTAATCCATTTGAGGCCGGGCTTGGCCAGTCTGCGCCACCCGTAAAACATTATAGCTCCGGTTGTTAGGCACAGAACCCAGATGAGTGCCATGTATAGGCCTGATACGGGTACACCTTGAGGCAGGAACCATCGGCCTATGGTGTCGGATATGATATATAGTACTATGGATAGGGTGATAAAACGGATAATCCGTATCTTTCTGTAGAGATTATCGCTTGTGCTCTGACGCTGTCCTGCGTTCTGCCGGATGGGTTCTTTTTCCATATCAGCATCAAAATTACTGCTTTTGAGCGACATAGTAGTATCATTTTTTGTAATTTCGCGGACGATTAAACTTATACTGTTATGAAAGAACTTGACTGGGCCAATCTGTCATTCGGTTACATGAAGACCAACTGGAATCTCAGAATTTGGTATAAAGACGGAAAATGGGGAGAGATTGAGGAGTCTGACTCCGAGTATGTACCTATGCATATTGCCGCCACCTGCCTGCACTATGGCCAGGAAGCTTTTGAGGGCCTGAAGGCTTTCCGTGGCAAGGATGGTAAGGTACGCGTCTTCCGTATGGAGGCCAATGCCGAGCGTATGCAGAGCACCTGCCGTGCTACCATGATGCCGGAGCTTCCTACTGAGACCTTCTGCAAGATGGTAAAGCGCGTCATTGAGCTGAACAAGGAGTTCATCCCTCCTTATGAGAGCGGCGCTTCACTGTACATCCGTCCGCTGCTAATCGGTACAGGTGCAGAGATTGGTGTAAAGCCAGCCAAGGAGTATATGTTCCTGATTTTCGTTATGCCGGTAGGTCCTTACTTCAAGGGCGGATTTGCGGCTAACGCTTATGCTCTGGTACGTTCTTATGACCGTTCAGCTCCATTAGGCATGGGTAAGTACAAGGTAGGCGGTAACTATGCAGCCAGCCTGTTTGCTCACAATATTGCTCATGAGAAGGGTTATGGAAGTGAGTTCTATCTGGATGCCAAGGAGAAGAAATACATTGACGAGTGCGGTGCCGCCAATTTTATCGGAATAAAGGGCAACAGCTACATCACTCCCAAGTCAGAGTCTATATTGCCTTCTATCACCAACAAGAGCCTGCAGCAGCTTGCCAAGGATAACGGCATGACTGTTGAGTGCCGTCCGGTTCCTCTGGAGGAACTGAATGAGATGAGTGAGGCCGGAGCTTGCGGAACTGCTGCCGTTATATCACCTATCTCACGTATCGATGACATAGAACTTGGTAAGTCATACGTTATCGGTGACGGCAAGCCGGGCCCTGTACTGACAGGTCTTTATCATCAGCTGCGTGCCATCCAGTATGGTGACGCTCCCGATACTCACGGCTGGGTAACCGTACTTGACCTCTAAACCTTATGGGAAAGGGCAAACTGGCCAAGTTTGAGGATATGCGCGGGTTCCCGCACGTGTTCGAGCCGGTATGTTCATATAAGGAGGAGACCCATTTTGAAATGAGGGGCTGTTGGAACAGCTCCTTCTTTCATAATGACGGGCCTATTGTTCTGGAGCTGGGGTGCGGTCACGGTGAATATACCGTGGGGCTTGCCGGATTGTTTCCTGACAAGAACTTTATAGGTGTTGACATAAAAGGCGCCCGCATGTGGACCGGTGCCAAGCAGTCTCATGAAGCCGGGATGACGAACGTGGCGTTCCTACGCACTAACATCGAGCTGATAGACCGTTTTTTTGCTCACGGAGAGGTAAGTGAGATTTGGCTCACGTTCCCTGATCCGCAGATGAAGAAGGCTACCAAGCGCCTTACATCTACCTTATTCATGGAGCGTTACCGCCATATCCTGAAACCTGACGGCAAGATACATCTTAAGACTGACAGCAACTTTATGTACACATACACCTGCGCAATGGTGGACCACAACCGCGTGCCGGTGGAGTTCCGTACTGATGACTTATACGCCAGCGGTGATGCGGATCACATTCTCTCCATCAAGACTCACTACGAGGCTCAGTGGTTGGAGCGGGGCAAAAGCATCAAGTATATTGTGTTCAATTTGCCGGCTGAGGGAGTGTTATCAGAACCTGACGTTGAGATAGAGCTGGATGATTACCGCAGCTACGGGCGGACAAAGCGCAGCACTCTTCAAACAGGAAAATGATACAATTGGAGACAGACCCCAATTGCACTTTTTTAGAATGAAAGCATTGTAAATCGAAGGTGGATTAGAATGATTTTCTTGTTTTTAGGTTTTTCTTGTTGACTGTTTCGGGTGGATGTAACTTTGCAGCGAAAACAGAAAACAAACACAAAACTTAAATATTATGGCTATTTACAATTCCATTACTGAACTTATCGGTAAGACTCCGACAGTCAGCCTTAAGACATTCACGGCTAACCGTGGTATCAAATCAAACATTGTTGCCAAGGTTGAGTTTTTCAACCCGGGCGGATCTGTTAAGGACCGTATCGCTCTGGCAATGATTCTGGATGCAGAGAAGAAAGGAATCCTTAAGAAAGGAGGTACAATCATAGAGCCCACATCAGGCAATACGGGCGTAGGTCTTTCACTCGTTGGAGCGGTAAGAGGCTACAAAGTTATACTTACCATGCCTGAGACCATGAGTATTGAGCGCCGAAAGCTGGCTGCTGCATACGGTACAGAGATTGTTCTCACTCCGGGTGCAAACGGAATGAAGGGCGCCATTGCAAAGGCAGAGGAACTGCGTGATTCAATTCCCGGTGCAGTAATTCTGCAGCAGTTCAATAACCCCAGCAATCCTGAGATTCATGCCAAGACCACAGGAAAGGAGATTGTGGCCGATGCAAAGGAATCAGGTATTACAGTTGATGCTTTCATCGCCGGCGTAGGTACCGGCGGTACAGTTAGCGGTTCAGCTATAGCGATCAAGGAGGCTTTCCCAAATGCTCGCATCATCGCTGTGGAGCCTGAGTCATCAGCAGTACTGAGCGGTAACCCCAGTGGTCCGCACAAGATTCAGGGAATAGGTGCAGGTTTTGTTCCTAACAACTTCAACCGCGAAATAGTTGATGAGATTCTGCCGGTAAGCAATGAGAACGCCTTTGAGACAGCCCGTGCTCTGGCAAAGGAGGAGGGTCTGCTGGTAGGTATTTCAAGTGGTGCCGCAGCATACGCTGCAAGTGTAGTTGCTTCACGTCCCGAGTTCGCAGGTAAGAACGTGTTTGTTCTTTTGCCCGATACTGGCGAACGATATTTATCTACGGCGTTATTTAGCGCTGAGTAAAAGAAAAGGCCGGATGTTGATTCCGGCCTTTCTTATTTACTGGTTGATACCGCTTTGGTTGGCGGTTGCTGATGATTGCGTGCATCGGTAGCGATTGCTACGGATTGCGCCAGTTCACGGAAGGCCAGACCGGTTATGGTGTCGGGGTTGAGCGCAACGGGGGTTCCGTTATCACCGCCTTCGCAGATACTCTGGACGATAGGAATCTGTCCCAGTAAGGGTACGTTCAGTTCTTCAGCCAGACGTTTGCAGCCCTCGTTTCCAAACAGATAGTACTTGTTCTGCGGGAGCTCAGCGGGTGTGAACCAGGCCATGTTTTCTACAAGGCCCAGAACGGGTACGTTCACCTTCTCATTGCGGAACATATCTATTCCCTTGCGGGCATCGGCCAGAGCAACCTCCTGCGGGGTACTTACCACTACTGCACCGGTTATGCCAAGTGTCTGTACCAAAGTAAGGTGGATATCGCTTGTGCCGGGAGGCATATCTATGATGAAGTAGTCCAGTTCACCCCAATCAGCATCAGCAATTAATTGCTTCAGGGCATTGCTGGCCATAGCGCCGCGCCACAGGACAGCCTGTTCAGGATCAACAAAGTAACCTATTGAGAGCAGCTTGATTCCGTACTGCTCTACGGGAACAATCAGGTCACGGCCATCCTTGTTCTCGGCGTAGGGGCGTGCTCCCTCTGTGTTGAACATCTTGGGCATGGAAGGACCGAAGATATCGGCATCGAGCAAGCCTACCTTGTAACCTATTCCGGCAAGTGCTACTGCCAGGTTTGCAGCAACGGTTGATTTGCCTACGCCGCCCTTACCTGATGCTACGGCTATGATGTTCTTGACATCTGGCAACAGTTCCGGTCCTTCGGGACGAGGAGCCTGCTTGGTCTTGACGTTCACAATGACAGTAGTGTCCTGACCGGTCTTGAGCTTTACGGCAGTCTCGGCAGACTTTACTATTGACTTGATGAACGGATCTGTGGGTTTCTCAAATATCAGTGAGAACGATACGCTGTTACCATCTATGCGGATATCGTCCTCCAGCATCTCCATTGAGATGATGTCCTTGCCGGTACCCGGATATCGGACTGTCTGCAAGGCCTCTTTTATTAAATTGGGATATATTGCCATAGTGGCTGCAAAGTTACATCATCCTCTTTATTGTAGCAATAGCACAAAAGGGATACGACCCTATTGTGCTGTTTTCACCACACCCGTACTCTGTTTCGCCACATATTGTAATTTGCGCATTCCCGCATACGCGTGGGAGAGTACTTTTGCGGTCGATTATTGAAATGACGAACGCGAAATGAAATTCAACAACGCAAATGTGCTCATTACCGGCGGAGCATCCGGTATTGGCAGAATCATGGGCCGTATGGCTCTTGAGAAAGGTGCTGCAAAACTTATAATCTGGGATATCAACGCCCAGAACATTGAACTCGTCAAGAGTGAGTTGGCTGCAAAAGGCTCAGTTTGCGGCTACAGGGTGGATGTGTCGGACAAGGCCTCAATCCAGGAGGCCTACTCCGCCACCGTAAAGGAGTGCGGACAGGTGGATATACTGATTCAGTGCGCCGGCATAGTAACCAGTAACGCCACTTTCGATAAGCTTACAACCCCTGACATTGAGCGCACGATGGCCATCAACGCCGTTGCTCCCATGAATGTGGCACACGTTATGCTACCCGATATGATAAAGCGTGACAAGGGCCATATCTGCAATATTGCATCGGCGGCAGGTATGCTCTCCATGCCTAAGATGAGCGTCTATGCCGCCAGCAAATGGAGCGTAATAGGCTGGTCTGATTCAGTACGCATTGAGTTGCATGATATGAAATCAAAAGTGCGCTTTACCACTGTTGCACCTTACTTCATCAATACCGGTATGTTTGACGGCGTTTCATCGCCCATTTTCCCCATACTTGACCCGGAAAGGACTGCACGCAAGATCGTACGCTCAATTGAGAGAAACAAAAACTTCCGCGGCATACCGTTCGGCTTCCATTTCATCAGATTCCAGGAGGCTATCCTGCCTTCATGGTTGTTTGATTTCGTTTTTGGCACTATCTTTGGAATCTATCACACAATGGATCACTTTACCGGACGTAAAAAAGAGGAAAAATGTCTGTCACAAACACATCGCAAGAGTGCATAAACACAATCCTTGCATCACAAAAACAGTATTTCAATACAGGAGCCACGCTGAGCGTTGATTTCCGCAAGGAGCAGCTGCACAAGCTGGCACAAGCATTGGAACAGTTTGAGAAACAGCTGGCCGATGCCCTTTGGACTGACCTTCATAAGTCTTACCAGGAGGCATACCTCACTGAGATAGGCCTTGTCAAGGCTGAAATCCGTGAGCATCTTAAAGGATTGGGCCGATGGGCACGCTGCAAACGCGTCCACACACCCCTTACGCTCTTCCCGTCAAGTTCATTCGTAGTAAAGGAGCCTCTGGGATGTGCCCTGATTGTATCGCCCTGGAACTACCCTGTACAGTTGCTGCTCAACCCGCTGGTGGGAGCAATCTCTGCAGGATGCACAGCCGTACTCAAACCCTCACCCTACGTACCCAATGTATCTACAGTTCTTGAACAGATGATAAAGTCTGTTTTCAATGAGAAATATGTGGCTGTGGTACAAGGTAACCGTGAGGTAAACAAAGTGCTCTTCAGCAGCCGCTTTGACATGATTTTCTTTACCGGCAGCCCAGCACTGGGTCGCAAGGTAATGGCCGCAGCTGCAGAGAATCTTACCCCTGTGGTTCTGGAACTGGGAGGCAAGAGTCCTTGCATAATTGACAGCACCGCAAACATCAAGCTGGCAGCCCGCCGCGTTGCATGGGGCAAGACCCTTAACGCAGGCCAGACCTGCATAGCCCCAGACTATATCCTTATCCATGAGGATGTAAAGGAGGCATTCATCAAGGAATTCGCCGCACAGATGGAGTATCTGCACGGCAAGGACATAAAGGAGTCCGGCCACTTTGTACGCCTGGTAACTGACAAGGCTTTTGAACGCGTAACCGGCTATCTCAAGGACGGCAATATCGTATATGGAGGCCGTACAGACAGCAAGGAACGCTTCATAGAGCCCACCCTGCTTGACAATGTCAAGCCCGATGCTCCCGTTATGACTGACGAGATTTTCGGTCCGATTTTCCCAATGATAACTATTTATAAAAAGGACGGGCAGTTCAAGGATCAGGTAACTGCCTTTATCAAACAACGTGAAAAACCACTGGCATTCTATTACTTTGGCTGTGCTGCAGATGGCTGGGATCTGATACGCCACACCTCTTCAGGCGGCGGCTGCATCAATGACACCATCATGCACATAGCCAATGGGAATGTCCCGTTTGGTGGCGTAGGCAACTCCGGAATGGGCCACTACCACGGCAAACTGAGCTTTGACGCTTTTACCCATGAGCGTTCCATAGTAAAAGCCCCCACATGGATAGACCTGCCCTTCCGCTACATGCCCTACAAGTTCTTCGCTCTAATCAAGCGAATGATGTAGCAGCATCTGGGATGCTTCCATGATATCCCTGTAAGTGGTCTCAAAATCCCCCGTATACCAGGGATCTGCTACGTCACGGTCGTGGCCGGTGTATGACATCATCAGCTTTATCTTATTTTGCGGGTCATCTGGTATTATCCATTTGAGCCAACGCAGGTTCATGCGGTCCATATAGATGATAAGGTCAAAGCGGTCATAATCGGCACGCGTTATCTGGCGGGCTGTCTTGTTCTTGTCAAAAGGTATGCCGTGCGCATTCAGGCAGCGTTTTGCGGGAGGATATATGGAGTTGCCTATCTCCTCAGTTGATGTGGCGGCAGATTCTATGTAGAACTGGTCTTCAAGGCCGTTTTTCCTCACAAGATCCTTGAAGATGAACTCTGCCATCGGGGATCTGCAGATATTGCCGTGACAAATGAAAAGTATTCTGATCATCGTTGAATAAGGTAATTAGAAGCCGATTCGGCGCAGCGCTCTCCGTCTATGGCCGATGATACTATACCGCCCGCGTAACCGGCTCCCTCACCGCAGGGGAACAAGCCCTCAAGGCCGATGTGCTGGAGCGTTTCATTATCGCGGATTATGCGGACGGGTGATGATGTGCGGGTCTCGACGGCTATCATCACGGCATCATTTGTGAGGAATCCGTGAGAGCTTTTGCCAAATTGCAGGAATCCCTGTTTGAGGCGCTCCGCAACGAACTTGGGCATCCAGAAGTGGAGGGGAGAGGATATGAGTCCGGGTGAGTATGAACTCTCGGGAAGGTCATAACTCAGGCGGCCGTTCACGAAGTCGCTCATGCGCTGAGCGGGTGCGGTCTGACGCATGTTGCCGGCCTGCCAGCAGTCACGCTCCAGCTGCTCTTGGAAGCGCATCATAACAAGCGGGTCGTTCATGTCTGCGTCAGACTTTGCTATATCTTCTATGCGGGTCTCAACCACCATTCCGGAGTTGCTCCAGCGGGAGCCTCGGCCCGATGGTGACATTCCGTTTACCACAATCTGCTGTGAGCCCGATGCTGCCGGGACAACGAATCCGCCCGGACACATGCAGAAACTGTATACTCCACGGCCATCCACCTGAGTAACAAAACTGTATTCGGCGGCTGGCAGATACTTGCCTCGTCCGGCGCGGTTGTGATATTGAATGCTGTCAATCAGCTGTGAGGGGTGCTCCAGACGGCATCCAACAGCAAGCGCTTTCGCCTCAATGTTGAATCCTGATTGCGCAAAATAACGGTAAACATCACGGGCACTGTGACCTGTGGCCAGTATTACTGGGCCCATGAACTGTTGCTTTGTGCCTGCGTGTTCAGCCTCCACACCGATAACCTTATTGCCCTGCAGGATGAAGTTAGTCATTAAGGTTTCAAAATGAACCTCACCGCCACAGTTTATAATGGTGTTGCGGATGTTTTCAATCACACGCGGTAATCGGTCCGTACCTATGTGGGGATGGGCATCGGACAGGATTGCAGGGCTAGCGCCGTGCTGGCAGAATATGTTCAGGATGCGGTCGGTGCTGCCGCGTTTCTTGCTGCGGGTGTAGAGCTTGCCGTCGGAGTAGGCTCCTGCACCGCCTTCGCCGAAACTGTAGTTTGACTCCGGGTTTACCTTGTGGGTGCGACTTATGGCGGCTATATCAACCTTGCGGTCGTGGACGTTCTTGCCGCGCTCCAGTACTATGGGACGCAGGCCGAGTTCGATCAGGTGCAGCGCTGCGAACAGACCGCCGGGACCGGCTCCAACCACCACGACGGTGGGCTTGCCGTCAACAGGCTTGTAATCTATGCGTTCAAACTCATCCTTGGGCGGCTGCTCGTTGATGAATACTCTCAGGGTAAGGTTTACAAAAATGGTGCGCTGGCGGGCATCGATGCTCTTCTTGAGCGTACGCACGGCCGTGATGGTACGCACATCAAGTCCGCACTGACGTGAAACAGTCTCTTTGAGCACCTGCTCGTTATACGCAAACTGCGGCTCAACCCTGAGTTGTAATTCCTTAATCATTTCAAGCGCGAAAGTACTAAGTTTTTGGCTAAATTTGTCCCATTATGAAAGAGATACTGGCTTTTTTGAGGGAACTCAGTTGCAACAATGAGCGCGACTGGTTCTTGGCGCACAAGGATGAGTACAAGAAAGCGAAAGAGCGTTTTGACGTATTCGCTCTTGAACTTCTTGCCGCAATCCGCAAGTTTGATCCGGCCATCGGCGACCTGGGGTTGAACGATATCACCTATCGTATATACCGTGATGTAAGGTTTTCGGCAGATAAGTCTCCGTACAAGACTCATATGGGTGTGTATATATGTCCGGGCGGCAAAAAGTCACCTTACAGCGGATACTATTTTCAGGTAAGTGCATCGGCCAGTGACAGCTGGGAGGGAACCCATATGCTGGCGGCCGGTGATTACTGGTGCGACCCCAAGGTGCTGGCCATTCTACGCGAGGATATTGAGATGAGTGATGGCGGTTTCCGCAAGATTCTGGCCCAGGCCGATCCGCGGTTTGAGTTGGACTATGAGGGGGCTCTTAAGAAAGTACCAGCCGGATTCCCTACCGATACCCCAGACTCTGATTTTTATCGGCTTAAGCGTTTCTGCATGGCATTCTGCCCTGATGAAAAGTTCATTCTTGAGCCAAATCTGGCAGAGCGTGTAGCAGCAATCTTCAAAACTACAAAACCTTTCTTAGACTTCATAAACCGTGCAGTCACTTGGTCACGTGAAGAAGAAAAGTAGTACAATAGGGGCGTTTTTCTATATATTTATGTTTTTAATACAAGCTTTCAAAGATGCGCAATAAACTATTTATTTTATTATCGTTGACTGCTTTCTTATTAGGCTGTGAGAAAGAATCTAATGAATTGTTGACGGTTGATGTCACTTCTGTGACATTAAACATGAGTGAAGTAACTCTTTTTAAGGGTGATTCATGTGTCCTGGTTGCTAATGTGCTACCGGACAATGCTACGGATAAAAAAGTGAAATGGCAATCAGATAAACCTGAAACCGCAACTGTCAGTAGTACTGGAGTTATAAAAGGTATCAATGCCGGTAACGCTGTAATCACCGCCTCTGCGGGTGGTATTCAGTCTCAGTGTAAGGTCACGGTATTAAAAGGGATTGATTTCTCATTCGGGCATATGTCAACAGACGCTCCTGTTATTCATGGAAAAGGTGGTTCTACAACCATTTCCATTACAGCAAGTGGAGAATGGACTCTGACATCAAACAGTAGTTGGTTGACCATATCACCTTCAAGTGGTCAAGCTGGCACATATTCTGTTACTATAGAAACCGCCAAGAACTCAACAGGTAAGGACCGAGAGGGTGTTATTTCATTGTCTCCAGGAAGCCAATCCCAGTCACTTTCCATCTGCCAGAGACCATATATATATGAAAGGAGTCAAGTAGCTTCAGGTAACATTACTAATGCAGTTAAACTGACATACACCGGTACAGAATGGAGTAGAATCTATACTATATTGCCTTATCCAACTTCTAATCTGTATCAGGACATAAAATCGGTCGATATCTATGGCGCCACCAAGTATGACTGTCCTGACAGCGTGAACAGTTATATATTAACTGATCTGACAGGCAATGAAGTTCCTGCATCCGGAAAGAATGTAATTATGGAAAGCATAAATATAGTAGCATATGAAGTTACAGCTAAAATAGGTCTGATAGACAATATCCCTCCCTATGATAACAACTCACTAGAGTGTCAAAAATATCTGGGCAAAGAAGAGGGAGATTTAGTGGATCCTACAAACTCATCTGTAATTTCAGTTGCCAACAGCCTATGGAAAGACTCCGAGGGTAATCTAATAGATTATGCACGACGTTGTTATGAATGGACTGCTAAAAACATGTCATATGGTAATATGAACACCGGACTACATACAATAACTGAATTAATGCACACCAAGAAGGGGGATTGTGGTAATTTCAGTTCTGTGTTCATTTCACTGCTTAGGGCAAAAGGAATTCCCGCACGACATATTGTAATGATTTCCCCGCAAGAAAGCGGCTACCATGTTAGGGCCGAATTCTATATACCTGCCTATGGTTGGATACCGGCTGACCCTACGTTTAAGAACAGCAATCCCAGCGGTGATTTCTTTGGCAAGTTTACGGGTAAATATGTAGTAATGTCATTAGGAGTCAATTCTATTATCAAAGACTCATATGGCAATGATTTTACTGCCTCATTACTTCAAACATATTTTTATTGGTATTGGTGGTATAACGAGGGCAGCAACTTAAAATTCGAACATATTTTCTCCAAGTTCAATTAGCACAAAAGGGTCGTTTCCCTGTGTTACAAATCATTCATTGATTTCATAAATCGTGCCGTTACCTTGTCGCATGAGGGAAAATAAGCAGAATATGAAAATGTTATTTCTGACAGCAGTTGCTGTCATAGTTTCAGTAAAAAGTTGGGGACAGTTCCTGCCTTCAGGATATCTTACTGATGAGACTCGTCCTAAGGATTATGCTTTTATTCTGCCGCCCCCGTCATCAACCAGCGGCGAATACGCAAATGATGTTTACTACTATCAGTGGGGACGTGATATGCGTGCAAATGCGGAACTCAGTGAGCAGGCATTGTCTGATGAAAGCGCTTCACTATACAAGGTGTTCAGTGAGGAGGTTATCGGAATCAGCTTGAGCAGAAGAACCACCCCTGAGATCATACGGCTATGTGAGCGCGCCGCAAGCGATGCCAACAAGGCCAATACAACTGTCAAGGATGAGTATCAGCGTAAGCGCCCCTTTGTCACTTTTGAAGAACCGTCCTTGAATCCTGGGGCCGATGCAGAGAAGGCTGAATCATTCAGTTACCCGTCGGGCCATGCTTCACGCGGTTATGCTTTTGCGTTGGCGCTCTGTACGGTTGCTCCGGAGCATACATCAGAGATTATGCTTCGTGCCCAGTATTATGCGCTTAACCGTGTGGTGTGCGGCCATCACTGGAAGAGCGATATCGATGCTTCATTGCTTCTTGCATCGGTCATGTTTGCCAATATCGTATGTACCGATGAGTATCAGCAGCAACTTGTCAAGGCTCGTGAAGAGTATAGGCGCGTAAAAGAGGAGCAAACATCATCGGATGAAGGCAGTACTGACAATCTGAGCCAGGGAGATGCCATAAGACGTTTCTATATGTTGATGGAACAATGATACAATTTGGGGTAAAAAAACTGACACTGGTAATCCTGATTTGCGGGCTGGCAATATCGGTCTTAACGGGTTGTGAGTTGGATGATAGCGCCGTTGAATATGTTATTCCGGTGGTAAACAGGTGTAACGACCCCTTTTCTTTTGATGATTATTTCAGGAAGCCTAAGCGGGTGAACGTTAATTTGGATGATGAATTCCCCGTTGCGGGAACGATATCGGACGTTGTGTTTACCGGAAGGTATGCTTTCCTGCTGGACGGAAACCGGAGACTGTCCAAGATTGACTTGAGGAAACGGCGGGTGGTTGAACAGAGGCAGTTCAAGAGGTCTCAGGTGGTTCTGTCGTATTATGATAAACATCTGTATGTGTTGGGCTTGGATTCCAATTGCATAGTCTATGAATATGACATGAACCTTAATTTGACAGACTCGACCAGCGTCAGGAACATGAATGCCTCATCATTCTGCAGGATAAAGGACGGCTTTATATTTCTGAATAGACGCGAGACAGGTAATAGAGGTAAGTATTTGGTTACCAATAAGACACTGACAAAAGGGGTCTCTTTTGTGAAGGCTGAGGGACGTGGCCCTTATAAAAGATATGATACAAGATTGATTTTTACATCGGAGGTGTTCATTCGTCGTCCTTTTGGGAATGTGCTGTGCTTTGAATCTGAGAATAATGACGGATTCATGTATGATGGTGAGAAACTTAGAAAGGTCTTCCATATCGGGACCGATATTGCTGATCCCGATGTTGCACCCCTTAATAATTTGCGGGTGATTTACGCATCAAACGGCAACATCTTATTCAATTATTACAATGATGATGGTACGGACGGAATGGCCTTTTTTGACAAAAATAATAATCTGGTAGCGCAGGGACCGTCGTATGATGCCATTCAGGAGGGGCTGTTCAAGTATAAATACAGGCAAGTGGGCAAAAAGCTGGTCCGGATACATATGGTTGTGCCGGAAAGGCGCGGCACCTACCCGTACAAAGCTTCACAGGCTCAATTTGATTTTTACAGGCTAAAATGAGATACAAAAGGGGGCTGCCCCAGTTGTGCTGTTTTGGTCAGTTCAGGGCCAGCAACTGATTGATGTGGTCTCGTGAGTGGGACAGGCGGGGTACTTTATGCTGACCGCCAAGTTTGCCTTTTGATTCAAGCCAGTCATAGAAAAGACCTTTGCGGGCCGCAATAACCTGCAAAGGTTTCAAAGAACCGGATTCAATAGATCTCATGTAAGAAAAATCGGTCTGCTCCACGCAATCCTGCAGTACGGATGCAAAAGCATCAATGGAGTCAGGCTCTTTTTCAAATTCTATCAGCCACTGATGGTAGCTGTTTTGATCAAAATTGTCACTGTTGGGAGCGACGGTGTATTCACGGACTACGCAACCGGTAGATTGGCATGCTTGGGCAATGGCCTGATCGGCTTGCCTTATGTTTAGTTTCTCAAAGCAGATATTCAGTTCCAGGGCGGTTCGTCCCACAAACACGAATTTATATGGTGCTTTCCTGACAAACCTGATGACATCGCCTATCTCATAACGCCATAGGCCCGATGATGTGCTGACTATGATAGCGTAATCCTGATTGGTTTCAACTTCCCAAAGAGGGAGTACACGTGCATCGGCCCGACCGTACTCTTTCATGGGGATGAACTCATAGAATACCTCGTAATCAAGCATCAACATCATTGATGGGTCATTGCTGTCGGTCTGAACGCCGAAAAAGCCCTCGGATGCATTGTAATTCTCAATACATACCAGATTACCTGATGGAAACAGTTTCTCTATTACAGGCTTGTATGGAAAAAGGCTGCAACCTCCATGTGCAAACATCTCCATGTGAGGCCAGATCTGCTCTGCATTCTGTTTTCCCTCCATCTGTACGGTTTTCTGTAACAGACGCAGATTCCAACCGGGCAAACCGCTGAATGATACAAGACGCTTGCGTAATATATAAGGCGGTATGATCTGCTCTCTGTCCTTAAAATCATGGATGCGCCTTAACATTCCGGCTGGGGGTATCAGGTGCAGCATCGTTCTGAAGAAACCGGGTATGGCTCTGGACATGATGGCACTTATATCACCCGTCATGATCCGGGATCCGGGTTTTACGGGTGAACATGTACCAGCCAGCACAAGTGAGTATCCAAGACCGGCATGTGACTGCCGATGGGTATCAAGGAAAGAGGCTGTGACATCCTTGCCGCCCATCAGATGACAATGTTTCAGGCCTTGTCGGGATACGGGAATGAACTTTGCTGCATCACATGTGGTACCGCTGGTTTTTGCAAAATACCGGATCTTTCCCGGCCACAGCACATCGGGCTCTCCACCCAACATCCTCGTTACATAAGGCTTGATGGATGAGTGGTTGTTTACTGGAACGCGTTCTGCATAATCTGCGTAGTTGCGTATGGAGTCATAACCGTACTGTTTTCCCCAACTTGTACCCGAAGCCTGCCTTACAAGCCGCCTCAATGTCTTGCGCTGAATGTTCTCATAATCCGTGGCATAACGTCGTATGGCACGGACTCTGTAATGCATTACTGTACGGACTATAGATGTGATCAGATCCATCAGTTTCTAAGATATGGAATAAAGGTCTTGGCCGATAAATCATCAACATGGCAGAACATACCGGTCTCCATTACGTTTCCGAAAATATCATTGACGGCGGTGCCGAATACCCTGAAGCTGCGGAATAACCTCAGATATGATTTAAGGATTGGAGGCATATAGAACCCTCTTTCATGCAATGCCTTGGTGAGTGCTTTAAGATCGGCCTCATAGCTGTCGTAAGGCAGAACGCCGGCGGCATAATCGGGAATAGGCACAACGTATGGTTTATGCGGAACGGCCCAAGAATCCGGATCGGGACAATGCTTTGCAAAGAAGGCCTCCAGCAACCCAAGAGCCTCCGTGGGATATGACGGGAAAAAGGTGACCTTTCCAAACAGACTGCTTATTCCGTTCAGCTTGCACAACACGGCCAGACCGCAGAACAGCATCTGCAGCGTGAATATATTTGGGGTTGCGGTGAATGATCGGCTCATCTCCATCATTGTAGGCAACTTCTCAAGGATAAAACGGTCCGAGAAACGGAATAGATGGGCCGATGGCATATCGGGCTGCCCGTTTGGGTCCATGCGGCAATCTTTTCCAAACAGGATGCGGTATCCGCCTATCACCTCACAGTTCTCACTGTCCCAGCAGATAAGCTGACGGAATCCCAACGCGGGGTCCAGGTCAAACCGGTCCACATCACAACTCCGGCCTGTTCCGCCTCCGGCAGCACGGAAGGCAATCTCACGCCGGCGGCCTATCTCACGCATTACAGCGGGGGTCTTATATCCTTCCACCACATATAACTGCATATTACCACGGGACAGTTCAGAGAGACATGTCTGTCCCTTAAGTTCCTCTACAAGAAGTGATTTGTCTATCTCTTCGATTATCGGCTCCATTTCAATCCTGCTTTAAGGAATAGACCTGCTCACGAACATACGTAGTCCATTGCGAGTCAGTCTTATCGGTAGTAAACATGGTATGGGGAATGGGCTTGCCTATGACCATCTTATAACGTTTGCCGCGACAGCGGAATAGCTCATCGGGCAGGGTGTACATGGCAAGATTGGTCTTGAGCCCCAGGCGCTTGCTCCAGTTGGATATCCGGTAGAATCTTTTGGAATTCCGGCCCGAGAACCAGACCGGGATGATATTGCGCTGCGTCTCACGGCTTTTGGTAAGGAATGTTTTCTTCCAGGGGATATCGGTCACCACACCGTTTATCTCACGCGAGCATAGGCCGGCTGGGAAGAAAAGCATCTGTTTGTCACTCCTGAAAGCCTCATCAAGTAACTGACTCAGGCCGCGGTCTTGGGCACCCACTTTATTGACCGGAACCAGATAAGCTCCCACCTGCTTGAGCGACATCATGAAATCATTGGCTGGAACCGCCACGTTCTCATTGTACCTGCGGGCCAGCCAGGCGGTTTCAAAACCGGCGTCAAGCATGCCCAGAGGATGGTTGGAGACAAAGGTGAATCGGCCCTCAGGGGGAATGTTTTCCTGACCGATGACATCAATCTGAACGTCTATATATCGTATGAATCCCTCCACAAATTCATATCCCACATCGCCTTTGCAGAAATATGCATTGAAATCGTCCTGATGAAGCATTTTCCTGATGAGGCTCTTGATAGGGCGGGGCACTTTGCGGTCGCCCAGTTTTGCCTTCAGTATGGCATCGACATCAATGGTGGCGCTTATGTTTTGGGGCATCGGTCCTTTCTATTTTTGTTGTGATGTTCAAAGGTAAGAAAAAAACAGGGTCTATCCTCAAATTTTGCTATCTTCGCGGAACTATGAGTGGAAAATTGAAGATTGAGGTACCGCGGTTTACGTGGTGGGACTGGTTCCTGATACTGGGATTCATGAGTGTTAGTGTGGCGGTCAGTGTGCTGAACGGGAATTTCAGTGTGCTCAGTTTCATTGCGGGAACCTGCAGCGTGCTTTGCGTGATTTTTGGCGTCAAGGGCAGCGTGCTGAACTTCCTGTTCGGATTCCTGGGCTCTTGCATACAGGGATATATGGCTCTCAAGAGCGGACTTTACGCCAATGCGGCGCTGTTCCTGCTCTATAATGTGCCGATGCAGTTCGTAGGCTGGGCCCAGTGGCGCAAACGTGCGCTGGGCGGCGGTCACGAGGGCATCAAGACGCGCTGGATGAGCTGGTCTCAGAGGGCTTTGCTCATTGTGCTTAGTGCAGCCGCAGTATGGGGCATCAGCCGCCTGCTTCTTAAGACCGATGACCCGCAACCAGTGTCCGATGCACTGGCCATGACCGTTGCCGTAGGTGCTCAGTTCCTGCTCACTTTTGCTTTCATAGAGCAGTGGTTCATGTGGATTGTGGTGAACGGCGCCAACCTGGTGATGTGGGCCATTGCAGCCACCCGCGGCGTGCAGTTTGCGCCCATCATGGTGGTTCAGTACGTATTCTACATGATGAACTCCATCTACGGAATAGTCTGGTGGAGCAAGATGTCAAAAAAGGCATAACATATGGCAACGATAAAGGACAAGACCGTTTTTGTATGCACTGAGTGCAGCTTTGACTCGCCCAAGTGGACCGGCAAATGCCCTTCGTGCGGCATGTGGAACACTATGGTTGAGAAGACCATTCGTGCTGAGAAACCATCCGCAACTGTATCATTACGCAAAAGTGCATCGGGAAAGCCAGATGGTACTCCGCAGCCAGAGACTCTGGACCGCATTGAGACTACCGAGGAGCCACGCATCGATATGGTGGATTCAGAGCTCAACCGCGTGCTTGGCGGCGGTCTTGTTCAGGGATCGATCGTGCTGTTAGGCGGTGAGCCGGGAATAGGTAAGTCTACGTTGATCCTGCAGACCGTAATGCAGCTGCAAGGCCAGAAAGTCCTTTACGTATCGGGCGAGGAGAGTGCCCGCCAGATCAAGATGCGAGCCGACCGATTAGCTGAATCTACGCACCGGATGGAAGCTAACGCCAATGCCAACGCCAACGTTAGCTCCAACAACCTGTTGGTGCTCTGCGAGACATCCCTAGAAAACATCTATACCCAGATAAAGGAGACCAAACCTACAATCGTGGTCATTGACTCCATCCAGACAATAAGCAGCGAATACGTGGAGTCATCGGCCGGAAGCCTTACGCAGGTACGTGAGTGTGCCGCCTCACTGCTCAAGTTTGCAAAGGAGAGCGGCACGCCGGTTCTGCTTATCGGCCATATCACAAAGGACGGCACAATTGCAGGCCCCAAGATTCTGGAGCATATTGTTGATGCCGTGCTTCAGTTTGAGGGTGACCAGCACTACTTATATCGTATTTTACGTCCCATAAAGAACCGTTTTGGAAGCACATCGGAACTTGGCATCTATGAGATGCGTGAGAACGGACTGCGTCAGGTCAGCAACCCCAGCGAACTGCTGCTCACGGACAGCCATCAGGGCATGAGCGGCGTATCAATTGCTTGCACAATTGAGGGCGTGCGCCCGTTCCTGATTGAGGTTCAGGCGCTGGCAAGTACCGCAGTCTATGGAACCCCGCAGCGCAGTGCCATAGGTTTTGACGTAAGACGCATGAATATGCTGCTGGCTGTTCTTGAAAAGCGTGTGGGCTTTAAGTTGGGTCAGAAGGATGTGTTCCTGAACATTGCAGGCGGCCTCAAGGTGAGCGATCCTGCAATAGATTTGGCCGTAATCAGCGCAATCCTGTCCAGCAGTCTTGATATGGCAATTGACCGCACCGTCTGCATGACCGGAGAGGTGGGCCTCTCAGGTGAAATCCGCCCCGTAAGCCGCATTGAACAGCGCATTGCCGAGGCCGGTAAACTGGGATTTGAACGCATAATCATTCCGGCAGCAAATATGCACGGCCTCAACGCCAAGAAAGCCGGTATAGAACTGGTGCCAGTCAATAAGGTTGAGGAGGCGTTTAAACAGTTGTTTGGCTGATATTGACATAAAACAGGACTATGATGAATAAAAAAGGAGGGATTCTGGCCTTGGTTCTTTTGCTTGTGCCCGTGTGCCTGAGCGCACAAAAACGCGGTCTGGCCAATATGGACGCTGTGTATATAGAAAAGGGGACACGTTCCGTGGGGCTGTCCATGGGCTGGAACTCGTGGAATACGGAAGGCAGTGAGGGCGTGGACCTGCTGGGAATTGTGTCCGGACTGAGGGGTTCTGTAAATATTTTTGACGTGTCTGCTGCCGGAGCGTGGTTTGTTAAGGACAATATGTCGGTTGGCTTGTCTGTGGGTTACTCTGATGCCAGGCTGGATATAGACTCTACGGAGTTTCTTGGTAATGAGACCCGTGACCGTCATATTATGCGCGGGGCACTCAAGGGGGCAGCCACATGCCGCCGGTATCTGCCCATCTTTGGTGGCAAGGTGGCGGCAATGTTTGTTGAGGGACGTCTTACTGGACAGACGGGATACGCCAAGATTTACAACCGCACTACCAACGGCAAGGAGGGTACATATGCAAATCTGGGAAGCGTGGCGCTGGGACTATATCCCGGCATAAGCCTGTTTGCAACCGATAGGATATCATTTGAGGTTTCAATGCCTCTGATTGAGGGTGGTTATGCCTGGAATGACGAGAGCTACACAGATAGGGCCGATGCATCCCTTAACCACGGCTTTGTGCGTTTCAAGCCTGCCCTGACAGGCATAAAGATGGGCATAATGTATCATT